>JAABUO010000048.1_pt1 | contig 345718 bp, 284 predicted proteins | sample 5559291 | NCBI WGS metagenome assembly JAABUO01 (sample SAMN10711878, study PRJNA513372) | rock metagenome | isolation source: Antarctica rocks | place: Antarctica: Victoria Land, Finger Mt sud | reverse complement strand
ATGCCATCCCCCTCATTGTGCCCCTCTCGAATGCCATACCCCTCATGTCACCCCACGCCGACCTATAACCATCTCAAAACCCCAGTCTCAAACTCCCTTTCTCCTCGTTCTTACAAGCGAGAACCACACTCCACAACCCCTCCGGCACGCATAACGCCCATATCTCACCAACTACAAACACCGCTACAACTGAAGCCTCCCTCCGGAAACCCTCCCTCCAATCAATCAATCCCCTCCTCTCCTCTTCTCCCTATTTCGATACGCCGTAACCTACGTAATCCCTCCCTCGATAGTATCGCGCGCAACCTCCCAATGATCATTGGGGGTGTTCAAAACACAAGCTACGCTTTCCCCCGTTCGTGAGAGTACCTTAATGCCCTAGCTCCCCACTAAATCAGTCACACGCAGCCGCTCGTCTCGCTGCATAAACCCCGCAGCAAAACTTGTTTTTTTTGGTACCTTCTCGACCGGATTCCGCGAAAGAGGGGGGAAAGAAAGCAATTAAAGAGTGGATTGAAATTGATGGAGAAGATGGGGTGGGCGGAGATGAAATGGTTTGGTGAATGGATGGCACGCGCGTGAAGAGTTTGCTCTCAAGCGTTGGTAAGGAGGAGTGGATTTGGGGGTTTTGCTATTGGGTGGTGATGGATGTTGGTGGATTCTGGCGAGCGGTGTATAGCTGGAGGCGAGGAGGGGGGGGAGGGAAGCGCTGTTTAATCGCATTGGATATTGCAACAGAAAGTTCTGGAGCATGGGGTGGAGATATGTGCGACTCGATCGACAATTTTAGAGAGGGTATCGTGCCAGAGTGTAGGATATCTTCGATGATCTCTTTGCCGCTAGACTGAAATGTATGCGTGATGTCTTCCAACAACAGACCTTAATCCCCAAACTACAAATCATTACTAACATATCCCAGAGCACAAAGACATCAACTCTCTAGGCCGCTCTTTCACCAAAACCACATCTCACTATTCCAAAAATCGGACGGATATTCTGATTAACGGTGCATGCATATAGATGGTCGTTTCAGCTTAAAAGGGGGCCTCGAAGTGATTTTGAGAAAGATTGAAAGAAGGCCGAGTTGGAATGCCTGCAAACGGAGTAATAATGTTTGGCCCGAGATCCGTGCCCACTTCCAGATTCTAGACATGTGACATAAAGATGTTTAAGTATAGTAAGAGTAGTTTTAGGCCAGGGGCTCCCTCTTGAGGTACAGATGTCGTGCCTTTGCGAGTACCATCCCTCAACAGTCTCGAACTAGTCAGCTAGACATAGTCTGGATGAATTTGCCAACCCTAATGGTTGAACTCAACGAGTGATGAATTCTCGACCCATGTTTCGTTCCCCCAGATCTAGGAAATGGAATCAAGGCCAGCAAGCTAGACTGACGACGACCTGGCTTCAATAGTACTCGAGTGAGTTTGGAAAGGTCAATGTGAGAAGATGAGTCTTGATGATTTTCCTGCAGGGGTTGACGGTGTTATCAACGTCATGTGCATCGTGGAGGTCATGTAGGATCGTGAGAGCGTTATGATTCATTGTGCGGGACCGACAACATTGTCAAAATTTCGATATTAGGGACGCGCTACCTTCGTGTAGAGATTAGGTTCTCTCGCAATCTATCGATATACGTGACCAGAATTTCCATAGTTGGTATAATTCCCGTTTCGTAGCTGCTGGCTCGAGTTGGTGTTATTGAAGGTGAGGCTCGAAGGTTGGTACTGCGGTGGAGTGTGCCAACTGTTGAGGTTCACATCATTCTGCGTCTGGGTCGGAGGTCGCTGAGAATGTCTGTATCCAAACGCCCCGCAAGTGAAGAGCCATGTGACTTGGTGTCTCTTCCAAAATCCGACTATGATTGCGGCTACTGCAGCAATGGCGGCGATAGCCACACCGGCAATGGTTCCCTGAGACCAGCCGTTGTTCGAGTCTGGGGAAGGCGTCGATGAGGAAGATGGTATACCGCCGGGGGAAGACGTAGATGTGGAAGATTGTATACCACCGGGGGAAGACGTCGATGAGGGAGATGGTATACCGCCAGGGGAAGACGTCGATGAGGGAGATGGTATACCGCCGGGGGAAGATGTCGATGTGGAAGATTGTATACCACCGGGGGAAGACGTCGATGATGGAGATGGTATACCGCCGAGGGAAGCCGTCGATGAGGGAGATGAGAGATCGCCAGAGGATGGCGACAACGACGACGGTGATAATGATGGTAGCGCTACTGAGACAAGCGGTCAGCATGAGTAGAGGATGTAGTACTAACACTACGAAAGAGCAGTTTCTCGGGGAGGATGACGGCCGCATCTCAGCTGACGCTCAGAGTTCACCCCTTCCTCCCTGTAGGACTTCCGGGTGTTGATTTTTCGTATGACTGACCTCCATTGCTTGTGGCGGCTCCTGCTGAGGCTGAACCCCCTGTGGTTGTAATCAATGCTAGGACATCTCCGCTTGACTTGCCACACCCCAGCGAATATTGAGTGCTGTAGTCTCCGAGGCTGCGGGACCTAGCGTAGGCAAAGCACGATGGGTTCGCCGAGAAACTGAACTCTCAGCGTCAATTACGGTCAAGGAGGCGATACGACTGGACAGCACCTTACCACGACAGGATAGAGGTGTAGATCGATAAACAGGTTCCCTGATCGAGGTTCAAACAAAGATTATCACCCCAGTTCTGGCAGGTATTATAATTTCCGACACATTGTATCTGGTTACAACAAGCCCAGCCTGCCTGCGTCTGCATTGTAGACATACAGGTGTAGCCATTTGGACAAGTCAATGGCGAAGCTAGTGAAGTGGAATGCAGTCAGCTTGATAGTTCGGCTTGCGGCCAGAGGAGGGTCACGGACCAGAATTTCCACTAATATAGCCACAGGTTGCTAGGGCTGCTCTTGCGATGAGAGCCTGGTGATTGATTTGAGGTGGGGGCGTTATCAAAGTTGGGATTACACGGCTGGGTGGTAGAGTCGCGAGGGTCAGGCCGTTTGAACGCGGTGCTCGAATAAGAGAATCTCTGCCCTCATTCTGGGCCAAACCACCCACGTACAGAGTGAAAAATAATACACAATTATGCCAAAAGAAGGTGGAGATCATGTCGCGATATATGTTTCGAGAGCGGTTGTTGATTGCGCTTTATTAATCTTCCCGCCGGGCATCGAGCAAACCCATGGAGATATTTGTAGGACAGGTTGGGAACGATAAGTGGGGCAGTGCACTGCAGCAGAGCCTCGTCTAGAAAAGACATCTGCTAGGACCAAAAGGCGGGTCCTTGCAGCTAGGCTTGTAGGGGGTGAGGGCTCGAGTCCGTATCTGGCGTTACACAGAAGCACGAGGACTAGTCAGAGGAAAGAATAGCCCACCAACCGCAGATCAAGTGCACTGGTGACTGAATGCTCGCAGTTGCGGTGGAACATGCTGAACGAGAAATTCGAGAGCTACATGCAATTGTCCACATAGAAGAGGCCAAAGAGTGTTCTGGTCTCTTTTTGTGACAGGAAAGGAGAGACTCAACGTAGAAAGCTGTCGTATAGGCATGCGAAATGATGTTCGAGACTTTTCCTGCCGAGGAGGCACGGAGGCAGTGTCTGCAACACCTAGTCGTCACAACAATTGATGCCAGAGATCGAAGGGGACGATTCCATCGCCCGCGGCCTCTCCAGGCGGGGTTCGGGGCCTTCGTGCCAGATCCGTTGTAGTGCGTCAAGTCCCAGCTAGGCTGCTCCGGGCCGACGCTCCTTGAGGTGCTCGGTTCAACCTAGAAGTCTTCGCATTCGTAAAAAATCTCAAGCTCACCTTCCCAGTTCACATATCCCGTCCTTTCAACAGCCCTATCACACACTCAGACATCCCCATCCAAGGCACAACCCATCAGCTCAATCGTAGACACCGGAAGATTCATCCAGCCACAACAACAGCACGCATCAAGACCCCACTATGGCCAACCTGGGCTACCGCTACGATCCATTGCGAGCCTTGGAGGCTCAGGAAGAACTCTCGGAGCTGTCCGAAGACACCACAGCCCAGCCGCAGCCGAACAATCACAATGTGCCAATTGTGCGGCGGCGTCGGCTTCAGAAGCTGCTACTAGCTTCTGTGGCATTAAATGCTGTGCTGCTCATGACTTGCGCGTGGCAGTACCTCAAGATACACAAGTCTTTGACGCAGACGCCAGGCTCGGCTGAATGAGGTTGAGAGCGGAGGATTGTAGGCCATTGTTGTCGCGTACATCGATTACTTTCAAGAAGCCACTGTGTCGTCCGACAGGATCCGTGCAGCGAGCTTTCCGAACAATGCAGGTTCCCTCAGATATCCCTGGCATATACAAGTCAGACCGTTTCGCAGGCTTGGAATTTCAGGTCACTGTGGATACTCGATCGGCAGATATTGGACATTAATCTTGGGTTCCCTCACCCCAAACGCGTCAAATCGTCCTAGCACCACCTTCAATAAACCCTCATGGAGACCAACCATCCTGCTGCAATGCTTCGACTTGCCAGCCGGCGCCCCGATCACCGCCATTACTCATTCAGCTTCTGAAACCAAATCTTCTCTTCCCCCATCTTCGGCTCAATCGCCGCCCCGAATTCACTTATCTTCCCATCCTCCCCAATGCGGAACTCGGCCTTGTAAATGGACACCTGCAACGGATCACTCAAGTCCCGATTGTCGAGATGCGGGTCATCGTACCCGCGAAGGACGAAGAATTCGCCACTGACGTGCTCGAAGTCGAAGACCACTGGCCAGCTACGATCCCAGGTGGACGTAAGACACTGAGTTGGTTTGGGGCATGAGATCAATAGCGGAGATTGGGTCTGAGCTGTTGTATCGGCTATAGATCCAAGGGTGATGGTGATGTTGCGATAACCCGGATTGGAATACAGGCCCGTGTATGTCTCTAGGGGACGGGAAAGCGGTAATGCGTCGGTTCTATTTGGCGCCGTAGGGAAGAGGTCCTGCTTCGGATCGCGGAGTCGCTCGGCCTCCTGTCGAGCTTGTTCGTCAAAGAGAGGAGCCAAAGCAAGGCGCTCCTCCTCAGGCACGCCAAGATAATCATCCAGCAACCGAACTGTCAACGTCGAACACACGAAATTGCTCGTACCGGCCGTGTTTCCCATCATCGCAAATCCAAACTTCTTGCTCGGGAGATACCCCATCGTAGTCCCGAATCCCGGCAAACCCCCATCATGCATAATCAACGGCTCTCCCCTATAATTCAATACATACCACCCCAACGCATACGCCTGCGCCCCTGTCAGAATCGGTACCTTCATCAGCAGCGCGTTAATCCTCGGCGTCCTCAATTCCTCATGCTCGTCCTCCGACAACAAGTCTCCCTTGTCCATCAGGAACCGCAGCCATTTCGTATAGTCGAGCACATTCGAAATCATAGCGCCTGCGCCCGACACCGCCGGCGAGTCCACCCACTCCACGGGGCTATACGATCCCTTGAGATTGTTCCACAGATAACCCCTCGCCAGCTCCGCCTCCCCATTTTCCACCGCGGCTTTCGCGTGCGCGAGCGAGAAGTACGTCCGTGTCATTCCCAATGGTTTCCACACCCGCTCAGACAGCACATCCCCGAGCCACTTGCCCGTCAGCGTCTCGATGATATGTGAAAGCGCATTATACATCATGTTGCAATACTGGAATGTTGTGCGTGGTTCTGCTGTCGTGGGCAAGTAGCGGAAGCTACGCACGACGTCCCGGACGGAAAATCCAGGGCCGCCGTAGCTGTAGTCGTGGCGCGGCATGCCGGTGCGGTGTGAGGCGGCATCTTCGAGGGTGAGGTGCAAGGTGGCGTAGTGGGAGGGCAGGATGAAGTCGGAGGGGATCAGGGTGGAGATCGGGGTCTGCCAGGTTAGAGGAGAGGTGGTGTTGGCGGAGGACTGGATGAGGAGGGAGAGCACGCAGGTGGTGAAGGCTTTGGTTGTGGAGCCGGTGTAGAAGAGGGTTCTAGGGGTGACGGGCTTTGCGGGGAGGTTGGAGATGCCGTAGCCCTAGGATCAGAGTCAGCAGAGGGTGGGCCGTGCGGTCATGTGGGCGAGGCAGGGTACCTTGCTGAATGTCTCGTTGCCATTGACGACTGCGATTGAGAAGCCGGGCACATGCCAATGATCTAGAGTCTGGAGGACAAAGGCGTTGAAGTCATCGGTCAATGGCTGGTCAGCAACAGATGTCGAAGAAAAAAGGAGTATCCAGAGACAGAACGGGAATAACATGACTGTTGACAAGGAGCACGGCATCACGAGAGATCTCTGGAGATGAACGAAAGAGATTGTTCGAAGAGCAACATATAGATCCTCAGATAGAGTGGTGCCTGGGGGTCCTGCGTGGGTACAAGAGGCTCAGGCAACTACTTTTACGAGGAACGAGGATTACCTATGGACCTACTTCGAGCATCGGGCATCAGTGCGGGCGACCAACTCATGGACTGTACGCGCGTTCGCAGAGACTGCAGTATGAGATACTTTTCTCTACTCGAGGACTGAGACTGAGTTATCACGGTGATTGGCCATCATGTGCTCATAGGGCTGAAGGCTTGGGTGCGGCATGAAACGAGCCTAGCGCTACGAGTGCTCTATTTCGACTTTACCTTGTTCACATATACCTTGAGCTCGACATAACAGCCACCCCTTGTTTATACGAACAATGCACATGGCAGGGAATGACTCAGAAGGTGTGTCAGCATATCACGACGGGCTACACTGCATAGGTTGAAAAATTCACGCTGCTGATAGCTACAGGAAGTTCGAGCTCTCGCTCACTACACCTCGAGAAGCCCATTTGCCTGCTGTTGATGGGCACAATGCACAAAGTGAGGGATAGCCCAGAATAGATGTCAGCATAGCACAACGAGCTGCAGTGCACAATTGAAATATCATTCTGCTAAAAGCAACAGGAAGTTCGAAATCTCGCTCACTGCACATCAAGAAGCTGTTTGCCTGCTGTTGATCAGCTCCAACGCTACTACACAACTCTATTCAAAAAAAACCCCCAAACCCAGTATGAAGCTGGCCCCTCTATCTCTTATCCAGTGTAGGTGTATATCTCATTGTTGGCCGTAGGTTTTTTCTGCATCATAAAACCAGTGGCCGCGGCCTGGAGTGGCATTGCTTGGCCCATCCAGCAAGCCGCGATGTGAGTGGGCAGATACTGGAGGTTTTATAGATGCACGGCGCTCAACGGAGCCTGTTGTTGCTTTCCAGTTTCCTACTACCTCACTCCAGGATGATTTACGCGGGATTCCGACGCCGGTATCATTTAGGGGATGGCCCTGCGCTTTAGCATAAGACTTGAGGTAACTCGGGAGGGGGGATGTTTTCACGGGTGCTGTGCGACCCTCAAGTCGTGCCAAAGTATCGTTGAATGCGGCTTTTCTCTCTGATGCGGGAGAACGTTCGTGCGGCCCTTCGGAGCTAGCAGATGGTGATGGCGTCTTAGGCGATGGCGAGTCTCTAATGGTATACCTATCGAGGTGAGCTCGCACAGTTTCGGTTTGCTCTTTATCGCTTGGTGGATGCTGAGCAAAGGGGTTGGGCCAATTCGCTCGCGTAAAAACCGATGCGGAGCTGTATACGGGGGCTCCTTCTAAAACCGGTCGCGCACTTGGCGCTGCAGTCCGAGAAGGATCGCGGGAAGCAGAAGCCTTAGAGTCCCTGAAGAAGCTATTGTGCCCCAAGTACCCCGGCCGACGAAGGTTAGTGACGTCTTTGAGTGCATTCTTTGCCGATGGAGCCTTGCCAGATCGACCCGACTGCTTCTTCGACATGCGCTCGTGCTCGCGAAGCACGCCAAGATCTTCTGACCCGAATACTCTGCCATGTCGCCTGCTAGCTTGTTCGGCAGCTTTGGGAACGCTCCAGACCTTGAACGATCTCGGGCTTGACGCAGACTCCGTTCGCGTCTCTGAGCCAGGACTGACTATGTTCCTCAGCCACCCGATGATTCGATCAGGCAAGGACACCTTATCCGGCTGGATCATCTGCATTGATAGTGCACGGAGCTTCTGTCGAGGAGATTCTTGTTGTGTCTGTCGATGCTTGGCCTTGCGTTGCAAGCCGCATAAAGGAGAATTATCATCGAACTCACTCCCATGGCTATGAACTGATGGTGTTGCGAATCTAGGAGCTTTGTTCCAGTCGATTGGAATTGGAGAGATACTGAGTGAGACGCTTTCACCATCTTCCAGTATGGCTAGGCGCCGGCCTTTGACCGGAGGTTCTGGATCTGGGAGCTCTCCAAGAGCCCGTCGGCCCCGGACGACTGTCTCTGCCCGCTGCCAAACGTCCTCCATCTCAAAGCGCTGGGCTGCGGCTACTGCGACCTCCCGACCGGATGATGGACCTTTAGTCCCATGTTCCGCTTCGTACCGCTGATCCGCTGCTGCGATTGCGTCTTCCCAGGTTTTGGGGGATGATTCATGCTCGGGGTCTTCAGCCGATGCCCGACGGGCAATAATAGCAGTGGTAGGGGTGCTACTGGGACGCCGACGACGATTTTTGATGTCGATTACCCGTGCATAGACGACCGGTGCAGCTGAGGGTCCAGGATCGACTGTCCCAAGGTTATCACAGTCGACATAATGCCCGTTTCCTGCCCTCCTAGGGAAGCGCACGCGGCGCAACTGCTGTACGGATGCTGTCAGTATCTCCGCCTTCTCGCTTGAAGACGAGCTGTTCGAGCCCTTGAGAGTATTAGACCAGCGTAAGAATGATCTTGGATCCCACGTGGAATGCTCGATATCGGGACAGGTGGACTGCAAATGCCGGGATTTTCTCGAACGGTATTCTGACGAGCTTGACGTTGAAGAATTGGGTTGTTTCTCTGCCTCGGTAAGTACTCTACGTTCGGTCCATCCCCTAAGTTGCTCACGTCCTTCCTGGGACTGTCTGCTATTCTCGTTCTGAGGGCGCCGCAGTGCCGATAGTGGTCGATTTTCTTGCTCGCGAGGTTGCCAAGATGTTCTCCACACCCGGAACGGCTCTCCAAGATCCAGAGGTGGTATGTCATCCGCGTTGTCGGCAGCGCCCTCGTTGTTGGCAACTCTTCTGGCTAGCGAAGTCATGTCCAGGACGTCATCTGAATCTGTCGGACATGACGCCTCTATGTTATCTAGTGTAATAATCGCAAGGTCAGGGCTGGTTTCCGCCGATGCGCGACCACCGTCCTTGACCCCAGCTTGACGTGGGCCGCCGTGGAGACTGCTTGACAACTCGGAATGCGGATTACACTGTTCCGACATGGTACGTAATGGGTATCCTGACCCTGCGCAACCCTGCTGTAAGCTCTATGAAGGCTCTTGCTGGTCGCCAAAAGGTACCGAAAGCTCCAGGCTAGGCGGCACAGTGCAACAGGCAATCAAGAGCGCTTGAAGGAGCTCAGGATGGCAAGAAAGGGTCGAAGTGCTTAAGTATTCTAACCGGATACGGATAATTGCAGGAGAATTACTACCCCAAGCACAGCTGAAGTATGTCACTTGTGCAAGATTGCTAGTCTAGGATGGCGCATCTAACACCGCTAAGCTCGGGTGGTGTTCCAATACCGGCTTTCGTGCTTGCGAACAATAGCAATGTCACTTTCGCTTCTTGTAGGTGTCCTTGCCACGTAAGAGATGTGGTGGACGTGTCGAATAAAGGAGCCTCATCACAAAGCTTGTGTTGGCAGTTGTCCTGTAGACCTGGCAAACCTACGAAGGTTTGCCCGATGTGGTGGAAACGACCACCCCGTGACCGCTGATATGTCGGAGTAGATGAAAAGTCTTCTTACGACTAAAGACAGCATGCTGATTGTTTGCAGCCTACAACAAATGGCGTCTAGGAATATTTGCTGCTGATTGATCTATCTCGGTCATCGCTTCGCTAGCGCCTGCTAGCGAGGCCATGAAAGCTTCGAATAAGATCCTTTGTTGCGGTCATTGTCTTCTTTCGATACAATAGCTTTGACGTTCCTGCGTCCTGCAATCCAGTCTACTCGCTGGTAGCGAACTTCGGACGATCCTTTGTTGCGAGTGGGCCTGAGATGCGATAACCACCAGTCCACGACTCCACTCGATAATCAAGCGTACATCGACTTTGGAAGTTGATACAGCTGCGCCGAGAAGTCGTTGTGACACCTTGCCATTGCAGGCAAATGGACTCAAAGATGCCGATGGTAGGACCTTGGAGTTCATTCCAAAGATTAGGTAAGGACTTGCGCTATGCTATGAGGCGGCAGCAAGTGCTCTGTTTCCCCCTTGGGATGGATCAAGAAACGCAATGGTACAATATCGATGGATGAAACGACCAGCTAACACCGATATTTAATGATGCAAAAGGTCAGAGCGTCTAATTAATGCGCTTGAACACCCAACAGAGGCCCGAAGCAGGGTCAAAGATGAAACAAGACTCAATTAGCCCCTAAACGTATAGCTTGCCAGATTAAGATCCAGCACGGCTCTTCACCTGATCTTCCAAAGCTTTCAACCTCTCATAGCCTTCCGACCCCGAGCGGAACTCACAAAAGTCTTCTTGGCCCTTGTACTCAAGCCTCTTCAACCATGTCACCCTGTGTACGAAGTCCTCTAGCGTTCTATACAACGGCCAGAAGGCTCCATTGGCCCAGAACGGCGAAGATCGATCCGGATGGAAGCAGTCCGGCTGCTCATCCCACCATACCATCTTCGAGGCAACATGAATCTCCAGATCCCGTAACTTCGGCACATGGCGAGCGACTAGTTCGGTGATGGTGGGCATGCAGTTTGCGACGCTGTCGGTATCCGGACCGTAGAACGACAGCGAAGTCATAGTACTTGCGTTAATGGGACCGATGGCGTTCAGGAATGCAGCGAATTCACAGGACTTCAGAGAGAACGGGACCGTCGAAAACCAATTGTCTGAGTTAAGAGTGCTGTACAGCCAAATGCATAGCAATCGGATAGCTATTGCTGAAGGTGAAGGCACAAGATCGTTGGTCATACTGAAGTGAAATTCAAAAGTATTCTCCCGATAAAGAATGGGGGTAGCCTCTGCTGCGACCTGTCTGCAGGTGGATAGGATAGCTGGATGTGGGAAATGGTAGGTTGTCCGTTTGTCGCCAAGAAGTCTGAATAGGCCCACAGTGGACGGATTGACACCATTCTTTGATCCGAAAATAAGCAGAGTGGCTTTACGAAGTTTCACAGTACAGTCTCGGTGAGTCCAATAGCTGACAAGGAGCTCATGGTAAATTGGAAGACGGATTTCTGTATGTCGTTGAGTTATTGACTCACAGGGGTCGCGATCGGACTGACCGGTCGGCAGGTCAAGAAAAGATCTCCCTTCAGCCTTTCGTTCCTCTTTCCTGGAAGTGTCGCCCATGACGACTCCTTGCTTGCGAATCGCGCAAGCGTGGTATCTGAAGTTACAGATGTTTCTTGGTCTCAATGCTTGTTGTGCAATGCAAGTAAATATATGTTGGCAGCGCCTTGTTGAGATACCGAGTGAATGTGAGAGTCTTAAAGATTATGGGATCAGAACGTGTCTCCATATGTAAATTAACGTGAGTCATTTCCGCGCTTGCCAAAATCTGCCCACAATAACGCAAATCGCTAAGCCTATGCTCTAGATTGTCTATATTGGCAGGCACGACCGAGCCAGGTCAGTACATAATACAGAAGCTTGTGAACCTCAACGGCTTCACCCTTATCAATCTGTTCCACCTATCCGTCTTCTCAAGTCAAAGATCTCCCATCCCCAATGGCAGCCAGTCGAAATCTCAGTACTCAACCATATGCAGGACAGGACGGCCTTCATGCCCTTCTACAAAGATTGTCCGATGCTTCTTCAAGCTTCACTCAGCAACACATCCGTTGCATATCTACCCTGGCTAAAACGAAACGACGAAAATTTCAGGGAAGGAGTCATTATGCGGCGTCTGCCGACCCATTCCGAGTCTAGCGTACCAAGATACACCTCCGATAGTTCCCTAAGCTAATCCCCACTTCAGAAGCTATATCAGCTACTTCATCTCCCCAAAGCTATTTCTACCCACAAGCAACCTCATTCAAGCACTTGTGCATCATCACCCAGGCAAACCACCTTTTAACCGACACGTTTTTCGTTCCATCTACAATGGCCCCCTCCAAACCCCCACAGCGTGTCACCCCATCCCCTCCTCCCCTCCGCCGCACTTCAGACGCCTACGGCATCTACCATCCGCCCTTCTTCTCCCTCAAATCCTACGTCTCTAAGTCCACCTCCTTGTCCCACATACCCAGCGGCCTAGAACCGCACATCATCCACATCGTCCGCACCTCCGAGCGCCAACCCCCAGCACCAGAAGAACCAGAGATCAGCGTCTTCGTCAACAGCCGCCTAGGCAAAAACCACACTATATTTGAAAGCTCCCACCATCGCCAGGCCGATCGGACAGAGATCCGCTGCTGCGCGTCGGATACGATTGGGGAATTCAAGCGCAAAGCAGCTGCGCAGCTGGGGTTGAGGATGGAGGGGATGGTGCTGAGGAGATGGGCGGGTGAGCCGGGGTTGAATGATGGGTTGATGTTGGGGGATTATGAGATCGTTGATGGGTCTTCGCTGGATATGGAGATCATCACAGGAGATAGCTTGGATCTGGACGTTGGCGAGGGGGTTGTGGACTCGTCAAAATCTCCCTAGGCCAATTATCTTCCCCGGTGTCAGTGCAAGGGTACTACATCAAAGCCGGCATCGGTAGGCCACGTTCTCTCAAAACACAAATCCAGGGCGTCCCTCTAAGTAGTAATCCCTCCCCCGCTTCATTGGGTAATCCCACGCTTCTAGACACCCACTCGCTCTACACTAGATTTCCATAACTCAACCATAGGGACAGAACCACCCATGATCTCGCGACGCTGTACATAATTTGGTACAAGCCTGTGCACCAACCACACATCGCACCGTAGGACGAGTCAGCTCTATAAGCGTGCTGATTCTCCTGCAGTCTCAATTTAAACAATATAGGAATAACTAAGAGTTATCCTCTCCGTCCTTCGTGGCGTAGATTGTAGATCTGTAGTCTGTAGATCTGTAGTTTGTAAGCTTGTAGGCTGTAATCGTAATCCGTAAATCGTAATCTGTAGATGAGGTCGATCCTGCGTCCCGGGGATCGATTCTCGACGTGGGCATTTTTTTTTTTGGCAATTTCCGGTTCATTGACTTTGTACATTTGAACTGGATGTGAGACATCAGAAGAGGGACTGGCTACCGCTTGCGTCGTCGGCTATCAAGAGTATATGTAGTGCTTGGTTAGACGGGCACAGCGACAGTCTGCTTCATTGAAGCTTAGCCATACGAGGACTAGGGATGGAATTGCCACCTACACAGAATTTTTCCCTTGCTGGTGTTGAAATGCGTGTTCACGCAGTGTGCTCCAAGTGGAGACGTAATCGAAGTGCCGTAGGACTCCGTACGCAATAAACATGAAAATCGTGCTTCTCGATCGGCCCGCCTAGTACGGATGGTTCCTAGGCCTCTGAGCAGGTCCTGGACCATCTGAGCCACCCGGGCAGCGCGTACTTGGCGGGTTGGTCCCCCAAATTTCGATGTAATTTCTTCAAATTTGTTGAAATTATTCCTCTACCAATACAAGGCTTTTGGTATCGCAAAATTAGATCTAGATTCGCAAAACATATGCGAGTCTACCGTTGAATTTGCGAAGCTAGAAGTCTGGTGATAATAGTTGAAAGAACTAAATTAAAATTCTAAATTTAATTAATTTATCTCTCGCTTAATATTAGCTATTTAGTTTCGCAAAACTAACGCTAGTTTTGAAAAGTATACAGTGAACCTTTTTTATAAGCAGTTGGGTTATAGGTAGTATCGTGTTATAAGCAATTAATTTGATCGAAATTATCGATTTTGATAATAATTATCGCAGTTTTAGTCAATAGGAAGAGGCGATAGATTCCTCGCTTATTTTGGTGGGATTGCTTATAGAGAAAACAAAGAAAAATCTAACTTTTTCTTATCAATCAAACTTTGATCAAATTTTTCACATTTTCTGCATTTGTGTCTTGTATAGTTTTAATATGTCTTCTTCTACTACTTTATCGCGTACATTTATTTTAATTAAACATAAAATAAATTCTTTGCGATCGCTTTTAACTATAATAACGTCGTCGTTAAAACGACAACGAATTGTCTATTTTCTACATCAAAAAAAATAACTACAAAAGCTCTACTTTTCGCGAGCTTTTCGCGAAACTAAATTATTGTCTTACAAAGAGCTTGTTATCGCCTTTAAAACTCAATTCGACAAAAATAATCTAATTGATAACGCCTATATACGTCGATAAATTGACAAGAAAAATATTTACTTGAACGATTAGATTTAAGCTATTTACATTCGTTATTGTTTTAACAAGTAAATTAAAATAAAAAACGTATTGTTTGAATAACAAATATGCAAGAAAAATTAACAAATATTTATTATCGAAGCTATTATAAAGAAAATAACGATGCTCTTCTATTAAAGACTTTGTTTGATTTTTTCTTTCTATGTGCAAAATTTATTTAAGACGTCGACGAGATACCTTAATAACTATAAAGCTCGTTATTATATACAAAAGCGTTATCGACATAATAAATTTAATGATGTTGATCGCGAATAACTTGTAGACAATTTAAAGAACATACGAAACGATATTAAGAATTAACTAGATTTTGACTTCTTCTCTTATAATTGTTAAAATATAAACGAAACAAATCTATTCTAAATAACGATGTCGAAAACAACATTATTTAGCAAGTCTACTAATAACGTTAAGACGAATAAGAGAAGAATTATCGTTGTCTTGTGTTGCAATGTTATTGAATTACACAAGCTCAAATTATAAATAATAAACAATGCTAGTAACTCTTGTGTCTTTGACACGAGAAATATTAATGCGAAAAATTTATAAATAATGTAACGATCTAATCACAAAGTCTAAATAATTGCAAAGATATTTAAGAAGTATCTAAATTGATTTCGACAAAAAATAGATAATCGAAAGTGTGTACTTTTGATAGACAACTTTGTAGCTCACAAAACTAACATCAATATTCGTCGAAAGAAAGAAAATAAATTTATGCAAAACGTTAAGATTATCTTTCTATTAGTTAATATTACGAACGTGTGTCAATTACTTGATTAAGACATTATTGTCGCTTGAAAGCTTTAATTAAAAAAGCGATAATTTTAATATTGCGTCGACAAGTATAATGCAAAGTCTATTGAGTGCGATTTACACAAAACAATAAATATTCTTAAGACGATAAAATAAGTAATAGAAGTATAAGAGTTTGACGTTACTATTAATATTATTGCTAATTGTTAACTTAAATCTACAATATTGACGACAAACTATGTCGTGTCTACTAAAAGATAATAAAACAAAACTTATAAATAACAAATAATTGCAATATCTAAGATAGAGCAAGTATTGCAAAACGTTCGTATATAGATAATTAAGAATATTATTATTCTTAAACGCAATCAATGTGTATTAAATTTCTTTTTCTTCAATCTAACTTATTACGAAAGACTCGTTGTCGAAATAATAATGAACAATAATATAGATATTGTGACAAACGTTCTAATGCAATATTAGTCTATCGAAACATCGACGAAGAAGACGAAGACAAAGACGAAAAAGAAGACAAAGACGAACATATTAAGAATTGACGTTAATTAGACTCTAGAGACTTTAAATATGCTTCAATTATACAAGAAGCAATAAAAGAACGACGAGATAAAGATAATTAGACAATTAGATCTATATAGAAGAACGATAAAACGCAAAAAGACGTTTAATAATAATTAGACAACTCTCGATCGATAAATGCACTAAACGACTAATCAAACAATTGATTTTAAGTATTTAAAAGATATGTTTTAGATTTTAAACACGTTCGAGAGATTTGTAAGACAATAAATTAGATTTCGCGATAAATAGATAATAATTTAATGTATTTTCTTCGTCTTATTTTATTGCATTTCGCAAATACGTAATCTTGTCTAATCAAGAAATAGACGCTAGTTAAATTGAGCTTAGCGTTATAAGTGTCAAGATTCTCGATATAAGTAGTATTGCGTTACAAGCAATTAATTGTTCGTAAATACTAATTACTTATAGAAAAGATTTATTGTATACAAGTTAGATCTTGAATTTGTAAAGCTTAAAGTCTTAGATTCTAGTAGATATTTGAATTTTTAATCTTTAAACTTATATCTATTGTTTCTTTATTAAATATAGATATTTTTTTCGCAAATCTAGTCTTGATTTCGCAAAGAGTATAAAAATATTAACTTACTTTTGCGAGACTAAAAGTCTATTGATTGATTATATATAGAAGAATTAAATCTCTAAAGTTTGTTCTTTTTGTCTCTCTTTAAGAATAGCACTTAAAGTCTCGCAAGAGTAATGCTAGTTCCGCGAACTATATACGAAACTATAACTAGTTTTGCGAAATTAAAAGATTGTTATTAAATTATATATATAGAATTCAAACTTATAAAATTACTTTTATAATTTCTCTACTTTAAATATAGAATTTTGGCTTTGTAAAATTATATTTAATTTCGCAAAAAGTATATAAATCTCGACTTAGTTTTGCGAGACTAAAAGTTCAATAATTAATTATATAGATAGAGATTATAAATATAATTCTATTCTTCTTGCTTTTCTTTAAGAATAGCACTTAGAGTTTCGCAAAAATAGATCTAGTTTCGCAAAGAATATATAAAATTACAATTGATTTTGCGAAATCTAAAGTCTAATATCTAGTTATATGTATAAAAATTAATTCTATAATCTCAAATTTATTATTTCTCTATTAAATATAGACTTTATACTTCGCAAAATTGACTTTAAATTTGCAAAGAATATATAGATTCTAATTCAATTTTGCGAAGTCTACTAGTTAACAATATATAGAGAATTAAAATCTATAAATTTTGCTCTTTTTGCTTCTCTTTAAGAATATTATTTAGCGTCTCGCAAAAACAGCTCTAGTTTCGTATAATATATTCAAAACTACAGTTAATTTTGCGAAACTAAAAGCCTAATATTAGAGTAGATATATAGAATTTAATAATTTAGAATATTTTTTATTGCTTCTTTATTGAATATAGACTTTGCAATTCGCAAAACTAATTTTATCTTTGCAAAATATATACGAAACTAAATATAATTTTGAGAAAGTAAAAGTCTAGTATTCTATAAGATATATAAAATTTAATATTTTAGTTCTTATATTATATATTTTTTCTTAATTAAATATAAACTTTTCGATTCGCAAAACTAATTTTATCTTTGCAAAATACGTACGAAACTAAATATAATTTTGCGAAAGTAAAAGTCTAATATTCTACAAGATATATAAAATTTAATATTTTAGTTCTTATTTTATTGTTTTTTTCAATTAAATATACAGGTTTTGCTGCGCAAAACTTACTATACTTTCGCAAAATATATATTAAACCAGCTTTTGTTTTGCGAAAGTAAAAGTCTAATAATCTAAAAGATATGTAATATTTTATATTTTAATTCTTGTTTTATTATTTTTTTGATTAAATATAGACTTTTTTTCTCGTAAAATTAGACTTAGATTTGCTATATATATACGAAAGCAAATATAGATTTGCGAGAGTAGAAGATTAATATTTTATTATATGCAAGAAAATTAAATCTTTAAAATTTATTCTTTTTGCTTCTCTATTAAATATAGAGTTTTAGATTCGCAAAACTAGATATAGTTTTGCAAAACTTATGTAAAACTAAAATTTATTTTGCGAAGCTTTACGTCTAATATTAGAGTAGATATATAGAATTTAATATCTTGTACTTATTTTTATTGTTTCTCTATTAGATATAGACTTTTTGCTTCGTAAAACTAATCTTAGTTTAGCAAATTATATACAAAATTATCGATTCTTTTGCCAGTCTAAAAGTCGAATAAATAATTAAATAGAAAGACTTAAAATTAAAATTAAAATTTTATTATTTGTTATTAGAAGAGAGACTTTTTGCGTCGCAAAACTTTATTTTAGTTTCGCAAAATATATGCAAAACTACATATAATTTTGCGAAACTCAAAGTCGAATATAGAATTAAATATATAGAATTTATATTTCTACTTTTTAATTTACTATTTTTCTATACAAGAGAGACTTTTAGCGTCGACAAACTTAGTTCTAGTTTCGCAAAGTATATATAAGTCTATATATATATAATCTTGTGAAAGTAGAAGTTTATTATTAAACTATATACAAGAAAACTAAATCTTTAAAGAATTTGTTCTTTTTGCTTCTTTATTAAAAATAGACTTTAGCTTCGCAAAATCAAATACAATGTTGTAAAACTTATATAAAACTAGATATAATTTTGCGAAGCTTTATATCTTATATTAGAGTAGATATATAAAGTTTAATATTTTTTATTTAATTTTATTGTTTTGCTTATTAGATGTAGGTCTTTTGCTTCGCAAAATAGAATTAAAGCTACTATTGATTTTGCGAAATTATAAACTCAATATTTTGATATATCTATAAAAGTTAAAATTTTACAAATTTGTTTTTATTGATTCTCTACAAGTAAAGCACTTCTAGTCTCACATAATTAAAATTTAGTTTCGCAAAATATATATAAAACTATTTTTAATTTTGCAAATATAAAAGTCTAATATTTTAGTAGATATACAAAAATTTATATTTTGCAAATTTGTTTCTATTACTTTTCTACAAAAATAACACTTTTAATCTTGTAAAATTAGATATAGTTTTGCAAAATAAACGCAAAACTACTAGTAATTTTGCGAAACTATTAGTTAAATATTTTAGTAGATTTATAGAAATTTGAATTTTGTAAAGTTGATTTTTATTGTTTCTTTACAAGAATAGTAATTTTAGTTTTGCAAAATTAGAGTTAGTTTTGTCAAGTATATATAAAACTATCTTTAGTTTTGCGAAATTATAAGCGCAATATTTTGATATATCTATAAAAGTTGAAATTTTGTAAATTTGTTTTTATTACTTTTCTATAAGTAAAGCACTTCTAGTCTCGCAAAATTAGATCTAGTTTCGCGAAATATACGCAAAACTACTATTAATTTTGCGAAATTACAAGTCTAGTATTTTAGTAGATCTATAGAAATAAAAAATAATAGTTTATTTTTAGTATTTCTTTATCAATAATAAACTTTCTACTTCGTAAAATGTAAATTGATTTTGCAAAGTATATATAAGTCTATATATAGTTTTGCGAAAGTAGAAGTTAAATATTTAATTATATGCAAGAAAACTAAATTTTTAGAATTTGTTCTTTTTGCTTCTTTATTAAATATAGACTTTGAGCTTCGCAAAGATAAAAATAATTTCGTAAAACTTATATAAAACTAGATAGAATTTTGCGAAGCTTTATATCTTATATTAGAGTATATATATATATATAATGTAATGCTAGCGATCAATGATCTAGTAAACACGTTAGTGTCAAGTTCTTGTAATAGCGACTTGACGTCGTACAAAGTTTTCTTTCTAAGAATTCTCTTTTAGAATTCTTACTAATTAATGTCTCTTTAAACTATAGTTCTACATGTTATGTAGTCTCGCCTTGTGTGCGTCGATGCAACGACGTTTTGTCACACATTTGTACACAATCTCACAATATTAATTCGTCTTAATTTATAAGAGCGATCGTTCGACAAAATAATTAATACGATACGCAATACAAGACGAAATCTAAATAATAACGACGATGTTGCGACTTTTTAACGATCGAAAAACGAAAGCAATGCAAGAATTTAACTTGCGTTAACTACAAATCTTGAAATCATATCACAAGAAAAAATTTCGCAAAATAACAACGCTATGTTGTTGTTATCGTTTAATAAAAATATTAATTATAAAAAGCTATTCGTTAAGAAGCAAACAAAAAGACGTAAACTTTAAACGAAACGAGATTTTTATATTGCTTAAGCAAAAAACAAATATTTTAAAAAGTTTTTTCGTTAAAACGAAGTTAAGACGTTTAGTTCGCATTGCTTTTGCGAAAACAATTTCAATAATAAAAACGACAAATTAACGCTTAAGAAGTAACGCTTCGCACAATTTATAAAATCGATCAACTTAAATTTATATCATAAAAAGAATTTTAAAAAATGAAAAAATTAAACTTGAAATGCTAAAAACTTTTTCGAAACTAATGAAAAGTAATTTTTAAAAAAAATCACAAAGATTCGTTAAGTTTAGTAATTTTTTCGCGATACGTTTGCGTCGCGATAAAAGAATTACAAGAACAAAAATAAAAACAAAATTAAGAAATAAAATTGAAAATAATTCACTAAGTATTTAATTAATTTTATTAAAAACTCGAAAAATTGTTGTTTCGCTTTCTTTTAAAAATATAAAAATGTTAAACAACAATTGTCGCAAAGCGTTAACAATTTCGTAATGTATCTTAAAACGTTCGAAACAAATCTTAACAAATATATTGAACGTCAACGACGTAACTATCTCTTGCATAAACTAAGAAAAGATTTTCGAAAAAAAATTAATAACGTAACTTAAATTCTTAAGATAAGAAATACGTTTATCGCGTTAACGCAACGCATAAAAAACACAATATTCTTAAAATTTAAAATACTAAATAAAATTTTTAAGAAAAAATTATTCTTTAAATTTCGAAACTTTAAAGAAAGTTTTTACAATTAAAAACAAAAAAAAATTATATTAACAAATAAAACTCGCAACGTCTTTGCGATTGCAAGTTGTTAAAAAAGCACAAATAAATTTTGTCTTCGTAGCTCAAAAAAAGTTAACAATATTATGTAAGATAAGCGCATCTACTATAATTGCGAAAAGAAGAAACACATCGCAAAAAATTGTTTTAAATTTTCTAAGAAAACGCAAGTAAATGTAATAGAAAGCTTCTAATTAAACTTCGCGATAAAAGTCTAAAAGACGCTCTTGTTACGACTTATCATTATGAAAGTCTCTAATAAGTTAAGAAACTAAATGAACTCGCAATAATTGTAGTCGCTATTACAAGTTAAAAGTATAAGACAAAGATGCTCTTCGCAAAGTTATTAATATTTGCTAACACAAAATAACACAAACAAAGAAATCTTCTTAATGAAAGCATTTACGTTAATTGCATTAACGAACAACTAACGAAGTTATAACATCTTAAAAAAATTTAATGTCTTGTTATTGAAGCGAAAGCATTTACGATTTAGAAAACTTAGTTTATAGAATTTTATATCGCAAAAATCAAGATTTGCGATAACGATAAACGTAAATACGTTTTGAAGTAAGTTTTTTACGCTTTCGACAACGTTGCACACGATATTATTATCGATCTTCTCTAAATAATGGAGACAAACTTATATGTTAATTAATATACGCTAATCTAGCGCTATCAAGTTATCTAGAAAATAATTGTGTTAAAATTCTTAAAAGATTTCTTAAAGCTTAAGAAACTTGTTCTTGTATTTGCTCTTGTTTGCTATAACTTTAATGTGAACGAGAAATCTTAATTGCGCGACATTCTTAAGAAGATGCAAGACATTAAAAACTATAATAATGTTTTTAACTTAAAGAACGCATTCATTCTTTTTAATTATAAAAAAAAAATCATAATATTAATTTATTATTAAATAAAGAGTCTTTTTACGAATTATTATACTTGTTCTTCAAGAAAGAATTAGATATTTTGCAAAAATATCTTTTAAAGAATCTAGCGCTAAATAAGATTTGTAAGTTTATTAATCTTATTAATGCGTCAATGTTGTTCGTATTAAAAAGCGATAACAACTTAAGATTGTGTGTTAACTATTATAATCTTAATATTATAATTATTAAAAACAAATGTTTTTTATCTCTAATTAAAAAGACGCTAAATCATTTAGTTAACGTTGTCTACTTTACAAAGCTAAATCTTAAGAACGTTTATTATCGAATTCGCATTCGTTAAAACAATAAATAAAAAATCGCTTTTTAAATACAATATAATTATTTCGAATATATGATAATGTTATTTGAATTAACGAATACATTAGTTATTTTTAATCTTAAATCAATAAAGCATTGCGAGAGTTAATTGATCACATTTGTGTAATATATTTTGACAATATCTTAATCTACTTAAAGATACAAGAAAGATACTAGAATTGCATTCGTTAAATTCTTAAACGTTTACAATTGTATAAATTTTATATTAAGCTATCAAAATGCTTCTTCATAACAATTTTAATTAAATTCTTAAAATACATTATAAGCAATTACGATGTATTAATAAACTTGCGTCGTATAAACTTTATTACAACATAATTTAAATTAATTACTCTTTGTAAATTTCAAGTGTTTTTAGAGTTTGCAAACTTCTATAAACGATTTGTTCAATATTATGCAAAAATTACTTAAGCATTGACGAAGCTATTAAAAGATAATAAGCAAAAGAAACAAAATAAGTTTTTCGTATTTAACAAGAACGTTATAGCAACGTTTAAGAAGCTTATTCTTGTCTTTACGCGAACATCTATGTTAGTGCACTTTGATCTTAAGAATTACATTTGTATTAAAATAAACGCCTTAAAATTTGTTATCGTTGTTATTCTCTTTTAATTGATGTATCTCGTGAGCGAAATCGAATAAACGACGTAATATTTAGTTGCATTCTATTTAAGAAAAATAATTTTCGCAAAAACACAATACAAAACTTATAATTAAGAGTTGCTCGCAATTGTTACGAGATTCAAGCAATAAAAATACTATTTTAAGAGAAATCATTATTTAATTATTGTGTTAATAAATTATAACAATTTGCGCTACTTTATAAAGATGACGACGCTAAATTATCGTTAAATGCGATGAACTTTTACTCTAACGAAATATAATTTCGAAATTAAATATCGCACAAGAAAGATTAATCTCGCAAATAAATCGTTTTAACGATTTAATTATAAGAAAGATGCGAATGACAAAATTTGTTTGCTTATTTTTTAAAATAAACTAAAAAACATTACGATCGCAATTATTAAAATAATTTTAATGCTAATTTAAGACGTCGCTAAAACGTAGTCTTCGCACTTCTAAAACAAAATTAAGGCTTTTATAATTAAGAAACTTAACGATAAATTATTTGAAAAACTCTTTCGCAATGTATTTACAAATAAGAAGATTATAAACATTAAAATAACGAAGAAAAAAATTGTAAAAATTGCTTAAAGCGTTATAATATAACAATTGCGTTAATGTGACGTTCGCTTAGCGTACAAAAGAAATAATTCTTTAAAAAGTCTCTTCTTCTTATTGTTAATTAAGATTAAGAAATTTCAAAATAAGAATTTAACAACTTTTAAGATTAAAGAATAATTAATATTAAACAACACGTATAATGTTTGCGCTAAACGAGAGTAATCAATTTATAAAAGAGTGTTATTCTTTTTTCATGCAATTCTTATTTCGAATGAAGCATTTTTTAAAGAAAAGTTTCTTAGATTACATTACGACAACTTGTTGACAAAACATTTCAAAATTAAGAAAACAAGAACTTTAATAAGCAAGAAATTCTATTAACTTAAGATAACGTTAAATATTGACGCATACATTAGGAAATACAATATATGTTAGCGTAACAAAATATCGCGTCATCGTTTATATAATAAGTTAACGTCGCTATTAGTTCTAGTTCGACTTTAGATAAAAATCTTTATAAACTTTATTATTAAATTGCTTATTAATCGTTGCGACAACAACATCTACGACGTTATCTTAATAGTCGTTAATTAGTATTCAAAAATGTCGTTATATATACTTGCGAAATCTATATAAATTGCGAAAGATTTAACAAACACATTGTTCGAAAAAATGCTACTTATATATTTTAAAATTCGAAAAATCGTTTTTGATTAAGAATTGCTCTTTACTAATAGTTATTAATTCGTAATATATTATCGTATTCGCATTAAACAAAAGTTAAGCACAACTTTTTATTCTTAAATTAATAATTAAATTAAACGATAAAATTAAATATTAAAACACTATTTGCGATAATATTGCAATTATAAACAAGATAATTAAAATTCGTTTCTAGCTTTAATCTAATATACGTACAATAGCATCTTGTATACGTTTATTAAATTGTTGCTTTTTAAAACGATGTTTAATGTCGTAACGAATTTTAGATTTAATTAGAATAATAAAGATTATTTCGACGTTTTAGTCGCTTAAAAATAAGTTTAATCTTTGTAAAATAAACGAGATTAACTTGTAAATCGTCTTTAATTCGCACAATAGACGCAAGCTTGCAATCACAATAAAACAATTATTTCGAAAAAGTATTAAATAAGCGATAAGATTATGCTTTTAACGAAAAATATCTTAAACGTTTGTTTAAAGAAAAAATTGTTTTATAAATTTATAAAATTGTTCGAAATTAAAAACATTATTAAGAAGCAAATGTATCGTTTTCGTCTTTTTAAAAAGTGACGAATTTATTTCGTCTTTTACGTTTTATTATTAAAATCGTATTATTAAAATGCGAACATAATCGCATCGAAAAACATAATATTTATTGACAAAAACTAAAAATAAGAAATCGAAAATATTTTTAACAATAAACAAAAATATTATAAATTATAATATTTTATTTGATAAAAAGAATTTTTATTATGTGAAAACAATTAAATTTCGAGAAGCTATTTAGCGTATGCGTAGCGAAAGCTTAAAGAATACAAAACAAAAGAATCTTTTAACAAAAAAATATAAAAAACGAAAAAATTAAAGTTTCGCGTTTGCAAGAGAAACTTCGACGAAAATAAGTAACGTTAATAAACAACATAAAATTGCGCAATTAAAGCGAATAAATAACGCAAATGACGCGTAAATTAAATTGATGCTTTCTTAATAAATCTATTAAAACATCAAGAAACTATGAAAAAATTGCAAGAAATGCGCTCAAGTCTAGCTATTTCTCTTACTTTACTTTATTAGTAAAAATCTTCGCATACATACTATACAATGCGAATAAATTACGTTAATTAATTGTCTTGCTTCTTTTTAATAATTTATCACTTCTATTTTTATTTTTTCTTCATTATTGTTTATAAAAGATGCGAAAATGCAACGCTAATAAAACGCGTAATTAAATCGATGTTCGTCGTTTAAAAAATTTGTTAAATCGACTTAATAAATTGAAAAAACAACATACTTTAAAGCTTTTAAAGTAACTAGACAATTTAACAAAGATTTTAGCGCTAACGATGCGACGAAAGCTTGATATAATAAGACTTGCAATGTGATAAACTTATTAAATTTTTTACGAATTAGCAATTGTATTTCTTATCTTAAGAACAACTTTTTTTAATCGTTAATCTTATTAATATGCAATTTGTATTGCAAGAAAGTTCAAGTTATATAAACTATAAAAACAACTTATAGTATATAAGAAAAGTCTCGCCTAAACATTTATATCGCTCTTTTTTATAAAAGCTTGATTCAAAAGTTAAGAACAAAACGAATAATATTGTTCTTAATAAGTTCTTCGAATCACGTAGAATCTACGACGTCTTTTTGCTAAAAACAACGTTATTATTCGCAACAATCAAGTTAGATTTAAACTCTTCGTTTTTATCTAACTCTTTTAAAAAAAAAGCATCGAAATTGACGCAATAAAGTATTATGTCTAACATTTTTTGTTAAGCTTCGCAAAGACGTTGCAAGTTCGCATCGATATAAATTAACAAATTTTTTTAACTTAAATGCGAAATCAAATTATTTTGTCTAATTTATACGTATATAAATTGTAAATAGCGTCGAACTCGCGAAGCGAATTTAAATTGATCAATTTTAATATTTTTGTTATTAAGAATACGTGCGCAAAAAATTAACAAAGTGTTAATTCGTTTAACGAATCATTAAGAAATCGCAACGCATTAAATCGTAAATTAAGTATATAATTAAAAAATAAAACGTATAGTCTTGCACTTTTTAGCGCAATAATAGCAACGACAATTTTTCGTCTTGCGAAATTAAGAGTATAAGCAATTATAAAAAATTAAAAGCAAATGCTTACAATATAATTAAGTTTCTTTTTAAAATAAAAAAAATAATAAAGATAAAAAGAACAAGAGAGCTTGCGAAAAGTAACGAAGACGCGAACGAGAAAACTTAACAAAAATATATTCGTAATAAAATGCTATATCGTTAGCTTTATACGCAACGAAGTTGAAGCATTCGCATACAATAGTGTTTACATTAATTAAGTCGCGATTTGCAAAGCGTTAAATATAATAATATAATCTTAAGTTATTAACGAATGCAAAGAAAAGTTTAAAAATACTTACTTAAATCTATTTTATTGCGTACATTATTGTTGTTAGTAGTATAAATAACAAAAAAGACATTTGCAATCATTTATCGCTTCGTTATAGAAATTAATATGCGAAAAAAAAAAAAAGTTGAAGATTGTGAATAAATATTATTAACGCATTAACGACGCTAATCGAATTAAATAAAACAAAGAAATTTCGATCGATTTATTAAAATAGTGAACAACATTAAAAAAGAAATTCTAGAATTAATAGCGTCGAATGTTGTAGCATTGTCGTAACATTAAAATAGCAATATAACGACAAAAATAAAGTTAAATACTTCTACTAAAAACTTAAATGTTTTTTCGCTTACTAATGTATAATTAATTTACGATAAAATTTTATTAAAGAGAATAGAGCGCTTTACGATAGTATACAAGAGAAGTCAAGATCGCTACTTGAATTTTCTAGCATTAAAATGTTAAACAAAGATGAAAAAAAGAAATGCAAAATATCTTTTTATAAATACAACTAAGTGACTAAGATAAATGCGCAAGCTCAACGCGACAAACGACATTTATCAAAAGAGTAAAAAAAGTCTATAAAAAGATTTTTTCGATAATTCAAATCTTTTTTTTCTTTTATACGACGATGAATTGAAGCGAATTATCGTTACACATTTTGCGAAAATATGCGTTTACAAAAAGTAGAAAAACAAAGCATTGTTATCGTAACGTTTGAAAAGTTATTAACGTCGTTAAGAAAGCGAAGTCGCAACATAGTTGCGACGTCAAATATATATTTTGAAGATTAAAATTCTAAAGAGAAGAGCAATTGTAATGCTAGCGATCAATGATTTAGTAAATACGTTAATGTTAAGTCCTTGTAGTAGCGACTTAACGTCGTATAGAGTTTTCTTTTTAAGAATTTTCTTCTAGAATTTTTACGAATTAATGTCTTTCTAAACTATAGTTTTACATGCTATGTAGTCTCGTTTTGTGTGCGTCGATGCAACGACGTCTTGTTATACGTTTGTACATAGTCTCACATATAAAGTTTAATTTTTTTGATTTAATTTTTTTGTTTTGCTATTAGATATAGATCTTTTTCTTCGTAAAATTAGCTCTAGTTTTATAAAATATATATAAAACTACTATCGCTTTTGCAAAATTGTAAGTCTAATATTTTCGTAAATCTATACAAAATCAAATTTTGCAAATTTGTTTTTTATTGCTACTTTATAAGAATAGCACTTTTAATCTTCTAAAACTATATCTAGTTTCGCGAAATAGAGACCAAACTATTGTTAATTTTACGAAATTATAAGCTTAATATTTTAATAAATCTATAAAGTTGAAATTTTGCAAATTTGTTTTTATTGCTTCTTTATAAGAATAGTACTTTTAATCTTTCTAGTTTTTAAAGTTCGTTTTCTTAGTTGTTTGTTATTAAGAGACTTTAACTTTTGCAAGAAATAGTTCTATTTTCGCAAGAAATAAGCGAATTTAAATATTAAGTTTGTGAAAGTAAAAGTTCAATATTTAATTACTTAGAAAAAAACTAAATTTTTGAGCTTGTTTTTCTTTGTTATTTCTTAATAAAAGAGTTTAACTTTCGCAAGAAAAATTTCTATCTTTCGCAAGAGTTAAATAAAATATAGTATTAAATTTGCGAAAAAAATAGTTTAATATCTAACTAATTAAATAAATAATTAGAAATCTAGATTCTATTTTCTTAGTTGTTTGATAATAAGAGACTTTAACTTTCGCAAGAAATAACTCTATTTTAGCGAGATATATGCGAATTACAATACTAAGTTTGCGAAAGCAAATTTTTAATATCTAACTAGTTAAATAAAACTTTAGAAATTTGAATTCTATTTTCTTAACTATTTTTTTAATAAAAGACTTTAACTTTCTCAAGAAATAATACTCTTTTCGCAAAAGATAAGCAAAATAGAATATTAAATTTGCAAAAGCAAAAGTTTAATATTTAACTAGCCAAATAAAAGTCTAACTCTTAAATTTTATTTTGTTAGTTGTTTCTTATTAATAGATATAAACTTTCGCAAAATTTATTTTAATTTTTGCAAGAGATATACGAAGTAGAATATTAAACTTGCGAAAGCAAAAGTTTAATATATTTATTATAAGAGTTCTTTTTTCTTTTTCTTTAATTGTTTTTTAATAATAGTATTTAACTTTCGCAAAAGTTAATTTTATTTTCGCAAGAGTTATACAAAATATTATATTATATTAACAACAATAAAAGTCTAATATATAACTAAAGAATTAAAGATAAATAACTTAAATCTATATTTGTTATTTCTTTACTAGTAAGAGATTTTAATCTTTGCAAGAAATAATTTTTAATTTGCAAAGTATACGTAATATATAATATTAAATTTGCGAAAGCAAAAGTTTAATATTTAGTTAAAAGTTTAAATTTAAAATATATTTTTGTTGCTCTTTATAAAAAAAGAAACTTTTAGTTTTGTAAAAATAATTTTGCAAAATATATGCAAAACTAAATATTAAATCTACTAACGCAAAAGTCTAACAATTAATTAATTATATAGAAATTAAATCTTAAAATTTGATTTTATTGCTTCTTATTATAGAATAGACTTTTAATTTGCAAAAAATAAATTTGTTTTTGCAAAATATATGCATAACTAAGTATTTGGTTTGCGAAAGCAAAAGTGTAATATTTAGTTAATTAATAAAGAATTAATATTCTTTTTTCTTAATTTTGTTGTTTCTTTCTTAATAAGAGAATAAAACTTTCGCAAGAATTAATTCTAGTTTCGCAAAAGATATATAAAATACAATATTAAGTTTGCGAAAGCTAAAGACTAATAACTAATAAAATATATAAATATTTAATTTCTAAACTTATTTTTTCTAATTCTTTATTAATATTAGATTTTAAGTTTCGCAAAGAATAATTCTATTTTCCTAAAAGATATACGAAATACTGTATTACGTTTGCGAAAGTAAAAGTCTAATATTTAACTAGTTAGATAAATATTTAGATTTTCAATTTTCTTTTTCTTAGTTACTTCTTAATAAGAGATTTTAACTTTCGCAAGAATTAGTTCTATTATTGCAAGAATTATACAAAATACTATCTTAAATTTGCGAAAGTAGAAGTCTATTTTTAATTAATTAATTGTAGAAAATCTCTTAAATATATGTTTGTTGTTTCTTTGCTAGTAAGAGACTTTAATTTTCGCAAGAGATAGTTCTACTTTCGCAAAAGTTAGACATTCTAAATCTTTTTTTGCAAGAGATATGCGAAGCATTATATAGATTGATTCGAGTTATCAAGTTTAAGTCGAGTACTCGATTTAAATCTTGACAATTCGTATTAACTCGACTCGAAAGTCTTGACAATTCGATTTCTAAAGTTAATTCGATAATTCGAGTCGATTCCTATATTTGAAATCGAAACTCGACTCGAAAAAATCGACTCAAATTGTCAAGACTAGTATTTTTAGTAAATTTTATTATTTTTAATAACAATTAATTGATAACTTGATAGAAACAATTAATTTATTTAAATTAATTAATAAATATATTAGAAATTTCTCTTTATAAATGTATTACTATTGTGCGTTATCTAGTAATTAATAAAAAATCTAAATTCAAACTTAATTTATACTATTTTTAGTATTCTTGACATTCTTGACGATTCGATTCGATTTCTAATATTAAAATCGAAAATCGAATCGAGTCAAATTGAGTTAATTTCAAAATAATAGAAATCGAATCAAATTTTGAATCGATTTCTAATATTAAAATTGTCAAGTCAAATCGATTTCTAAAGTTGAAATTGAAATTTAATTCAACAACTAATCTAGCATTATATTAACTTTGCGAAAACAAAAGTCTAATATTTAACTAGTTAAACAAATTTCAATTTTTAAATTAGTTTGCTTAGTTGTTGCTTAATTAGAAACTTTAGTTTTCGGAAAATATAATTTTATTTTTGCAAGATATATACAAAGTAATAAATTAGATTTGCGAAAGCAAAAATCTAATATTTAAGTAATCAATTAAAAAGTTATTTATAGAAATTGCTTTTGTTGATTCTTTACTAAAAGAAGAGTTTAACTTTCGTAAAAAATATTTGTATTTTTGCAAGAAATATATAAACTATAATATTAAAATTTGCGAAAAAAAGAGTCTATTATTTGATATAACAATTTAATATTTACTTTCTAACTTTATTTCGATTATTTCTTTACTAGCAAGAACTAAGTGATATGAAAGAAGAATGATCTTTTATTGAAGCTATCAACGATAACTATATAGTTGATTGAGTCGCACCTGTCGTCATAATTGAGATCACATAACTAGGTAGACTCTTAATTCATATTTCATAATAGATGTTATCAAAACAATAAAAAGCGTCGTTCTTGATGCGATACATACAAGCAAATAGTCATAAAAATAGTATCTCAAAGCTTTTGTTTATTTCGATCATAACAATCGTCGACGTGTTTAACAAAAAGATTGACGTCGTACATCGAATTGCGACGACGACACTAGTGATAGCGTTAACATCAAAAACCTTGATGCTTATAATAATAAAGTTGATGTTCTTAATATTTGCACTTCAATACTAGATCGTACTTGCATAGAAGACTAAGATGTGTTTAATTAATAAGTTGTTCGCATAAGATATTGCGATACTCTAATAAAAATACGTCGCGATATCATTGTATCTATAGCTCTTACAACATGACGAATCAATCGAAGAATTATTGCTTCGTAGTTAACAATAAAATCAATAGCATCGCTAAGATTATTAATTAAATACTAGACGTTATGTTAATAATTATAACTCTTTCACTTAACTAGATAGTAAAGCTTGTCTCGTGTAACTCGTTTGTCAATTAGTCTCTTAATTTTATAAAAGAAAGCATTAGACTTCGCGTGAGCGTTTATTACGAATAATAAATCAACGATAAAATGCTTGTGATAAAAATCTTGTTCTAAAGTCGCAAATTTCAATTGCGCTATAAAGATTACAAGATGAATTCTCATAACAAATAGTAATTCGAGTCGATAAACTTGTTTATTAACGACTTCAATTATTTTAAAAAATTTAATTCGTTAATTTGAAAGCTTCTTGTTAAAGAAATTAAGAATGATGTAATCTTAATAAAGTCGTAGATAGATCATAAATTCTAAGTTAATTTTTATGAAATAATAAGATTAATTGTAATAAGTTTTGCTAACAACACTAACGAAAGTTATAATTGCTTCGACGTTCTTTCGTTTAATAAATTTTACGCAATTATATTGCTTCAATAAAAGATTAGCAAACAATTCGATTACGTCGTTGATTTTGAACTTATAAGCTAGTTTGTTCGATGCAAAGTCAATAAAGAATTGCATAACATTGTTTGACTTTATTTGTAAATAAAATAGCATTTTACTTTAATCATTTTTAAGATAAGCGACAAGATAAAATCTAAGCGCAATCTCTATAATTCAATTAGTGCGCTTTAATTGATTGTTTATCTAAGAATAATAGACGATAGAAGTAAGTATAAAGATTTTTATACAACTAAAAATTGTAGTCTAAAACTTAAACATAAATCGAATGTCTCTATTACTAACGATTGATCGTAATATATCTTAATCGTAATCTATTAAAAATGTAATAATTATTTTAGTTCATTTTGCGACGTCTTACGTATTAAAATCAAAGATAAGAAGTATTTGTTTTGTGAATTTATAAATAATAGTAAATAGAGTGTTGTAATTTGCGATTATGAAAAACAACGCAACGATTTAGTTTATAATAACAATATAAAAAGATATTATAAACGTTATTATAAAATTTAGTTTATCGTATGTAGAATGTCGTTTAATTTAATTAATCTAATAGTTAAAATAGTAAACAATGTAAATTCTAAGTCGTTTGCTTAATTGACGTATATATATTAATAATGCTATGCGATTATAGATTCTATAAAAGTCTTTATAATAAATTTAATTATATGCTAGTTAGAAAATCTCTTGTTTTAACGTTTGCAAGACACAAAGACGTTCGCGACTCTTTTTAATAATAAAGTAGATAAAATCGTTACAATAATGGAAACGTATTTCGAATCTTGTTTTACGCTCTTTTTTCGAAATGTTTTTTGTAATAGAGTCTTGCTTTAATAGATTAAGAATCTTGTTTTAATAATAATTCTTAGAGTAAATCTTTTTAAGTTTATTTTTAAATTTATTAGACATCTTAATTAGAGTGATGTGATAAACGATCGTCTATTTTAATAGAGAGAACAATGCTTTTATAACGTCATTATAATAGAGTTGTATAAAGTGTTCGTATAATAACTTTAAAATCTTAAGCTTCTTCGTAATTGTTACATCGATTTAAAGACGCAACAACGCATTTAATACAATATTTGTTTTTTTAACTTTATGACGTATTAAGAGATTAAAATTGAACAAATATTAAGAGACGTTTATTAATCGTAGATTAAGTTTATTTATATTAAACGTAATAAAAGTTGTTTAACGTAATATAGAAACGACGACGAAATAATTTATATAAATGATAATCGATAATATTTTAATTAATTTCATCATATATTTAATCTTTTTTATCGTTTATACAATGTTAACAATCTTTAACTTCGTCAATTAATAATTTTTTTAATATCGTTAAGACATTTGCTAAGAAACATAATCGATTAAATCGTAATTCGTAAATATAAGACATCGTTAAAAGAATTGTTAAGAACGTAATATACAATGACGACGAACTCTTATTACTTTGACGCATTAAAATTCACGTAAAAACAACAATAACAATTGTAATGTATAAGAAACGTAAATGTGCTAAAAGCAATCTACAAACTTTAAAACGTTTGTCTTTTCTTTAAGATTAATTTATATAAATAGATTTTTAGCGTTTTACGTTTTCGTAACAAACTCTTAATCGTAATATTACGCGTTAACGTGATTTTGCGCTTCTATAATAATAATGTTTGTTAAACGTATTTTAATATTAATGATTTAAAATATCTAGTAAATTCTAAAAACAACTTAAAATTCTTCAAATTGTAAAAAAATTGCAATGAGATTATTGCGACGATTTTCTTTTTTAATGTAAACATATCTAGATTATTAACGCATTAATTAAGTAAAAAAATTAATAAATATTCTAAAAATAACTTGAAGAAAGCTAGACTAACGCGCTTTTCGCAAAATAATTAAAAAATCGTAATAAAATATTGTAGATGTTCTTTAAAAGTACGCGAAAAAATAATAATGTTATCTACGTAAATACGTGTAAATTCTTTGTAAAAACGAAGCAATTTATTAGTTTATCGTTGCATATAAAATAATAATTTCTTGTAATTTATAAAAGTCACGTTTAACTTTTTCTAATTGCAATAATTAACAATAATAAACTTGTTTCAATCAATACGTTTAACGTTAAATTAATGGAATTATTCTATTATATTAATCGTAAAGATGTAGAAATATCTCGCAACTATTACGATAATATCAATTTATAATAATAAAGAATATGTGTTGTTTTTAATAATATTATTAAGATTTTAAATGTTTATAATAGTACGATCTTTACGATCAAAACTACTAAAAAGATCTCGTTATATTACAAAGACAAAATAGCTAAAATGCGTAGATTAAGTAATAAAGTGCATCTTATTTTGCTTATGTAATTTATTAAATGTTGCGTTAATTATCTTGCAATTCTTGTAATTTAATGAATAGATTTTGAAGAATTTGAACATTGCATCGTTCTTTAAATTAATAAACATTTATTTCTCTTTTAATATATCGATTGTGATGCTAGCATTAACGAAAAAATCTTCGTAATTAATAATTATTACTTAAATAACAATAAACGTACTTAATTTATCATAGATTGTAACGTCGTTGTTGCAAATATATTCTAAAGCAAAATCTATAATAGAAATACTTTGTGTTGCGATAACAAAATTCTTGTTATAAATGTTTTTAGAATCGTTTGTTAAAATCGCGTATAAAATTGCTATAATAGCGATAATCTTTGTTAATTTAATCTTTTAAAATTGTTTCTTTCATGTTTAATTTATAGAATGCGCTAACATTTACTTATATGCGATCATAAATGCTTCATTAGACGTCGCTAGAAAACACTTTTATTAATTGTATTTAATTACGATTTCTAGCTTTGCTCTTCGCGAGAACACTACGATGCTAGCGATAACGTTATGTATTTAAATAAAGAACAACGACGCATTTATAATGTGTGCGAAAACTTCTTTATTTTGATCTAAATAAGTAACACATTGCGATTCGAATAAAAAGTTACGATCTAGTAAGTCATTATAATAAATAATGAAAATCTTAATTGTAATGTGTAATTGTATTGTGAAAGTCTTATGTGTTCGAATAATTCGCTTAACATTTGCATTTTGTCAAGTAACAAAATTAATAAAAGCAATAATGTCGCAAGCATTAATAGATACTTCATAATGTTTAAAGTTTAACATTATTTTTTAAAGAGCAAACACATTAATTGCGAGAAACACGTTTGTCTTTAAATCGTTCACAAGATGTATTTTAATTATAAAGCGTATTATAGCTACATTATTATAAAGATTCATTTCATTAATGCAAACGTATACTAAAACGTACTTCGAAATCTATTTTTTTTTTTATATCGCAAATTAGTAGAGATAAGATTAATTAATATATCTTTATATTATCTAGTTGTTTTTGAACGAAAACTTTATTTTTAAATGTTACAAGACATTTACTATTAAGATAATCTTTCTCTTTTTTTATGTTCTCTAAATAATTCTTCGAAGCGCGTTTTTTAATTGCGTTATTTTTCGTTGCTTTTAATCAAAGCATAACGATTGCGTAATATCAATTTTAAAACGTATAATCAACTTGTTTTCTAAATTAGTTAAGAACGATTTTGAATGTTATTATGAAAGATGTTGTCTTAATGAAAAATAATGTTATTGCGAATGCGTTGTGTGCTTTCATAGTCTTAGCAAGTTAAATTAAAACTATTAATCTCTAGCATTTATTACAAAGATGCTTAAATAAAAGATTACATAAAATGAAACTTGCGTAACAAGTAATGCATTAATGTTTTCGTAATGATTCGAATGCTATTGTAACGAAGTTAACATTTTAATTGCTATAGTAGTATTTATTATTATAATTAGATTTTTGCTTCGTATTGTTCTAATTATTGTAATATAACTCTTAACGATAGTTTTATTTCGTAGTATTTTTATTTTTGTCAATGATTAAAGTTTTGATATTTTTGATAACGTTTGCTTAATACGTTCGTTAAGAGTTAAGATAATAAACATTATTAAAAAATCTTAAGAATTGACGACTTAAATTTGATTTTTTGACGTTTGTTTACTTAGTTATGATTTGCAATTACGATTAAGATAATAATAGTTATTAATTGTTTAAAAATTGATTTTGGTCTTAACTTTAACTATATCTTTGATCTTAAGTTAATTGTTAATCATAATAATTTTAATTACTTTAGTTAAATTAATAATTTTGTCGTTGCTAAAAATACTAATTATTGTAAGCATCATTTTGTTGAAATCAAGATTAAAAGAAAGAAAAAATTAATAAAAAAATTAATTGCTTAAATAAGGTCGATTAAAATTAAACTTTTGCAATCGCGAATTACGATCTAAGAACTAATTAAAGCATACTAATTAAAAGATAGAATACTTCGATTGTCACAATTAATGTCTCAATTATTAGATAAATTAGCGATTTAAACAAGGCAATTGTTTGACGTTTAATTACGAAGAGCTTTGCTATTATAGTTTCATTAATTATGCTTCGTCTTATTTAGATTCTTCATTATATTGTTTAAAATAGCATCTTGTTTTATTTTAGAACGTTTAATATTACTCTTTCGCAACGTCAAGTCGATATTATTGTAAATTGCATCGAACTAATTTTGTAATAAGTCTAAATTGACGTTCTTAACAAGACGTACAATTTTCTAAGCGTATTCGCGAGATTCTTTACGACTAACAACGTCGCAAAGAATATATTTTTTCTTAATTATTAATTTCAAAGCTATGTTAAACGATTTCTTAAAACAATTATGCAACAATCGCGTTCATTTCTTAATCTAATTATTAACAACTTCAATAATTAATTGCGTCATTCGTTTCTTATTTTTTAAGAGCTTTTCGATTTATTATATTAGTGTCGTGTTTCGCAAACATGTTTATAGATTTTTGCGAATCAATTTCACATTCTTAATTGTGACAACGTTCTTAACACGTTCAATAAAGAGATATACGTCACGAAAATAAGTGTTTTTGAAAATATGTTTCATAGTTTTCTTAATAATTACAATTTTGTCATTATAATTAAGATCGAAGAAGTCAAGCTTAACAACATTTTATTTAGATAACTCGTTAAACGTATTGTTGTTAACATTATTTTAATCAAGTAATTCTTGTGATCTTAATAAACTTTAAGAATTTTAAACATCTTGAATTTATTAAATTTGATTGATGAACTAAGTTGTTACTTGAGCTATAACAACATTAATTGTTACTTAAATTGCGAGATCAACATTGTTCGCCATAGCTAGTTTTATTAATTTATCGTAGATAATCTTTTCTACAAATGTGACAAATGTGTTTCGAATAATAATAATTAAAGATTTTAGCAACGATGTAATATTATTAAGATTTAATAACAAAGCGAAGTTGTCAAAATTAAGAAATTAACGATTTCGAAATCGATTTAATTTCGATGCTCTTGTAACAAAAGCACTTGCTTCAATAGCAATATTCTTGTACTTAAGTGATAACTTCTTAGTGAAATAGTGATTAACGAATAACAATAATAAGAAATTAAATAGTAGTTGCTAACGATTAAATCTATCACGTATATAGAATTTAAAGTATTTTGTGCTTCGATACTTCGCAATGACTTGATAAAACATTCGACAAACTAAATTGAAGACAAATTTATTAATTGCTCAATGCTTTAAATAGCTAAACGATTTAAGTAAAATAACTTTTGTTGTAGTTTAAATAGTAAATCGTTTTACAATATGAGATCTTGAAGTACTAGAGACAATACTAAAGACTATTGTACAAAACTCGTCGATAAAATAGATTAACATTGTAGTCGTAATATAATTGTAGAACTTTCAAGTTTTACGAATAAGTAAAATAATAAATTCTATCGACGAAGCTAGCTTGTTAAGATATTATCACAACGATAACGAGCAAAACTCTTAATAACGACGCACTTAATTAGTTAGTTAATTGATTCTTTACAAGATCATAATTATAAAAGAATTGTAATGCTTCATAAACGTGATAGAATAATGTTTATAAAACTAGAATCGTAACTTGTTGAAGCTATCATTTGACAAGAACTAAGTAATATAAAAGAAGAATAATCTTTTATTAAAGCTATTAACGATAACTATATAGTTGATTGAGTCGCGCTTGTCGTCATAATTGGGATCACATAACTAGATAGATCCTTAATTCATAATTTATATCATTTACTAATAAAAGATTTGAACTTTCGCAAAAAATAGTTTTAATTTTGCAAAAGTTATATAAAATACTATAGTAGATTTGCGAAAGTAAAAGTCTAATAATTAATTAAGTAGACAAAGATCTAGTTTTTAACTTTTTTTTCTTAGTTGTTTTTATATTATAGACTTTAACTTTTGCAAGAATAAGTTTTATTTTTGCAGAAGATATACAAAGCACTACATTATTCTTGCGAAAGTAGAAGTCTAATATTTAATTAATTAGACAAAAGTTTATTTTTTAAATTTAAATTTAATATTACTTTACTAATAAAAGAGTTTAACTTTCGCTAAAAATAACTCTATTTTCGCAAAAAATAAACGAAATAGAATATTAAATTTGCAAAAGCAAAAGACCAATATTTAACAAATTAAAGAAAAATTTATTTCTTAAATCTAATCTATCTAGTTATATCTTAATAAAAGACTCTAACTTTCGCAAAAAATAATTCAATTTTTACAAGAAATATATAGAATATTTTATTAAGTTTGCAAAAGCAAACGTTTAATATATAATTAATAAAATAAGTAAAAAATCAACTTCTAAACTTAGTTCTCTTAGTTATTTCTTAATAATAGACTTTAACTTTTGCAAGAAAAAGTTATAATTTTGCAAAAAATATAGAATATAGAATGTTAAATTTACGAAAACAAAAATTTAATATCTAACTAATTAAACAAAAGCTTAGAAATTTAAGTTTTATTATTTTATTTATTTCTTAATAAAAGACTTTAACTTTCGCAAAAAATACTTTTATTTTTGGAAAAAATATGTGAAATAGAATATTAAGTTTGCGAAAGTAAGAGTTCAATATTTAATTTTTTTTAGTTTTTGTTTTATATTAAATGCATGTAATTCTAAACTATAATACTCTATAATTTATATATATTAATCGAGAAAATTATATAATTTTATTTATTTCTTTACTATTAATATATATAGTATATTAATCGATTCTAGTACTTGTTAGTTCAAAATTTAAAAAACTTTAAAAAACTCTTTAATTCTTTTATTTTTTCTTAAGCTTTTTTGTTATTTTTAAAAATTTATTTTCTTATTGTTACTTTAGACTTTTTTAGTTAATTTAAAGTACAAGCTAACTCTTTTTAAGATCAAAATAGAATTTTTATAGTTAAAACTTTAACTTTTAATATTCTTTTTATTAAATTTTATTTATTATAATATTACATTCGTATTTGATAAATTCTAACTTTAGTTCTAGATGTATTTAAAGTTATTATAACAAAAGTCGCAATTTTTTGTTGCTAATATTTGAGCTTTGTGCGAGATTAAGATTAGAGCTCGTAAATCTTGCATTATTTGCGAGAATCTAAAGATTCAAGTCAAGCATTGCGAGAGACAATCTTAACATTTCTTAATATTGCGTTCGTAAATGCGTCTATCTTATATAGCAATTATAATTTGTCTACGTAAGATGCACACATATTCTCTTAATTTATTAAATTTGTCTCAAAAGTAAAGTTTATTCGAATCAACAAAATCTAATATTTAAAGCAAAAAACATAAAGATTTAACGCAATTATGCAACTAGCAAACAATTGCAAACGTTTGTACGTATTGCGAATATCAAAACTTTACGCGTCAAGACGTAGTTTAACTTGATAAAGATTTCGCAACTTTGTCGAACTTTAAGAAAACAAAACGAGTTTTTCGAGCAAATTTTGTCTCGACAATACTAATTTAAGTATGTAGAATAGATAGATCTATAAGATTTATAGAATCTAATAAATATCTTGATCTTTATTAGCTCGATTTGTCTCTCGAAACGCGAATGTATTTGCAATCTAATATTATATATTCTAGTATTTGCGTTTCTCTATATAAACTTGTATATTTAGAGCTATTTACTTTTTCTTATTTAATTAAATATTAGCAAAAATATTTGTGTTCTAACTTTACTTGCATAAAATTTGCAAATATAAATTTATTATTTGTTTTACTAAAGATTTCGTTTTTATTTTATTAATATTTAGACTAGTCGCGTCGAGTTAAGTCATCGAGTTCGAGTTAAATTCTTGGCTCGCCAAGACTCGATTCAAGTTAGAAATCTTGATCCAAGTATTTGGGTCAAATCAAAGGGTAGATATAAAGTACTTAGCGTATAACTTGGTTCAACTCGTTAAGACTCGAAAAACTTAGATTATTTTTAAAAAAGTGCATTAATCAACTTAATCAAATTGATTAATTTAATTAATTTGTTTATAATGTTATATAGTAATGCATTTAGATAATGCATTTGTACGTTATTTGTGCGTTATTATTTTTAAACTATTTTTAGTAATTCAAATAATGCGAATTTTTTTAAAAATAGAAAATCTTGGCATTTTGACGTCATTTTCGATTGCTTGGCGAGTCGATTGGGTCAAGTCAAAAAATCGTTAATCCAAGTCGATTTCGAGTTAAGTCAAGAGATTGATATCAAGTATTTAGATTAAGCTAGAATGTTGATATCGAAACTTGACCCAACGATTAGTCTATTAATATTTAATAACTATAAAATATATTTAATATATTTTTTTTTATTTTTTGCTATTTTGCTAATTAATCTTTTTTTCTATTTTTATTTATTTGTTTTTTAAGATGCGAAATTGTAATTATAAAGTTTATAGATATTAATTTTGTTACTTTTGCTACTTTTTTTGTTAATCTATTTGCTTTCTTGTTTTTAATAACGCTTGTCTTAGCTCGAGCTTATATAATATATATTTTATATTCTATATTGTCTAATTTAATTAAATTAAGTCTAATTTAATCTTGAATCTTTATAGAATTTTAATTTTTTATAATGTGCAATTTTTTTAATATTTATTTACTATAGATGAAAATTTAGATAATAGTATTTAATCTTTTTAATTGTCGATAGATTAGCTCTTTTGATCGAAATATAATATAGAAATTAATATTAACAAAAAAAAATAAAGACAAAATAAGTTTATAGAGTCTATAGGTACAAATTTATTAATTAAAATTAAAAAATCTTCTATTTTCGCAAGAATTATACAAAATATAATATTGAATTTGCAAAAGAAAAAGTCTAATATTAAATCAAATAATTAAAAGTTTATTTTCTATATCTATATTGTATATTTCTTTACTAGTAGAAGACTTTTACTTTCGCAAGAAAAAGTCTTATTTTTGTAAGAGATATGCAAAACATATTGTTTAATTTGCGAAAGCAAAAGTCTAATATCAACTATCAATAAATTTAAATTAGATTTCTAGATTTAAATAGTTTGTTAATCTCTTAATATTAGACTTTAATTTTCGCAAAAAATATTTCTATTTTTGCAAGAAATATACGAAATAGAATATAAATTTGCAAAAGCAAAAGTTTAATATCTAACTAGTTGAATATAAGTTTAGAAATCTAAATTTAATTTTCTTATTTCTTTATTAAATACAAATATTTAGTTTTGCAAAAATAGTTTTACTTTTGTAAAATATATACGAAACTAAATATTCAATTTGCGAAATTAAACGTCCAGTATTTAGTAAAATATTTAGAAACAAAAATTACAAACTTGTTTTTATTGCTTCTTGTTAAGATAAAGATATTTAATTTCGCAAAAAATAATTCTCTTTTCGAAAAATACGTGCGAAATCAAATATTTAATTTGCGAAATCAAAAGTCTAATATTTATTTGTATAAATAAAAATCTAATTTTAAATTTGTTTTTGTAGCTTCTTTCTTAATAATAGATATTAACTTTCTTAAGAAATATTTGTATTTTTAACAAAATTATGCAAAACATTATATTAAGTCTACAAAAATAAAGGTTTAATTTTTATTAATTAAACGCAAATTTAGTTTTTAAATTTAGTTTTTTAAGTTGTTTCTTAATAAGTAATCTTTACTTTCGCAAAAATTAGTTCTATTTTTGCAATAATTATGGAAAATACTATATTAAGTTTACAAAAGTAATAGTTTAATATTTAATTTAAATAGAAATAGAAAGTTTGCGAAAATCAATATTATACTATCTTATTATACGAGAAGAGACGAGAGAGAAGACTTTACTAGCAATAACACTTAGGATTTATTTCGATTGTTAGAATTAAATATACGTAATCAACGCAATATTAACAAGTAATTAAGACGCTCTTAATATGTCTCAACGCGACTTATCACAAATCGCGACAAAGATTATCGCGAAAATAATAAAAATCAAGAAGCTCTATAAATTTAAGAAAAAAAACGTATTTAAAATAATTTCGATAACAATTTAATTAAGTAATGCATTTTTATCAAGAAGTTTACACGTAAATTTAACGAACTCTTCGCAAAGAATAAACAAATCGACATAATTTTTGTATTAAAGAGATTGAAAAAGACGACAAATCGATTAAAAAAAGTAAAAAGAGTTAAGAAAAATACACAAAATGCAAGCACATAAACGAACATAATACAAAGCTTGTTATTAATTGCACAAACAATAATTAAAATAAACATCAAATAAGTATTTTCGAAGCAACAATTAATCGAAGAGATAAAGTTAATAACGTAAATTAAAAAAAAGATAAAGATAAAAAAAGTACACAAGATAAGTGCAACAAAAATAATTGCATTAATGCGCAATTTAAATATCGTTAACATATTAAGTGCGCAAAAATATATACAAGAAATAAGATGTTTTAAAAAAAAATCTTTAAAGTTAATAATAAATGCAATAAAAAAAATTCAAAATTAAGTAATTTCTAAATTATAAACATATTTATCGCAACAATTTTGTATCGTAAATGTGCAAAAATAATAATATATAATATTAAAGTAAAAAGTATGCTCAAAAATATAAAGAAAAAGAAAGCAAAAACAATAAAAAAATTATGCAAAATATATATTAGAAATTAAAAATTAATAAAATAACTTAATTTACAAGAAAAAACGACAAGAAGAAATATGTCTTTATTGTAATATAAGTAGATTGCGCAAAGACAACAAACAAGTTAATTTAATTTAACGTAATTTATAAGTCGAATATTAAGATAGCAAAATACTATAATACAAATTGCAAAATAAAGCAATGCATAAAGTATTAAAAATATAATTACTTAATATACGAATGCAAGAACGAGCAACAATGCGCTTATTATGTGCGAGATTATTGCTTCGATTAATGCTCGCATTAATTAAATTTATCAAAATAAAAGTACGACGTTTACAAAAATGCTTACAAAGCATTCGATTTCAAGTGCTTTAAAAGATAAGACTAAAAACTAAAAACAAATAAAATAACAAAGATAAAGTTACTATATTACGTTATCAAGACAATAGAAGCAAACAAAATAACAATTATTTTAATAATTCTTAAAAGCGCAACAACGTTTAATTAGACGTTAAAGAAAAAGATAAAACGCAAGACAACGATAATTGATTGTTCGATATAAACAAGTTGTATGCAAAATACTCTTGTAACAACAAGAAAGAGCGTAATTTAACAATTAATTAAGAAAAAACATTCTAACAAATTATTAAGTAATCAATTTACTCTAGTAAAACAAAATAACGACAAAATAACAATAATATTGTTATAAAATATATCTTTTACGCAAGAGATACAAAATCTAATAAATATTAATATTAAAAATTATACAAAGTAGCTTTAATAAAAATACAAAACAAGTTTAGAACATTATAGTATAATGTTTACAAATCAAGAAGTAAAATGATAATTGCATTGCTTCAAGAAAATAAGATACAAAATTATAGTATATTAATAATATAAGAGTTGTAACGATATTACGTTAAGACAAAAGTATATAACTCGAAACACGTAAACTTTATGCTTGTAAATAATAACAAGAAAACATATTTCTACATTAACAAACGCATTAATAGTAATAATTAATATAGTATATAACATTTTAAAAATATAAAAACAATAATGTTATAACTATGTCTTAATAATAACATCACGAAATATAATCTTGTTAACATTTATAATATTTACAATTTATTCTCAAATAATTATAACGAGATAATCGACAAAAATAATCTTTTAGCAATAAAATTAACTTTGCGCATGCTAGCCAAAAGTGTTATTGTAAAAGATTTTAATTTGCATTATTTCTTTTAAACAAGTTCTTTCTATTTTAGACAACATTTGTTTTCGAAGAATTTGTTAAATATAATATGCGCAATCGACGCAATATTAACTCTTTCTTAAGAAATTATAATAAGAGATTATTAAGACGCTTAAATTACGATCGACTTATTGTTTATTACAAAAGAAATAGCAAATCGATTAATATATTGCAATATAAACAAGAAAATAAAAAATTTATTTAATTATCTTTTAATAAAAACGATATTAAATCTTTGAACGCAAGAAAAGTCTTAACATCGTCTTAAACAAAATTAAAAAGCTATGAATTTAGAAAAGTGTAAGACTATTTACGAACTTGTAACAAGACGTCGCTATATCAATATATTAAAGACAAGACTAGATAGTATGTAGAATTGCAATTTATAAAGACATTAATTCGTAAAAATTCTAGAAGAGAATTCTTAAGAAAAAAACTTTGTACGATGTTAGATCGTTACTACAATAACTTGATATTAATAACGTGTTCGTTAATTATTAAGAGCTAGCATTACAATTGTCTCTTTCTTTTGAATTCTAATTCTTAGAATAATGTGTTATAATGACGTCTTGTTTACGCGATTTCTTTGATCTTTTATCGAGTTCTCTTTAGAACTTTTTTCTAATTTATATATTTTCTTGTTAAAATCGCAAGACGTCTATAAAAGAAATTTTTAATTTCTTTCTTTATTTTTCTTAGACATTCGAGAGAGAATTAAAAAGCGACAATAATTCTTCTCGTGTATTATTGCGAGACTCTATGTTGCTCGTTTTAAGCGTCTTATTGTGTATTAACTTTAAATTAACAAATATAGAAATCTTTTGTTTTTTTGTTTTAAAGTATAAATACATTTTTAATCGCTATATTGTTGCGTTGTTATCGCAACAAATATTCGACAATAATATGTTACAATTTATTTGAATCTTATAAATTCTAAGTTTAGTTTAACTTATTATTTGAGTAAATTATCTCAATTTTTCTTGTTCGATTTAATCGAGTTAGCGCAATTGATTCGCAAATAATATTTATTAATAGCATTATTATAATTTCTTTTCTCTTATATTATTTTTCGATTTATAATTAATAGATAAATGCAACGTTCTTTAAATCGTTTTAATGTTAACGATAATGCTACGCATAAATCTCGCATTAATGTAAGTTTTTCTAATTATTTTTAGTGTAATTGTTGGGTCAAGTCGAACACTTTTTTCTTAACTCGACCCACTCTCTTGGGCCTCGTAGGGTTGGGCCAGGGTTAAGGCGCGGACTCGACCCTAGGGTTGGGTTTTGTTGGGCCAATGTCAAGAATCTAAGCTAATTTCGTCGCGTTAGCATTCGCTTATCTTATCTTATCTTATCTTATCTTATCTTATCTTATCTATGCGCTAACTCGATTAAGCTAGCGCAGGATTCAAGCTAGCCTTATTAGGCTAATGTAGTGTTCACGCTAATCACATATGATTAGCGCGTCACGTAACGTCACGTGATCGAATAAGTCGAATTAAACACTCGACGCGCATTCTTCGCTCGTCTCACCCTATTAGGCTAGGAAATTTGCCTGATCCTAGGGTTAGGGTTGGGCGAGCTAACCCAGTTGGGTTGAAACTTGATCCAACGATCACACTAATTATTTTAACGTGTTATAACTTCTTTTCGATAAAGATAATTATAAATTTTTATTGATTTTTTGTTATTGTAGTAGCAAATCAATTACGTAAGCAATGCTTTAGCAAGATCTTACTATAAATAGAATTAATAAAAATAGCAATACTAATCGAAATAACTCTTTTTGTTTTTTTCGTTTTTACGCAAATGCAACGTTTTTTTCTTTTGCGTTTTTGTTACTTGCGATGTCTTGTTTGCATTAACAAAAGTATTAATTATTAAATATATTTTTAACTTTTGTTTGCTTTGCGATCTAACGACATGCAATATATTAAATAAAAGAATATTTGTTATAAATATTGCGCTTCAAAGCGTAAGATTATTAGTTGTTTATATACTTTTATATTTAATTTAACTCGTTAATATGTTTTTATTATTATTTAATATATTAAGTAAGTTAACATCTTATTATAGTTTAGCATGCGAGTTTTTGATAAAAATGATGCTAAGATTAATTAGATTATATTTGCTTCGCAAATACAACGCTATCTTACTATTATGTACGCATAACAACGAAAAAACAAATTGATTTTGCGTTCGATTTACGAGAATCTTTTAGCTAGCATTAATGTTAAGCTAGATTATCTATGCAATATCTAGTAAAAAATGCTCGACGTAATACGTTACAAAGCAAATCTTAATACTTTTTTCTTAAAGAAATTAAACAAGAACAATAAATTTATATTTGACAATATTGTTACAAACGACTAGACTAATCGTTGGACCAGATTTTGGTATTAACATTCTAGCTTAATCCAAATACTTAATATCAATCTCTTGATCTAGCTCGAAATCGACTCGAGTCAACGATTTCTTGATTTGACTCAATTAACTCGTTAAACAATCGAAAATGACGTTAAAATGCCAAGATTTTCTATTTTTAAAAAAATTCGCATTATTTAAATTACTAAAAATAGTTTAAAAATAATAACGCACAAATAACGTACAAATGCATTATCTATATGCATTATTATATAATATTATAAACAAATTAATTAAATTAATCAATTTGATTAAGTTGATTAATGCACTTTTTTAAAAATAATTTAAATTTTTCGAGTCTTGGCGAGTTAAGTCGAGTTATACGCTAAGTATTTCATATCTATTCTTTGACTTAATTTAAATACTTGAGCTAAGATTTTTGATTCAAATCAAGTCTTGGCGAGCTAAGAAATTGGCTCGAACTCGATGACTCGACTCGACGCGATCAATCTACAAACGACAAATTTAAGAATTCGTAAATTTTGCGTAATTTAATAACTTTGTTAAGAACAACATTATTGTTCTCGTTTCTATTAATTAGATTTTTCTAGAAAAGAGCGACATAAATGTCTAGACAAGATTTCTCTTATATATTATAGTTGTTACGATAGTTTACATACTTGATTTAATTATGTTAAATTACTTGTTATTAAACAAGAATGTTCAAGATAAGCAACTTTCTTGTTCGATAATATAAAAGCTAACAATTAGAAGATCAAATCTTATTTATATTCTCTCGCAAACATTATATTTTCGCAATCTTTACGTAAAATTTATACTTGAAAGATTATTGTTTAAGATATGCTTTTATTATGCTTAAGACAATAAAATTAATTGCGTTTTAAAAGATTGCGTTTCTTATTCCTATTATTAATAATTTACTTTCGCAACGTTTGTATATTATCGAAAACAATTAAGCAATAACAATTGAAAAATTAATTAAGAAAGATACGCATAGTTAATCGTAAATAAAATGTTAAATCTTGCATTAAATAATACGCACACGAGAACTTTTTATTAACGAAGATTAAATAGCAAAAGCAATCAAATTTGAGTGCACTTTACGTCGCATTTTTATAGCTCTTAATGTTTAATTAAATTATTAAGAGAATTATAATATTATTTATACGCATTATTTGTGTTATTGCTATATTTTAAGTATATATAACAACATTAAATTTTACTTTTTATCGTCGAAATTTCTCTTGCAAAAACGAAGTTTTAATTTTTTAATTTTCGCAATTAATCTTTCGAAAAATTTACGCGCATTGTATTTCTTAAGCTTTCGTTTTACATTCGCGAAATAATTTCTTAATATTTAACTATCTTTATATAATAAAAATTCTTCTTATTAAACAAAATATTACAATTTGTTATATCTTGATTTATAATTAAAAATATTTTCTATTTTTTACTTCTTATTTTTGTCAACTAATATTATGTTTTTTAAGACAACAATATTTGAGTTACAATAATATAATTTTAATAATAAAATATAAAAGACAAAATAAATACGTTATTTAACGAAAAGACGTAGATAATATATTTGCGAGTTAACAATACTTTTAATCTTGAACAATTTTATAAACTTGTAAAACAACTTTTTCTTTAAACAAACGTCTAAAGATTTTTGATAAAAAGTATAATTTTGTTATTAACTTAATATCTTTTTGAAGTAGTCTTTTTATTGTAATTTCGAGTTTGCGTTTGTTGCGCAATTTATAAACAATTCATTAATTAATTGCGTTTATTTTACAAAGATTAAATCTGCTCTTAAACAATAAAAACGTTTAGACAATTCTTGTCGTCTTAGTTAAATCAAAAATATGCAACAAATTCGAATATTAATTTAAAGAACAACATTTTAATTGACGTATACAATGCGTTATTATAAGTATATTAAATTAAAGCTAGCAACAAGTCTTAGTTGTCTTGTTTATAATTGCAATAATAACACAAATAATGTTTTAATATTTAATTTTGTTTTTCGATTTATTTATTAATTTAAGAATAGAAAGCGATATTTAGCTTTCGTTTAATACGTATACAATAACATATCGCAAATTAATAGTTACTAGTAAAGAATAAATTATAATCGAAAATAATTTCACGAATTTCAAGATAAACAAGCAACATTATCTCGAATAAAGTGTCAATTAAATCTTTTGTCAATTATATAAATTTAACAAGAATGTATAAAGACATTTTGAAGTATTAATTAATTATAATTAGAATTGCGTTAAACATATTATTTTTGCAACAATTAACAAACAACTTTGTTATAAAGTTTATCGAAATTTTAATTTATAATTAAACAAGAATAGAGAGCAACGTTAACTTTTTATAGAAATAATAATGCGAAGTTTTATTTTATTAACAAACGTCGCAATCTTTAATATATATATTAATATTCGCAATTATCTTTAATTAATAGAATTTTTTGCTTATAAAAGTATGTGTCTTTTTAATTTTAAAATATTTTGTTAAAACATTATTATAGTAAAAACGTAGCAACTTGCTCTTTAGTTATATCTTGTCAAAAACTAAAATAACATAAAAGAAGAATATTATTTTTTTATAAATCAATTAATCTTTTTTCGCGCAAGCTTAATTTAAGATTTGCGACATTAATTGCTTTTTAATTTTAAACGCTATAAAGTTTTTCTTTTGTAACTTTTTTATTTTGAGATTTGTTTCCGCGAAACCTATATTTGTAAAAAGATAAGAGAGCTTTTAAATTGTTTTTTTTGTCGCATACAATGCAAACGTTATTACGACGCAATTATTAAGTTATCGCGCTTTAAGTTGTGTTTACAACTTCTTCTTCTTCAAATTTATTAATTGTATTTTTTTATTTAAAGCATTTTTATTAAGAAACTTAATATTGAATTTTTTTTAATTTTCGATATTCGAATCTCGAATACGTTCTTATTGCGTAATATTAGCGTTTAACAAACATCTCTTGTAAGTATTAATGTTATCTTAATAGCAACAATAGTAATATTTTTCAACTTATTTTGAAACGTAAATAAATAACTTTTATTATTTGATTTGTTCTTGTAATTAAGACGTCGAAAGAATTTGTTAATGAAGTTTGTTTTTTCTATGCGATATTTGATTTCGAAGTTATATTTTGTCAATAAAAGTGTTTATCGAAATTAACAACAATTTAGCGTCGTTATCTTTATAAAATATTATAGATTATTGTAATTTATTAACACAATAATTGAGTAATAACTACTCTTTAAATAGTTTCAATATTGCTTGAAATTAATAACAATAATAAATAACTTTTAATTATAAATCTTGTATTAAATCTTCGCGAAAATTATCTTTTTTAAATAAAATATTATCGAATGTTACGTCGTCTAATCGACTTTATTTATAAAATAAATTAATTGTAACAAAATTGTCGCAATCGCAAATTTCGAAACATTTGTTTTAACGCAAATGAAATTTTTTGAATTAAAGTAAATTAGCATAGACGTTTGCGTAAAGATCGTAATAAGTTTTCAAAAAATTAAAATAACATTCTTATTAAATACAAAAGAATTATTTTGTTTATCTTGTTTGTTGCTCTTTAGAAGCTTCGTCAAAGTTTAAGTAGTTTTTGTATAATATTTTACAAATTGTCGATAAAAATTTGCGAAATTTAGAAACATTTAAAGCTTATATAAAGTAATAAGCTAAAATTATGTTTTAATAAAGTTAACTCGTTGTAAATTTTTAATACATTATAATTGCTTATAATGCATTTTAAAAATTTAATCGAAATTATTATAAAAAAGCATTTAAATAGCTTTGCGTAAAACTTGTAAAAGTGTAGTTTATCAAATATTTAACGTACGCAATCTTAATGTCTTTCTTATATCTTAAAGTAGATTAGAATGTTATTAAAATAAATTACGTAAAAATAAATTATTAAATCTTTTAAAACTTTGTTGATTAAAATCTAAAAAATAGTTAATGCGTTTGTTAGCTTAAACAACATTATTATGTATTTGAAGTATTTATATCGTGTTCGAAAGATCGTCTTTTACTTATTGTCTTAATAAATTCGAATTTAATAATAAACGTTTTTCAAATTTAATTTCTTAAAGTACGTAACATTTACTAGACAATTTAGCGTCTTCTTTATAAAAGAAAGAAAACATCAATTCTTAATTGTAATTGCATTAAAATCGCGATAATTAATATATAATTTTAGACTTTTATTATTCTTTGATACAAATAACATTAATATTTTAATCTAATTAATTAATTCGCAAATTCTACTTAAAGCTAAGTTCTTTAAAAGATAATTACGTAAAACAATTAACTTTTGTTCGAACAAAATATATAACAAGTTATAAGATGATTTTTTTTCAAAAAGCAAATTAATCTTATAATTTTTTTCTTTGTACTTAGAAAGAACAAATGCATTTTTTAAATCAAAAATATTGTCGAAATTTTAAATGTTCTTAAGTATAATACGCACTATTGACGTTTTATTAACGTCAAAATCGCAACAAATTAAAACGAATATCAAAATCTATTTCTTAACTTTCAAAAAACTCTTTAAGAACTTAACGACAATAATATCTTTTATAACTTAATAGTGTCAAATCAATATATATTAATCGATATAAGAATTAGCTTTTATTATTTAAAGAAAATTAACAGTAATATTGTATACAATTTTATCGAATATATAGAAAGTTTGTTTCGATATATATTTTCGTTTTTTAATGTCGCAAATTTTGATTTTTGCGATATGGAATTTTATAAATCAAGTCTTCTAAATTGTAAAAGCTTTCGCTTCAATTGCGAGTTATTCGATTTTCTTTAAATATTATGTCTTCGTTAGACGTTTATTAATACAATTAATATAAACGTTTTTATTAAAAAGATTTTTTAATTTGTGTTATTTTTTGTTAACAAATATTAATAGCTTTGCAAAAAAAATCTTTGTCTTGTATTTTTAACTTGCAATTGCAATTACAATTCTTGCGAACTTATTTAATTTTTCGAATTGTTAAAAATCTCTTCGATAAAAAAACGTAATAACAACGCTTCAAAGACGTTTGTTTCAAAACTTTTTTAAAAGTTATTAATTGCATTAACTTGCGAATTGTTTTTAACAAATTTAGAACATTTTCTTTAAATATGTTCTTTTTTGTTACAATTATAGCAAATGCGTTTCTCTTACATATTTGAGTTAACTTTGTTAAAATTATACAAAAAAAGCTTTGTTGTACTTTTTTAACAATTTCTTGTTGTTAAGACGTCGCAAGTCTTAGTTGTCAATATAATTTTTTTAAATCTATAATTATACGAACTTTCTTTAGAGTTATTGCGTAATCTTAAGAACAATTTTCGATTTAAAATTTTGTTCTTAATATTAAATCGAAAAAATAGAGCGCTCTTTATATGCTATGTTAACGCAATAAAAGTGCTTCTTATCTCAAGAATTTAAGTTACGTTATTAATTTTTTTACGAAAATCTTTTCTTAAACGATGTAAAAAATAATTACGTTATTAATGTTTAATATATTTGTTAAGATTTATCTTTAATATTTTAATGTAAATTACGAAGTTGTTAATTCTTTAAAATTAACTTTGCTTAATCTTCTTATACTTGCGAGAGAAGACTAAACAACAATTTTTCGAATTTTTAATAAAATTAATTGAATATTGTGCGAATTGTTTTTAGTTTTACTTTTTTGTTTTATTTGTTTATTTGTTTTTATAATTTTTTTATTGCGTCGTTAATGTATCGCGAAGATATCATTAAATTTAATAAATTTTTAAATTCTTTGTTAAGAATTAATCTTTATTAATTTCGAAGAAATTTCTTGTACTTCAAGTTTAATTTTTTTATTTTTTAAAGTTCTTTTTGTAGTAAAAATTCAATTGAGTCGATTTTATAAAATAAGCGAAACGTTGTTTCTTTAATATTAATTTGTTAATTTTGTTATCGAAGTAATCTTTGCGTAAACAACGTAAACTTGTCGCTTTAATCTTGTTTTTACAAAGCAATTTTTAAAAAAAATTGTTTCTTGTTTAAGCAATGCAAAGCTTTCGCTTCGTTTAAAGTTTATGTCTCTTTATTTTCTCTTTAATTAAAAGCTTTTTGTAATTAATATCTTCGTCGAATTGCGACAATTGTGTAGCGTTGTTACTTTACAAAACTTCTTCTTATAATATAATATAAATTCTCGTAATACTATTGAAGACAAGTTAATTATTCGCATTTTTGTCGCTTTAAAAACGCTAAAACGTTGTCTATTTTTTGTTTATCTTCAAATTTTGTTTTGTATTACGTATTGAATTAATTATTTGTCGAACAATTGCTTATAAAGATTAAGACAAATTAATATTGTAAGATTGTGTACAAACGTGTAACAAAACGTTGCTACATTAACGTATTAAAGACAAGATTACGTAATATATAAAATTGCAATTTATAGAGACATTAATTTGTAAGAATTTTAGAAGAGAATTTTTAAGAAAAAAACTTTGCACAATGTCAAGTCGTTACTACAATAACTTAATACTAATAACGTGTTCATTAATTATTAAGAGCTAATATCACAAAAAGTTCGACAATATATTGAGAGATTTATTACTTAAATCAATATTGAACAATTTAATAAAAAGAGATAATATCAATAAATATACAACAAAGTTACTCGATATTTTAAAAAAGACTATCGAAGACTTTATTTTGTAAGCAAGATTATACAAGAGAATTAAACTTAAGTAAATAACAAAGTGCACAAAAATAATCAAAGAAATTAAAAGATTACGTCAACAATGTTGCATTTCTAGTAAGTAAATAATATACTTTCGAACATGCGACAAAAAGAACAAGATTTTAAAAAGACATAAACAAGATAAGTTTCGCAAACAAATAAAAACTTTAAAAAATATTATTAAAAGTCTTTTCGAAATAATAAAGTAAATTAAAAATGCGATAACAAAAACGTTAATTAAGTTTACTATATTATTATTACGAATTAATACGAATATGACAACAACAACAAAGAACAAGATTAAAATAATATTTTAATCTTATTTTTCTTTTTTGTTTACAATTTTAGTAAATAGTTTAAACAATTTCTCTTATTTAATTTCTATAGAAGATAACGAGATAATATTAAAGCGCAAAGTAATAAGAGCAATACACAAGATAATTTTTAACAAAATATTAGAAATTAACAATGTAATTAATTGTACATTGCGACAATTAATTCGCATTATCTTATCTTAAGTAAAATTCTTATTTAATAAATGCATTAAGAAAGAAGTGTAATCGTTTTATTTTAAAAAGACGATTACAATAATGTTACGCAAATCAAGAAAAAAGAAGTACTTTAAATTGTTATTCTTTAAACTTATTGCGATATTAAATATATTAAATAAGATACTAGAGTTAATAATATTAAAACTTCTTTGTTACGTCGTAAAGACGCACAATAGTTTATTAAGCACACAAATAAGAGCTAGAAAATAACGTTCGATCGACACAACATTACAATTAATTATAAAAAAGATTTACACAATATAAAGCGATCAAAAGAAAAGAGTTGCATCTCTACTTAATCTTAATATATTAAACGTATTCGATAATGTGTCGCATATTCGATTGCTTTACAATATAAAAAAGAGACAAATTTCTACTTGTTTGCTTAATTAAGTAGAGAATTTTCTAGAGAAACGTTGTATTATCTTGATTATAGATAATTACACAATAAAGAAGCGCAATGCGAATATATATATATTGCAAAATTCTTTTTTCTTTTTGATTTTATATTTGTTTTATAATGCAAATTTGTTAAAGATATGCGATAACATCAAATTGCGATTTAGTGCTACGAATTTCGTAAACAATGATAACATATTAACGTATAAGAAATCGATTAAATATAATTGCAAAGTGTTAAGTTAAATATATAATAAATGCGAGCAATAAGCACGAAGTTACAAGTTCAAGTTCGCGAAAAAGAAGCTTAAATTAAATTATTTTTCGCGAACTTCAAAGAGATTTAATATAAACGTCAATATAACGTTAACAAAGTACAAGATAATTATTAAATTAAATATTAGAATATTAAGAGTTCAATTAAATTTAAAGCTAAAATAAAGAATTTATTTGCGTTAAATAAAAATTAAGCTAATAATTAGACACAAGAACGCGTTAATAATAAAAAGTTCAATATTTAATATTTTGTTAAAGATAAATAAGCGCAAATATATTGTTATTAAGAAGTCAATAATAGCTTACAATGTTATCGCATAATATACGTCTAAAAATATCAAAAATTTAAGAAAAGAAATTATTTCGAAATTGCGATCGATATAAAATTGCGCGCTTTAACATATTACAAATATTTATAAAACAACATTTATAAAAGTCTTATAAGTCGAAATTAACGTATCTTTTATTAATATATATTTCGAAAAGTCAATATAGAAATTAATAATTATTATAAATGTACAAGAGTTAAGCAAAACAGTAGACGCACATTGACAATTCAAGATAATTCTCTAGAAATTCTATTAGCGACTCGAGACTTCTAAGATTGTTGTGTCGATATTTTAGTTCTAAAGTTACATTAGTAAGTTCAATTAATCTCGAATTAATAAAGTTAAAATTTAAGAAATAAATTAAAACATATATTACTTGTGCAATGTTAAGAGCATTACTCGCACGTTATTAAGACTTGCAAACGCAATTTACGAACGCAATTATTGCGCAATTAATTACGCGCAATTAATTACACGCAATTAATTGCACAATTATAGAAGATGTTTCTATCTGCACATTATTCTTGCGTAGAAATCTTACAAATCGTTCGATTTTATTATATAAATTACTATAGTGTAAGCGAGTAATAAGCGAAGATCTAATCGAAATATTGCGAAAGTTCGTACGCATTTCGAATATCAAAATTATATTTTTTGTTAAGATTTTTTTGATTTTTCAAATGCAAGCATCTTGTTGCTTTTTGAACGTTCTTAAGACTAATTTTAAACTACTTGAACTCTCTTAGCATCTTCAAATTAAGAAATCGATTTCTTAAATTATTGATGCAACAATACTACGCATACGTAGCAACTTAATGTTAAAAAAAGAACGAAAATTAAAACTTAAAATAACATTTTTGCAATTTAAGAGAAGATAAATGCGAATAGAATTCGAATTAACGACGACATCGCGATAGTAATTCTATATAATTATTTTATAAATAAAATCTTTTAAGATAGTTATTGCATGTAACAAGAAAATAATTAAGAAAAAGTACGACACAAACAAGTTTAAATAATACTAGAGAGCATACTTCGACAAAAGCAATCGCAATAAAGATATTATTATTGTCTTAATAAAAGCAAATTAAAGAATAAAAAAGCGATTAAAAAACATCGAGATAACGCTTATATATTACGACAAACTTAAGAAACTTACAAGAATAATTAAAAAATTAACAAAGTATTGCGAAATATTTATTAACTTGCGAGAACAAATTTACAAAATATATTTCGACAATTAAGTTTTATGTTACGAGTCGCGTGCTAATAGATACTATTCGTTGCGCATCGCTCTTTACAAGATAATTAGAAAGAGAAGATCTATCAATAGAATTAAGATAATTAAGAAGGCTTGATTCTTAAACATCTTAAATTCAAAATCAAAGTAATTAAGATAATTAATGCCTTAAACACCTTAAATATCTTGAATTTCAAATGATAAAAAAGTATATAGCTTTCGAACGCAACTCTCTTATGAATCGTATTTAATTTATCTTAAGTCTTTACTTATTGTTACGACGATAAAATTGCACTTTCTTGTTATTAAGCGATTGCTTGCATTGCCTAAAGACGTCTACAAATCTCTTTAATAACATAATTCTCTCTAATATTTCTCACGAAAGTACTAGCGTAACATTTTGAACATTCTAAGAATGTTTATATTAGATCAACGCGTCTCTATCTTAAGCATTAGCTCAATAGCATTACGTTAACTCTTTATTAATAAAGACGATAAAATAAGAATTAATAAGCTTGACGTCTATTATGAAGATCAAATTGATCTAAAGAACTAACTTATGCAAATAAATATTTATTTTATTTTTTATCTTGTTCTAGCGAACAAGAAGACAATTTTCGCATTCACATTTCTTAGAGAAAGAGTCTAGCATTAGCTCAAGTCGAACTTACGCAAATATCTAGAAAATTATGACGAAAATTCTCGTGCGATGTTCACGAACTTCGACAACTTTAAAAAAGAGCTTCGAAGAATCTTTAAAACATTTAACAAGAAACAAATCGCAAAAAGAATGATTTAACATTTAATTTAACGAATCTTTGCAATAGACTACGCAACAAGATTTTAAAAGTATGTTAATTTTATCAAATAAAACGATGTTGCACTCATAACAATGTTTCGACAAAATCTTAAAAACAATCTTAAGAACGAAATTATGCGCGATAACAAATTTATTAGCGACATATTTGATCTCATTGAAGTAGTTATTGATTTCGACGACAAACTATATGAAAAAGCTATGAAAAAACGATACGATTAATTTTACGAAAGAGCGAGAATCTTTTTTAAATTAACGATTAAATATTATTAGAAAGAATTTTGTTCTAATTAGAAATACAATAACTTAAACTATTGTAAGCTTGCATCTATGAAATTAAATTTTATTCAATGACGTAAAGAGAAGAATTTTAGAGAAAAGCAAGATAACAAATTCTAGAAAACGTGCTATTTATGTGGCAAATCGAGTCACTTCGCAAGAGATTATCGATTACGAAATTTAATAAATCAACGACAAATCAATGTTATATTAAGAGAGATATTTAATAGTTAAAACAACATTAGAAAGCAAATTGACACAAAGACGAACATTCTTAAAACTAGATCAAACGACAATTACTATTTGATAAAGAACTTAAATTAATTACAAAAAATTCTAGATAAAATATCATTAAACAAGGCATTCGCATTTACGTAGAAAGTTAATTAAGCACTTTAGAAGACTATTAAATTTTATAGCTTAATTATCAACTCGAATAAAGAGTACAACTAGAAAGACTTTTACGAATGCATAGAAAACATTACGAATTATTTTAAGACTTTAGTTAACTTATCGAAGATCGTAAACGAATGCGAAAAGAAACTAAAAAATAATGTTATTATAAAAAAGAACATACTTGACATTATTACAAAACAATTGAATCTCATTAAGACAAATATACGAATGTCAACACTTAAGTATGAAGATGCTATTATTAGAGAAGCAAACGACTTATACGTAGATTTTAATTAAACAACTTACTATAATGACTTATGCTAAACTCATCTAAAAGAAAAAAACGAAATTAACTAATTTTCTAGAAAGTTAAAATTAACAATTTAGCAACAAAAGAAAGCTTAGCGTAGATAGACGTTTGAAGCAAAAATTATAGCACAAGAGCAAGAAAAAGTTCAAATTCTTTAATAAAGAGCATATTAAAGAAATGCAATATATTAGCCCAACAATAGCAATTAAATTCAACAACGTACGCATAATATTTTATCACATTAATAAAAATCAGCGATCGTTAACTTATAGCAATGATTAATTTTAATATAATAAGTAATTTTATAATTAAAGCTCTTGTAGAGAGAGAAGAATATTTTACTCAAAAAAAGTCTAACGCTTACAATCTAGTAATTGTAGATAAAAACTTATTACTCGTAAGAAATAAAAGAGTAAACAAAGAAACGAAATTACTATCAATAGCTATTTAATAACACTACGAGAAACTAATCTTTAATATAGTGGAAATAATTATTTATAATATTGTTCTAGAAATGTCTTAATTAAAGTAGCACAACTTAAAAGTCAATTAAAATACATAAGTACTTAGATTCGCGCAATGTGATCACGCAATTCATATTTAATCTACGCATCAATAGTGTTTAATAATAGATAAAAGATTAAGTCGAAACTTGATCGCAAGTAACGAATTTGCATTTTTGTAAAAAAACGATTTAAATAAAGTTTAACTTAATAAACATTAACAAAGATTAATTAAGTCACAAAGTCAAAGTAAGTAGAAAAAATTGCGAATTTTCTAAGAACTCTAAACTATCTAGTATAACGAGAGAATTGCTAAAGCATATATTACGAATATACAACAATTGAAAGCATCTATTCTAGAAAGAAAAAACAACTAAGATTTTATTTAAACATTAATCGTAAAATTACGAGATTAAATTTGAATTAAGCAAGCAATTCACGTTTAAACTTATATATACTTTATTCGAAAAAAAGTTAAAAACACTTCGCGAATATCTAGCAAAAAACGAAAAAAAAAATTTATTAAAAAATCTTAATTACAAGCAAGATACTCGATTCTCTTTGTATTTAAAAAGAACGAAATTCTTCGTCTATGTGTTAATTATCAAAAGCTAAACAATATTACGATAAAAAATTAATATTTATTATTTAACATTAACGAACTTTAAGATTAATTGTTTGAAGTAAAGTATTTTATTAAACTAAATTTATAAGAAGCGTATAACTAGATTAAAATAAAAACAAAGAAAAAGTAAAAGATAGCTTTTTGCATACGATATAAATTATACAAATATATAACAATGTCGTTCGAACTTACGAACGTCTTAACAATGTGTCAAAAAATAATTAATAATGCATTACGACAATATCTAAATCGATTTGTTATAATATACTTGAACAACATCATAATTTACTCAAATATTTTAAAAGAGCATATAAATTATATTTTTAAAGTACTAAAATGTTTAAAAAGAAGAAATTTACATCTTAAACTAAAGAAATGCGAGTTTTATTAAAAAGAAGTTGATTTTCTTAAATTTGTCGTTAGACGACATGAAGTACGCATGAATTTTAAAAAATTACGAGCAATTAAAGAATAAAAATCATCTATTAACGTTAAAAAAGTTTTTAATTCTTTCTAGATTTCATAAATTACAACAAGAAATTTATCAAAAACTACTTTGTTAACGCAATATCATTGACGAATCTTACGAAGAAAAAAACGTTATAAAAATAAGAATTAACAAAACAGAAATCATTTTAGAATCTTAAGCTAAAATGCTTAAAAAAGTCAATACTAAAAATGTACGATTTACGATTGTTAAGTAGAATTAAAATTGACGCATTAAATTTAGCTATCGATGCATGCTTCAATTAAGAGCATAAAGATATATAACATTTAATAACATATTTCTTGAGAAAACTTTTATTAATTGAACAGAATTATAATATTTACAACAAGAAGCTACTCGCTATTGTAGCGTCTCTAAAATCATAAAGAGTATACATCGAAAAATTATTAAAACTTACAATTCTTACAAATCACAAAAATCTTCTACACTTCACTATTATTAAATAATTTAACAAAAGACAAATGCGATAATTAGAACGACTTAAACAATACAAGTTTAAAATACAATATACGTTAAATAAAGACAACGACAAAGCAAATGCACTTAACAAAAGAAGTAATTATATAGAAACGAAGAAATCGTTTAATTATAATATACTTAAGATCAATAAGAACGAATCATTATTAGCAAATAAATACGAGCTAAATGTTACTTTACGAATACTTAGAAATAACAAGAAAGAGTTTTCAATAAAGAAAGAAAAACTTCAAATATTTTTTAACAAAATCGACAAATGTATAAAGAAATATTATGATAAACTACTACAAAAGCATTCGAAAGTAATTAAAATCCTTTAGCTTTTACGTTAACATTGTTAGTTTTCTCAAATAAGACAAGTTATCGAGACATATATTAAACAATGTTTTAGTTGCTAGCAAAACAAACATAATACATATGCGAACTATGACGAAATTCAATATTAAGAATTATTTGAATCGTTATAAGATAAAGTCACAATAAACTTTATTATTAAGTTGCTCAAGTTAACGAACTTAGCAATTAAAGATAAATATGATTCGATACTAGTAATAATTAATAAACTTATTAAGTACTTATATATTATCGCATGCAAAGAAAAGTTTATAGCAAAACAACTAGAATACATTGTATTGAATCAACTTATACGATATTATAATATACTTAAAGAACTAATTAATAATAAAGATAAGCTTTTCACGTCTAATTATTGAAAGACGCTTCTACCAATGTTAGAAACGAGACTTAAAATGTTCATTATCTATTATTCGATTACGAATAATTAAATAAAACGAACAAATTAAAGTCTAAAGCAATATTTAAGACACTACGTCAACAATACTTATAGTAATTAGATATTACTCTTATTTATGACTTAATTAACACTAAATGCAAAGATTTCGAATATTACTAAAATAACTTTATTCTTCGTTAATTATAACAAAGAATTTAATCTCTTTGAAGAAGAGCGAAAGCATTTGTTAACTCAATCAATCATTAAAAGAATAGCAACACTAAAAAAGATACATAATAACATCTTAAGAATGCAAGAAAAATCAATCAAGTACTAGAACGAAAAACGAAAAACGACATCTCAACTAAAGAAGAAAAATAAAATATATCTTTTTACAAAAAATCTTAAGACAAGAAAGCTAAAATAAAAAATTAAATCATATCAAAGTTGAATCGTTTCTCGTTAAGAAAACAAAGAAATTAATCAATTACGAACTCGACTTATTTAAAGACGCCAAAGTATTTCTAGCATTTTATATCTTATTGTTGAAATTAGCGAATTTAATTACGTCTTTACAAAACACATTTTATTTTTACTCACAAAAAGAAAAACAATATGAAGTTAAGAAAATTCTATAACAAAAAGATTAAAAATATCTTATTAAGTGAAAAGAATATTCTATCTCCAAAAACACATAAGAGTCACTCAAGAATCTAAAGAAGTGTCTTGACAAGCTACGACGCTTTCGTTAGCGACAAAATCACTCATAAAAGTTGACAAAGCATTGAAGAACAAAAGAGCGAACAACGAAGAATCGATAACAATATCGAACAAGACTTCGAACGTCTCTTTAGTACATTCGATCTCTTTTTTATCGTTTTTAATCTTCAAGATATTCTTCGACTTCGCATCATTTATATCTTTTAAACGACGAAATTAGTGTTTTCTTTGTTTCGTCTTTCGCGCAATTCTTAGGCGCAACTTTGTTATGTCATCATTTAGCTTTTTAGCCTTCTAGATAGCTTTATTTATTCTTTAATAATTAGAAGCTAAATCACATTTTCGATTCCTTCAATAACACTTTTTACACTTGAGATATTTTTTATTTACTTGGCAAGATACGTCAAATAAAACGCAAACTTAACAAGAACGCATTGTAAAAAAAACGTGCTTATAGCAACAATTAGCAACGAAATTGCGACGTTGTTTAGTGATTAACTTGATTAACATAGCAAGAAAGAATAAATAATTTCGAGACAAAAACTCTTAAAGAGAAAAAATAGTGTTACGAGTCGCGTGCTAATAAATACTATTTGTCGCACATCGCTCTTTACAAGATAATTAAAAAGAAAAGGTTTATCAACAAGATTAAAATAATTAAGAAGACTTAATTCTTAAATATCTTGAATTCAAGATTAAGATAATCAAGATAATTAATGTCTTAAACATCTTAAATATCTTAAATCTTAAATAATAAAAAAGTATATAGCTTTCGAACGCAACTCTTTTATGAATCGTATTCAATTTATCTTAAGTCTTTACTTATTGTTACGACGACAAAGTTGCACTTCCTTGTTATTAAACGATTGCTTACATTGTTTAAAGACGTCTACAAATCTCTTTAATAACATAGTTCTCTTTAATATCTCTTACGAAAGTACTAGCGTAACATTTTATTAAAAATTATAAAAAAGATAAGATCAACGTTAAATTAAACATATTTTAGAAAAATATAAAAAACATATAATGCGATGCGACGTCGCAATATTATATTAAAACTTTATTAAATTTCAAAATATAAAGACATAAAAGATAACAAGATTGCAAATAAAGTCGCTAATAAGACGCACAAGTAACGTCTACTTCTCGCGAATCAAATATCAAGCAAACTTGTTATTAAAAAGACGCTTATTTAGAATAAGACTTGAAAAAAGTAACAATTAAGATAATTAAGAGATAAGAACAACGCAAAGTATTGCAAGCTCGCATTTAGAATTACGCATAAATATATACAATTATATATTAATTATTTTAAATTATATAATATATTTCTAATATAACTAAGAACAAATAAAATCGACTTTAATTAATTTTTATACAAATATTAAATGCTTGAAATTACGATAAGAACTTGCGATTGCAATTAAAGATGCATAAAATTAAACATATTTTGTTAATTTACTCTAGATAACGACAAAAAAGAACACAAATATAATAAGAAATTAATATTACAAATTTACGACAATTGCTAAATAAGATCAAATTTATTGTCGCGACAATGCGCATAATTTTAATTATTAAATTATTGTATTAATTTTAGGCAACAATATTATTAACGATGTTTAAGCTCTTCTTAGATTTATAAAGTTCTTGTTTAAAGATTTTTTTTGTATTACGAATATTACGATATAGAAGATAAAGATGCAACATTGTTATAACAACTTGTTATAAACGAAATAACGATTGCAAATTCTAATCAATTATAATTAAGCAAATAGACACTAATGCTACTTGTTTGTTCGTAACTGATCAAATCTAAAAATCGTGAAAGTATATAGTTCTCGCATAGACTCTTAGAGATGTTGAATTAAGTATTAAAAAAAATTAATTAATTAATTAGATAGTATCTTAGTTTTAAATTTGTTTCTCTTAGTTGTATATTAATATAAGACTTTAACTTTTACAAAAAACAATTCTATTTTAACAAAAATTATACAAAACACTATATTAAGTTTGCGAAAATAAAAGTCTAATATTTAACTAGTATATTAAAATTTATTTTTTTAGTTTATAACTTTTAGTTGTTTCTTAATAGGAAATTTTGACTTTTGCAAAAAATAATTGTATTTTTGCAAAAAATTTACAAAATAGAATATTAAATTTGCAAAAACAAAAATTTAATATCTAACTAGTTATATAATAAATAAATAAATTTAAATTTTATTTTTCTAATTGTTTTTTAATAATAGAATTTAGCTTTTACAAAAAATATGCAAAATAAATAGTGTAATCGTCGGGTCGGATTGACTCGTCCAACCCTAATCCTAGGGTCAAGCAAATTTCCTAGCTTAATAGGATGGGACGAGCGAAGAATGCGCGTCGAATGTTTAACTTAATTCACCCGATTACGTGACGTCACGTAACGCGCTAACCATATATAATTAGCGTGAATCCTACCCTAGTCCAATCGAGTTAGCATGAATTCTACGCTAGCTTAATCGAGTTAGCGCATAGATAAGATAAAATAAGATAAGCGAATGCTAATGCGACGAAGTTAGCTTGAATTCTTGACATTGATTCAACGAAACTCGACCCTAGAATCGGGTTCGCGCCTTAACCCTGGCCCAACCCTACGAGGCCCAAGAGGGTGGATCGAATTAAGAAAAAAGGGTTCGACTCGATCCAACAATTATACTAAAAATAAAATATTAAATTTGCAAAAATAAATATTTAATATCGAATAAATTATATAAAAAATTTTAAATTTTAAATTTTAAATTTTATTTTCTTAGTTGTTTCTTAATAATAAACTTTAATTATCGCAAAAAACATATAAAATACAATATAAAATTTACAAAAATAAAAGTATACTATTTGATAAAGTTGTGAGACTATGTACGAACGTGTGACAAGACGTCGTTACATCGACGCACACAAGACGAGACTACATAACATGTAGAACTATAGTTTAGAGAGACATTAATTCGTGAGAATTCTAAAAGAAAATTCATAAAAAAAAAACTTTGTACGACGTCAAGTCGCTATTACAAGAACTTAGCATTAACGTATTTACTAAATCATTAATCGCTAGCATTACAATTGTTTTTCTCTTTAAAATTCTAGTCTTTAAAATGTGTATTCGACGTTGCAATTGCGTTGCGACTTCGCTTTCTTAACAACATTAATAGCTTTTTCAAACGTTACGATAACAATGTTTTGCTTTTTTACTTTTTGTGAACGCATATTTTCGCGAAATGTGCAACGATAATTCGCTTCGATTTATCGTCGTATAAAAGAAAAAAAGAATTTGAATTATTAAAAAAATCTTTTTATAAACTTTTTTCACTTCTTTGATAAATGACGTTTGTCGCGTCAAATTTGCGCATTTATCTTAATTGCTTAGTCGTATCTATAAAAAGCTTCTTGCACTTCTTTTTTTCATCTTTGTTTAACATTTTATGCAAAAAAAGTTAAATAACGATCTTGACTTTTCTCGTGTATTATCGTGAAGCGCTTTGTTCTCTTTAATAAAGTTTTATTGTAAATTAATTATATGTTAATAAACGAAAAGACATTTAAGTTCTTAGTAGAAATATTTAACTTTATTTTTATCGTTATATTGCTACTTTAATGTTACAACAATGCGACAACATTTAACGCTATTAATTTTAAAATCTCTTTTTTAGTGTTGTTCATTATTTTGATAAATCGATCGAAATTTCTTTGTTTCACTTAATTCGATTAGCGTTGTTAACGCGTTAATGATATTTATTTACAATCTTTAACTTTTTCTTTTTTTCGCATATTAATTTTTATAACGAAGCGATAAATGATTGCAAACGTTTCTTTTATTACTTGTACTATTAACGACAATAATGTGCGCAATAAGACAAATTCAAATAAGTATTTCTAGACTTTTCTTTGCATTCGTCGATAACTTAAGATAATATTATTATATTTAACGCTTTGTAGATTGCGACTTAATTAATGTAAGCATTGCTATATACGAATGTTTCAACTTCGCTACGTATAAAACTAACGATATAGCATTTTATTACAAATATATTTTTGTTAAGTTTTTTCGTTCGCGTTTTCGTTATTTTTCGCAAGCTCTCTTGTCTTCTTTGTCTTTGTTATCTCTTTTATCTTAAGAAAAAGCTTAATTATATCGTAAATATTTACTTTTGATTTTTTGTAATTGTTTACGCTCTTAGTGTCGCAAGGCGAACAATTGTCGCTACGATTATTGCGCTAAAAAGCGCAAAACTATACGTTTTATCTTTTAATTATATACTTAATTTACGATTTAATGCATTGCGATTCTTTAGCGATTTATTAAGCGAATTAACATTTTACTAGTTTTTTGCGCGCGTATTCTTAATAACAAGAATATCGAAATTAATTAATTCGAACTCGCTTCGCGAGTTTAACGTTGTTTACGATTTATATACGCATAAATTAAACAAAACAACTTGACTTCGCATTCAAGTTAAAAGAATTTATTAATTCGCATCGATGCAAACTTGCAACGTCTTTACGAAATCTAACAAAAAATGCTAAACGTAATGCGTTATTGCGTCAATTTCGATGCTTTTTTTTTGAAAAAGTTAAATAAAAACGAAGAGTTTAAGTTTAACTTAATTGTTACGAAAGACAACGTTGCTTCTAGCGAAAAAACGTCGTAAATCTCGCGTAACTTGAAGAACTCGTTAAAAACAACATTATTCGTTTCGTTTCTAATTTTCGAATCGAACTTCTATGAAGAAGAGCGACGTAAATGTCTAGACAAAACTTTTCTCATATACTATAAATTGTTTCTATAGTTTATACGACTTAAACTTTTTTGCAATACGAATTGCATATTAGTAAAATTAACAATCAAAATAAGTTGCTTTTAAAATAAAAAATGCAATTGCTAATTCATAGAAAGTTTAACAAGTTTATTACATTGCGAATCTTATTATGTCAAGTTCTTGTCGCATCGTTAACGCTAAAATCTTTGTCAAACTATTTAATTGCTTTAAAAGCTTCAAGATATGTTGTTTTTTCAATTTATTAAGTCGATTTAACGAATTTTTTAGACGACGAACATCGATTTAATTACGCGTTCTATTAACGTTGCATCTTCGCATCTTTTATAGATAATAACGAAAAAAAAATAAAGATAAAAGTGATAAATTATTAAAGAGAGACAAAACAATTAATTAACGTAGTTTATTTACACTATATAGTATGCATGCGAAGATCTTTACTAATAAAGTAAAGTAAAAGAAATAGCTAGACTTGAGCGCATTTCATGTAATCTTTTCATAGCTTTCTAATGCTTTAATAAATTTATTAAGAGAGCATCAATCTAATTTACGCGTCATTTGCGTTATTTATTCGCTTTAATTGCACAGTTTCATGTTATTTATTAACGTTATTTATTTTCGTCGAAGTCTCTCTTGCGAACGCGAAGCTTTAATTTTCTCGTCTTTAATATTCTCTCGTTAAAAGATTTTTTGGTCTTGTACTCTTTAAGCTTTTGTTACGCATGTGCTAAATAACTTCTTAAAATCTAATTGTTCTTATATAATAAAAATTCTTTTTATTAAACAAGATATTATAATTTATAATATTTTTGTTTGTTATTAAGAATATTTTCGACTTTTTATTTCTAGTTTTTGTCAACAAATATTATGTTTTTCGATGCAATTATGTTCGCATTTCAATAATACAATTTTAACAAAATAAATTTGTTACTTTTTAAAAAGGCAAAAACGATACATTTGCTTCTTAATAATGTCTTTAACTTCGAACGACCCTATAAATTTATAAAATAGTTTTTTTTTAAACAAACGTTTAAAAGATTTTTCGTTAAAAGCATAATCTTATCGTTTATTTAATACTTTTTCGAAGTAATTATTTTATTGTGATTGCGAATTTGCGTCTATTATGCGAACTAAAGACGATTTACAAGTCGATCTCGTTTGTCTTACAAAGACTAAACTTGTTTTCGGACGATTAAAACGTCAAGACAATCTTTGTCATTCTAATTGAATCTAAAATTCGCGATAACATTAAATATCATTTTAAAGAGCGATAGCTCAATGAACGCATGCGAGACGCTATTGTATATATATTAGACTAAAGCTAGAAACGAGTTTCAAATATCTTATTTATAATTGTAGTAGCATCGTAAATAATGTTTTAATGTTTAATTTTATCGTTTAATTTAATTATTAGTTTAAGAATAAAAAGTTGTGCTTAACTTTCGTTTAATGCGAATGCGATAATATATCGCGAATTAATAGTTATTAGTAAAGAGCAATTTTTGATCGAAAACGATTTCTTAAATTTTAAAATATACGAACAACATTTTTTCGAATAATGTGTCTACTAAATCTTTCGCAATTTATATAGACTTCGCGAATATATATAACGACATCTTTGAATATTGATTAACAACTACTAAGATAGCGTCGTAAATGTTGTTGTCGCAACGATTAACAAGCAATTCGATAATAAAATTTATATAAATTTTTGCTTAAAGTCGAGCTAAAATTAATAGCGACGTCAACTTATTATATAAACGATAACGCGATGTTTTGTTACGTTAACATATATTATATCCTCTAATATATGCGTCAATATTCGACGTCATTCTAAATCAATAGAATTTTCTACTTATTAAAGTTCTTGTTTTCTTGATTTCGAAGTGCTTTGTCAACAAATCGTCGTAATATAATTTAAGAAGCTTCTCTTTAAAAAATGCTTTATCTAAAATAAAAATTGCGTAAAAAAAAATAACATTTTTTTGTGAATTAATCACTCGCGTTTAGCGCAAACATTACACGTGCTATTTAACATTAATTGTTTTCTAATCTTAAGAGTTGTTAAATTCTTATTTTGAAACTTTTTAATTTTGATTAACAATAAGAAGAAAAGACTTTTTAAGTAATTTTCTTCTTCGTACGTTAAGCGAACGTCACATTAACGCAATTGTTATATTACAACGTTTTAAGCGATTTTTACGATTTTTTTTTTCATTATTTTAGTGTTTATAATTTTCTTATTTGTAGATACATTGCGAGAGAGTTTTTCAAATGATTCATTATTAAGCTTCTTAATTACGAAAGTCTTAATTTTGTTCTAGAAGTGCGAAAATAACGCTTTAACAACGCTTTAGATTAGCATTAAAATCATTTTAATAATTGCGATCGTAATGTTTTTTAGCTTATTTTAAAAAATAAGCAAATAAATTTTGTTATTCGCATCGCTCTTATAATTAAGTCGTCGAAACGACTTATTTACAAGATTAGTCTTTTTTGTACAATATTTAATTTCGAAATTATATTTCGCTAGAGTAAAAGCTTATCGCGTTTGACAACGATTTAACGTCGTTATTTTTATAAAATAGCGTAAATTGTTATAATTCATTAATACAATAATTGAATAATAACTTCTTTTAAGATAGTGTTTTTATTGCTTAAATCTTGTAACAATTGCGAACAACTCTTAATTATAAGTTTGATATTGTATTTTTGCGAGAATTTTTTTTTTAAGTAAAATACAATTGAGTGTTACGCTGTCTATTTAATCTCGCTTATACAATACATCAATTAAGAGAAAATGACAACAATAATAAATTTTAAGACGTTTATTTCGATATAAATGTAATTCTTGAAATCAAAGTGCACTAATATAGATGTTCGCGTAAAGACAAGAATAAACTTCTTAAACGCTACTATAACGTTCTTGTTAAATACGAAAAACTTATTTTGTTTTTCTTGCTTATTGTTTTTTAATAATTTCGTTAATATTTAAGTAATCTTTACATAGTATTAAACAAATCGTCTATAAAAGTTTGCAAACTCTAGAAACACTTAAAGCTTATAAAGAGTGATTAATTTAAATTATATTGTAATAAAGTTTATACGACGCGAGTTTATTAACACATCGTAATTGCTTATAACGTATCTTAAAAATTTAATTAAAATTGTTATAAAAAAGCATTTTGATAACTTGACATAAAGCTTATATAATTGCAAACGTTTAAGAATTTAACAAACGCAATCTTAATGTCTTTCTTATGTCTTCAAGTAAATCAAGATATCGTTAAGATATATTACACAAATGTGATCAATTAATTTCGTAATACTTTATTGATTTAAGATTAAAAAATAATTAATGCATTCGTTAGTTTAAATAACATTATCGCATTTTTAAAATAATTGTATTGTGTTTAAAAAACAATCTTTTATTTATTGTTTTAACGAATGCGAATTTAATAATAAGCGTTTTTAAGATTTAGCTTTATAAAGTAAACAATGTCAATTAGACGATCTAGCGTCTTTTTGATCAAAGATAAAGAACATTTGTTCTTAATAATTATAACATTAAAATTACAATAGTTGATACACAATCTTAAGTTGCTATCGCTTTTTAATACGAATAACATTGACGCATTAACAAGACTAATAAACTTATAAATTTTATTTAGCGTCAAATTCTTTAAAAGATATTTTTACAAAATATTTAATTCTTTCTTGAAGAACAAATATAATAATTCGTAAAGAAACTCTTTATTTAATAGTAGATCAATATTATGATTCTTTTTCTTATAATTGGAAAAAATAAATGCGTTTTTTGAATTAAAAACGTTATTATAGTTTTTAATGTCTTACATCTTCTTAGAAACGTCGCGTAATTAAAATTTCTTGTTTGCACTAAAATTACAACAAATAAGAGCAAACACAAAAACAAATTTCTTAAGCTTTAAGAAATCTTTTAGAGATTTTAGCACAATTATCTTTTAAATAACTTAATAGCGCTAGATTAGCGTATGTTAATTAACATATAAATTTGTCTTCATTATTTAGAAAAGATTAATAATAATATTGTGTACAACGTTGTCAAAGACGTAGAAGATTTGCTTTAAGACGTACTTACATTTATTATTATCGCAAATCTTGATTTTTGCGATGTAAAATCTTGTAAATTAAGTTTTCTAAATTATAAATGCTTTCGTTTTAATAACAAAACATTGTATCTTTTCAAAACATTATAACTTTATTAGTCGTTCGCTAATGCAATTAATGTGAGCGTCTTTATTAAAAAAATCTCTTTGTTTATGTTATTTTGTGCTAGCAAAAATTAATAACTTTGCGAAGAACATCTTTGTTTTGTACTTTTAACTTGCAATAACAATCACAATTGTTGCGAACTCATTTAGTTTTTCAACTTATTAAAAACTTTCTTAATAATAAATTGCGACAAGAGCGTCTTTTAAGCGTCTATTGCGAAGTTTAACTAGAAGCTTTCTATTATATTTATTTGCGTTTTCTTAAAAAATTTAAAACAATTTCTTACGATATGTTTTTTCTTTTCGCAATTATAATAGATGCGCTTATCTCGCGCAATATCGTTAACTTTTTCTAAATTACGAAGAAAAAATTTGTTTATACTTTTTTAACAATTTGTAATCGCAAAAACGTCGCGAGTTTCATTTGTTAATACAATTTTTTTTTGTTTTTAATTATAAAAACTTTCTTTAAAGTTGCGAAATTCGAAAAATAATTTTTTCTTAAAAATTTTATTTAATATTTTAAATCTTAAGAATATTATGCTCTTTATGCGCTACGTTAACGCGACAAACGTATCTCTTGTCTTAAGAATTTAAATCACATTGTTAATTTTTTTTCGAAAATCTTTTTTTAGTCTATGCAAGAGATAATCACGTCGTTGACGTTTAATATATTCGTTAAGATTCGCTTCGAACGTTTCAAAATATGTTACGAAGTTGTTGACGTTTTACGACGATTATTACTTAACGTTCTTATATTTTTAAGAAAAAGCGAGACAACAATTTTCTAAATTTTTGATAAAATTAATCAAATACTTAATGAATTGTTTTTAATTTTGTTTTTTAATTTCGTTTTTATTTTTGTTTTTATAATTCTTCTATCGCGACGCAAACGCATTGCGAAAAAATTGCTAAACTTAACAAATCTTTGTAATTTTTTTTAAAAATTATTTTTCACTAGCTTCGAAAAAGTTTTTAGCATTTTAAATTTAATTTTTTCATTTTTTAAAGTTCTTTTTATGATATAAATTTAAATTAATTAATTTTATAAATTATGCGAAGCGCTACTTCTTAAACGTTAATTTGTCGTTTTTGTTATTAAAATTGTTTTCGCAAAAGCGACGCAAACTAGACGCTTTAACTTCGTTTTAACGAAAAAATTCTTCGAAATGTTTGTTTCTTGCTTGAGCGATACAAAAATTTCGTTTCGTTTAAAGTCTACGTTTCTTTGTTTGCTTCTTAACGAATAGCTTTTTATAATTAATATCTTTATCGAACGATAACGACGATATAACGTCGTTGTTTTGCGAAAATTCTTTTTATAATATAATCTCGAAATTTATATTTGACGCAAGTTAGATTCTCGCATTGCTTTCGTTCTTCGATCGCTAAAACATCGCAACATTGTTGTTATTATTTAGATTTTATTTTGTATTGCGTATCGTATTAATTATTTTGTCAAACGATCGCTCTTATAAATTAAGACGAATTAATATTGTGAGACTATGTATAAACGTGTGACAAGACGTCGCTACATCGACGCACACAAAACGAGACTACATAACATGTAAAACTATAATTTAGAAAAACATTAATTCGTGAGAATTTTAAGAGAGAATTCTTAGAAAGAAAACTTTGTACGACGTCAAGTCGCTACTACAAGAACTTGGCACTAACGTATTTACTAGATTATTGGTCGCTAGCATTACAAAAGTAATTAAAAATTTATATTTTAAATTTAATTCTAGTATTTCTTTATAAATAAAAGAGTTTAACTTTTGCAAAAAAAAAAAATTTTTTTGCTAAAGATAAACAAAATACAAAATTATCTTTACGAAAATAAAAGTTTAATTTTTAATTAGTAAGATAAATATTTAGTTTCTAAAATTGTTTTTTTTAATAATTTCTTAATAAGTAACTTTAATTTTTACAAGAAATAGTTTTATTTTTGCAAAAATTATACGAAATACAATATTAGATTTGCGAAAGTAAAAGTCTAATATTTAATTAATTAAATAATATTTCGATTTTCAAATCTAACTTTTGAGTTTTTTCTTAATAAGAGACTTTAATTTTCGCAAGAAATAGTTTTATTTTTGAAAAAATATATAAAATACTATATTGAATTTGCGAAAGTAGAACCCTAATTTTTAACTAAATAATTATAGATAAATTTTTTAGATCTATAATTATTATTATTTTGCTAGTAAAAGACTTTAACTTTTGCAAGAGATAATTCTATTATTGCAAAAAATATACGAAATAAAATAATAAATTTGCAAAAGCAAAAACTTAATATTAAGTTTAATATATATAGATTTAATTTTTAAATCTATTTTTGTTAATTCTTTATAAAATAAATTTAATTTTGCAAAAAGTAATTTTATTTTTTAAAAGTATATACAAAACTTTGTATTAAATTTGCGAAAACAAAAATCTAATAATAAGTATTAATAGATTAGAATTAATATTTAGAATTAAATAATTTATTTATCTCTTAATATTAAATTTTTAGTTTTGCAAAGTTAGTATTTATTTTTGTATATATTTTACAAAAATAGAACTAGTTTTTGCGAAACTAAAAATCTAATATAAATAGATAAAATAATTAATATAAATTTTTAAGATTAATTATTTTATTTTTCTTTTAATATTTAACTTTTAGTTTTGCAAAAATTAGTTCTATTTTCGCAAAATATATATAAGACTTAATATTATATTTAGAAAAGCAAAAGTTAAATACTTAGTTAATTATCTAGAAATTCAAATTCTATATTTGTTTTTATTGCTTCTTATTAAGAAAAAGACTTTTTTTTTTCGCAAATTAATATTTGTTTTTGCAAAGTATATACAAAACTTAATATATAGTTTTCGAAAATAAAAGTCTAATATTTAGCTAATTATTTAGAAATCTAAATATTATATCTATTTTTGTTACTTCTTGTTTAAAAAAGAAATACTTATTTTCGTAAAATTTAGCTTTAATATTGTAAAATATATGCGAAACTTAATATTAAGATTGCGAAAGCAAAAGTCTAATATTTAATTAAATAAAAACAAATTTAATTCTTAGATTAAAGTTTATTGCTTTTTTATAAAAAATAGAAATTAATTTTTGTAAAAACTAGTTGTATTTTTGCAAAATATAGTCGAAACTTAATATAAAATTTGCGAAAACAAAAGTCTAATATAAATAATATTTAAATTTAAATTAAATTTTTAAAATTAAAAAGTTTAGTTTTCTCTTTATAGTATTAGACTTTTAATTTCGCAAAATTTATATTTATTTTCGAATATATTTTACGAAAATATATACAAAATTTGCGAAATTAAAAGTCTAATATTAATAGCTAGAGTAATTAAATTAAGATTGTAAAATTGTTTCTCTATTTTTTATCAACAATTTGAGATAACTTTCTAGAAACTCTATTAGCGACTTAAGACTTCTAAAATTGTTGTATCGATGTTTTAGTTCTAAAATTACATTAGCAAATTCGATTAATTTCGAATCAATAGAATCAAAATTTAAAAAAATAAATCAAGACATATATTACTCGTGCAATGTTAAGAACACTACTTGCACATTGTTAAGATTTGTTGAACGCAATTTGCGAGCATTACTTATTACGCGCAATTAATTGCGCAAATGTAGAAAATGCTTCTATTTATATATTACTCTCGCATAGAAATCTTACAAATTGTTCGATTTTGTTATATAAATTACTATAATATAAACGAGTAATAAGCGAAGATCTAATCGAAGTATTGCGAGAGTTCGTACGTATTTCAAACATCAAAATTATACTTTTTGTTAAGATTTTTTTGATTTTTTAAATGCAAGCTTCTTGTTGCTTCTTGAACGCTCTTAAGATTAATCTCGAATTACTTGAGTTCTCTTAGCATCTTGAAATTAAAAGATCGATTTCCCAAATTGTCGAAGTTTTTTAAATACTTAACTTTTACTTTTGTAAAGTTTATATCTATTTTCGCAAAATATATGCAAAAGTAGATCTTAAATTTGCAATATAAAAAGTCTAAGAAAAATACTTTAATTAATTAGATTTAATTTGCAAAATTAAATCATATCTTTCTTACTTAGTAAAAGACTTTTATTTTCGCAAAAATTAATTTAAGTTTCGCAAAGTATATATAAAAGAAAATGTTAGATTTGCAATATAGAAAATCTAATATTAATAGTTGAATAAATTAGATTTAATACAAAAAGTAAAATTAAATCTTTTTTATTTAGTAGAAAACTTTTGCTTTTGCAAAAACTAATATAATTCTATAAAATATATATAAAAACAGATCTTAAATTTATAACGCAAAAGTCTTATATTAATAGTTAAATAAATTAGATTCAATTTAAAAAGTAAAATTAAATCTTTCTTACTTAGTAAAAGAATTTTACTTTCGCAAAAACTAGTTCTAGATTTGAAAAATATATATAAAAGTAGATTAGAAACTTGCGAAACTAAAAGTCTAATATTAATAATTAAATTATTTATTTATCTCTTAATATTAGACTTTTAATTACGCAAAAACTAGTTCTAGCTTCGTAAAATATATACGAAACTAAATCTAAGTTTTGCGAAATCAAAAGTTAAAAAGTTGATTAATATAGTCTATATTTTATTTGAATAAAGTTGTTTTAACTATTTTTCTATTTAGATTAAAAGTTTTAGTATTGCAGAATATTTGCATTTGATAAATCCTAACTTTAGTTCTAGATGTATCTAGATTTGCTATAACAAAAATCGCAATTTTCTATTACTAATATTTGGACTTTGTGCGAGATCAAGATTAAAGCTAATAAATCTTGCATTACTTGCGAGAATCTAGAGATTTAAGTCAAGTTTTACGAGAGACAATCTTAATATTTCTCAATATTGTGCGTGTAAATGCGTTTGTTCTATATAACAATTATAGTTTGTCTATGTAAGATACGCACATGTTCTCTTAATTTATTAGATTTGTCTTAAAAGTAAAGTTTGTTTAAATTGACGAAATCTAATATTAAAAGCGAAAACCATAATAGTTTAACGTAATTGTGCAACTAACAAGCAATTGCAAATGTTTGTACGTATTACAAATATTAAAACTTTACGCGTTAAGACGTAATCTAATTTAATTAAGATTTTGCAACTTTGTTAAATAACAAGAAAACAAAACAAGCTCTTCGAGCAAGTTTTGTCTCGACAATACTAATTTGAGTACGCAAGATAGTTAGATTTGTAAGATCTATAAGATCTTGAGAGAATCTTGATCTATTAAGCTCGATTTGTCTCTCGAAACGCGAATGAAATTATTTCTACTTTTGCAAAATACATACAATATTAGATCTTAAATTTTTAATATCGAAAATCTAAAATCTAAAATAGTTTATTAAATTTCTCAAACTATCTCTTTCTAAGTATTAGACTTTAGGTTTTGCAAAAATTGATTCTAGTTCGCAAAATCAACAAGAATCTAGATTTCTATTTCGCGAAGTAAAAGTTAATATTAACTATAGTCTAATTTATTATATCTCTCTTGTCTTCTGTACTGCTATTCTTCCGCCTGGAGACGCGAGGCATCCTAATCGACTTAATGGACGCCAATATCCCTATACTTGAACTACCAGCTGTTTGTGTTGATTCTGGAATAGAAAGAGAGGCACTGTGGGATACTGGGGGTGGGTCGCTGCTCAGCGGTGGTAGTCACATTGGAAAAAGCTCCCTTGTTACGAATAAAGACAGAGATGGAAGTGGGAACAACAGGATCCCGCCGTGGAGGGGAGTTTTTGGCTGGTGATGGAGCCCCCTTTTGTGGACAGATTAGATGGGAGTGTCGATAGAATAGTCGCGCGATCGGCTGTGTAGTAGGACCTGTGGCAAGTTGAAGAGGCAGGGACGAGAGAGTAGAGGGCGGACTGCTGATCATGGGGCGGAGGGTGAGGCTTTGATATAAGAGGAGAGCGCTTGGATGATGTTGGAAGGGGAGGGAGGTGTCTGGTGATTGGGATGGGGAAGGGATGTGATAAGAGGTTACAAGAGCCGTGGACCCGAGGGCTTGCTCTGCGATGTGGTTGGGCTAGCGGTTGAAGTTCAGGAATGACATGATGGGGGAAAATAGTAGTTTTAGGATCGAGAGAGGTGATGCTGTTTGTGGCTTTTGAAGTATGCTTGACAGGGAGATTAATGGGAAGAAAGAGCAGACAAAAAGGTTTCTATACAGATCGGCGAGACTTTGATGGGCTTGCTTTGCTGATGGATGAAGATCGTCTACTTATGGGCTGTTTTGAGCTGTACAAGCCCGTATTATCGTTCTTTTTGACGGTGTCGCAACCTCAGACTGACTGCTTGAGCCATTCCCAGTAATTGTTGAGGATGTGTGGGAGTATCCATCAATCTGTATGATCAAGACATGCGCTGAAATTCAAACTCAGCAATCACTTGTCGAAGTGTCCATACCACTATAGAGAGATCTTAGATCAATCATCTCTACCCCGAAGACTCCTGATCAATACCGAACGAGGAAGAAGGGGCAACTCTAGTAGTAGCTGGACGACCATCTTGCGAGATGCTAGCTCTGAAAGAAGAATTGAAATAGAACTCAAGCCTACCTGACTGATCTTAGTCATTCACTTTCAGTAAATCATTGTGAGACAAAAGCCTGATTGTAATGCCCTCATTATAGTTCTATCATTGAATCAGATACCTCCCAAATCCGTTCCGTCATCAGATCTCTATTCTGGAGTTGTCAAACCTGGATGATCAGCGCCTTCAACGCCACACCCCGACTGCGCCCCATCACGCCAAGCGCGCGTCACCCAAAAGCGGTAGTCACACCCAAGACGACGCGCTTGGCGTTGACAGCAGGTTTTGTACATAAACTCAAAGTCTCCAACCTCCCACTTCAAATCGCAAACACCGACTTCGAAAACCCTATCACAAGCACCTAGGTCTCCCAAAGCACCCAAGTATTCGAAAGCACCAGCGCGACTCACCGACACCACATCTCCAACCTCGAAAAGCGATAGCCAGCCTACCTTTACCCAAAGCCTTCGAACAAACCTAGTAAGATGGCCGAACTCCACATCAACCACAAGGTACCCACACTCCTTCTTCCTCTCCTCAAGCCGCCCCTTGCATATCTCGTTATGGGCTCGCAGAAACTCGCCGCGATAAGACAGTGTGTTAATATCCGTTGGGGTTTAGATGCACCAATACACCCTCATCCCCAAAGTCCTCTACCTCCGCCGCTGGGGCCGCCGCTTCAGCCTCTCGTTCGGGAATGGGAGGGTCACTTACGGCTAGCTCTGCATTTGCGCTATAGTGCTAGGGTATATATGGTATGTGTTTTGGGGGTTGAAAAAAACAGGGAAAGCTGACTGTTGGTAGGGGAACCCATGGCCAGCGATGGGTGAGAAGGTGGTGAAGGGGATGGGATGGTGGTAATGGGTCGTAATAAGTATGGCGTTATGGTGGGGCGACTATGCGGAGATACCCTACAGCGAATGTATGCTTCTTGTGGGCAGTCTTATCATTGAACTTTGTATTAATCGACTGAGTCGGCACTATTTCCCATCACTGTGAACAAACCGGGCGCTTCAAATAACAAACACATAGCCAAATGATGAACTTCGAAGGGTACCCAATGTGATTCACTCATCGAATGGGCCGTGGCCGCCAAGGTTAACAGATAAGCGTACGGAAGTCGAAGTGTTCTAGATCATGGGGCTTTGGCCAGCGAATATGCAAAAGTATTAAGCCGCCTAATGCTGGCTAGATGGCCTCCTTTACGCCTGCATTTCAAGCTATGATAATGAAAGGCTTTTCAAATTCGTGAGATTCCGTGGCTTGAGGATTAGAGCATGAGTCTTGCTGACAAAGATCGACTCAACATTCCGTGGTCCTTGTGAAGGCCCGCAACCAAACAATGGGAAAAAAAGGCTATGAAGTTGCGAGATGGGTCGGAAATTTTTTGAGAGTGTGAATGCATGGGTAAGATTGGGCTTACAAATGATCACCCTCCGGAGTGGACGCAAGAAGTGACTTTGTTCTATCGATGATTCCCAGAGTATTTTTGACCTGCATCTTGTCGAGCGGCCAAAGTAGCCGTTGGCGGACACTCTTTATCCCTTTTTCGGGTCGAAGCTTGGCCGCCAAGCTCTCCATCGATGATCGGAATTTTTCCAGAGGCCTGTTGGGAACTGCAAGCGAGAGAGCGCCTTGAAACCATGGCTCGCTGGCGGACGATGTTCTAGATCGTTCCTGGAATTCAAAGAGGAGAGCCAACAGACTCGCTGCCTCTGCCGCTAGGGTAGCCCTCTCTTTTGGAGCGTTGTTGACTTCATTGATGTACTCGATGGCTCTCATCGTGACATTGATGGATTTGGCAGCGGTTACAACGGTAACAGGCACCGTTGAGACCTCCATATTGGGATAACGCTAGATTTAATGTGCCGTAAGCTTTCAGCGTCAGTCTTGAATCGAGGTACGAGGCGTTTTGTCTTATCACTGGATCTGATACTGAAGACATACTGGACAAGTACCAATGTCTGTGTGGGGTTCGCGATCCCTCGAACAGATATATCCATCGTGAAGGCGACGGCCCCTTGTCGCCTTATGTATCTGGTGCCCCAGGACAACGGAGAGAGATCCACCGGACACAGCAGCGACAAGGAGTATTCGTACACCCATATTGCACGGATCTGAAGCATTACAACCGATGAAATAGAATATCAAGTTGTGGACTCCCCTTGTATCGGCAGCCCGCAGGTTTCGCCATTTTATTTCGCTTCTCATACCCAGGACAAAAGAGAGCCATTGGCCGTATAGGGCACTTAAACAGTTACCGCTATTGTCAGCTTACAGCGTCGGATAATAATACTTCGAGTAATATGGCTGGGTCTCTAAACCGGTTTTGTGCAGAGAAAGACGCGACACAGCGGCTGCTTGTCCAAGCAAGTATTCGTGGCCAAGGCGGTCGGATCTGCATTTGGCAGACGCGCTTAGATCATGTAATCAGATGCAAACTAATACATTGAGTTACTTTATTGCAATGTCATTACAGAGTCGCCTGGTAATTTTCTCATTTAGTAAAGGAAACGGTTCGACAGTGTCCCGCATTAGCTATCAGTCTCCACTGGTGTATTAATCCCTTGTTATTCCATCAAACCGATGATTAATAAGTGCCAAGAAAAGAGTGATATACTACTTGCCGGCGCATGGAACACAACGGTCCAAGCAGTGCTATAAAGAGATGCTGGCTGTCGTCAACATTGACAGACCATCGAGTCCCATATTCCTCTTTCTCAGAGTCCCTGCCGATACCATTGTTCAATCGCCGACTTGAACACGAATTCATAGCCAGCGTAAAGACGGTCGGAAGCTCTGTGATATCAGCCAGGAATTTCCTGTGCCGCACCAAATATTGCAGACAGTAGCAGCTGACGGCGAAAGTACCGAACAGGATAACATAGAAACCCAATTGCCATGGCTGCGCGACTTTCGATTGGTATTGCCATGTTTTTACCGTAGCATTGAAGCCACGAGACACTGGCTCGGCCAAGACAGGCGTGGGGTACTCCCAGTAGTGGACGAAGGGAGCATCGAGGGCACTGAGAAGCAATGTCGAGCCGGCTAGTGCGGCAAGTGCCTCAGCGATAGATGGCATCAAAGGATCTAAGGAAGGGCGGGTGGGAATGAGTTCAGTAAGTAATCGGGCGCTGGACGCATTCGCATTGTCGATGCCGTCGTTGAGAGCCAGGGCTAGCGCCCACTCAGCAGCGACTCTTGACCAGTCTGGCTGCACGATCCTGTTCGGTGCGTTTGGTCTCGATCTATTGTACGCGGTGCCGTCGGCTGGATCTTCGCAGTGAGACTCCAGTCTCCCTCCAGTCCAAGAAGCCTGGTAGCGAGTCGAGCAATCAACCGACAATGAAGCCCGTAGGGAACACATCATGTACGAAGCATTTGCTGTACTAGCAAGGATGTAAATTGAATCTGGGCCCTCGCCAGTATGGTTGAGAACCGTATTGTAAGGCGATGGTAACACCTGGAACACGGGTGGTCTTCGACCATAATTCTGCCCAAAGCCGAAGATACTATCGACAGCGGTGCTATTAAGCCAGTCTGGATATGAAGGGACGCCAGCCGGCCAATTCATACCATCATGCTGCGAGGTTTTGGTGGAAGGCCATAAGGTATAAACCAGAGGGTTCAACTCTTCCGCGGTCATGCTAGAGCAGAGTGCATTAACGGTAGGTGATGAGACTGAGGCATGGATGTCGTACTGGCCCTCGCCCTGGAAGATTGTCAGCTGATACTTGGTAGGGTGGTCTCTTGGGTCGTACGCTGAGATCTGCAGGTTGCAGTAATCTATTTCGTGGATTATGGGCTGCTGCAGCCACACCAGGATGTGGGAAAGCCAGACTGACGTTATTGACAATACGATTAAACGTTTGAGACACTCGCGTCATGTTCTGAACATCAACCCAGCTGCCTTGGACGGTAATATTATTGTAAAGAGTCGCTGGCACCCTTGGTCGGTGTGGGAGGTCAGAGGACACAACGCCGCTTGCTGTAGCATTCGTCCAATCTGACAAGTATTGGATTAGATTGTGGTAGCTAGTATATTAGATCAGCGTCGCGGGGTTTTTTCATGCTCTTGAAATACGTACCCTTGCCCAGCCTGCTTGATAGAATTACATGTTAAACCAGAGTCATTCGGATCTATACGGGCAGCGATTGGCGTTTGACATTCGCTTTTTATATACTGTACGTTGGCAAAGGAAGATCCGACATTGCCGTGCAAGGTTCTTTGGCGGACCGCGCTGGGGAGCAATCTCGGTGACACTGTCGGAATGTCAGTAATGATCAATAGGATTCTGGTTGGCTCGACACCAAGTACTATCGGGGTACAGTTGAGAAGGTACGGGCTAGGACGAAGACCTACCCAAGGCATCCGAAGCAGAGGTGTACAAGATTGCGAACACAGTGACCGACAAAGTCATCACTCCCAGGTATGTCAGGCCTGCACACTTAACAAGCTCGAAGTGTGAGAGAATCGAACCAGGCTGCACAACCCACATCTTCATTGAGATCTCCGCCAGACTGACTCCTTTGGATCGGTCAAAGAATGCTCCTCGGCTAAGTTTCTGGCCAAGAAATGCGACGAATGCCGTCACAAGAGAGACTTCGATGCTCTTCGCAAGCAACGTGCAAGCTACAGATGCATTCGTGAGCGTGATACCGCTACGAGAGATGAGGTGACCCCAAGTAGGTCTCCATATCGCCACAGAAAACCAGAATCCGGACATGGCTGTTGCATAGGAGGCGATGGTTAGAATGCCGATGCTGACCCAACGATTGCGGTCGCACGTAACGTAATTCGCTGGCCCATACTCAGAGGCCGACCTAGGCACTTTCGTGACTATCGAATTGTTTTTCTCATCTGGCGGTCCAAGCAGGGGATATTGATTCGATCGAGTCTTGAGTGGCTCAAAGAGCTGGTCAAATTTCAGCTGTGTGTTGTGATAATTGCCGTGTTTCAAGATATTGGCATGTGGATCTGGTGCCTGTGGTAGACTTTCCTCTGATGTGACGTCCTCTACGTTTGCGTGACTGCCAATTGGAGTTTGGAACCCATCGATTTCGAGCGCGAGACCTTCGGTTCCGGGTACTGACTCTCGTGGGGCGAGGTGCCCGTCATGGACAGTAACGTTGGCCGAGTGCACATAATCCAGATGTTGATGAAGGTATTCAGGATATGGGGATTCAACCACGGTTGGAACTGAGCCATCTGAATGTTCCGAAGTCGTGGAAGGTGATTGCTCAAGCAGATGAGCGTTTTCGAATTCTTCGTGCAATTCCATTGTATCGTACTGCGTGCAACAGGATAGGTGAATTGTAATTAGACCCTTAAACTTTACTTCACACCGACCGCTGCCTCAGGCGACGATATATAGGGAAGCGATAGGGTAAGGGTCGAGCGAACGAGCGGATGGTTCTAGACCCGGGGCTACCGTGTCTGAGAGCGGCCAACAGCAGTAGCGAGTATTGTCTAAGCCTCGAAACAACGTAATCCTGTCTATTACGCACGAACCGGCGTTGCCCTCGCAAGAGCTGCAGCTATCCGGCGGATATTCGCACGTTGATTGTTTGCTTTCCACCCATATTCCTGCGTCCTGTTGGTAGCCGTTCGGGATTCCAATGCATCAGGATTGACAATCTCGTATTCTGTGACCTCTAAGAAAGCAGGCGTCGGCAACAATAGCCCTGACCAAGATCATGTCGGTATCTCTGGGATTCCATAGCATGGCTCGAGGTAACTGTTCGATACACTGGCATATCTCCCCTGTGCATGTAACATAGGTCAGAAGACATTGCCTCGTGGAAGAGGCATCAGCCGTCTTCCTGGTACTCACATGACACCCAGTCCCCGTGGCATACCCTCAAACTACGAATGTCGATGATGTGCGATAAGATTGTATTGTGGGCACTGACGGGGCATCATTAGTACGCAACTCCCATTTATCGTTCTCGCCAAGTATCTTGATTTCTATATACTAAATTCTCCTCTCCACAGAAGCTCCTTCGCTGTTCAAGAGAACTGGCTAGTGGGCAACCATGTTCTTCTGCCGGCCTTCTCCCTGCAAGCCTGCTATGGGAAGGCTTCCTCCTGGCTTTTGAGGTAGGCGATGGCTTTTTACGTTGTTCCGTTCGAAGATCAAGCCCCAGACCCGTTCCGGCATCATAATGCAACCAACCTGAGCAGCACCTCCCACACTGTAAGAAGCATATTTGGGCGGACAAAGAGTTTCTCTACAAGACGATCCCCATGCATAACAGAATCTGAGGTATGACTTGAGTCACGATATGCTCCCATTCTCATGCTGCAGGGCTTCTCTAGAACTCACGGGCGAATTGATCATTCAACCCCCACTGTGATTCAGAGATTGAGTGTTGCTTGCAAGTGAAGCCTGCATCAGAGGCAGGCTTCATCACTCTTATCCGGGGAATTACCTCGGCTGATGCCGAGTTTCCACTTTTGATTCATTCATCAGAGTCTATTTGTTGACAAGGCGGCAACAACTCGATTTTCTCCCAACGTCACACATAACTTCCGTATCTTTTGTACCACAGCCACCCGCCGTTCATCAGTGAGTGATCGATTTTCCTTCGTGAACGCTACTCTAACAAAGTGATACAGGTGTTTCTGTTCTTGTTCCTGACTCTAGCGTGCCTTCCCCAGATTCAAGGAATACTTGGGCCTTTGGTCGAGCCAGAATTTGACTGAGAAAAGTGTCCACTGCTTACCGGATTCACGTGTCAACCAATTGCTCTGGGCTGAGTGCGTCCCCTGCTCTTTGCTGTGCCCCTGAAATCTGTTGCTAAAATTACGTTTCCAGACGATCAGCGAGTTGACAAGCGAATTCACGCTTTGCCTGCCATACGGGGCTCCACCTTGCCAAGAGAATTTTGCCGTCTTGTGCATCCAACAAAGCTCCAATGCCGGGAACCAGCTCTTCTGCGCTATTCTGCGGCTCCAGTTCTACGGTCGAAGACCCTGATTTGGCAGTCTCCAGTAAAGTCGACAACACTCCAAGCAAGAAGCCGGTTTCCCGTTCCATCGAGACCGGGGCGGTCAAGGATCGAACCATGTCTGGACTGATCAATGCCATGAAACGCAAATCCAAGAATGCTGTTTCGCCGATTCAGTCGCGCCGAAGCTCTGGGGTCGCAGAAGATCTTGACCCTTTCAGATACGCCCCGTCTTCCAAACCCACCACTCCCTCTAGCGATAAGGATAGCGTCTACGACGAAGATCAAGATGGCGATTCTGACACTTCGAGCCCTGTTGTTTGCCGTCGCCAATTCAAGGGTCGCGCTAGCAATCTGGGTCCCAATCGCAAGACCGGAATTGCCAACAAGGGCAATACAAAGACTGGCGCTGTAAGATCCAAACGCAAGCGGGAAGAAGAGCCAGTCGGACCCGAGAAGAAGTACGCCACCTACCACGACGAAGCTAAGCGTCGTAACATCGCTCCTAAAATCTTATACGAAGCTGAGCGCCAATCCCTAGGCGTAATCACTAAGAAGCCTTGGCTCTACACTCCGAAGCCGAAAATTCAGATCTCCGGCCTCCAGTTCGGGTCTCCCAGTCGCAGCATTTCCTTTTCCTTCCCGGTTTCGCAGGTCCTCAACGATGAGCTGTCGGTCAAGGAGCGGAAGCGCTTCTTCATATATACGCCTACCGACGCCATGAAAGAAGCCATGCGCACGCATGTCTCGAATGTCCACCAGCTGTTCCCTCCCTATCGCGGGATTGGGGATTGCATGCTCCATCCGAATCCACGCGGCTTGCTCAAGAACGGGAAATATAACCAAACTATCGTCTGCAATTACCAGTGGAAGGACGCTTCAGGGATCCACACTGTTGGAGTCAACTTCGGAATAGTCACTTTGATTATCAATCACCACTTAACGTCGGCTCAGAAAGAGGGCTTCATCCAGGACGCGTGGCATCTGAGCCATCTCTGTGGTAATTGGATCTGCTGCAACTGGCGTCACCACACGGTTGAGCCGGGGCCGGTCAACATAGGTCGAAATGCTTGCTTCAACTCTTCGGATCCATGCAAGCACGATCCGCGTTGTATGAAGGACAAGAAGGTTGCCTTAAACCTGCCAACATCTCCCGCGACTCCCGGCAGCGGCCAAGCACTCGCAGAACTCAGTATGAATATCGAGGGTGAGGCACAGAGCGGCGAACAGGAGGTCGAATTGGTGGAGTCAGATGCTGAAGAAGACGTGGAATCAGATGCTGAAGAAGACTTAGAGTCAGATGCTGAAGAAGACGCGGAAACGTCTAGCAGTGGGGACGACGGTGACGAAGAATAGCGCTTTCACGCGATGGCGTGCCCAGGTTTACGTTTGAATGGGCGGACTTGATCCTTTTTCTTTCCAGACCTCTGGATCTCTAGATGCGACCTTGCACTAGTTGACGCCTTCTGGTTACCCCTTCTCTATTTCTCCCTTGCGTGCACTATAAGTCTGCAGGCACGCATCAGCTTAGCATAATGATCCGTGTTAGCAATCAATCCACTCTGAATTCTCAGTGACGGATAATCAGAAAGGTAGAAAGCCGCTTTGGCGAATTTGCAGAGGACTAGTCAACCAACAAGGACCCTGATTATAGATGCAAAACCGCCTAATGGCATTTCTCAGAAGCCAGAGCAACAAAAAGGCTGGCATAAGATTTGACCAAACAATCTTCAAGGAAGAAGAAATACTTTACTGTTTCACGGACTGACGTCGCGCCCGAGCAAGGTGCTTCCCAATATGGTTAGACCGAGCACGGCGCCTAGGCCACTTCAGCTCTCCGTCTGCACTCCGCAATCCAATTCAAACATTACCCACAGCTATTTGCTATGGCGATGTTCAGGGCGAAGAAACTGGACCTGAGCGGTTATGTCAACATCAAGATTATCAGAGATCATACTAAACGGTTGTCCTTGTGGAAGCCACTCGGCGAGCCGCGCTGACGTTTCCCAGGAAAGTCTTCGCAGAGCATGAGACAGAGAGGTATGGCTTGAACTTCCACCTCCATAATTGCTGCAGCTCCCACGCTGCATCAAATTGCTTTTCAAGATTCCTGCCCAGGATCAACAGAGCTATCGCTGACTGCCTACCCCAAGACAAGCTCTACGCTACATCATCCGCAACACCACCCTTCCTCAACGAACTCGCGCTCAAGCGCAGCTACAACTATCGCAGATGCACTGCTATACTAGGCCAACACAGATACGGAACAGGTGTATAGAAGGAGGCAAGGGTCGTGGCGTGTTCAGCGACTTTCGCATGGCAAGGGTAGGCTCAATTCAGTGTGGCGGCAATGCGCCTGTGAGTCGCGAGCTGATGAATACAGTATCCTTTCCGAATGAATGCACTAGAGGGGAACATCCCGGGCGTAAGGAAGGCGAGTTGGTGATGTGATGCCGTGATGGGTCATTACGGTGTGATCAAGCATTGAGGGTTAAGGGGGAGGCACTTCCTTGATGTAAGGATGTACAGAGAAGAGCATTGGGAGGCGTTCGAAACATGCATCATCATTATCGGAACATGGCCGAACATATACAGGCAGTCTTATCGACGCCTTTAGCTACAGGTGAATTTGCGCGTCTCATTCTAGGACATGTCCAGGTTTGCATCGCGGCTACCAGCGTAGAAACCCGCTTCTGCAAAACATCTACCTGCAAACATCATCTCAACACCCAAGAAAGGTTCACTTCACTGTTGATAGTCTGACCGTGAAGGCTCTCATCATATCTCCAATCACGTACTTGTTCTCGTCCTTCCACAATATCGTGTCTTCCGTTACACCCTGCCTGATCTTTTCTTGCCTGCACCTTACCACTTTTGTCCATTCCAGGCATCTAGCCTCTCGACTCACTATCAATCTACACGACGACAGAGACTGAGACACAAGAGGCCAAGATGTTCCGCCGTCTTAGCAGCACGCTGCCCAAAGACCCCGAGTTCCCAGCGTATCTGAAGGGCCTGGGGTAAGCATTCACCTTCTTTTCCCACGACCAACCATGACCTCACCGCTGACTCCGCACCAGCTACTTCATCACCGACAAAGACCAAATCCGCTCTATCAACCATCCGGACCATGACTTCAACTTCTTCATCTCGAAGAATGACCGCGTCAACGAGAAACAGCGCGAAGCCATGAACAGTCAGCCCCCTTTCCCCACCGCCATCACACGCATCTTCTTTTCCAATTCGCACCTCCTCCTCCATCCAGCTGACGCTCTAAAATCCTATCTCATTCCACGCCTTAGCGTCTTACCATACGAAGAAGTAGCTAACACCCCCCAGCCTGCATCCGCGCCAACCTCTCCCCTCGCTTCACCGCCGCCGGCCTCCTCACCACCCACCTCCCATTCAACCCCTCCGCCAACTCCCCCCCCTCAACCCCGCACATCCCCATCCTGACCTCCACCCACTTCCGCACCGCCCCCCGGCTGATCCTCTACTTCGGCGAATCCGTCCAAGACCTCGGTATCTTCGCCTACCGCACCATCGGCCAAGTCTCCCTCGCCGCAGGCAGCTGCCTCGACTTCGCCCACGCCTTGCACCCCCCCTCCACTCCTACCCCCTCCAACCACGAAAAATCCAGCGACACCGGCATCATAATCGCAAACTGCGGCCAGCTGATCTGGCACCGCCGCGGCGCCCGTGCTGTCACGCAACAGACCTGGAACTCGCTCCCGCAGAAATACGGGACGGATGGGATTATGAGCATCGACCCCGTCAAGAACCGCGTTGAGGGGCATCGTAGCGTGGAGGAGCACATCGCCTCGGTGATGGCGTTCGTAGACACCTATGCGCGGAAGGATGTGCAGCTCGATATCATCGGCATGGGGGATGCGAGCGAGAAAGTCGTTGCGTTTCTGAATGCCAACTGGAAGAAATGGGCGGGGAGGGTTGAGGCCGTGGTCATTGGGATGGCGTATCTGTGGCTCGGCGACGAGCGCAACGGCTGGAACTCGCGGTTTCGTGAATTCTGGGGACGGGTGCGTAATCCCCCTGTCCCTTCCCTTTCCGTCCCCCCTCTCCCTTCCCTTTACCTTCCCCTCCTCCCTCCTCCCCTCCTTCCTCCTCACCCCCCTCCCTCCCCTCCACTCCCTCCCGCACCACTAACCCTCCCTAGCGCGCACGCATCCTCCTCCTTTCCGACACGCCCACCATGACGCCTCTGTCCGGCCGCGACAGCTTCGGCGCCAACTGCTATTCCTCCGGCGAGCCGAGCTATATCGAGCGCATGATGCCGGCGGCGGGTCATGAGGTGTTGACGTTCTTTGGGTTGGTGAGTCAGGTGCCGGGGTATGCGGAGGTGGAGATGCCGAGTTTAATTAGGGGGGAGGTGGGGGACGAGGGGGAGAAGGTAGAGAAGGTGGAGAGGAAGGGGGAGAGATTGGTTGAGGTTGTGGGGGAGGGGGGCAGGGGAGGGTTGGTGAGCTGAGGGGTGGGTTGAGGGTGGTGGGTGGGTTGGTGGGTGGAGGGGCGTGGTGAGGTGGTTTGTGCGCTGAGAGGAGTGGCTCAGCTGGCTATGCAAGGGGATCGTAATATGGATGAATTATCCATTCAAACCTATGCCTCAGGCCAGTTTATTTTTTCGAAGCGGGGCGAGAGCAGCAGCATAGGCGATTATGTTCTGCGAATCATGGTACCTTGATGACTACAGCCTCTAGAAAGCGAAAGTGATTCGCTTTCCGAATATGTGATATACAGGTTTGCAAGCATGGATGTAGTCGACGCTGCCCGAGGGTCTGTCATCGTCCTACGGAAACTTGGCTTGTAGAAAGGCAATTGAATAAAGAAAAACGATTCTAGCGTTGGTATACCTCGTTGCTGCGAAGGATAGAACCTTCCTCCTCAAGCCAGGGGTTGAAATTGATGAGCATAGAAGCCAGGGTACGGATAAAATTCGTTTCTTTGATTGGACATATACCAGCTTCGAGCTTCCAGCTTCCAGCTGGTGGCTATTATTACTGCTATGTCGCCTTCTATTCTATGTCTCTAGTCTATGATGATGTAACAAACAGGGATCCCCGCTAATTATGAACATGCTGATCGCGCCTCAAATCTAACAGCTGTGGATAGAGATGCTCGAAAAACACATCTAATGGTGAACAATACTTCCATGGGTATGTCAAATCGAACACAGCCCGAGTAAATATCCTTCCGAATTCCTAATGCTTCACCAAGGGAAGGAGAACCGGTCGTTGTTATCGCAGACGAAGTTCTGCCCCTCCGGCTTGCCGAACAGCGCCTCATCGCTAAGGAAATAACCGTCTTCGTAGGGCTCGTTGATGCATTTATTCCCCCCCGTTGGGCCTACATGCGGACAATGAGTCTATCACATGGATGATCAGGCATAAGCTTCCATCTGGCTTTGCATTCTCACTCACCAATGGGTCAATCCTCGCTAGCAGTATATGCAGCTCCCTACAGACTACACTGTCCATCCACACTTCGTCCCAATCACCGAATGGCTTTGCAGAGAGGACGTCGACGCAGTTTTGTGGGCTGGTGTACTGGCTGTTGCTGTCGGTGCATTCGGCTTGGATCTCTCCGCAGAGCATCTGAATTGTAGCGGCTTGGGTGTCGGCGCTGGTTACGTTACCGCTGTTGGAATCGTGGCCGATTCTGAGAGGTGTCAGTGATGGAGGGCGAGTTGTGAAGGGGGAGTGGCGAACCTGTTGAAGAGGGCGAGGTTGGGGATCCAGGCGTCGTACTCGAGGACGGCCCCGCTGTCGTCAAATTCCCAGAAAGCGATCTGTAGACGATATTAGACATCCAGAGACTTTATCTGGAGTTTCTCAATAGCCGAATATGAAGAGGGAAACATGCCTGCTTGAGTGTGGAGATCAATTGCCCATCATTAGGCGCCCCAGGATGGATCACCGACATGGTGATGTAAACCACCGAAGACGCAACATTCGGGCACTGGGACTGAAATTCGACTATCTGTATCTTCGAGAAGGCACCATAGGTAGGCGGCAGCGGCACCGGCGAAAGGGCGAAGAAGTACTCGGTAGACTCCTTGAATCCGGTGAAGTTCCCGAGGGGGGTGATACGTCCTGCAGCATTCTCGTTGAAGAGACCGGCTGGGACGGAGCTCGACCCATTGGTGATGAATTGTAGGTTGGTGGGGTATGCGTTCCGCTCGTAGATTTTGGTGATGGTGTCGAGGTTGCGCTGCTGGAAGGAAATGCGGCGACGATCTGCACCGCCCTCTCCGAAGGCTCGGGCAGGGTGCGAGTGTTTACCAGGGAAAGAGACCACAAGGTTGCTGAGGAGCAGTAGTGGGAAGAGTATGAGTGAAAGCATCTTCGTCTTTAGAGACGGACAAGGTATGTGGGCTGAGAATCGATTGACTTCTTAGAGAGTGGGTGCAGTGAGGGGGTAATCGATTGGAATGAGTGGATGATGGATGGGAAAGGGTGTATATGGAGGAAAGTGGTCCTTATCTATGCCTCAAAGAGTTGAGGACCTGACGACACTAAGTCAAGCTCAGCACACTCGGAGTGTTGTGACAATCATCCAGCCCTCATGTGTTCGAGGTCGGAGTCTCCACAGGTGTGTTGTTAAAGTACATTAAGGTAGTGCTACATCCATCTTTCCCGGCAATTGTTATCTTCCTCCCAGAAAGGAAAGAACGATGCACGCCTGTCTCTGACAGAGTCCCAATCAGTAAGAACAACATGGGAGATCCATGTAGCAGAGTGGAGTAGAGCGGCTACATTACCCAGACGAGGAAACTTTAGACGCTAAGGAGCAACACTTTTTAGCAAAGATAGCGAATGCCACAGCTGAAATATTGAAGGCATCACTACATGTATTGAGGAGGAGTGATGGGTTACGAGGCAAGCCTCGGCTCATCGTGAAGATTGTCGCACAAAGGGCAGCCAACACAGCTACACAAGTGCTTCTGCACACAGAGTACGTACAGAGTCGAGAAGATCCAACATAATCTCTCGGACTTAGATGTTGGTCAATAAATCTCCGTGAAGCTGCTGGCCTCCTTGTGAAGCGCGCAGGATGGCAGGGCCTTGGCGCCTCATGATCGAGAATTCTACGAGCCTTGTCCCATCGTTGCCCTTTATATGACATCACCCTATGGACGTCACTGATCCTGAGCAGGTTGATCGTAGTGGTGTTCGTGACAGCAGGCATCCAATATAGGTTGTGATCATCATAGGGAAGCCTTCTGGATGGAGTGAGTGGTAACTGTTGTTCTAGGCAATTAGAAAACCAAGTATCGTATTGATGTGACTAAAGTGCAGACACACAATAAGCAGGTAGAGAAACACGTCAAAACAAGCATTGGATGTCTTGATTCTTTCTCTTATTTCGTGCTTACGGAGTATCGTGACTGGTGGACATATTTTGGCTTCGGGTGGCATTGGGCGGCCGGCCCCAACGGCCCGGCTGCCCAGCCGCTTTGGCAACATACTTCCAAGATTCACTCTTAAAGTACCTACTTTATATCAAGCCCGGTACATAGAAGTACCGTCTGTATCGTGATCCTCGTGCGGCTTGCGTGCCAGCACGATATACTGGAAGTCATTAATCTCTAACGGCGGCTCCAAAGCAATCGATCTTCTTCGATCCCACCTGAGCGGCATGCGACACCTTACCAGCCGTTGATTTTCGCGACTGAATGCCCGTAATACTACAAGTCCAGCTTCAATGTGCAACCCTTTGGTTACGGCATACAAATTTATAGGCAATATAGTACACTGGTGCCGCATCTTGGATCTCCCTTGGCTTCTGATGATTTATCGAGCTAAAAGCTCGACTAAAGTACTCGGCGAGGACCAAATTGTGGCGTTGAATCACGTCGGAACAGAGACCTTTTAGTGGGCGTCGGTTGGTGCAATTGTCGAGCACAGCGGACGAAAGACCAATACTATGCGTTTCGAGAAGTGCAAAGTCTCAACCAATTGGACACCGCTAGGAAACAGAAAGCTTCAGTGCTGTTCGCAATAGGCATTATGGACCATAGTGTATGCGGCCACTCGAGCTGTTCCTGAGGTCGTGCGGAAAGGTCTAGGTTCTCCGTACGCACCTACCTGTGCTGTTCTCGGTGCTGCAATACCTTGCAAGCATGCGGGTCCGAGTCATGCTTATGATGACATTGAAGGGCTCTATGAGCGAATTGAAGAGATTGCTGTAAGGCTGAAAGAGTACAGCCTCACTGACATCGACTGCTCGCTCCAAGCATCGATGGCGGACATCCTTGCCTATGCTATAGTTCTATCTGATAGGGGCGGAGCTTGTACCGATAGGCGAAGGCTCAAGCAGTGGGTCAGGTCTGTGTTCATGCAGAATGGTGGCACTGGTTCTTCTATAACCCAGCTAGGATGACTTGTCGAGAGGGAGCTAGGTCTGTTGATTGCTCTGACGTACCGACGGGTGCAGCATCTGCAGACCTCGATAGCTGACAATTAGGTCAATAATAAGCCGGTCAACACTCGCATCACTGTGTACTTACGAATCAGCGCAGCGACACAGGCAAGGGAGTAAGTGATACTACTGTGCCTCTTGCCTTGTGTTCCTTCCTGGTACGTGGCCGCACGAGTATGCGGAGGCAGAGGAGACATTTGTGTAGTGATACATCAAAGAAGCATGTAGCGCTAAGCGATGAGGACCCTTGGATTGACTAAAAGGCACTTGCACAACTAGACGAGCACATTCTTTAGCGGGCGATATTCAATAGACGTCTATTGCTCTGGGTATTCCTATCAAGCCACTGGAAGAGCGCCGCGACTTCCCACAGCCACCAGAACTTCAGCACGACTTCATGCAAGAGAGCGTTAACGAAGGCAAAGGCGAGCAGTGACGATCGTAAGGAAACGAGCAAAGCAATCCTGTAATTATCACACCGGAGGAAGCAATACATTTCCATTGGAATACATCCGGCTCCCCGAACCGAGGAAACACAGACTCAATCACAGAGGAAGGAGGGCCTGCAATTGCCATGAAGATTGCTCAACGCAGGAAGACTGTAAAATTATGGACAGAAGAGAAGGCGCAGCTGGAGACGATGGCAACAGTGCACCATATCCATTTTCCCAAGCATGCCGGCCCTGAGTGATAGTGGGCCTGTCATGGTCCATATAGATAGCCTATGCCGAGATCTACCTCTGCCGCTTGCGCCACGATGCGTGCTTGTGCGAAGACATCCCGAGCAGACGCTCTTCAGGCGCTGCGCTAGAGATCATTCTTGTGCGCGAGTATTCCCCATGATTGAGGCCGCGAAGCATATGACTCATCCACTAATCGCGAGAAGAATTTTGACCGACACGGCTTGCATTGGTACAGAGCAAACGATTAAGAGAGCAGATCCTGCTCGTACAACGTTGTCGCTCAACGCCGAGGCGATACCTACGCACCGAATAGAGAGCGGACTTACCAGCAATCATATATGAGCAGCCATTCCGAAGATCCTGAAAGGAATTGATCCAAAGCAAGCGCCTACGCCGGACAACAAATCTTCTCTTCAATGGATAGTCTACATGCGCAGCTGGTGGCTGCAAGCAGACCGATCGAGGGATCCTAATAAGAAACCGCTCTTCGGATTGAACAGTCCGGAGTCGGCTTCTCGCTCTTCCATGTACGGTCCATTGGCGCGATTTGAGGGATCTGGCTGTCGAGACATCTGTTGTGGCAAGCAATGGATTGAGTCCCCGGTCTTTCTCAAAGGACATCAACGGTAGGTACCACTGTCAATAATGCTCTCTTTAGTCAAATTCCTTCGTTGCTGTTCTGGTCGTTACTGAGATCATTCCAAGCGCTTATACAAGTTACATGCTCTCCCCCATATGCGCCTCTTCCGATATTATGGTCTTAGGATGCCATGCAGCTGCCTGACATGCATCATGCGGCCAATGTGGCTGGCCACAATGTGGGAAAATGCATTACTCGACCCTCGCAGTTGCTGAAATGCAGGCCAATCGGCTCAAAAACGAGATTATTGAGCTCGTACTCCGTACAGCCTTCAATCCGAGAGCGGTGGCATGATCATACCTCCTGGCAATGGCAAATTCTTTCCTGTCTTGATTTTTTCCGCGCAGTTCGCAATTTGATGTGGTTTGGATGACCTGGTTGTCCTGCAGTCTCCGTTGAACGCAATTTGTCACTTTTGGAAATACCTCTACTAACCACGTACTGCCGACATCCATCAGCGTCGTTACTCTCAATCTGCTGCTTCTTTCACCTTCAAGTATATCTCTACTTCTACATTTCGTCAATGACGGGCTCTAGGGCGGTTGTATTCCGTGCAGCAAGCGCCGCCTCCACGCTAGGGTTTCACCTGGTCAGGTCCACCAATCACATACACGGATCTGGCTTCTTCCACCCACCCTTTGACTTTAGATGCGACATTAAGCTCATTTATGGATTGAACTTGTTGCGGCAAGTCGCTTTATCCTACATGAGCCATCAAGATGGCGACAAAGGAACCGATGTGCAGCTCGGCTTGACTTGCGCCAAAGGAACGAGGTATTTCTTTGTTTGCCGAACGGGCGGTAGGCGGCTCGATCGAGGCCAGAACAGTTGTGACCGTCCCATGTTGATGTAAAGTAGTTTCATTTAAGTATTACTCTCCTTCATGCCGCGCCGTTTCAAGCTTTTGCCCTCTTGCGCTGAAGACACTCTGATCTTAATTTCCTTCACTCGTGCTTCGGTTCTGAGAACCTTACATCACTATCCTTAACGCACGTTTTTGTTCGCGATTCACTCGTTGCGCGGACAACACCAAAGCGATTGACACTCCTCATTCTACAGTTGTACCTGCTTTCTCCATCCCATCGCAAGACGCAGATTCCATAGACAAAACTCCATCCAGGAATTCATCTCAAACCCTACACGCTTGACGCGCAGGACCGCAGACTAAAAATATCGATCTCAATCGGCGATCACCCCCAACATACAATCAAGTTACCAAGAGATTGTCACACAGCCAAGGAAAGCCAGTCTACAATGCATCTCCCCCTCGTCCACCTTACCCTCCTCTCCCTCTCCACCCTCTCCCTCGCCGCTCTCGAAGCCGGTGCCACTACACCCGCCGCCTCCGCCGCCCCAACTACCACCACCACCTCGACCTCCACTTACACTCTGACGCGCACAGTCGTCCAAGCCGGCCAAACCGAAACCCTCACCTCTACCATGCTCTCCAACAGCTCGATACCTTTTTCCACCATCTCATCCACCCTCTCCAGCGCCCCCAGCCAGGGTCTGTATTCACAAACAACGGTGACAACCCTCGCTACAGGCGCGCCGTATCCGGTGACGGGAGGGAATGGGACCATGCCTTTAGGCAGCGCGAGCGCAAGTGGGCCAACAAGCAAAGCGACGACGTCGCCGGTTGTGCCGTTTAAAGGCGCGGCGGGGAGGGTGGGTGGTGCTAATTTGGGTATCTTCGTGGCAATTGGGGCAGGTCTCCTTGGGCTTCTGTAAGCGATGTTCGTGGAAGTGAGGTTTTGGTATTGGTGTATTCTGATTTCCATGTTTCTCGCGAGGTTCGTCTGAGGGCGTGGGCAGAGATTCCCTCGGTGGCGGGCTCCAAATTTGGTGTTTGATTTGGTGGACTCTTTTTGTCGAGAGCGCGAAGATATCCTAGCTCCTGGCTTCAGCATGTAATACAGAAAGGACGAGTAATCGACTCTCGGAGACTCTGTATACTGATCTTTCCGTACTTGTTAATTCGCTGATCTTGTACCACAAGGCACGACGTTCCAGGGCTTGTTCCCGGGGTGACACTGCTGCTTTGTCATTCGTCTTCGGCTTCTTATACCTTCAGCTTCTGTGCGTCCAGAAAGCAGCACGCTTTCCCCCCCTCGCTGATGTCGACTCACAAGACCCGCACAACATTTCAGGCCCGCATGCTAGCAATGTCAACTACATAGCCTACTTTAATTCGGCTCACTACGCTGCCTTGGTACCCATCTCCTGCTTCTTTCCCCCTCTGCTCTTCCTTCTCTTACGCCCCGGTGCTGTACGTCTTTCACGCAGAGACACGTTGTTTATTTACTGCTCGCAAACCCATCATCCTGTACTGGAGGAGTGAGCTGAACTCGGAGGGGAGACTTGGGGGATGGGCTTCCGGAGTAAGGATATGGCAGCTTGTATAACCACAAGAGAGACAATGACTTTGGATCATGTGGCCGATTTTCGAAATATATCAACCGAGGATCTATTGCCACCCCCACGGTCGACGAGCTACAACACTGCGCCCCATGCAGTGTGCGAGTAACAAACGCCGTCTAGATAGTAGCGTCTATGCATTCTAAATCCCACCGCCCCTCTCCCCTACGCGCTCCCATTCTCCGTAATCTTCATCTTCTCAAGCTGCCCCCTAACCCCTCCCTTCCCACCCACCTCCCGCGCCGTAACCTGCACCCCCAGATCCGCACCCACATTCACCGTAACCTCCACCTTCCCCCCCTTCTTCACCCCCCTAACCGCCGCTTCCGCAAGCACAGTACCCACCTTCCACACCTTCTCCCTCGTCACCTCTTCCTCCTCGTCTGACTCGGCCTCACTCTCGTCTTCATCGGGAGCTTTGCCATTAGTCTTCGGCTTCTTCTCCGCTTTCACGATTCTGATCTCGCGCACACCCTCGCACACCTTGACGATCACGTCGCCGGCCTCGCGCCCGCCGGGGACGGCGAAGACGCCGGCGCGCCGGCAGGGGACTGCGGTTTCTCGTTCCAGCAGGCCTTTGAAGACGCCTCTGCTGGCGTCTTCGCTGACGACGAGGACGCCGATGGCGTGTTGGAGATGCGGGGTCGCGGTCACGGCGGGGTGGGTGGACTGCGAGATGTCGTCGGGGTCGTAGTCGCTGATTAGGGAGGCTTGGATGGCGGCGCCGCGGGCGCAGAGCTCGGAGGGGTTGAGGGCGGTGGGGGAGGAGGTGGGGGAGAGGATGGTGGTTGTGGGGGGGAAGAGGCGGGAGATGGAGGTGGAGAGGCGGGGGGTGTGGGATGTGCCGCCGGAGAGGATGACCTGGGCGGTTAGCTGGGGTGTTGCAGGGGAGTGGTAAATGGGGAGGGGGAAGTACTTCGTCGATGTCTAGGATGTCGAGATCGGCTTTTCGAATGGCTTCTTCGATGAGGCGGGTGAATGCCCCGAAGACTTTACTAGCTAGGAGTTCGTAGCGGGTGCGGTTGATGGTGGAGCTGAAGTCTACCCCGTCTGCTAAGCTTTCGACGCTCAGACTGGCGTTGCCTCCTAAGCTCAGCGATTTCTTCGTCGCTTCGGCTTCGATTTTCAATTTCGCCAGGCTTCGCTTATCCTTCCTTGGATCCGTCTTGTTTTTCTTCATGAACTCCTTTGCAAAATGGTCAATCAGGATCTGGTCCAGCTGTGTGCCCGCTGTCTCATAGTCATGCGCTGTCGATAATATACTGTACATCCCTCCTCTCGAGGCAATGACCGCAACGTCCGATCTTATACCCCCAAAATCCGCGACCACGACGATCTTATCCGCTACCTTCGCCTCCGTCCTCGCATCATATGCTAGCACTGCAGCGACGGGCTCGGAGATAATCTGTAAGACTTCCACACCAGCATCTTTCGCGGTTTTGCTGAGCGCGGTTTTTTGCTCATCGGAGAAATTTGTGGGAACGGTGATGACGGCGGCGTTTACTTTCTTGCCGAGGAAATCAGAAGCGGAAGAGGCGAGGCGCCGGATATGGCGGGTTGTAATTTCGGAGATGGGGGTTGTTGAGGGTTCGGAGGATGGAGTGTCTTGGATGGAAAAGGCGATGGTGGAGGAGTGCTTAGTTGGGTGTGCAGACGAGTGGCTGGGTGTGGGATCTATGGCGTCGAAGCTGGAAGAGGCGTTAGAGGCGGACAAGGTAGGAACGATGGAGAAAGGGAGATCGTACTCTTTACCTATATAGTCTCGGAAGTATGCGACGGTGTTTTGGGGGTTTCGGACTAGCTGCGATTTTGCTTGCGTGCCGTGGTATTCTTCTCCTTCCGTGTACGACAATATTGAGGGTATCTGCCGGTCTAGTAAAAGTAACGGGCAATCAGCGAATAGACTCAGATAGGATCGTATGAGGGACGATGTACCTCCTTCTTCATTGGCAATGACTTCTGCTTTTCCTTCCTGTAAGCAGAATGAATGTCAGTGTAGGTCTAGATCCAGATATAGATACTGCCTCGGAGTTTGGATAGCGTACGCCAGATGTATATGCTATCGAGCTTGTCGAATTTCCGAACGAGATCCCAATTGCAAAAGCCTCTGCCCGAGCAGTTTCCTTCGTCTCTTCTGCGCTCATCGTGCTGAATGGTGTTCCTAGATAGGTTGTCAAAAGGGAGTCTGACTAGTATCGGTACTGCGACCGGGCATTGCGTTCTATCATCTTATCAGATCCAAAATACTCAAAAACATCAAACTCATTGTTTGCCAAACTGTTGATCGCCCAAGAATTTGCGGTAGCGCCGGGCGCAAAAGCAACAAGCTTTTGATAGGGCTGCACTACGCTCGATGTAGAAATCTTCCAGGTGGACGGGAACTTCTTCAATCCTCCACAAATATCACGATGGTGCTATTTCGAGGCAGACCATGTCAAGACTGGTTCTTCCAGGCGAAATACTGCCTGCTGATGTGCTACAAGTACCAGCCAGCTCATCAGCCACACTGAAGCTCGGGCCCGGTCTTCGCCATGTCCCTCCGTCGACAATAACCCCGGTCCTCGCTGGGCTGCTCTGCGTGGACCAGAAGAAGAATGCTATATGGGTAGAACACAACAATGGCCGGGTAAGTGACTATATACCTGGTCTCGATCCTGTTTATGTTTCGCTCCCCTGACGAAATACAGTACATACCCCAAGCCAGCGATGTCATCCTCGCCACAGTCCACCATTCCTCCACCGACTATTTTTCCTGCTCGATAACGCCCTATACGTCGTTCGCCCTCCTTCCTCATCTCGCCTTCGAAGGTGCTACGAAGAAGACTCGTCCACAGCTTTCTTCTGGAAGCCTTATCTATGCTCGAATAGCTACCGCTCCGAAGCATATGGACCCGGAGCTTGTATGCTACAACCCTTCAACCGGCAAGAGTGAAGGCATGGGGGAGCTCAAGGGTGGCATGGTGTTCGACCTTAGCCTAGGAATGTGCCGACGGTTGTTGATGGCCAGACAGAAGGAGGATGGCGGGGTTGCTTTACTGGAGGGCATGGCGGAGAAGGTGGCTTTTGAGATTGCAGTAGGCAGAAACGGGCTGGTATGGGTCAAAGCTGGGAGCGTCAAAGAGACTCTGTTAGTAGGCAAGGCGCTCCAAGAGACCGACAGGGGATGTTTAGGGGTTGAAGCACAGGAAAAGCTAGTCAGAAAGCTATTGAAGCAGTTGTAATTACAGGCTGGGTTAGTCTGCTTGATGGAAGATACCTGTCCAATCTGTGCATTCATAATGCGAAGTGTTAGCGTCCCAGAGACTCTTAGTCGGTCAGTCATGACTTGTGAGACAATGTCTCAATCTCTACTATCAAGCAGACATGATAATAGGTGCAGTGGGTACATAAATTCATCCTTCTTTCAATATTGACGTTCATTGGCTCAACAGGCGAATCATCGGACCGAAAATCAACCACGCATGATCACTGACATGTAATCCATGTGGATTTTGCTATTCAAACAAGCAAGCCTCATGTATTATTCCTCCAGCAGAAGAAAGAGCAGGACCGATTATGTGTGGGAATGACAAGCGCTGTCCTGCGTTCGGTGCTGTTGTCGCTTCTTTGTCCATATACTGACAGCCCTGCAGCTGGCACCAGCCTGTGAAAGCTGCTCCACACTGTGAGCTTTATCTTCTCGATTGATCTCCCTCACCCGGCCTGCAAGAAGTCCGTAAGTTGAAATACATGCCTTCGGAACCCATTGCATGCTACATCTCTTGGGGAATGAAAAATCTAGCGGCACTGGCAGCATCTAGGATGGACAGTGCGAGCCATACTGATGGGATGACACAACCTTGAGGCCACCCTCCATCTTTGGATAAAGGCTACTACAGGTCAGCGAAGATCCATCGAGGGAAAATGTCTACTCTTCGCTCCAAGAGCTTCGATTTGGATCATGGAGGCATGCTTACAGAAGCATCATCCATGCGTCAAAGCTGCTGTATCAAGGAGCAGACTCATCAAGAGTTGCTGCGCACAGGACGAGGCTACATGACTGTCCTTCGAAGGAGTGGGCCGACAGCCCGCGGATCGTTGACGTCAATACTCACGAGACCTCCGGACTCGTCTTTAATCTGATCCTCTCCTACGATTTCCAACCACTTGATACCTCGAAGTCGCATAAAATCTCACATTCCTCGTGCTGACGAGAATGTCTTTGGTCGGGTATACTTGACTTTGTTGTTACCGCAATGGAGAAGAAGATGTAACGTCTCCAGATGGTGAATTGTTGGAGTATTTCGGACCACCCCCTACTAAAACCCGAAAGAGGCGACTCGAAGCTGATCGTCAGCTCACAAAAACAAGGTAACCTCGTGGGGCACTCGGTCGTATATCTGTGCAGGCCATAAAATCCCTCGAACTCGAAATGGTTCTTCCCAACGAACATCGAGCGAGCTATATCATGAAATTGCTTGTTGACCAACAACGCATCCAAAACCGTAGGTGGTGCGAAGACATTTGTGATTTGCCCCGAGAATCGATCGGTACACGTAGTGTATCCTGGACCGTTGTGCCAGCGGTCTGGATGTTTGGATGTGCATAATTGCTTGTGGTACTTGAAATACGCCAGACGGTCGTTCCGTACCAACTTTATGCGCCCCGGCAAGAGAAGGAATTCCTCGCAAATAATCACGAACATTTCATTTGGCAACGTCATCAAGGTTGCACTTGTTTGGAGGTTTGGGCTGAAATCAGCAGTCAGTCGGATATCCTAGCAAAGTACAATGTTGAGAACCACTCACCGCTGTCAGCTTGGCCCAGCACCATGAACTGCATTCCGTGCGCCACTCCACGTCGTGTCAGCTGTGCTATGGGCCCCAGGGAGGTCGTTGGCTTCATATGACTGCTGTTGGTCTCGTCCGCGATGTCTCATCTCATCGCGATGGACAAAGTCGGGTAAGAGCTCACCGTTGCTGCTGTTTAAGTGGGAACTCGCCACTGCTCCAAGGTCTGCAAGGCTACAAGCTGCATCGGCCGACAAAGTGTGCTGCGGAGACATGATTTGGGGTCCAATAGGGTTGGCGCTCCACTTCCCATACGTGAACGACTGACTACTTTGTATCAGCGATACTCCAGTGGACCATGGAACGGAACGACTTACTGAGTAATCACTGACCAAGCCTCGGTCTCATAAGCATCCTGCGTAACTTTGGACCGACAGCATCAGGATGGTTTACATCTATTGTACTCAGGGTGTTATTAATCATGATCTGGTCTTTGCCGACCATGTCAAGCTTCTTGATGCCTCTCAGTGCATACATGAAGCTCGGCATACCCCGAGCCGTCTCAAGGGTCCTGGCTTGGTTGAGTACGACGTTACTGTCTCGATGGTCTAGCAAAAGCTGGAGGCTTTCTAAGGCTAGGAAACTTTGAAGCCTTGTTGACCACGAGCTTGTATGTGGAGGTGGTGATTCGAACGTCAACATGGCTTGCTTGAGCAGCCTTACTCTTCGTGGACAAGCTGCCGTGAAAGCATTCATCTCAGCCAGGGACCTAAATCGGAAGATGTTCTTTGCAAAGAACTCCCCCAACGCCTCATTGTGAACTACCTTGCTCACTCTCAGAAGCTCAAGTCTTGATCGTGGCGCCCGGACGACTGTTGTTACTCCGGAGAAAGGGTCGGTACACTCCAGCTTTCTGCTCCGACGATGAGAATGGCGATTGACTGTGCATGTGGCTCGGTGTTGGGAGTAGAATGATAGATTCCTTCGGTGGACCAGAACGATCCGTTCCCGGGAGACCAGATGCCACCCGTATATCATAAGCCGCACCTCCGTCGGTAAAGCCATGAATAAGAAAGGCGACATATCCACGGAGCTTACAATATAGATTAGCAAGGCACCACCGAAACCTACTAACGACAACTTACCTCTTCTTCCCTAGGATCTCTTTGACCCCTGGCATCGCTAACCGGTCAGAACTAGCATTCGTCAAGGCCGTGGTGGGATTGCCAGTTGGATGAGAAACCAAGGAACAATGTTCAACGCTCCCGCGGTCGACATGTCCGTACCCCAAGGGCACCAATACCTTGCTCGGGTCGAGATTCGAAACCGGTCCGGAGTCGAGGTGACCAATAGCCCGGGGAGAAGGTCTGCTGAAGCCAAGCCTTGATGAAGGGTGGCCACACCGTTCTGCTGCGCTCAAGCCACCCTCAAATGGTACCACTCTGCTACTGGTGTCGCAAGTTGGTCGTATGAGAAGATCGGCTTCGCTCGCCTCATAGGCCGGCGTGTATGTATCAATACCATTGCTCGGGGGCATAGGATTCTGAGCTGGTGCCTCCAAATCGTCTCCAGAGTGCTCTGTCCATGGCACTGTTGGCGTCTCATCGATAAAGCTCGCTGCTGCACGTGGATACCCTATCTCCGTGAACAGCGTTGGCGAACGATAGCAAGGCAACGATGGAGCCGCGCAGTCATAGTTCATGATCGAAGCTGTATGCCCATAGTCCACTCGTGCCACAGAAAAGCAAGATTCGGCTGCTGGAGGAATGATAGTCGAATATGCTGGATGCAGGTCGAAGCCTGTAGTGGACGCCCAAAACTCGGCTGCTGAAGGGTCAATTGTCCAATCCTGCGAACCCACGTCAAACGCTGGAGCTGTTGTGGAATCCCAGGGAATTCGATCTCGTTGGCCATCTTGGTCTAACGTGCCAGCCGTACGGGCCCCAGAATACGGCAAAGTAGACTCAAGCGGTCTTCCCATCGTGTACTCTGGGATCGCGATCAGTGTATGAGTACCTTCTGTGCCGATTGGGTAAGACCACGGATCCGACATAGAAGGGGCAAAAGGCGACACCACTGTTGTGCCGAAAGAAGCATCGCGGTGATAAGGATCGCTCATGTTTGCCAGGTTTGCCGCTGGATACGGTACACGAGAGTCAGATTCCGATCTTGATATTGGCCTAGCAAGGGTATTATCTCCTTGAGATCCTCGCGTGTCTGTCAGATATTCTCCCGAACATGCTGGGTAATGATCGCAGGGAGCTGCCGTTGTTGGTCGACAGAAAATATGATCCTCATGAATAGGATCCATGGCGAATGACGAGTCTGGCTGGAGCATCCCAATCACTCGTTAGCACAGGGCGTGATCCGAATCGGAGGCGAAGGCGGATACATACCTTTTGTTCACCAGGAGCCGCACGCAGAGAAGGATAGCTTGGAGCAAAGCTAGGCCTTTGCCCTGCGCCTCTAGCAGGACGATGTCGAGAGCCGAAAGTGTCCTGAACTTGTGCCCGATTGCTGTCTGTCACTGCGTGTTCGCCAGATCAAGGACACCGATTTTGCGCGAGGCTGGCCAGAGTAGCAGGACAAGGTGTCAAGTTTTGCTAGGAAAACCTTGATGGTGTTTAAGAAGGTATGCAAAGCCAAAGAATCCAGTGCGGAAACACCTCGAGATCGACACATGAAAGGGTACGGTTTCTAAGTTAAGTATTATCCATTGTACTGAGGATATTTTTGACTCGATTGTGTGTGGGAGGAGAGCTAAGGATGTGGTCTGTGGATGGACTAGCTTGTTTGAGCCGTGGTGAAATCGGCATTCCATTCACTGAACCACGAGCATACGGTTAACCCTCGCCTAAGTTTAAGCGATCGATTTGCACGCATGATACCACTTTGGTGCCTCAGATAAACAATTTTACAAGGCTCACCAGGCGCTCGAGACCACAAGTGTCACCAGAGAGACTTAGCTTGGGCATACAATACTCAGCTATACTACTCGTTGTGGCAATAAGCAAACGCCAGAGCTGGCCTTTGCTTTGTGCCCCTTGATAGCTGGCATCAAGGTGCAATTGGCCGGGCTTTGACCGTCGTACCTAGTATACCCTGAAGATGGGAGGCGATCATGGGTCTGCATATATAGTTATATCACTGAACAAAGCGGATAGATGGACTTGGCGGGCCAGCGAAGTCAGCTCGCTATTGGCGATAACATTCTATGTCCACAGGCTGTGCCGGAGGGCAATTATGCTTATCAGTCTTTAGAAGGGGTACGCTGGCGTAGGACAAAATTCAAGGTAGAAGAGCTCAGGGTCCTAACTGAAATTAGCAATGATAGCAGACTGGAGGCTATAACATGGCACTACCATGTATCCCGCTTCTCAGAGCGAGCATTATGCGATTTCGCCATGGTGGCAGGTCTATGCAAGGTGGCCTTGGCTAATTGCCCTAAGAAATTGTATTCTGAGAAGCCTACGAAAGTCATATGAAAACAATTTCCAACGAGGTCGAGGCAGGCTTGAAATTGGGAGAATCGTTAATACACGAAGGGATTATAAGCAATGGTATCGTGCTGCCAAATATGATGAGAACTTATTAGGACAGGAATCTACGATCCCTCGAAGGCTGAAAAATAAGGTGAGTACGTTCTTCCGAGATACTATCGATGAAAGTACTGATAGTGTTCTAGTAATCACTATCTCGTGGTATTCAACTATATAAACCTCTCCAGGACTGCAACCTTGATTTTGGATAAGGCTCCCTCCTGTCACTCTATCGAAAGGCATGCCCGCATCGCTATAGTAAGTTGAGATCGAAGAAGGCCAGTGGCATGGACAAGAAAGCAACGGCGACTCCATCCTAGAAGAACCCCCTTTCTCGGCTTTCCACACCCCCTCCTCTACGTCTCTATAGCACTTGATCTCCGCTTCAAGCCAGCCTTTCCACAACCTTTCACTATCGCTTTTGCCGGAGCAGTCCTTCGTGTCTTTTGAAACGGTTTCGAGGCGAGTAACCCGAAAACCTTCACATACTCTGCCCAATCAAACCTACTCAACCATCGCATATCTTCTTCGTGGTCTTCTCGACGCGCGAGCCTCTTCCACACTAGGTGTCTTAACCTCCTCGTCGGTCGGTCCTGCTTCATAACGCCCATAGTGGGTGCTTCGTGGACCCGTCGAACCGTTCTGGTTTTAGAGGGTGCCATAATGTTACCATTGGAGGTTGTGAGATTCGTTTGGTTTTTAGTACTACTTGAAAAGTAATGCCATTCACCTCGGTCACGATTCCAGGCGGGTCAGCAGGCCACCTTGTCGGTATCTTGCTTTGGAGCCTCCTTTGCAGATGGCGTCTTGCTCTGACGTGACGAGAAACGCTGATCGCGGTCCGCAATGTCAGTGTTCCAGCCGTACGTGATTAGGACTCAGTGGATTATGGCAATACGGCAGTTGCAAGGAAAGAAGATGCGACCAGGCCTGACATACGCGCAGCTTTGCAAAGACTGATGAAGGCAGTATTGTTTTGGCTACGTACGTGCCACGGTTGCGCCCAACATTGACGGCCAATCTCTCCGGCTAACATAGATCGTCGGTCTTCTCAAGCCTCTGCTCCGCCTTCGATATCGTCGCCAACATGTCGTTGAACTGCATATTCAGGCCCCGGAGCCATCACTCTGTAGCATAATGTCCTTCCACCTCGACGTATCTGCCCTCCTCGTTCCGCACATGTTTGCTTTTAGGGTCCTCCACATATGCCCACATTCCCGCTCCAGCTTCCAGATCTTTAGGTGCTATGAGGGGAGAATGCGGATGTCTTCTTCAACTCGCTCTCTACAGCCCTTCCTAGGTTTCCTTCTCTGTGGTGCGGCGCCGTTGACAGCAGGCTGAGCTTGATAGCCGCATCAGGCCTTTTTGATCTCTCTTGATACGTGGGTAGCCGGTCTTTCCTGGCGGCTCCAGTCTTCGTAGGCCGTGAACCACAAAATCCAAAGTTCGCGGCGTGCACGGGACTCGATATCATGCGCAGACTTCTCTTCGATCTTCTTGCCTGCGACGCGTATGATGGCTTTTTTGGGTTGGCTTAGACCTGTAGTAGCTGCCGTCGATGGACTCGACGCTATATCCTGTGCTTTCGATATCGCTGTGGCGGTCGGTGCTCGTGCCCAGATGGACTTCTTTAATCCAGAGCGGCTGCGGGTAGACAGAATTGTGTAATAGTCGGCAATATTTCGCTGTTTGTTCTACATTTAGGTGCGGTGGAGATGTCTCGGAGAAATTTGCGCCATAGCTCCGCTTGCAAGGTGAGCGTTGCAAAATATCGGTAACGGCTTCAAGTTCAAAGCGCGTCAGTCAATCAGCCCTACCCGAACCGTGAATATATTGAGGTTCTGCAAGTTGCTAAGGCTCGAGTGCGTAGACGATGGTGTCACGGCTCCACCAGCAAATACCCTTCTCACCGTCTACGGCCCTCACGGGCGCTGTCACGCTTTGTTCGACATCGCTGACGCAACCTCCCGATTGCGATGGACAGCGCCAGCTCGTAAAAGTTGTGGATGACGGAGCAGGGAAGCCACGGTTGAGGCGTTTAGTTGCATGTAGATGATCAGGGCCACTGATGCAGCGGATGTGGCTATAGGACAATGATGAGTACGGCGGACCAACATTAAAGACCGGTAGTATCGTGTAGACAGGAGGACATTCTCTTCCTTGGCGGTCTTGAACAAACAGCCAACGGTCCTGAATCCAAAGACGGACCAGATTACCGGAGGATTCCCAGACCTTGCAATCCTGACCCTCACGACATCGAAGCAATTGCTCGTTCACCTGTGGGTAGGATGTGTCTCTCTTGATCCTACACGCATATGGTTAGGTTTACTATGAACCTTGTGCAGGCGCCATTGTGCAGCTGATGTAGATGTTACATTGAACGACCCTGCGTGTATGCAGCCATGGATGGAGTTTCCTGACAGATGCAGCAATTTGCGCTTCCAACACAGTCCTAGCTTTCGGTTAGAGCGAAGCTCTTAACCATGCCTTTGTCGACAATACAAGAGCCAGGCAGTTTGTACCCTTCTGAATGTTCTTGATGTATTGACTAGAAATATATCTTGCCGACATTGCTATACGTCACTGAAATCGCTACGGTTGTCAAGGATCGTAATTGCCAGTGATAGATGGCATCGCTCCAAGTTGCCGGAGGGTAGCTGTGAGGTGTTTAAGTTGCAGTAGATGGTAAAGGTTGTTGTTGAAGGACAATTCTACCGCAAATGGTGGAAAGCGAATTAATGGTTTCGACCACCAACGGTCTGGAATAATATTGGTCAGACGAGTATGGCTGACACATCAGTAGCTGCACCCTCTCATCGAACGTTTAGAGGCTATGTCGGAGATTGTGTGGATGGATGGTAGAGAGCCGCGGGCAGAGTGAGGAGGTGGTTTGATATGTAGTATATTTTACGATGCACCAAGAAATTATGATGCGTGTTGGAACTTCAGGTATCTTATCCCCGCCTACGAAGCTGCTAGATACGGGAGCAAGTCCGCCCTAACTTTTGTCTCGGCTCCAGTAATGAGCGCTGGGAGCTGGGTCCGCGATAAGTTGCATCAGAACCTAGGGTGCTGATGCTTAGAGATCCGATGGTCAGTGAGTCAAATCTCTGCTCCGTCTTTCTCTGAATTTCCCGGGAGCTTTGCTCCACGGAAGTTGTGTGGATCTAATATGTAATGGTGATCCTTGCGTAAGACATAGGAGGAATCAAGGGTAAAAGTCGAAGACGAGGAGATTCGATGTTAGGGAGCATCTTGAGCGTCGTGGTCAAAGGTAAGATGCCTCTCCTCGCTCCAAATATATAAGCTCCTTGAGCGCTTAAGGGAATAGTGTGGCTGGCGCTAACTTCCTCGCAAACCGTGTTGAGTGGAGATGAATGTAATTGAGATCTCTGAAATTGGAGCTCTCTCCACGAGCTCCACTTTGAGACCCCTGGTGTAATTCAAACTATAGGAACGTCCAAGAGCGACAGGACTGGAATTCCTCTAACGGTCTTGCGCTTCTCGACATAGTCAAGAAGTCGGCCTAGCGTAGCACAAAGAAGGTCGCGGCCCTTTTGAAGCTTAAGCATTTGTTCGAGAAACGGCGTTCCGCCATGAATCACGCGAAGAATAACGTTAGTAGACCTCGTTAAATCTAGTGCGATGTCGTTGGCCTTTGCAGCAGGTTCGCGTCTCTTAAGTACAAGCACCCAAGGCTTTGCGTACGCATCCGTGCTCTCGGTAGGTATGGTTCGTGGAAGACGAGGACATTTATTCCTATCCGTGAGAAGATACACAACGACTGGGATTAAGAAGACCAATGTCTTTCCGATTCTCAAATCCTTATCTGGACCGGCATGTGCCTCGACCACGACATCGATTAACGGTTCAAGCTGGAACACAGTCTCTGTCGTACTATCTATCTCGTACTGGCGTTGCTGATTTCCAGTCAGCTCAATAATTATGGCCTTCTGTAGGCTAGAGAGGCGAACGACGCTTATTATTGAAAACGCATTCTTGATCTTGTGTGGCAAGCTGCCCAGCATATTGAAGGAGAATTGGTCCTCGTTGACAGATGTATGGGAAAGGGCGTTCTTGCGACGTTGCTGATGTTCCACTCTATATGTTTTCGCAACAGCTCCATTGTCTCCGACTTCCGCGTAGGCGATCCGATCAAAATTCTGTCGGGGATCTCCAAATCAGTATTACTCATTCGAAGATAATGCTTGGGACCCAGATCTGCTTATCAAACGTAGTGAAGTGCCCATATAACGATAGACAAGAGTTGCAGGGAGGCTTGGAGATCACTGACCCATTTGTGCTCGGCTTGCTCAACGTGACCTGCAGGTCTCTAAAGTGCCTTTGGCCACAAGTAAAGGTCCACCAGGGAGTAAAAGAGTCGAATATAAGAATTCTATCGGGTAAAATTCCGGAGTATGCTGTTTTTGATGACATTAATATAGTTTACGAACGGCGTTCCTGTGCTTCATCTCCAAGAAGCCAAGGTCCATATTCTCGAGGCTCGTTGTAGTGGACGCATTACTGAAGCGGCAACCAGGCTACAGAGGTGTACTTGAAGGTCTTCTTGATACGGTGGCACATGGTGCCGACCGTGCTGCGCCGTCCGAGTCGATGTCAGTTGCCCAACGCGCCAGCACGACTACTAAGGTGCTCTCTCGAAGCCCGGGACTGATGCAGGAGCGTTTGTATACGGTGGAAAGATAGAGTTGTATAAGTAAGCCGAGCGAAGGACGACCTTTCAAGAGACTGTACGTGGAGATGCTCGATGTGATTGTGAGGCGGTCAACGGACACTTGAAATCGACTGCTGCAGGCTTTCATGCTACCTGGCCAGTAGACATGACAGAGCAAGCGTCTATATGCGTTTCTATCGCATACCGGACAGACAGCGGGCCGCTGGGAAGGCGCAGAGCCACCACTTGCAATTCGAGGAGTGAGTTCTGCGGTGGACGTTGCGGTGAGTGTTTCGGCATAGACCAAGTCTCGTCAGTCTAGGATCCTTGTGCTAGTCTCATCGTTCTTCGATCTCCACAACTCGTAGAACTTGTCTATTGCTTGGAAGTTGAGTATCTCGAGCAAAACTGCGACAGTCCGATACCAGCGCTCTTGCACATCGAGATGCTCATTGCTGGGTCCTTTGACAGCGACTGCCCCTCGATCGACGTACTGCTCCTTCACATAATCGGCGAGATTGTCGATTGGAAGTAGTTCAGTCTCCTATTGACCAGCTACGTAAGGTCTCTCTGTAAGATCCAAACGCTGGGATTGAGGCTTGTAAGCTCCAGAACGGACTAATCCATCGGAGTATTGGACAGCCAGAAGTGACGCGCTCGAGGTATCGAGGGTTGTCAGCTGCTGGAGAAATTTGGGCTTGTCCGCTTTCTGAGAAGACGGACGAGGCGGGAAAGATCATGAACAGATTTGCGTCTTCCTCTGTCAATTTCTTCTTTCTTCAGCCTAAGTGTATTTGTCACTAGAAGAGGAGAAATCTCGCGCTCTTCCGCGACCTTCGACATCCTGGGATTTTTCAGTATCAATCGTCATGAAACGAGGATCAGAGCGTACGGTTGTACTCACCTTGGTCGAAGCACTGGATACAGCCAAGATTACCTGAAGCGGCCGACTCGAAGCTCAGGCCACTAGACCTGCAGGTCTAGAAGGTGCCGCTGACGATTATTACAGGTCGGCCACGGAGTGAAAAAGTCGAATATAAGATGTCTGGTAGGTATATTGGCGGAGTATGTTGTTATTGATGACAATCATATAGTTTACGGACGGCATTCCTGTGCCTCATCTCTAAAAACGCTGGATTCCCACAGCGAACGAAGGGTGGGTCTGCTGATCGATTTCATACCGCGTAGTATTTGGAAGATCTTTAGGAAGCTCAAAAATGGAAGCTCTTGAGATTGTTCCTGGCAGTTCTCCTTATCGTGTACTGCTCCCGACAACGAGAGAACACTCCCTTGCCTGCTGCTGGACAATCGATCGGCACTCACTGGCGCTTCACCATCCCTTTCGATAATTTCTCTTCCCACCACCATTGTTCTTCCGACCTGGTGGCGTGAGCTGCACGAATGACTTTTCGTCGGTGACTGGTGCTTGCGGAGGCGCGGCCCATCTACTGGCGCCTAGGCCCGGGAGTTGTGGAGAGGAGAGACGTGGGGTGGGGGTTGCTCGTGCTGGGGTAGTTCATCGACACGCTCCAAGGTCTGGTAATGGTGGCGAGGTTGAGCGTGGAAAGAGGCCAGCGACCTCGTTGTTCGAGTTTCCCGATAGCTTGACAGATGGGACTTCAGTTCTAGGCGTTAGACCACCGTATTGCTTGCGGGTCGCAGCTCCTGGATCGGATGGTTCCATGTTGTTTGCTAGGAAGGCCGCGAACTGGGGCTTTAATGGGCCCGACTGCGGAGTGTCGAGGAAAAAGGTTTTCCGTGCCAGTGGAGAAGTATGGCTTGTCACGAATTTTGAACATGGGCTTTGCAAGGTCTCTCGTAATATTGCCTTTTTCGCTGTCGCGGGATCTTGAACCTTGATTCTGCAGGATTGGGAGTATGAAGTACGTGGCCGATGTGCGATTGTCAGTGCCACAATATCTACTCGCCGGCGAATGTCTGCGCCTCATCGCTCTTGGTTTGCAGATTTTCCAGCGTCACTCCGGGTCCTCGAGGATGTTGACTTTTCCAGCTGGCTGAATCCTGCCAACGATCACATCAGGAATGCGCGCATAGAAGATACAGAATGGTAATGGTAATAGCGTGAGACTCGAAGCTGCTCTCATATGAGGGTGTAGTTCTGAAGCGAGAGAAGCCTCCACGCCATGATAGCGGTTGAGACGCTGCCAGTAGACGCTCCAAGATGAACCGATGCATCGCGACGGTCGCTAGCAGCAGTGTCACCCAGGAAATTTAAGAATGTTGACTCATCCAGGTGGCTGAAAGATGGCATCGATCGCACCATGGATATACGAGGTGCGGATAGAGGCTGATGGAGATGATGTTGTAAAACTCAAAGCTACTCTCACACGAGCGAGTTGATTTGGGGCAACATGGCCGAGCCTCCACTCCCTGATAGCATTCGAGGCGCTGCCAGTAGACGTTCCAGTTTGAACCAATGCGTTGCTTTTATCGCTTGTAACAGCTTTCGTGCGTCAAGACGTGTAGCTGACGGAGCTCTGGCTGTTTTAGACCTCTTTTGGTAGGGACAGCGTCTTGTCGTGCTCTGACTAGGATACGTTCCAGAAGGATGTGAGGCTGCTGAAGCGTTACAAGCTGAAGCGGTGCATCGCGATTGTTGCTTGTAGCAGCTTTCTTGTCTCGAGACACGTAGCCGTCAGAGCGCTGGCTGTCTTACATGTCCTTTGGTAGAGATAGCATTGTGTCGTTTCTCTTCCAAACGCGAGTTCCCTCATCGAATAGGATGCTGCCCGTAGGAATTGCTGATGTCCCGGAGAGGGTCAGGCACAGCACTTGGCAGGGATCTGGCATTGCTATGTTGTGGATGCAGTGCCGGTGGCGAGGCAGAGTCATGGGAAAGAAGCCATAACAACATGCGTCAGAGCAAGGACTTTTCAAACGAGCAGAATAAGCCTGTCAAATGAGATAGAGTGCGGCTTCTTGGAGCAGAAAGCGAGTACCAAATGAGTAGATTCTTGATGATTATGTACAGGATCAACAGACAGGTTGTGTGAAGTAGCCAAGTAAAAGCTATTTGGCGTGATCTAGTCGAGATGGGCTAGTATATACGGGGGTGTGGACAGCGAGTAAGATTCCTCGATTCTCTGCGGGAAGAATTCCGTCAGATCAGGGACGCAGTAATGCAAAAAAGAGGTATAATATCGCGATAAGGGATCACAACAATGCAAGAAGAGTGTCAATAATGTCATGGATTGTTCTAGGGGTACTGTTCTGAGCCAAGTTTCACTGTCCACGACATGAGAAGGCCTCAAAGAGAAGGCAGGGTGTTGTCACGCAGTTCAAAGCGGAAGCAGCATTGTTATTACCATGTAGTAAATTTCCTGTCTTTTGTGGTATGACAAGTCAAACGCAAGTCTGCTGTCTGTGCATGCTTGAGCGGCTTCCAGTCGCTTCTTGTTAGAACTTGAATCGATGTCAGAGGTTATAAGTGATGTCTAGAGGAGCTTGAATGATGTATACTATGGCTAGGAGATCTGCTTATAGCGGGAGCAGCCAGGAAGAGCAGAACCGTTAATGCTTTGAAACTCCCCATTGAACTGTTTATCCAATGAGTGCTGATTCGGATAGCTCAAGGCGGAAGTCACATGTAAGTATAAGCGGCTATATTGAGCGCCAGTTAGAGCTATGTAGGGCCCGAGGGGGCGAGTCAAAGACTACACCAGTAGCAGCTCAACTTGAGAATTCTTGTCATAGTAAGACGCTTTGGCCCTTTGCATTCATACTGTTTGACAAGCTACATAGAAGAATGGATACGTGATGCACGATACCGATAGAATATGTGTGAAGGTCGTATATAGTAGTGGGGAGAGGAAGTGCGAATATTTTTGAGAGAGGGTCTGGACTGGTGGGAAGAGGTCATTAAATAGGTGGTTTCGCCGCCAAGAAACTATGAATAGAGGTTCATGGTCTGAGAGAATGAGAGCGGCATTCACGAAGTGAGCCGCTTGGAATCTCCCTGTGTAAATCCGCCTTCCCTAGAGATATGGAATTAGAAAAGGGAGGTAGGAATAACGAAACGAACCAATGTGAAGAGGCATTGAAATTTGAAAAGTAGGATTGCGGATCTCAGATCTCGTCACTGTGAGAGTGCGATGTTGCGGCTTTGCCTTTTGTACTCTCTTGCAGTCCAAATTGGATCTTTGGTCTCGCAAGCTGAACCTCCGGGGGTGACGAGACAGCTAGGAGGTCTCGACTTCTGTCACAGAAAAAGATCTTTAGCTAGGATGTATCCCTTTATGCGTCAGGAACTTTGAGCATTAGATCTTGGCACTTTATAGAAAAATGTTTCAACGACTTTACAATGGGCAGAACGACCAACAACAGACCGTCGCCAAAACGGCAAACCGTCGAAGCAGATGTCTTGCTAGGTAGCAACATACAACAAGACAGTCCACGGAAGGCTTGCTCGGCGATTTCTAGACGAAATTGCTATGCTATCGGATGGAATACCACGCTCCTAGCCTAGCATTGGTCAGCAATGACCAGCAGAGGGTTCGCCGTGCAGGAGGTATTCCCAGACTCTGAAAGAGAAAGAGGTCTGAAAGCACTTTCTTGATGAAAATGATCACGCTTTTTGGCGATGAAGCACTGTGCCAGTTGAAGCGTGTGAGCGAAACATATAAGGCTGTAGGTATGCTTTGCTTCGAACTAGCGCGCGGTATACAATTAGTGAAGTGCTCGTAAGGGGACATTTGCCGATACCATACCGAGTCATGCAGCAGTGGCTGTGAGTCGAGGTTGAACAAGATTCAGTGCGATTTGTCTTCAAGGTGCGACCCTAAGTACTACCTTTATCTTTCCAATTCTTTAGTGTAGGGCTCTGAAACAGCGGGGCGAGTTACAATCTAAAGAACGTAAGGATTACTGACACAAAGCAATCGGAGTTCGCTGCTGGTCAACTAACGAGGAAGTAATTGATGAATCCGCTCTGTGCCGGCACCACCGGGGAAGTGACTGTCGGTAGTAATCATTCCTCCAATAGAGATCCTGATGGCTTCTCTACGATCATCGAAATCTTCAAACCTGGATTTATGCTGGTCCCGAGCTTTGAAGAGTACTTAATTGCTTCTTGACCTGCCAAAATGCGTATAATTCGGTGATGATGAGCCAACCTCACCCAGAAGGCCGGAAGTGTCGCCTAACCTTCCCCTTTCGGCTGTGCTTGGCGTGTCGAAAACTCTTCTCGAACCCCCTCTTGGTCTCGTTCATGCTTGCAAATTATGGGTCACAAGCGACTCCGAGATATTCTGGATTTGTGACCACTGGGGTACCCCGCTTGGCGCTTGATGCCAGTTGAGCTTTGAAAAAGAAATGTGAAAAGCAGCTCACCGTGTGGAAACCGGTCTCGGCCGCGCAAATGGCTAGCTGGGAAACGTTCAACCTCAGGACTTGCTGCACCTCTTGAGGAGGAAGGATTGATCAAGTATGCTTAGGCTGCTCTAGCAAAATAGCGATATTTAATGGTATCCAGGACTTTCGTCGTGGTGTCTGCCTCAAAGGTCTCGGCTTCAGGAAGGGGAGAAGTCGCCCTATACTCACGCGGCCAAATGACTCGGGGCAGATGCCAATGGATCGAGAGCCCCTAAGCTTGAAGTTTTTGGCACCGTAAGACTGGTCTGAGCTTCGGCGTGGCCTTTTGAGATTTAAGTCTCATAGACCCGGCCAAGGCAGATGAAGCATGTTGAGAATAGGCTCTGCTATTTTCCTAGCTCCGAAATCAGCAAGTCTCGGCTCAGGCCCTTCACCTCAGAAGGGATTTCGTCCAACAAATACCATCATGGGATGCTCCTTCACAAACCTTACAGTCTTAGTTAAGGGGGATGGCATCTGATGTTGGAGCGACGAAAGGCAATATTAATAGTATAGAGACATAGACGGTGGTTTATTCAGGGAAACAGTAATTGGATCATGAGGAAGGTATTCTCGGTCTATGATTCGATTCCTTTACCTTTATGTGTTTAGCAAAGTCAATACTAGTGGCACTGATCTAGTGAACACACGTCGTAAACCGATTTTCAAGACATTATTTACTCACATAATTAAATGGCAGTATGGATTCCCGCACCTAAGACGAGCATTCCAGCCTATCTCAATCCACGCAGGCAGAAGTACTTTCGTTGATAAAGATAGGCTGTCCTGAATTCGGCAGTCGACGTACCTCGACGCCAGCATCTCGGACAATGGAGTCTCTTTCGGCGCATTGGCTCCCTGAACCCTGCGGATGAAATCGATGAAGTCAGAACTGTAGCTCCGCTTCTACAGTCCTCTCCCCACTCATTAATACCGAATGTAGCATATACATCAGCTGTACTAGGTGTGTGTGCGTGCTTGGGATGCACAGCGACAAGAACGCGAGCCTTGGGCACATGGTGATTGAAGATTTCGCATCAAGCGTAGTGCACGGTAGCTCTGCAAGTGCTGCAATCCATAAATCTGGACTTGATGGGTCTGATACTTGACTGTAGACTGACAAAGCAGTAGATCTCGGATCCGCAATAGTGATTGCTGCGCCATGCACATGCAATCTGAGAGACCCAAATTGTCCCGGCCCCCTCGCTACACAGCTTCCCCCTGAGAGCCTTTGGTAGTGGCTACTGTATTTCTGTGACGACTAGATGTAAAAAGGGGTCGCTGAGCGAACCGTCTCTAGGCGACTGACCATCGAAGATGGCGAAGGCTGACGTTCGAAATCGATACTGAAGCATGGAGGTTCAGACCACATCACTGGCATCCAGAATACCTAGCTATCGATCTCTCAGCCTCAGTCAACATACGTTTTGGTGCAACAAATAGGATGATCAAAGCAATGAGTGTTGTCGCATTCATATCATGCTGCATCGACACTTCCTCCCAACACTGGCCATAAACGCTTGCCGCCAGAATTAAGCGAGGGCTAAACACTAATCCGATATCTTATTCCGCCAACGTTCCGTGGCACGTTGCGGAACCAAATAATATTGTCGGGCACTGTGATCCTAGATCTGTGGAGATCAGGGCCATTCCATTAGCTCTCCATCAATCGGCCATGGATGAGAAGCTGGAGGAGCACGGGACAAGGCCCGCCACGCCCGCCTACACACCACCTGCTTGGGCCTACGCACACTACCAGAATCGAAGCGGAGCAGGGCGAGGTACTTCAAACAGGCGTCCAGTGCTTATTTCCATCTTCGTCGTGTTCTGGCTCTTGGTCTTCTATACGGGATTCAACATCTTCCGTATCACTCCTGTAGGTTGTCTACTTCTTTGCTCTCATTCTTCCCTAACTTCAAGGCCCAGTACCTTCGTCCTGCGTATCTCACCGAAGACATTCCCTACAATGCCACTATCATTCCCAATGCAGCTTTCCAGCCTCCAGAGGCGCTTGCCCACCGCTACTCTGATACCATCGATACTTTCGCTAGCTACAAGTATCGCAACACGTGCAATATCTCATCTTTAGATCTTCACGCTCCCTTCTCGCCGCTTTGTCCTGATCGCAAGTCCATGATCACAGCATTGTCGTCTGGTGGACGTATTGGCAACGATGCGCCTTACATGCCTCGTAGTTGCGACATGCGCTGGTTCTCGACACAGGAAATCTGCGAGATCGTGGGCCGCTTCGAAAAGGTCATCATCATTGGTGATAGTATGATGAGGCATGTCATTGGCAGTATCAATGTCTTAATTCGAAAGGATTTGGGCTATGGTGCAGTCACGGATTGGAACTTCTCGCCCGAGGAACGGTGGGTGAAGTTTCCTTCTACGCCGCCTTCGCCCCAGTGTTCACAGAATACGGTAACAAGTTTAGGCTGACACTTGATCGACAGTCGTGAATGCTTCTGCAACCTCCAATTCAACGTCAAGCAATGCTCAGTCCAAGGCATCTACCGCACAGCCGACGTAGTACGTAACGACCCTGAAAGCCTGGCGTGCAAAGCCGATTCGGTCAACGTTATGAGTAGGTCATTTCCCCTTCGTCCTCCTAACCCACTAACGATTTCCCTCCAGTCGAGATGATGATCCGCTTCCCCATCCCCCCCGAAGAGCTCTCCCGCTTCCGCTCCCAACTCCCCCCAACCAAGCCCAAACGCCCCTACGCCTTCATCTTCGGCCACGGCCTTTGGAACGACCTCGACCTGCAAGCCACCCTCGACTGGCTGGACCTCATCCTCGACACCTCCCTCGCACAAGCCCCCTGGCTCAGCCCTTCCTCTCCACCACTAACCTCCCAATTAACGGCGCACGAGCGCAAGCGCAACACCGGCTTCTGGCCGCGGTTGTTCCTAACGCCGAATGCTGCGGGGCCGGATAAGCCCGATGAGTGGATCCTGACGCAGGGGAACAAGGCATTGGGGATCTTTGAGACGGAGTGCGGAATTGAGGTTAATAGAAGGGGGGTGGAGCATTTGGGGACGTATAATATGAGTATTCAGAGCAATAAGTATGATGGGGTGCATGTTGACCTGAAGGGGAACTTGATCAAGGCGATGATGGTGCTGAATTGGCTGAATATGCTGGAGGTTGAAAAGTTCTGAGGGGCTGGTGATGAGAGGACGCGGTGTTTTTCAACGGACTTCACCATTTGTGGTAGTGATAGCTCAATAGCAATGATATTTTCTTAAACTGTCTTATTGCCATAAATCTCTACCCCAGGAGGGTAACTCCGCCGCGCCGTAACCATAGCCAGTCAAACGCGTCTGACCTCTGCAATTCAGTATAGCACCTGATTCGATTAGCAGATGAAACGCGTTGTCCTTCGATCTGTGATGCCCTAAGCTCTGTTCTAATAATATCGGTATTGAACTGACAACACTGCTCATAGATTGAAAATCAAACCATATGTCGGCCCATGGCAGCTCAGCGGATCGTCAGAAGACTTCTTCACAGACACTATTTCTGCACTGGAAGAAGTTTATGATACAATCTGCATTTCCTCGGTCATGTTCCAAAGCTAGGATCGTGGATGCCACGTTGAAGGAGCTTCTATAGGTTTCATTATATTCGTCAGCTCCGCCAGGACCCATGGTCAGGCCCCATTCTCTTGGGATGCCGTTGCGGTCGTCATCTCACACTACTCGCCATCCCCTCCAAACAGATACAGCAACTCTTCCAAGCTCTCCCCGTTCAGCCTCCCCGGCGCCCTCTCCTGCACCTTCGCCTTCGCCCGCCACGCAACCCCCAACCCCGCCGCCCGCATCATCAGCAAATCATTACTCCCATCCCCCACCGCAATCGTCTGCCCCACATCCACGCCCTCCTCCTTTGCCAACCTTAGCAACACCCTCCTCTTCTCCTCCGCATCCACAATCCCCTTTTCCAGATCCAAGAACCCACTCAGATGCTCATACGGCACCTCCTCCGTAGGCGGCGCCACAAGCAGATGATTCGCAAACGCGTAATCCAGCCCCAACTGCTCCTTCAGCCAGGACGCCATAGGCAGGAATCCACCACTCACGACAGCAGTCTTGACGCCCATGGCTTTGAGACCGGAGATCAGCTCCTGTGCGCCTTTGGCAATGGTGATAGAGCCATCGGTTTTCAATGAATCCCATACATCGGCACGGACGCCTTTGAGGAGGGCGACGCGCTCGATGAGGGATTGCGAGAAGTCGATTTCGCCGTTCATGGCGCGGGTGGTGATGGCGCTGACGGCGGAGACGAGGCCGATGGAGCGGGCGAGCTCGTCGATGACTTCTTGGTCGATGAGGGTGGAGTCCATGTCGAAGACTGCGAGTTTGAAGCGCGGGCATGGGGTTTGGAAGGTTATCGGGCGGAGGGTGAGGGAGTGGGGGAGAAAATCGACTATTATTTCGCATGAAATGACGCGCTCGAGACCCGTGAATTGATGTGGAAGGAGATTGAAGTTTTCCAGTTGACCGGAGAGGGTGTAGTTCAAGCGGACAACGGTTGGGGAGAGAAACATATTTCTACGAATGGTTATTGGGTAGAACTGAGGCATTGAGGTCCGAAGACCAGGAGTTATGGTTTCCGTGATGAATGATAAAGCTGCAGTGGGATCTTGGTGCAGCTGCGCCAGATACCTTGAGTCAGAAGCCTGAAGAGAAGTCACCGGGCGTGATCGGTAGAAGATGGTGACAACAAGGACTCTGTTCGAGGAGGACATCGTGGGAAAGTTGTAGTAGATGCACGACGCAGAGGCACTGCTTTGACACTGCAAGAATAAGGAGAAGAAGGTCTCTCTGGCCTATGACATGCTTCTAGGATACATCTCGCAAAGGACAATCACCTGGGAGTGTCAATGCTGGTGAAGATGAGATCGAGGTAGGCCAAGAAAGGCTCAGCCCTATGGGGCGTTTAGGCAGGAGCCGACCTGGAAATTCGCGGCCAATTTCACTGACGGCGAAGGAACACCGGTAAGCGCTGACGCAACTTCGGCTATTGTGGAATCTAGAGGCTTCGCGGAGGTTTCGATAGTATGATCGGAAGAGAAGTAGCAAGAAGAGTGGATTGCTGCCACACATCATGAGCTCCCGCATTCTTGTCGTTGGATGGGACTTACGATTCTCCTATTAACAGCGAAGTTCTTGTGTTCAAGTCGGCAAAGCCGAGCTAGAGAGAGGATGCGAAATACACTGCATCGGTAAAGGCACGGGTCAGAAAGCATTTGAAAAATCCGAAGACGAATTGACCGAGTAGTACTACTTGGACAATAAAGGCGCGGAATCAATTCCGGCGCATACTCGTAATGAAAAGTTTCATAGCGCAAACGTCGACTCTTGAAGCTTGCAGCATTCTGCTACCATGCTCACCGAGACCCTTGCCCTCTCGACTCTTTCACCCAACAAACCGAATTCTTCATCCACCTCTCGCGACGTCGGCGTTCATCTACATATTTACCAGCCCCTCGCCTCCTTGCAGCAGTCCTTCAAAAAGTCCTCGACTGCGCCGAACTGTCTGGCGGTCAGCTCATCCCACATTTTCGCGGCACAAGTCGACAAAGCCGTCGTCCATGTCTACAGCCGCGAGCATGGCAATCAAGAGGCGGTGGTGCCATTTCCGGAGAAAATAAGGAGCATAGCGCTAGCTGGGGATTATGAGGAAGGGACGGGATGCGTGGTAATGGGTACCGAGGGTGGGAGGCTCATGGTGTGGGAGGTTCGTTTTACACCCACAGTGCTCTGGGATCTTTTTCGAAGCAGAAGAGGTCGCCGGACAAGGAAGCTGATAGCGAGAAGTAGCTTCCCACAGGCCGCCTTGTAACCACACGCGCCTCTCACCTCGAACCCGTTACCTCCCTAGCGATCTCCCCAGACCACTTGCACATCCTATCTGGCGCAGCAGACGCCCAAATTCATGTCTGGTCACTGCCATCTCTCCTCTCATTTGCCGCCTCAACCGACCCTGCCACATACACCCCGCAACGCACACTTTCGTCCCATCGTGGCCAGATCTCCTCCCTTACTATGGGCCATAGCCGTACAAAGACTAATATAGCCGTTTCTGCTTCGAAAGACAACACAATCATAGTTTGGGATTACATTGCTGGTGAGAGCCTGCGCGTATTGCTTCTCTCAGAACCCGCTGTATGTCTGACTCTGGACCCTGCGGATCGTGCCATCTATGCTGGTTATGCCGACGGAAGTGTTCATATGATAAATCTTTTCTCGACTTCCGACTTCATGCAGCAGGTTCGAAATCCCATTCTCCAAGCGACGCCTACACAGCCAAGCGAAAAGGATCGATGGAGGTTGCCCGATGATGCCGACGGTCAGGGGATGCTATGCATAGATACAAGTTACGATGGAACTACGCTAATATCTGGTCATGAGAATGGGAATATGTATACATGGGATATAGCGAAGGGTCAATGGACATCCACACTGCACGACTACGCCTTACCGATCACCAACCTGATGATGCTTCCCCCTACAGGCTGGCCAGAACCGAAAACTCCCCAGCTCAGGCTTCGGCAAGTGGTCAAACCACGATACGAGAGTACTTTCTCTGCTGATTCGGGTGGAGGTGGCACCAGCGGTGTGCCGCTACACTACGCCTTCACCAGCTTCTTTCCCTCTTCCCTTCCCCTTACCTCGTTTTCCGCTACTTCCGAGTCCTTTTTCCAAGAGGCACTCATCCATCCTTGCTTCCCAACGTCCTTGTTGGAAGAAGGCCTCACGGCTTTTGATCCTTCCTCATCGGCCATAGCACCACTTTCTTCGCTACATAGCTCTCCTCCTTCTGAGGTGCCCAAAGGCGCGAAAGGTGTTAGTGAAGTAGAGAGCTTACGGCAGCAAAACGCGTTCCTAACCCAGCAGCTTGGCCAAGCGCTTGCACGAAGTAAAGGAGCGATCAAAGAGAATCTAAGGCACGATCACGAGCGATGGAAACAACAAGAGGAAGCACGCATGAAGGCTGAAAAGAAGAAGCGACGACGTTTGCGGAGGCTCCAAATCCAGGAGACTGCAAGGAAAAGAGCTATGGGTGAGCTTGTTGACAAGGACGAGGAGATGGGCGAGGGAGCCACCGAAGCAAAGGACGAGGACGAGAATCTAAGTAGCAGTACTGACGAAATCACTGATAGTGAATGATCTCTACGGTGGCCCGCCTGCTTTGTTCACCAATGATATTGATGAGAGGCCTGATGCGGTGATTCAAAATTGGAAACCACCATCGTCAACTGTACACTTGATCCTTTGAAAGGACAAATGGAGCCATGATGCTAGACCGATCATGCGTCTGGTTTTAACTCGTCACGAGGTTTTACCGATCAGTTACTATAAACCTCGAGTAGGGCTGACGTTCGATGTTACGATGGGAATACTAGTACCAACTACCTGCGGAAGCCTGCGATCGGATACAAGCTTCATGCGGCAGTTCCTGGTGGCACTCACTGGATCCTTCCGCAATCATTGGGGGTTTTCATGTGGTTCACTCAGATCTTTACACTTCGCCAGCGTTTTCTCCAGAAGCATGACACATTAGACCCGGATATGCGAGACCTAGAGCGATGCCGCGGGCGCAGCTTTGGGTCATGGAGTTCATGAGGCTGGCGAAAGGACGTTCAAAGGAATCCGTACTTCGAGCCGAGTACGTCAATGTCAGTGACAGAACCCGACAGTAGACGGCACGAAGCAGTTGGCGTTGAATGGACTTTAAAGGCCAAATATGAGAGGTCTTTAGCAAGGTAAGGAGATAAGCAGAGAGCTGGTCATTAACTTATGCTGAGAGGCTCTACGAAGTGATGCGCTAGAGGTATACAATGTGGAACCTTTGGTCCGCCATTCTTTCGCAATTCCACTACCTCAGGCCAAGCTCTCCCATTCATCCATGCAAGAAGCATCTCTTGTATATTCCTCTCCGTTCCAAGGGCGAAACACAGCGTCGGTGTGACACCTTCCGTACCGATTCTCCCAAGCAGCTTCCCGTCTTCGTTCGTATAATGATATTCTTCCTCCTTCATCATGCACCATTCTGGCGTCGTCCGCAGCACATATTCCTTTGGCCCATCGTGATCGTCGCGCGCTTTGAATTTCTTATTCTAATTCCATCATCATTACACACACTTTGACGTCTGTTTTGTTTTTTGTTACGCAATCTCAATAGCTGGTACTCCTTGGCATAGTGCAATACATCGTACATTATGACTGCGGTGTCATATTGTCTGGACTCTGTGGCTATTCGACCATGTCTGCTCAAATCTGCGCTTGCGGCACGCTCGGAGAAATTGCGAACGTTTTAAGGGCTGTAAAAGCTGACATATCGAGTCTGTGGCAGTCGACAAGATCGATGCATAGAAGGATCGGCCACGATAAACCCTTGCTGTACAGGTTTATTGAAGGCCAGCGAATTCTGGATGGGAGCATCGCTCACACACCTTCCAGTCCCAGCTGTGAGCCTGGCTTTGCTGCCTCCTTCCACCAGACCTCAGATACTGCGATGTTCCGACCTTCCCCTGCCCAGCACCAGACAGGCTTCGGACATCTCCACTTCACTCGCGCGTGGCGCCGAATGTAGTGGACTTACGCCCTGATCAGAGATTGGGGCAAGCGCAGCACCGGCTTGGGCTAGCAAAGTCGCACAGGTGATTCGACCGTAACAAGCCACCCAGTGCATGAGGGCCCAGTCTCAATGGGTATGTCATTACGGATCGGTGTCACTGTTGAACATAAGCTAGATTGAGTGCGAATTCAAAGACCGTTGGATGGATCTGTGACGTAGAAAGAAGAGGGCACATGATGATTCACAGGGGTCCATGTTATACAATGAACATGCAGGTTCCACTTCATAAAAGTGCTAACACGCCCTCGATAATCCTTCCCATAAACCTGCTTTGCCAAACTTTAATCTTGTTCTGTCAATCCACTCATCATCACCAGCTGAAATTCTTTGCTATCCACTCTTGCTATGGCGCCTTGGCCGCTACCCCGATACTATGAGCATGGCTCATCAACCTTGTGGCTATCTCCGAAAATGCAGTACGTCCACTTCGATCAGGCGGCTACCGAATACGAGGATGTCGCTTGGTGTATTGACTTGGAGAGAATTCAAACGTTTGTATCACTTCAGAAGTGCTATCAACCTACATCTGCTTACCTTATCTATCTGTAGATCGGGGTCAGGGCAGCCTTTTGCATCAGAATTCCAGATCTACCCCCCAGATCTGGTGCACAAAGCCGTCGGGCGGTTCATAACAGAGATTGTTCTGCAGACCTTTGTTCCGTACAAATTCCACCCCCGAAGAGCCCAATTCGAACCGAAGCTTGAGGAGGAGAGGGTCTATATCGAGGAGCTGGTGATCAAAGAGCATGCTTGGCAAGAACACACCACAATGTCAAGGGAGGCATACTCGATCACCGTCTCACAAGTTGGTAAGACAGTGATTCATGCCTTATCTCCTGAAGGTATTTTGCGTGCTTTGGACACCTTGACGCAGCTCTTTTACGCTCACTCGAAGACCGATGAAGTATACACACCCTTTGCACCAGTCTCAATACGAGATGCTCCCATATTCGAGCACAGAGGTCTGAATCTCGACATCTCCCGTAATTGGATCCCGCCAGAAGACGTACTTCGGACCATTGACGCCATGGCTCTTAACAAGCTCAACAAACTGCATTTGCACTGCACAGACGCACAGTCATGGCCTCTTGAAGTCCCTGCTATCCCAAGCCTAGCAATTGAGGGCGCATATCGCGAAGACCAGATCTGGTCCGTGAGAGACCTTCACCAAGTCCAACATTACGGGCTATACCATGGTGTAGAAGTCTACCTTGAGATTGACCTACCAGGACATACCGCTTCGATACACCATTCCCACCCTCAACTCATCACGGCTTACAACCAACCCTGGGCCACCTACGCATGTCAACCCCCCACAGGCCAACTAAAGCTTAACTCTCCAGACGTCCCTCTCTTCTTGACCACCCTGCTCGACGATCTCCTACCGCGGAGTGCGTCTTTCAGCGGACACTTTCACGTCGGCGGCGATGAGCTGAACCGCGAAGCCTACAATCTCGACTCTGCCGTGGCCTCCTCGTCAAAGGAGGTCATCCGACCCCATCTGCAACGGCTCATGGACCACGTCCTCTCGCTGGTGCAATCCCATGGCCTGACGTCCGTGATGTGGGAAGACATGCTACTAGAGTGGGACCTGCAGCTCCCTGCCTCAACGATCATCCAGACCTGGCGCTCGTCCGCTTCCCTGGCCAGCGTGGTCGCCAAGGGGTACCGTGCCCTCTTCGGACCGTGCCAAGACTGGTACCTTGATTGTGGGTATGGCACAACCATCGATCCAGACCCAGCCAATCCGGACACTCCCATCAAGAAGCCCTTCCGAGACTGGTGCTCACCATACAAGAATTGGCGGCAGATGCTTAGCTACGATCCTTTAAAGGATATCCCGGAAGGCCAACGGCATCTGGTCATCGGTGGGGAATGCCATCTTTGGGGCGAGCTTACGGACAGCGTGAATTTGGACAACATGCTGTGGCCGCGAGTGGCAGCTGCGGCTGAGGTCTTGTGGAAAGGCAAGGGCGAGGTGGGCGAAGGGACGACGAGAAGGCTGGCGGAGATGAGGGAGAGGTTGGTGGCGGGGGGTGTTCGCGCGGGGATGGTGCAGATGGAGTGGGGCCTGCGGAATGAGGGTACTTGTATACTATAAGGCTATGGCGGGCTGCATAGTCGAGAGCTCAGTCTCTTCTAATATGCGCATGTTTGCTGGATCTATGGGCCTGCTCGAATGGCGTGCGTGTCTCAAGCTTTCATCGAGTCACCTGTAATTCCAAGGCAGCCTCAGGCCTCCCGACTAGAATCTGTGATCGAGCAGGCCAAGAATGTCAACGACTTGCGTCCTCGGCTATGGGTCTTCATTTATTAGGCAGCCCAGCACAAAGCCGTCAAGACGATGAGTGCCAAGAAACGGAATCCTTTACTGCGCGCTGTCCGGGGCGCGGGGCTAGGAATCCGCGGGCCGGCTGGCTACTTTCTAGGGGCGCCGCATCATTCCATGGGTAAGGGCTCGCCTGGATTGTCAACTAAAGTACTGGTACCTCAACTCGTGTTCTAAGCTATACCAGCTCTGCAATTCTGGACACCTTCCTTATCCTTCATTGACAGCTCCGTCGCAGTAGACGTATTCAAATTCTATGAGGAGCCCGGGCTCTGCTGTGGTAATTCTATGCGCATGGGCTGCTGGGCCTCGTATAGGCTTAGCTTCTACTAACCCCTCGTGCCAACAAGGCGCAGAATCAGCCGTACCCTTGAAAGAATGAGGTTGAGTCCTCGTGCAAGTACAGGTAAACAATGATCTCTGTTCCTCCCTTCATGAGTCTCTGGTCCACGTTTCCCATGAATTCGAACTTCCTTTGGGCCATAAGAACCAACCCATTTGGTTGTATGAGATTACAGCTTGAATCACGATGTCGAATAACCAAGAAAGCTCGCTTGTGTTGGAGCCAATGAGATGCGGCTGCTTCCCGCGGGACTCTTACCCGATTATGCTAGCGCCTTGGCAGTCTCGTGTATGTTAGATCTCCCACACCATAGATTTCATAGAATAAGCAATAGATGCATGACTGCACTACACCACCTGCTTCAAGTGCTTGTTCCTGTTGCTGGCTTCTCCCAGCAAGGACAGGTGGACTGGGTGGCGATGGGCAACTCTGTATTCTCAATGTCATACAACATCCTGCAAAGATTCGCTGATGCAGGCATTCAACCATTGACTCACCACGCTCGCCTTGCTATCTCAGCACAATTTAAGTTAGGCGAGAAGGGGAACCAACGAGTAAGGGACGCTTTAGACAATTTGCGGATATCCTATGGCTTTGAGTCGGGTCCTGTGGTTCGGTTTTGGCCATAGAAGCTTCCTTAGACTGCCAACGGAACGCGAGCTTGGAGTCAATTGCGCTGCCCTATGCGCTTGCCTTGGAGAAACCTATGGGACTCCCAAAGCAGCCGAGCTCTTACAAGTGTTATGGGAAGTCAACGATTTTCCGACGGACTTGCAGCCATCCAGAAGTCAATTCGGTGCGCTCGTTTCTGGCTGCTCTGGCCTATTCCTTTTAACACCTTTTGCCGATATCGTGAAACGACTGGCTGGATCCTACAACCCCCATTTTGAGTACCACGATACATCGGCTTCACCAGACCTAGCCGCAACAATCAATGGGTTGTTTCAAGTGTCTCGAGGGGGACTAAAGGCTATCGAAATCCATGGTGGTCTTGACATAGCCTTTCTTAGTGCCGTTGCGTACTGGCTTCTTGATCTCACCATTTGGGTACAGATGCATGATGGTTCAGTCCTATTCAGTAATTATTCCCATTCGGAGGAAGCAGTCGTGAGGCTACACTACATCGATAAGGAAGACCCTCAGCAAAGATCCTTGATTCAGATCTCGGCGACAACATTCATTCTTGGTTCAGTCAAGGATTTGATTTCTGAGACCCTGAATGCATCCATCGTATTTCGGGTAAAATGGGAGAATTGTCTGACACAGATGTTTGGTCAAGAGGGGAAACGCATTCAAGACCAAGCAAGCCTGCTTGGAAAAGCGCTAGGTGCTATCGCGCGTATATACGAAGCAATCGCTAATTGTGAAGTGGAGGTCGGTGGACTTTCACGCATCCATTTCGTGAACTTTCAGCCCCAAGGCTATGGAAGGTTGTTCGTCAACAGTATTGGCACCATTCTTCCTGAAATTGGCTCTCTTCAAGCGTTCATTGATGGGGCAGAACAGAGTCTAAGTCAGAACGTAGCCAACAACGTCACGACCATATATGATATGATCACACAGCTCAAAGAACGTTGTCGTTGCAGCGTCTGTAAATCCAACACCTCTAAGGCTTTATATGAGCCCTGCGACGTTGCTACCTTATTATTCCTACGGAACATCGGCGATATCATAGCTCACGTAAACATTGACTCTCCGATAAGCCCAACGATCGAGGGTTTACATGCTATTTATCGGTCAACATGGCGTTCATGGAGCATGGTCTCTCGAGCAAGTAACGGTCCTACAACAAAACATGCACATCGAAAAGCCTGGCTCGAGGTAGCCATGGGAATTTCTCGGATAAGCGACCCGTCGCAGGATATCAAAGATCTACCATCGACAGGAGTCCTCTTGAACTCCATTCTCGATCAAGTATCTCGACTGTTCATGACAAATGGGCGTCAAGAGGAATTCAACGAGCTGAAAAAGATCTCCAAGAAGCCACACTGTACGGCATTGTCAAGAAACGGAGCCTGCATATGGCTTGATGCCCTCCGTAGCGCGAACGCTGATCCAAGTAGTATGAGCACCATCCACGTGGTACCTGGACAGATATCCTACAGAAATAGACAGTATAACTCTGTCTGGGACTTGTACCCTAGTGGAACGCAACATGGTCCGGAAATGCCTCTGGCGGAATTCGCTACGCCTGGAGCATCGGCAAATCTGCCAATGCAGGTTTCTATGTTAGACTTGGGTTTACATGCCATTGTAACGGAAAGAGGGACCGAAGGAACCATAGGCTTTGCGTTTCAAATCAGGAGTCGACCAGACTTGAGATACCTCCAACCCGGTTTTCTGACCGAAACATTGCTTGCATCGACAGGCAGGTTCCCTTGCTCAAAGACCCCAGATTGTTCAAAAGAGCTCTCCGTACCTTATTATCTACGTAAATCTGGCTGGAACTTTCCCCCCCAATCTCGTGACCTGTTCAAGGACAACGATTGCGCAACTTTTCTTTTATGGCCCGCCCAGGGCCCTATCAGTAAACTCCTGGCCATCGAAGGTTTGAGATGGGTTGCTTGGGACATGCATACTGGCAATGATAGGCTTTCTTTCCTTTTACTTGGCTCGGGGCAATGTATGGCTTGTCTGGCACGTTACTGGCAAGAGTCCAAGAAGACCCTGATAATGGAGCAAAATGCATATTCTTATCGAAAGGGAAGGCCATTCCCAGACACCATTCCAGATTGCTTTATCCATATTGTTTGAATCGATAACTTTGGAAGGGGAATACACGGTGTAAGATAAAAGACGTAAGAGCGCTAGAACGCGGAATTACTGCTTCCCAGTTGCTATTCCAATTGTCATTGGGGTGCAGCGTTCGCCACTGTCATGAGAACGGCTAGTTGGCCGACAGAAATCGTGAGATTTATCACCCTTCCAGTGTCATTTCCGGAGACATGCTTTGAAAGGCTGTGCGGACTCACTACAGCGTTTACAACAGCCGCTCTTCAGTCAAGGAAACATTGAACATTGAAAAGCAATCCAACTGGCGTGGTCTATCGAGATCCAGGACACACTATACTTAATGCTTGTCGTAGCATTGAAAAGATTTCGTAAATCGACAGACCAGTCATTCAGCCTTCGCTCTCTTTATGCGCTCTAGTACTTGTCATTTTTTTCTCTTTCACGTAGTCGTACGCCGCCATTTTCAGAGCTTAGTAGAGATCTAGGCTTGTCAATTTCCTGACTTCTTTGGTCTCCCGTCTTCCTACCTCGCTAAGTTTAGGAAACCAGTCTACGCACCCCCCTTTTCGGTAATGTCCACCCCCCTTTTCGGTAATCACACCCCCCTCCGGGAAGATACCACCAAAAACCAGGTATCTTTTGATAGTATCCCAGACCCTTAATTTCGATATATTTAGAATCGATTTAAATCTTCAATTCGCATTCGATAAGAGACATATCTAAACCTTTAGAGCATACGAGATACTATTGGAAAACCTGTCGTTTTTTGACTCAAATGCGGGCGATTTCCAATGCCACCGCTCCTGCCTATTGCATTGTCAGATTCTATTGTCTTATATCAAATCAGTACTATGTCGTCGAGATGTCCTCCGAGCGCGGAGAGATAGTCCTCCTAGTATGTAGATATAATAGATAGTATTACGCTCGTCAAGTCGCAATTATTGTAGTCTTTTGACTCAGTAAGACTCGAGGCTCCTATTACCCCAGAGGCGCTACTATCAGGAACCTGGGAAACTATCAAAAGATACCTGGGTTTTGGTGTAAAAACAGGTATCTTCCCGGAGGGAGGTGTGATTACCGAAAATAGGGGTGGACATTACCGAAAAGGGGGGTGCGTAGACTGGTTTCCTAAGTTCACCCTTGACATGGACGTCCAGCGGTCTCGTCACGAATTCTGTTGCCGAACGACGAGTGTTACAGCTTGGCATATACGTATCGTAAAAGTCTGAATTACAAATCATCTCTTTAGCCGTACGCCGGCACTCGTACGATCTTCGGCTGGTATCCCGTGGCTTTGCAATGCAACCCTTGATCTTGTCCCTGACCTGGACCTATACCAGCCTATCCTGGGATGGAGGATACGAAAGAGTGAAGTGCCAATCACAGGCTGAGTCCATCTGTATTACCTCATACAATATCATTCGGCCTTACCACTTTTGTTACTTTCATTGCGAATACATGAACCCTACTACAACAACCTTTTACAAGCTTTAAGCTCCTCCACCCTTTTCTTTCCAATGGCCTCCTAAAATGACAAAAATCAAGAACAACGCATGCCACACCAAACCCAGCAGCTTCCACCCCCTGCATTCCAACACTGCCTCTAGAACCAACCCCACGACACAGATACTTCAGGAAGCAACACCCCATTTCCCTTCTCCCACCCTCTCATTCATGCGTCACCATAGCTAAAACTCCTTTCCACTCACTCCCTTCTATTGGATTATATCCGCTGGCATCGGAGAACAATCTTAGCCCAGCCCAAGACTCTGCCAGCCAGACCCAAGCCGAATAATGTCGGAAGGCAATCATCCTACGCAGCGCCCTTGCTGGTCATGCTGATCCCATTTTCGGTATTTGCTCTGCGCTGCCCAGGGTTGAGAGCAATCTTGACCGATTTAAGGCTGATGCAATCCGGTGCGCCGTGGATTATCGCTGAAATCTCTATGATCACTATAAGTCTACACATCCACAGCCTTCATATCATACTAAACACCAGGGCCCTAGCAGAGGCGACCGTAACTCATAGCACTTCCAGTAGAGAAGAACAACAACTACGAAGCCCACCCCACCAGCAAACCCAGCTTCGAAATTGACATACAATAACCAACAACAACAAAAACTCCAAAAACAACACCTTCATCTGCGCCAGAAACCAAAACTCTCTCTCTCGCCATCTTCCGTAATTTCCAATCGAATCAGAAATCAACTTAGATAGTGGTTTCGATGTTGAACACGCGATCTAGCTGACATCGAATTCAACAAAGAGGAAAAGGAAAATAGCATGTGTTTGGATCCGGAATGGTGCGTTCTCAAGTGGAATGGGGGGATTGGAGCGTTATAAGGGCTTTTTATTGTGGAGATTTGGAGGTGTTGATAGGGGTCTAGGTGGTATCGTGGTAAATCTGGGTAATTTTCGGTTTAGTGTAGAATAGGTGTGATGTCAGAGGAGGCGTTCAAAAGGGGGTGCATATGAAAAAGGGGGGCGTAGAGTGATTGCCTGCGAAGAAGTCGAGTTTGCAGAGGATTATGAACTAGGTATTTGGACTCGATCAATCTCGCTTTCATCTACACGATTATCAAGTTTTCAAAGTCTCTTTCCCATTCTGCATAAACTTCCTGACTGGATATATAACAACATCCGCCTACCCAACCACTGCTCTACGCACCCATCCTGCTGACCCCCCTCACTCCGCTATGACCATAGGATCCTAATTCCAGCCGCTCAAACTTCCCTCAATCTATAATTTCCTCCCTACACACCCCCGCGAGCTCTCCTTCCTCGCTCCTCTCCCTTCCCCCAAGCGCCTCTCCCCCCCCTCTTCTCACCCCACCAACGCCTTCCTCTCCGTTCAAACCTAATTGGAAATTGAAAAGTATCATGGTTCTTATTTCTCGTTTTTGTAGAAAGAAAATGAATTGTGGAAAATGACCCATCGCCTCTTGACCCCATAGCGCTAAGAGAAGATGGACCCACGTAATCATAAGCACAACGCGACCAAATGGAGAAAGACGAAGAAAACTGCTGAAGAGCTTTGAAAGGCGCAGAAGCTGAGCGGGGAGCGCGAAGGGTGTGGCTGGAGGGGTAGGGTTTGTGTAGAGATGGTTCAGTTGCGGGTGGGCCCGGAGGCGGAGGGGTACAGTAAGTGATATACGTTGACTTGAGGGTGATTAGGAGTTTTGCTGCTGGTTATTGACAAAGGGGTGGGCGTGATGACTGAGCGTTCCAAGTGACGGGCTTGTGTTCGCGCTAGACCACCAGTAGGAGATCTCGGTGGCGAGTTTAGGTCCCGGTGGGGAGATAGAAGGCGTTGCGTGGTATGGGGTATCGCTGGGTTGGTGCACCATTATCAGGGAGATGTTGTATTTGCTCGAGAGGGCTGTGAATATTTGATAGTACGGAGAGGAAGCGGAAGCCAACGGGGTGGGAACCGCAATGATGAACATAAGACGCGTGCGTGAAGACTGGAAAGGGGTAACCCTTTTAGGTAGAATTTCTTGTTCGCTAATTGGTCTATCTTATTACCGAGATAGTGAAACCACAACGGTAAATGGAAGAACGCACGTAAGTACTAAGAAGATTGGGTATAGAATGTCATTGTCGTCGTAGAATCCCTTATGTTTTCTTCCTATTTTCCAATTACTCATTCCTTTAGTGATCCTCCTGGAGAAAAATTTTGCTGGTATCCTAGACCTGATGCGACTCAGAGTCTGCGTGACCGCAGCGATGTGACTCTTCCAAAATCAAAATCAACTTTACCTCACCCACTGAAAGAACATTTCCTGTCCGCATACCGAAACCCAAACTACTACAACCGATCGATTCGGTGAACCAGTAGCTACAGCTCGTGAGGCGCATCGAAGACGGCGCGGAGATCTTCTCGAGCTCTCATCATGTCAAAAGTATCCATCCCGAACGTAGCACTGGGCGGGTACAAGGATAACTGAACCAGAAAGATCCCCAGAGCAGATGAACTCGATCTTTCGACAGGCAGGAATAAGGCATCAAGGCGCTGAAAATACTCTAGCTCTTCGTCGGAAAGCAGATGCGTTCCTCGCAAAGTAAGGAGAGAAATCCGGGGTTTTGCCTGAGGCGGCTGAGCTGATGATTCGGTAGGGGACTGAGGATCTTGATTAGCCTCAGACGGTCCAGGACTGTTATTCTGAACTATATCTTGAAGTGCATGAACTGCTCGCGATTCATCAGTGGCGACCAAGGCGTAGTGATTTTCAACCAGACGGAATAGGAACCGGTGCCATATGGCAAGCTTGCAAAGCTCTTCGGATAGGCCTAGGTCGATTGCAAGCAAAGTCATAACAACAAACCCGCTGACGGGATATTGTAAGAGCGAAGGGTCTGGTTCGCGGAAACTATTCAAGTTCTGTTGAATGGCATATGCAAGAGGTCGAGGCTCGCCAAATGTTCCTGTTCGGGGGGTGCTTCCGGTGATTGACGTGCTAAGGTCAATAGGTATTTCTGCGTTCTTGGATACCATGACGGCTAATTCTTTGAGAGCCCTGGACCGCTGCTTGTGATTATCGCTATCGATGGATGCAAGGGTGTCAAATATCGTTGACAAGAAAACCAGGACGACAGCGGATTTATGGAATCTCTTCTGCAGAGCACCATCGATGAAATCGAACGTTGTCTGTTCAAAATCTCCAGAGATCGCGTTCGGCAGGAGGGGAATTGCTGCTGTTATTTCACCGTCGTCGAGATGGATTTTTCCCTGTATCAAGGTTTGGGCACAAGAGTCACAGCATACATAGGACGACAAGACATCGGTCTCAGGAAACGAACCCATCGCAAGTGGATATGCGAGACCCTTTCGCTCGCCAGGGCTTGGAAATCCCGGGGTTGAGAGACCGCTGGGCGGAAACTTCAGTAATACGGTCAGTAACACATTGTCTTGCCCACAGATCGAACAGGTCTCCCAGAAGCCGGAATCTTCGCTGCAAGTATACCATTTGACATATAAGAGCCCCGCGTCTTTGCCGAGCTTGGACTTCATCCTCGCAAGGTCACGAACTTTGGTGCGGCCAGACGAAGCCGTTTCGGAGTCCTTGGGAAAAAAAGACCCAGGCACAGGAGATATAGGCGCAAGTATCATTGGGCTATTCTGCCCACTTCTCATCTCGTTTCGATTGGACTTGATTCGTATCATCGCATCGGAAACAATAGTACTTCGCACCGACCTCAACTCATGATTGGCGCCTAAGCTTGATAGGAAAAGCTTCCAGTTTGCGAGGTGTGCTACTCTAAGTTGCTCTTGTAAGAGATACACCATCAAATGATCCGTAGATTTCGAAGACATCGCATCGAGTATTTTCTGAATCAAAATGGTCGCTTTATTGTTTGCATCTGGTCTGGCAGCCATGAGGATATTGGGCGCTTTGAGCTTCTGCTTAGAGATCCAGTCACCAATATCGTCGTCATTCCCCCGAAGTTGCGCTGCTAGTAGGACTGATTTGAGATTATCGTCGTTCTCCATGATATCCCGAGATATCGTAGGGTTTATGCGGTCCGCGTACAGATCATGCAGGTTGATTCTGCTCCCCCCCTGCAGTAGGAGGTCGTCCGGCCGTAGCTGTTGCCGTGATGGTAGAGGCAAATCGAATAATTGACGATATCCGAATGTGGGGAGATCCTTCCACAATGTCTTCGTGTCGAGAAGTATTTCACGACACCCAGGTGGTAGGACTGCGTTGAATCTTCCTTTAGACTGAAATATATAGACCTGGGTGGTGTCGATGTCATGGAACAAGAACAAGCAATCCGCGGCGTTGCTGAAAACCGACAATCCGACAGACACGTTGCACATCGAAGGTCGAGCGCTTTTGTAACCAAAGAGAACGATAACACATGGTGCTCCATGTAAGCTCGCCTCGCATATGCCTTTGGAGAAGTTGCGAACATAATTAGGATCGATCTCTCCATCGGTGAGAAGGAACCATGTCGAGCATTTGCTCAAAGACACTTTTGCATCGTTACAGGTATTGAGACTGTTCGGGTCGGTACCGCCGGATGATGAAAGAGTGATCAGCTCACTTGTGCGTATCACGCTTTGCGTAGTATGATTCCATGGTATAACCTCTGCTTGAGTAAGCGCATCCCGGGAAAGGCCCTTGCAAAGCGACTTGATCGCGTCTATTTCTTCCTCTAGCACTTTGCCTTGCGTGCTCCCAGACACGTCAACCGCAAAAGTTGCGATTATGTCTGAAAACGCAACCTCTTCTTTGTCGTCGCTAGGCCTTCGCAGCGGCCCTTCTACTGGAACCGAGGTCGTATTTTGCTCGGTCGGGCGCTTTAAAGGCGATTCTGGTGGACTTGAAGGACTTGAAGGAGTGGGCGGTGGTATGACGCCTCCGGTCATCGTAGGGTCTGAGCCTTTACTACTGTGAAGTCTCCGCTGCTCAAGGCTCCACCAGGAGTGTGATGGATAACTGCGATATCTGCTTTTCAAGCTTGTGTCAGGAGAACCTGACTCGTGTCTCTTCCTATGGAAAATCTGGTGGCGGGAGGGTGCAATTGGAGGCTCTTCAGCCTTGTCATCTAGATCGAATTGCGGAGTGGATATGCTCATAGTTCAAGTAAGGCGCACATAATGTGCTGAAGCGAGTCTTGTTGTCTGGTAAGGCCATCAGTGTAAGATACTGTTGAAGTGTGGTAACGGATTAGCTCCAGAGGGCCGGCGTCTTTTAGTAGCTGTCAAGGAAGTCCGAGTGTACGGATAGAAGCCTTGATATCATTGGCCTCAGCCTGGGGCTCAGCTGCGGGGTCTAGGCGTCTACTTGTACCAGTACGCCTCGCGCGTCAGTGGCTCTGCGAGATATCGGACCAGCGCCCCCGCGCTCGCTGCAATGTGCGAGCTCTTCCGAAAGCTGATTTGATGGATGGTTGAAACCCTCTGCCCAGATACAGCCTAAATTCAGCGAGTGATACTCAGAGTATGGAGTAAGTAGGTGACACAGAAGGACCTTTAGCTGGTAGATCTCGACCGTGAAAAGGACTAGTCGTTGCTTCGGACGATTGTTGACCCACACTGACAGGCGGTGAAATCGCGGAGTAATGTACATGCGTGTTATGAGGATATACTGGAACATGCGCCGCTTGGTGGTCTCGGAACTGGAAAGATCGCTCCATAGACCTGTCTCGCAACAACCTTCTTTCAGGTTTTTCTGGTAAACTTGGGAATTTCAAGGGTCGGTCGGTCGTGTTATAGGGAACATTAGTTGGTGCCCTGTATCGTCGGTCTGCTTCTTGCAACGGGAAATGCACCCGCGTCGGGGCTGGTGGAGGTGTGTATCGGCTATCACCTGTTGTCGGTATTGAAGCCTCAACATCTGGCCTTGTTGGGCGCTCCGCACGACGTTCATTGTTCTCTGCTCTGAGGTACCCATACGGATCAGAATGCATGTTTGGCTGGACCTGACTTTCGATGATTTGCGTGGGCGCCGACTGGTCTACGATGCTCAGACTCGAGTATGGATCGATCCAGCTCGAAGGCAAGACTTTTTTGTATCGGTTGGCCCTCTTCGTTGAGTCCGTCAGTGCCAAAGGAGAGGCTGATTGTGCATTGGAGGCGTGGTCACATCGCTGGGCTTCATCCTCGTCTGATAAGCTCTCTTTTGGCGAAGGTGTCTCCTCTGCCAAGGGTACTGAGAAAGCCCAGTCGGCCGCCATGTTAGTGGAGTAGCGATTGCGCTTTTTGGGCATATTCAGGGAGGTTGAATGGTTGACGGGATCAGATCAGTTTCCACCAGAAAATCTCTTGCACTGTCAACAGAATCAGTAATCTGCCTCGAGCGCCGTGGGAACAATCAAGGGCTGTGGAGACAGTCTGCCTTGGTGGCTACTTTACGGCTTCGCATCCCCCTTCCCAAGCCTCCGAGCCCACCTTTGTAGAGCTTCGCCACATTCCTGGGCTTGGCGCATTAGTAATTGCGCCTCTCTGATGCCTGGATCTTGGTCGATGGCTTCTAGCCGGATGTTGATCCTGCTCACCCATGCTGCATGATTTTTCTTCTCTGTGGGCTCTTCAACCCACAAACATGGCTTCAACGACTACATTCACAGGTACTCATATTGAAGCTTCTCCGGTGAATCCGACAATGGCCCGCGGAGATGTCGCTACCGATAGCGGGTTCCCCGACCTGTATGAAGTATTGAAGACATCGATCTGACAGTTCGACTGACGGTGCTCAGGCCGTATGGCGACGAAATTGAGCGAGAATTGGAGAGATTTACAACGTCTTGTCTTTCTGAAGACACGAGCATTCGATCCATGGCACTCAAAGAGCTTCGGGGAAGTCAGTAACGCCTTGATTTTGCGCCGTCGACATAAAGATTGACAGGAGGCCAGGATTAAGCGACGTCATCATGAAAGAGCAGCACATTGTATCGCCAATGGTTTGCATAAGGTTTCGAATAAACATTTGCAATGAAAAGGGGACTAATTGAAAGGAACCAGTTCGCGGACCGGGCCGAATATCCGTACAATTGCCTGTTGGTACTCCCGAAGATTTGTGTTTGTCAGTTGAATGCTCATATACATTATACTAATCTCGAACTTCAAGATTCATCAACCGCTTTCTGGTGAAAAGCAAGCGAGTGGTGGTGCCAGACGATGCCGCCAAGTTGCGGGTCTCCAGACCATCACTGGAGCGGATATTCTCAACCTTTGGCATTCCATCAGCTTTTGTCTACGCCTTGTCTCGCTACTATCTACCTGCTGGTAGAGGCTACTGCGATATATACTCTGGGGTCGAGTCCATCGGTAGCGAGCTATGGTATATCTTGCCGGTCCGGATACAGGTCGGATGCACGGACAAACCTCGATGCCACATCACCAGCAATTCGGGCAGTAACCAGATGAACCCGTTCCACTACCTACATTTACCCGATCAAGCTGTCGATATCAGAGGATCGCTCATAGCCTTAAGCTTTCGATACAGCAAGTTCGGTGATTCGACCTGTATGCTGGCCGTCAATTTTATTGACGGCAGGTGGCCGAAGACTGTCCAGGAGCCCGAGCTGCGTATAAAGGAGGTATTAGGTGACTCCCATGAAATCGGTCTCAAGAGTGATCCATTCTTCATCCATCTTGTATATCTTTTCAGCGCTACAAGGTGGTGGACAAACGCTTTGAACAGCATTCACGACCAACTGATTGCCTATGTAAGCATGAAAGGAATCCGACGTTAGGGTCGTACGCTTACAAATTGGGTTCAGGAAGTATGCCTTCAGAACGACGAGGAAGGAGGACCTGCGAACGCAAAGTCTCACCAAGACATCAACCGAGCCTTACACGCAATGGCGGCACATCTGCATCGATACACTTCAGAACTGAAATCAATAGAAGATACTATCGCTTTGATCATAAAACACCATGAGTTGATCATAAAGGGTGTAGCCACAATACCGAGCGAAACATTCGGGAGAGTCGAAAATGGTCTGATCCAAATAACATCTCAAGTCAAGGCGGTCAAAGATTTTGAGGTGGAGTTGGAGAAGAAGATTCAAACTAGCTTAGCATTAGTGGGCAGCCCAGCCACCACGTATTGATCGACCCCGTCGCTAACGAAGCTCGAAGCTATTCAATCGTATCCAACTGAGCAACGACCGCGTCATGGTCGCCAACGGTGCCGCGATGCAGGCGATAATGAAAGCGACTCAGGAAGAGACCAAGGTGTCCCGAGGTCTCGCAGTCAAGGCGCATAAGCTCACGGAGTCGATGAAGATGGACAGTCTATCTATGAAAACGGTAAGATCGCTACTCATAGACCATCCGCCCAGTACTGACGATTACGGAGATCGCGGTTTTAACCATGTTCTTCCTGCCAGGGACATCGTTCGCGGCGCTTCTCTCGATGCCCTTCTTCAGCAACAACGAGTGGATCAGAGGTCCATCTCGATTTTGGCTGTGGATCGTCCTAACGATTCCCTCCACAGGCCTCGCATTCGCCTTTTACCTCTATCGGAAATCCCGTAACAGTACCAAGATCGATACTGAAAATGACATTGAAATGACCGCATGATGGAACGGTGATAATTCGACGACAGCCAAAAATCCTGCATGCGCCCACTCTTTCGCGACTTGCAACGAAGACCACAGATTTGTGTAATGAGCCTCTCTGAGCTCTAACCAAATCACATGAGACGTCTCAAGATACCACTGCCTGGAGCCTCTCACAGTTCTCCGTTGTCGTGGCACTCGCCGACAACGGAGTTGGATGGAAGAAGCTCAAACACACAATGCTATTCCTAAAAGGAGCCGCATGATCGTTAGCCTATCACTCGAAATCCGAACAATAAAAACTAATCGAACAAGTCCAGGAGGGCGTATCCAGCAAAAACACCATTAAAGATCCCCGGCCTGTGCCGAAGTCATGAAGGTTCTCCAGCAGTCTAGATGGTGCTAGAGAAGAGAGTCCCACGAGGGTTGAGGGCTTAGAGGAGTCTCTCAAGGAAAGGACTGTGTTTGTGCAGCGCACCTCTGGCTGACGGGGATGGATAGGATGGGACGTCTTGGGATTGAAGGATAAGAGCGGTTTATAAACATCTATTTATAGTGTTATTACAACCGCTATTTACAGTGCACTGGCCCATTACTTCCAGTAGATGCAAGTACACGATCTAAATCAGTCGAGCAGCCCATGCATCATTAACGCTTATCTTTTGTATTCAACAAATAAATTCGAAATTATCCTCCTTGACCTTTTGGTATCCCCACAACGCCGATCCTAGTCCCTATCCACATCCCAGTACATATCAACCCAATTACTTCGCCTGCAACTCTCGCATTCTGCCCCTTCCTGTTAGTATCCAAGGCGATAGCAGTCCCCTCAAGTCGGTCCCCCGCCAAACAGCCTCCCACCCCCCAAATCCACAGTAAAGCATTGGAAGTCGAGAAGAAATTTTTTAGAAAGTTGGTGGCAAACAAGCAATAGATTATAACGTCGCCATAATCGCTATCCACTGCACGCTATCCAAATACATCCAGTAGACGCAAGTACACGATCTAATGAGTCGAGCAGTCCATTATCATTAATGCTCAGTCCATCAAAGTAATCCGAAAGTATCCTCCCAACAGGCCTTTTTGGTATCCCCATTGCGCCGACCTGTTGATCCCTCGCCGCTATATACACCCTCGATTACATATATACCCAATCGATCCGGTTCCGACTTCCTCTCCTCCCTCTTCTTTTTGAAAAGATTAAGACGAGAGTAGCGCCCTCAAGTAGGTGCGCCTCCCCCTCAACTAGGTCCGCCCCCAAACAACGTCCCATTCCCCAAATCCACCGTCCACCTCCCAAAATCAACCACAATATTCCCCCCCGCATCCATAGCACTCAGATTTCCCCCCCTCCCCACCTCCCCCTTAAGCGCCCCCGCCAACTTCGCCTGCGCCGCCACAGCAGTATTAAGATCCTTCTCCTGAAAGACAAAAAGAACAACCTCGCGCGCGAAATCGAGTTCTAGTGGTGTCACCACGGAGTTGTGGTTTGAGGAGGAGGGAGAAGCGGGGGAGGGGGAGGGGGAGGAGGATGTGGGGGCCGAGGCGGCGGGCGTGATGGCGAAGACGATGCCGTTTGAGGTTGAGGTTGCGATGCCGGCGGCGGGGTCGGCGGTGGGGGCGGCGGTGGGGGCGGCGGTGGGGGCGGCGGAGGGGTTGGGGAGGATGGTGGAGAGGAGGCGGGGGGCGAGGGGGTGCGGGGGGGTGAGGGTGGATGTTGGGATTAGTAAGGGGAGGGGCGCGAGGATTGCGGCTTCGGGGTGGAGGTTGAGGGGGAGGGAACGGCGTTGGGGGGTGGAGGATGGGAAGGAAACGAGGGCGTTTTGGGAGTTGCAGGTAAGGTTTTGGGCGCTGAAGAGGGAGAGGAGGGCTTGGCTGCTGAGGGGCAGGGAGAAGTTCTTTTGGGCGGCGGAGAGGAGGCGGGGGAGGGTGGCGCCGAGGGTGGCGTTGTGGTAGGTGGTGCCGTTTGAGGCGATGTCGGTGCTGGTGCAGGAGGAGTCGCCGGGGAGGGTGCATGTCGAGCCGGTGAAGCCGTTGGAGCAGATGCAGCGACAGGAGCCGGAGACGAGAATGTTGGTCCCGCCGTGGGCGCAGGGTGCGGCGGAGGTGCAGGAAGAGAGGCTGGTGGCGGCGGTGGGGGAGTTGTTCTTTGGGAGGACGATGAGGGTGACGGGGATGATGACTGCGGCGGCGATGAGGAGGATGAGGATGATGGTGAGGAGAACGAAGGCCCAGATGGGCATGCCACAGCATTTGCGTGAGCGATGCTTCTCGTCGTAAGAGACTGGGGATCCGGGTGCGGCGTTGTGGGTCCTTGACAGACCAGACTTTTGCTTGGGAGATGCCCATCGGAAGCCGGGTCGATCTCTGGTGGGTGTGGTTATCGATGGCGAGGGGAATGCTGCAATGATGTCGGATATCGATCCAGGACGAGACCCTCGAGGTGAGTGGTTCTTGTTGGCCTTTTCTTTCTCCTCGAGCATGCCCAGGAAACCCAGCCGGCTGGCTGTCCTGCCTCGGTCAAGGTTCGATGCGAGTTTAGTGGCTCTTCTTATGAGCTCTGGCAGACTACTTGAGCTTCCTCTACCGTCGTTCTCCTTGACGGCTTCAAGATTCAGTCTCGCAGGTTTTTTCAGCCCCTTGTCGCTCATCGAAGGTGGTGTGGTATTGAAAGACGAAGTACCACTTGGGCCAAGTGCTCCTCCTTTCTCGAGACCACCGAGTACCTGCTGCACCCTTGGGTCAAGGGGTGTCGTTGGCGTCCTCGACCCGGACGTCGGCACGCTTCCACCCTTGGATGTCGCTGCACTAGGTCTCAATGGAGCAGGAATAGCAGAGGTATCCTCCAATTGCGAATATAACCGGGGGTTATCAGGTTCCATTCCTCTTGGAGATCTTACAGCTTCACCAAGCGCTGCACCGCTAGCCGCTGTAGCGGCAATAGCACCAAGTCCTCTTGACTTACCTCCACTGCCGGCTGGAGAAGACTCTCCAGGAAAATTCACGTCATGCAGGCCTTCCCCACTTTTGATCTGTTTCAACGCTGGTTTCCCGGCTTTTCCAATGCTCACTTCCCTCACGAGAATGCTCGATTCATCATGGTCCCCAGCTCTTGATTGACGTCCGCTGCTTCCTACGCCATCCTCATCCTCCTCTTCGATATCATCATCCCGACCAAAGCTGGCCGGCATCGCATGACTCGAAGCATAAGAACTGTGAGACTCCGATTGCTCTTCCAGAATGGGTGAGACGAAAGAGTTCTGCGGATAAAACGTGGTTCCGCCTTTCCTTGCTGAGGGCGGGGGTCCAAGATTCGGTATCCGCCGAGGTAGCTGGGAAGATAATTGGGGTGTTGATGGAACAGGAAACTCAGGTATGGTGCCCGCGGACGACCCGGTTGAGCCTGTCGTAGGCCTGCTTGAACTACTGGAGAACCTATCAGAGAATCGTTCTTCGCTTGGCAGTGATATCGGACCACCTTCCCAATATTCGGGATGGTGCTGCTCTGTGTACTGCAGACGCTGGGATGGGTCGTCCATAGACGGCGCGAAGCTCGGACGTGGTGGTCTTGGAGGTGGCGGCCCTTTTCCTAGTGAGCGCTCTCCTACTGGACTGTTCGGTCTCCTTCCAGGGCCATTCGGATCGGAAGTATTGCCTGGAAAAGGGCGCTGCTGTCGAAAGCCTCCTGAAGTGTTTTGAGGGTGCCTAGCTCCTGATCTGGGATATTGTCCCAATGGTTCGATTTCTGTAGGATTGGGATCGATCGTGACTCTAGGCGTGTCTCCTGTCTGCCCAGCCACTCGCTGCCGTGCACGTCTGACGGATCCCCCAGGTGATCGGGCCGGCCCTTCATATCTGAAGTCCATTCTCAGATCGTATCTTGTAGGAAATGGATGCTGATTTCAAGCTCGCCTGTACGGTGCGTCTGCAGCGTTCAGCACAGCCCTGCGCATTCCAAAAATAACCACGACGACATTAGTGCTTGAAAAGGTTGTTCTCCTGCTTGACTATGTATGTATGGTCGCCTGCTCCAAATGACAGCTATCCAGTGAATATTGAATGGTTGGGGGGTGGCGGCTCAGAAATGTACAGCGAGTTGAATCGTAATCAACGGATATCTAAAACGAGTGACGATAATATGGGAACGCAGGCAAGCCTTTTGATCAAACTGTAATCAAGGTAGCCTCTTGAATTTTGCTTGACTGCTGACAGCGAACTTGACGATGCGAGATTGGGGGTCGCGCTGGCGAGGCCAAAGAGCAGAGTCCGAGGAGGATCCTGTACTCTGCATATTAGCGATGCTCTCAACACAATACAGATAGCCAAAGGTTGGGAATGCCATGTAGCAACAATAATGAGCAACGTCAAGCATATGCGCGGAGTTCGTCTACTCCATCCATTCGTGCATGATACTGCGTTTGGGAAGTTTCAACGCATAAGCGCAGATCCTGCAATTTTGTGACAGACGCAGAGCCAGATGTGCAAAGCATCAACGTACTTGCAATTTCAGGTGCTCCTTGACAAAAGTCCGTGGATGTATATGGCTCTCCTCACCTTGGTTCTACAGCAGCTCCGGGAGGTGGTATCAAGGTGGGTATGCGACAAGGTGGTGATGACGTCCGAGATACAAGTCTCTCACATAGCCGGAAACATTGAAGATAGCGATAAAGCAGTGGCCTGTCGGCAATAGAGATATGATATGGACTGTGCGGGGAGCGGAGCGTCAAGCTCGTTGGTGGTACTGTAGATTGGGAGACAAGTCGTTACAAACGAAAGCACGAGTCTGTCGTGATAGAAGCGAAGGTGAAGAAGCAGAGGACAGCTGACCAACTGGGTCGCCAAAGCGGTCACGAGTGTCTGAGAATCACGTCGTCCACAGACAGAAGAGCGAAGGTGGGAGGCGACTGGGCGATCGATTACGGCTTGGCAGTTGGAACTCCCACAGTTAGCACGCCGCAGGAAAGTGGACCCTTCAACAGTAATGGGATGATTGGAGAGAGGCCTGACAGGGGCCTGGACCAGATGAATGGTGCATGGCCGACTCGTGGAAAAGGAGCCGAATTGTTACTGGATCCGGCTTAGGGACGGACGGGTAATGCCTACCGTTGCTCATCTCACGGATGACACGCGACACGCGAACCAGACAATGTCGGCATCTTTAATAGCGAAGTATTTACGGAGGTTGACACCAAAAGTCCTGGCAGACGCTAGTGGTGCCACTAGTGTAGTCAACTGGAGTTCACCGGAACGACCCCTAAAGGTCGTCACCGAGGTGACTGTATTAGCTGCCTACGGGTCACCCGTCACCTCAAAGCCCACCTGTAGCCCCTGGAAAGCCTCTATCAGCCTGGTCTTGGCATTGCCAGGACTTTTGGTGTCAACCTCCGTAGGCCAAAATGTACTCACTTGAGGAATGGCCATTTACCTTGTTCTGCTGTCCTCATAGCTTCAGGCCTCCCAATAGTCCCTGATAATATTCCCTCGTCAACATAGCAATATGGGTACGGATTTTATCTCGCTATGCTCCATGCCAGCGCCGCGACTTTTGAATCTTAGGAAAATCATTTATGCCTGGCTGGAAATGGGCGTTACAACAAGGCGGGAGGAGATGGATTCGAGGAGCGGAGGGGAGAGTTTCATGTTTGAGACCCTCGGATAATCCTTCCTGATCGTCACGGTGCAATCTTATCGACTATGGCGATCGTCAAGATCTACGATGTTTCCTCTCGGTTCTCGAACATGTAATGGTGTTGCTGCCATAGAATCTATCACGCTAAGAGAATTATCATGAAGACTGAGTCTATTCCGTATTATTGTCCTTTCGAGCAGTCATCCCTCCGACCATGAATTCGTAGAACCTCTCGTCCGCCTTCGTCGGTGCCTTCTCCTTTTCCATCTTTAACCCTTTTCCCATCTCCATTAGGACTGCCCTACCCTTTCGGAAATCCCTCGCTTCTGGCTTGTTGTTCTCATTGCCTACCACTTCCCCTTCCTCGGCACCCTCCAGCACCGTCCCAGTCCCCCTCCCCAAGATATCCTCATCATTGTAACTCGCGCACCTTTCCCTCTTCGCCTTCCTCCCTTTTCCCTTCCGAAACATCTCAACTTCGGGGCTCAGTTGCGGAGTTTCGTCTTCATGAATCGTGAACGTGGAAGTAGGTTCCCATTTTGGGGCCGCTCTGCTTTTCCTGTCTGTAGAAGCCGCTTTTTGACGTTTGGGCGGTTGTGTGAGCTGACCGGGTGGTGTGCGGGGTGGACGGCGGGGTGAGGAGGAGCTGCGTGTGGAGAGAGTCCTGGACTTTGGAGGGTGAGGAACGTGGGCTGGGGAAGGCGCGAGACCGAATTGGGAGAGGTTTGCGGAGAGGAATTCGGTTGTCGGGCGGGGTGAAGATGGCGTCAGTGTTGGGTATAGCACTGGGGAGGCTGGAGGCTGGTTCTCCTTATTGCTTGAGGACGAGGAGACTGGCTCGGTGGGACTTTCAATATGTTTGTTGTTGGAGACAAGCGGCGAGCGGCTCTCACGGAGGGATTTCGTATTTGCTGGCGAGCATTGCGCAGGTGGCGTGAAGGGGATGGTCGATGGTATAAACTCTTGATTGTTGTGCACAGTCTCCGGACTGGAGCGCAAAATCATAGAATTGGTGCCAGGGGGGTCAGCGGCGCTGGAGGTGACTACTTCCTTCAGCCAGGAATGAACGCTCGGATTCTTAACGGTGGCAAGTCTCGAGGAGTGGAGGGGAAGAATAAGTGGAACACCATGGGTGGAATGGGAGTCTCCCTCTTCGGAATCGGATCCTGGCGGATCTGATCGAGCTTGAGATGATCTCCAGCCGTCCAGAACAGGAGAATCGACTTGTGCGTCTTCGTCCGCGGCTACGTTGGTCGTAGGACGACCTAGTACACAGTCTTTACGAGGCAGAGGCGTTGGGAAGCGCAGGCCATATGGCACTTCTGCTGGCGTCGGCGCTGCTGCGTGAGATACTTCTGTCGAAGCTGTCGACAAAAGGCTTCGACCGCGCATGGCTGGCCGGATCGGTGTGCGACTTCCCCAGTGCGAGGAAGATGTAATATCTATCTGACCCAGGCGACCAAATGGTGTGCTCTTGGCCTGCGATAGTGGTATTCGAGAGCGCTTGATATTCGACGAGCATGGGCTTGAAGGAGATTCCCAACCCTCCAACGATCGAGCAGCGTCTTGGAAGATGGCGGCCATCTTCGTTCTGTGACTGCCACCAGGCGAAGGCCGAGAAAGATCAGTAAGTGGGGCCCGCTTTTTACTGCTGTTAGCGATGGCGCTTCGAGGTGTGGATGGTGATGCCATTGGTGTCTGAATATTTTCTGCTAATGGACGATGCTGTCGAAAAAGGTGCTGCTTTCGATGAGGGAGGTTAAAGGCAAGGGAGTAGGTAGAGATGCATAGGAACCAGTTGCTGTTCAACTGCTTTGGGTGGCTCTTTCCTCTTCGGTTGCGCGTTGAAATATCAAGTGTCCTCTTGGACGACCCCATCTTGATCCTTGCATAAAAAGTCTTTACGATGTAGGAACCTCACTGTGGAGTGGATGAAGTGTTTGATGTTCGATTACAACTTTCCTACCACCAACCACAAGCGAAGACAGCTATTCCGACCTTCTCCACCCTTTGGTCGAAGCCAGCCATCAGTCTTCACTGAATTATAAACCTTTCCAATCCCTCTGTCACCTGCGAAAGCAATGCTCAGGTCGGCGACAGGACAGCAACAGATTCGACCGCTTGCTCCTCGCTAAATGAAGAATCTGATGTTAGAAGCCAGTAGAAAATACCCTTGCCTTCTGGAATGCAGATAGCACGGCCCTCGGTGAAGAAAAAATCAGAAAGAGATTGTGTAATGATTATTGAGTCGTAGACTTCGTGTAAAAGTAGCATGAGAATACCAAGCCATGTGCTTGCTTTATGTTGCTCCTGTCCCCTACCATACCCTCTTTCTCACTCCAATGCCGAAGAGCTTCTCGGAGGCTGTCCATGTGACGGTTCCACGGTTCCACGTGTTGCAGACTCCCTCAACAGTGGAGATTCGAGAAGCTTCACATCTTGCGACATTGAGCCTGGCACTTGTTGCCGCGGTGTTCGTCCCGGTCACCCCTCAGGACCCTCGTCTACTGGGAGTCACAGAGTCTCGTCCGGCTCTGTATTCCGAGCCAGGTTCCCAAAGCTCCGGTTGGAAGCGCGAGTTGAGAAAATGGGCTCTACTTTCGCCGGCACTAGTCAGTCATGTTGGTTAGAAAGAGGTCATCTTGTGTGCTCTCTAGACAGATGAAAAACAAAGTGAGGACAAACTGCTCATGAGCGGACCAGCAAGTAGTATGGCGATGAACGAGAGATGTAGCGGACTGAGAAGGACTCACGATTTCATCGCATCAGTCTTGCAGTCCTCCATCACATAAGGATTCGAAAGCTTATGATAACCGAGTTCCAACTCAAATTTCGAAGCTCGAAATGCTCCTTGTCCGCTCGCCTCGGCCGGCATAGGTGACTGTATGGGTGGCGATTGGACATTGGGGTAATGTGACATCGGATAAGGTTCAGGTGTAATCGGCAGACCGTGCGAGCCAAATCGAGGGTTTGAAAAGATGTCTTGGGAGAAAGCTGTAGGTTGGAGATCGCCAGAGGACAGGCCGGTCGACGAAACGCCTGAAGTCGATATGCCCGGCAAGTATTGCTCAAGGTCAAGGTCATGGTGGGAATAAAGAAGATTATTGGAACCGAAGAGCGGAGCGTGGCCCATCTGGTGAATCTGTACTTGAGACTCAGACATGGGCTCTGGCACGTCGCCAATCTTGTATAGGATATCGTAGTGACCGCTATGTCGATTGTAAGCCACAAAGATCTGAAGTCGGGTATAAGAGACTCACGGTCTATAGAGTAGTCGAATGGTAGGTATTTCGAGATAATGACTCGGTAAATGGCCGCCAGGGTCAGGAAAGCTAATTGTGTTCATCTCATCCCCTGGACTACGATCCAAGTAAAGAACCTCGATAGTTATACCTGCGGGCCTGATGACTGCATCAAAGAGCGCCTGGATACCCATATGCTCGATCTCGACAGCGAAAGGGTCTATTTTGGCAGCACAGTACTGATCGATGGTGTAGTCGACGAGGTATGGCTGGTAGGCATCTGGGTTTGTCCTCATCCATGCACCGGTAATGAGCTGTGTCCCAAATCAGCGGACATTGTAGGACCACTAGGAGTTACAGAAATTTAATGACACATACCCTAAAGTGAGTGATTACGGCACCAGCGATGCCGGCGTCATTGAAGGATGCTAACAGCATGCTCTCATTATCCTTCATCATGTCCATATCAACTCGGGTACGTTCGAGCAAGCCCAACGTCTCTTCAACGAAATCCTCGTACATCTCTGGATCATGACCCATAGCATTCAGCAGGTTGTTCATGGATTTCAGCCTTACTATCTCGGACTGAACTCTGAGGCTATCCCCTGTACGGATCAAGGCCTCAAAGTAGCCGAAAGCCAGAGCTGGTAGGCTGTTTAGCTGAGACTGCCATGAGCCAACGTTCAGAGGAGAAGCTTACCCCTCCAACCGCAGTTCCCATCTCCTCTGACTATTCGATAATGGGAGAATTTCCTCGGTAGTGCCTGTGCATGACACCATCAACCTTGAACTTGCTTTGCTAGCCATCCAACGTAAGCAAGCTTACCGTGGTTTTGTGGACAAAGACCGGATCTGCTTGAGCGTATTCGGCGGTAATTGCTGCTGTTGACTGTCGCTGGCCTACCAGATCTCCCTATTCGAATGATCAGGAATGACCGTCTGCAAGTGACGTTGCTGCTGACATACTTGAACGTCAGGTACATAGTTGTTGGACAGCCTCTGTAGGTTGGCCAGCTCTTCTTCGGAAGCCATGTCAGCCAGGATGTCGATCACGATGAAGAGCTAGCGTCGTGGCTGTTGCGGTGATGGAGATAGCCCAAATGGCAGCAATGCCGGAAGTCGTTACTGAGTTGTCGTCCTGAAGGCAAGCGGCGGACGTAGAGTACGGTATCGCCGAGGTTGATACGATATCGATATGGCGGTCGGTCCGATGAATTCATTCCCAAGCTCTTTTGTAGAGACTGCCAACCTGCAGGATTCACCCTCAACCTTTGTCATCAGCCAACATGCAGCTCTGCGTCGATTTGAAATTCCAGTCAAACAGGTTGAACAAAGAAGATGTAGAGAGACAGAAAAGACGATTGTCTCGGAGAATTATGGGGTGCAGCAGCGATGCATCTAATCAGGCGCAGCATTTCGGGTAGCGGAGGAGGCGGTGGGTGCTCAGACCTTCTTGTCTCTACTCCTCCCGCCCTTGCTAATGCATCCTGCCGTGGGGATTATTGGCCCTGATGGCAAACAGCGGAGAGAGATAGGATGGGGAACGCCGGGAGGTTCGGCAGAATTGAGGCAGCTAAAGGCCCGGTGGCAGCTGGGAGAGCTGAAAGAGAAATCACTAAAATAGAAGACTTGAGGAGGGTGTTGGCAAGTGCGGCGGTAGGGTTCGTCGATCATGGACTGACGTCTCTACTCTATCTAGCACCATCTAAGGTACGGCACGAATCAAACAGAGTCAGATTCAGGATGCAGCCAGAACATGCCTGTCTGGGGTCTAGGTCTCAAGAGGGAATGGCCTGAAGCTGGAAAGGACACGGGGATGCAGGTTGAAGGCGCCGCGAGATACTCCTCGGCAGATCTAATGGGCCAGCCTGGTGCAGCATCTCCACGTCTCTGTGGGGGAGAGCAGTTTGTGGACTCGTCGTCCGCACGCACGCTGCCGTCCATTGGCCAATGCGCGCGCTGAAAAGGCCGAAGCCGCCCAATGGACGATCGCATGCAATCGTGCAAGCGTGCAAGTGTGCAGGCATTATGGTGCAAAGACGAGTACCTGTTGTTAGATGCTGAGCGTCGCTCCAGAGTATGAAAGCGACAACATGTACAAATATCACCCTGCATGCGCCACCGGCATATCGGGGACACTTGTTGCAATACGACAGGCGCCGCCTTCTACAGGCTACCAACGCTACGAGCTTTACGGCAACAGGTAACACGGCTAGTGCAGTGCCTTCTTCTCGTACAAACACCACGAGGGTCAACTACTTCACCCACATGCTGCTGCCCTGAAGAATATCTTCTGCGGAAGGTGTTCCACGCGCTGGCCCTTTGCATGCAGGCTATGGGCCGACCCTCGAGGCCAGCTACTTTTATTGACTGGTCGATTCATGCTTAATCTAGTAGCTTTAGCTGATGCATCCACCCCCAATGCAGTGTGGCATCGCGCGCTTCTACATCAGAGGTCGACGAAAGGTCGCAGCTAGAGCCACCTGTCACATGCTGTGGTGGATCGAGGCCATCGTTAGCCTCATATTCAACGTTCGGTTTGGGAAGGTCAATAGTAGTCATGAGATGGGGGGGGGAGACCCAGGAACAAGACTGACAAGCATTGCTTTGCGCTCCTTTGATTATCGCTGTGGCCACAAATTCTTCTTTGATGGTCGCTTCTGCACTTGCACTTCACCTTCCGAAATACCGTCGGATCACCGTCTTCCTTGCCTCACTTGACACTCGCGGCACTCCGCCCAATCCCTACACCCCCTTTTTTGATCCCACCCTTTCGCTGCTTGGCGAAAGCGTTCTGCATCGCTCCACGCAGTGACGTACCACTGTCGCCGGAGAAGCTGTGCAAGATCGAGGTTGAAGTCCCGCCCAAGCCTTGCGATTCGTCCGTCTTGAACCCTTCCGCTTCGTCGAGTACCGTCCGCCAAAGCGAGCTAATAGCCGAGGTCCATTGTTGCATCGAGCGGGTGCGATCGATGTCGGCATTATTTTCGACCTCCACGGTCCCATTATCCTGGTTGACCTTGCCCTGGAGCTTCTGATCGACGATCAAGAAACCAACAATATCCTGCACTTCAGCCACAGAGATCTTGAGTTGCCTAGCGATGAAGGCTAATGTGAAGCGTGTGTATGGAGCAATGAGCTTGAGAACTCCTTTCGTGCGCATGTTCCGGGTGACCTCGTCGATGTTTTCTGCGATGAAGGGGTCGGCAAGCAGATCTCCGTTCTTCTGCAAAACGGACTCGTATCGATGTATGTCATCCCGTTGGTAGGCATCAACAAGGTCTGTCATGGCCGAGATTCGAGGGTCATTCTTATATGGTTTCGTTTCCTGAGAGTCAAACGGGTTGATGTCGGATTTCATCAGCATGGTTGTCAGAACGAGGTACTTGAGAACCTGGATACGTTGCAACGATCCAGCTTCATCGTAGTTCTTGAACGACTCGAAGAAATCGATCTGGGCATCTTTCCAATTTTCTAGGTAGGATTAGTGGCGTTGATCCTGAATCTCTTGGCCTCTTCTATGAAACTTACCTTCGCTCATATGCATCTTGCCCCCACATTCCCGAATTATACCCATGATTTTGGGGTGAGGGACTGCAGATCTCACACGCAGCGCGCGTTGATACAAGGCCTAGACTTTGTCAGCCTTCGTTAACCATAACTCCTACGCGTACCTTACCTTTAATCTCTTGTTGTTGCGTGTCTCAGCGTACATTTGGATCTCCAGGGCGTAAATTTCCAGAGCGTAGGTACCTTTGCTAGGATCATCGGTCCCATCTTCTCTCTGACAGGCTTTGTGTAGAACCTGAACCTTCTTGACCAGTTGTGTGTACTCCTTCCTATCGAGCCATAGCCGCGCAAGCTTGACATTCGTCTTCAGCCATAATCTCTCGTTGTTGGTGCTCTGGAAGGACCCGAGTGTCTTTGAGTAGAATCTCTCCATGCAAGCATAAGCGTCCTCGTCCTCGGCGCCCTTTTCGATGAAGTCGAGCATATTGTTGATGGATTTTTCCGAGTAATTCCGTGTCACCGCAGACCTCACGTAAGTAAGAAGCTCTTGGTAGTGTTCTGTTGCCTAACAGTCATCAACGACCAAGCAGCCAGGTTGAGGTGGAGCCATACCTTGTCGTACCGACCCAGCTTGTACTCAAGCTTGATAGCTTGTTTTAGGCCCTTGAAACCCCTGCAAATAAATGGCATCAGCATCTCCCAAGCGTCCCGTATGACTTGGCCATGTACCAATCACCCTTTTCTTCCTCCATTGCTGGTATTCCGAGAAACTCATCAATAGCCTCATCTGGATTGTCGGCCTTCATCTGCTTGGCATTGTAGTATTTGTTTTCGATCCCAACATCCCCGGTCTCTTGGTCATCATCGTCCTCGTATTCGAAGTCGTATCTGAAGCTGTTAGTTGAGTGAAGAGCCCATCGCGTATGGTCCTCCTACTGTTCTGGATCGGAATCTTGCATGAAATCATCGTCGTCCGACATTTTGATGGCCAAGTACCCCGTATCGCGATGATAGAAACTCAATCAAAGACTGATGAGAGACAGACTGTATGCATGAAGTTCGGGCTTGAAAAGTCATTACAAGTGCTGTATTTGTCGTTCTTCACTTCACATCAACAGCTGAACATCTACACCTCGGGTAAAATTCGGTGATAATCGTTCCCTAGTGGGGAATCTTCCCGACTCACTCCGCCTCCAACTTCCTATTTACGAATTTTCATGTACAACTCGCGTCCTGCGATTATCCTAGAACAGGCCACAAAGGTTTCCAATACACAACCTCACAGCCTGCAGTATCTGCAAGAAAACTATACCTGCTACGATGGGTGGGGATCTCAACCTAAAGAAGTCATGGCACCCAGTGCTCATGAGCAACCAGCGTCGAGTATGGGAGGAAGAAAAGAAGGCGCTCGACGAGCGCAAGCGGATAGAACAGATGATGAAGGAACGACAAGAGGAACGCCAAATTCAAGAGTTACAGGAGATGCAAGAGGCTGCTGGGGGCAAGAAACGACTGAATCGTGTTGACTGGATGTATTCTGGTCCTTCAGCAGGACAAACTGGCACTACGGAGGAGACGGAAGGCTATCTACTGGGGAAGAGAAGGATTGATGGCCTGATCACAGGGACCGAGAGCAAGAAGCTGGAGAAAAAGGCCGACGAAGATTCATTCATGGCGCTGCAAAACGCCAACACACTCAAGGACACGGCCTCCAAAATCCGCGAAGACCCTCTGCTAGCGATCAAAAAGCAGGAGCAAGCGGCTTACGAAGCATTGATGAACGATCCTGTTAGGAGACGGTTGCTGTTGAAAGCCAGTGGGGTAGATGTGAAACCGAAAGACAAGGACCACAAGCACCGAAAGCATCATCACCGTGATGAGCAGAATAGCCAACACCGGAGCCACAAGCGAAGACGTCTGGGTGAGGATGACCGACAGGCCCGGAAAAGCAGACATGACTACCGGCAGCGTTCCGACTCTGCATCCTACTCTAGATCCCCATCTCCATATGGGCGAAGATCCCCTTCTCCTTACAGGAGTAGAAGAGCATCTGCGCCGTATCGAAGGCCTAGATCTCCGACACCCCCACGGCAGAGATCACCGTCACCATACGAACGAAGCGGATCCCCGTCCTCGTACCGTCATAAACGTTCTCCATCGTACTATCGAAGCGTAAGATCTCCTCAACGGGCCCCAGACAACGACAAACGACTGAAACACAGTAAGAGCTGGCACGACAATAGGCGGCGCAACACCTCGTCGCCCGAGGAACAATCGGCAGCAGCGCAGCCAAGGAGGAATGACCGTCAAGCAAAACTTGAAGCTATGCAGGAGGCAGCGTCTGAATTAGACCAAGATCGAGCGAAGCGCATCGCCGCGCTCGAGGAACGTGATCGAGCTGAGCGAGAGGTCGAAGATGTAGCTCGTGCCAGATCTTCGAAGTATGGTGGGAAAGGCGACTTTGTGACCGGGTTGCATCGCAAAGCTGGGGAGATGGACATAGGGGAAAGGATGAGGAGAGGAAGGCGAGGACTAGAACGGGACAGGGATGGGGATTGAATTGTTCGCGTTTGCAAGAGTTTCCTGTGCAGCAGAATGCGTCAGCTTGCTGCCTAGACGATCAACGAGCATATGGCATGTGTCAGACTGGGTGGCTTCCAGGTGTTTTCTCTGAGAAATCGTCAGCTGCTAAGGTAGTTAGACTTCTGCGCCGCTAGAGGCGCGGCAACTCTTCGTATGGATTACTCTACGAATAGATCAATGGTCACAGCCCAGCGATGATACCAGGCTTGGTACCTATACTTGGAGAATCTGAGAAGACATGTTTATACTAGCCTTGACCGACTGCCGCATTAGGAGCTTCGAGGAAGGTTAATGCAAAGTAAGTATCATAAAGTCAGGCACCCGCAAGGCGCTAAGTCCGGACTAGTGCTCTCAGGTACCTCTTCAGTTCACTTCACTTTGATTCAAACTCAGTTCAATGCCAACCTACGATCACACCTAAAATACTTATACTTAGATCCCCCCCGATCATTTCGCAATCCCTCCTTCCACGATACCTAGGCTTTTGCAGATATCACGAATGCGCTTCCGTGGCGCACCCCGACCCTAGAACCTAGACCTTATCCGAAATGCCTCTTTGCGGCGGGGGGAAGACAGTCCAGCGGAAGCTGGTACTACTGTATGGCACATCTTACGGTCTAAGAGACGAGACCATATGCTAAACGATTCCGCCCTTTAGAGGTGACGGTGCTTGCGGAAAAACATCGCTTCTTAATGTCTTCACGAGAGGGCAAGTAACGCCCCGGCCTCAGAACGAAATGTACTGATGAGCGCGTCGCAGATACTTCCCTACAGTCTAGTACGTCAATGAATGCTATCTGTGTACCTTTCCTGCGCTGACCAAGCTCTCCTCCCTTCAGCGAACCCACGGTCTTCGGTAAGCCCTTTAGCATGAAGCGTTCGGGGCTCGTTTATTGACAACAAACAGAGAACTACGTTCATGGTGCGCCTATGAGCGTCACTTAGTCTAGCGACTATTAGCTCACGATACTGTCAGACATCTTTGTGGATAATGTTCACATAGAATTATCATTATGGGACACGGCCGGGCAAGAAGAATTCGACCGCTTACGATCGCTGTCCTACGATGACACCCACACTATCATGCTCTGCTTCAGCGTCAGCATCGCCCCGAACTTTCGTAAATGCACGTTAGTCTAACACTTCCACCAGGTCGACTCCAAAGACTCTCTAGAGAACGTCGAGTCGAAATGGGTTGGCGAAATTGCGGAGAACTGCCAGGGGGTCAAACTCGTCCTTGTGGCCCTGAAATGCGATCTACGCGAGAGCCACGCCGACGACGATGACGAGGGTGATGATTCCGGTAATCGCAAAGAGAGGGAAACAATCAACTACAAGCAAGGGCTTGAAGTCGCGAGGAGGATACAAGCGCTTCGGTATCTAGGTATGCCATATACCGTTCACCACTGAGGTCCAGGGATGTCCGGCTGATATTGATGCAAGAATGCTCCGCCAAGCGCAATCGTGGCGTCAACGAGGCTTTTACCGAAGCCGCCCGTGTAGCTCTCTCGGTCAAAGGCGCGAGCGGCTCTGGTGGCAGCAGCAAATGCTCGGTCATGTAGATCCCAAAAGCCGCCGTTCCTTGCGTCCCCTGTGTCTATAAGACGAATCGTTCCGGAAGGCGTTCTTGCAGTGCCTCAGGGTTGGGGTACGGAGCTGGCTGGTGGGAAATCGTCACACATACAGGAACGAAGTTCCAATATCATGGAATCTGGGCTGCGGCGTCAAGGGCTGGGAGGTTTCGCAGCGAAGCGACATGGGTGTAATATAAGCGTACTTTGACAGGGGGTCGGCTACCACGTCGGCAGCTCTAAGTACATAGGTAATCCAACTTCTTACAGGCAAGAAACGGTGAGCTACTCCTCCTTAGCACGATTTCCAGCATACTTGAGCCGACATCAAAGCAACACCAACCCGTATGGGTAAAGCTTCTGTAGTCTTCAGCCACTACTTCAAGGTACAGGCATATAAGATTGATTCAGATCTTCACTGCGCCCAGTTGCTTTAGTCAGTAGCAACTCCTGTGAAGACACATTTTGGCATCGCTGCCCAGTCCATGTCCCAGATAATTGCGCGTCTGTCTTGCCATGTTCTCGGGTTTGCGAACAAACGGCGAGGTGCTGAGATATGGACTAAGCTGCCAGATGACCAACAAGACTTAATAACAGAGTCGAATAGAGGAAGGGCAGCTTAGTCTTCAAGTCATTCAGAGATATCAGGCGCAGAATGCAGGGAGGTGCCAACTCTATGCCGCCCTATGTTGATAAGGCGTGAAAGTAGCACTTTATACGAACCCTTTCCAGGTACCATGTTGTAACCTTCAAGACGATCTCTCTGGTCTCCTCGCATACTGCCTAGGCATGATAACAGGCTGCCGTCTCGCTCTTGCGTACATCTCGTCAACCACAGGCGACTTCCCCTCCGTCCGTATCACCGTTCCTATCGACATGAAAAACCTGTACACCGACTCTCAGCCAGTTCTTCCCAGATTTTGAGCGCCTATGATCGAGCACGTACCCGAAAGTGGCCGCCGAGCCTAGCATGTACTGTCCTAACGTTCTTGCTGGCCCACTTGTCCCGGCGCCGTATCTCATGATGTTGAAGCCTCCTGTAGTTCTCTCAGCTGCCTTTCCCGATCTCGTAGAAGCTGACATGCGCACCGAAGATGAGACCCATGATCAAGCCAACCGCTAGTTCAGTATGTCAGAGAAGGTGCTAGACGAAGGGAGCAGGAGGCAAGTATACAGCCACCCAGCATAGCTCCCATTTTCCCTGGAAAGCGTGAGCTTTGTTCATAGACGTGTACAGCTGGAGAAGAGGACTGCGTACATTTGTCGAAAGTCGACGGGGCCCTCACTCCTCCGCCACCCACGGACGACGATAGCATTAGCGGCATAGTGACTGCCTACCTTACGTGGAGTATGGCAACTCCAACTCCGCAATAGATGCGCTCGCGGACTTGGCGCCTATCCCAGGGTCGAGGCGGAGGTCACGTGCTCACCAAGGGACCTTTGCTCTGTCGAACGCTGGCTCCAGTATGAAAAGAATGCAAATTGACTTTGCCTCGTTGTCACAACAATGCTGGCTTTGTATTCAACAATCTGAATACAATCTCATTGCTGCTGCTGCCAGCGTTGGCGTTTGTTTCGCGCCTCCTGGAGTTCTTTGCTAACCCGCTTGTGGGCGGCGCTTGCTTTCCATTGCTTTTGGGGAAAAGGATCACCCCTCGCCATCCGTCAAGACAACCAACGACCTCTTACACGCCGGCACCAACCCGACATTCACCTATCGCCGTAGTCACACTTTTCACTCTGCACATTAGAGAAACAACGAGTCAAGCCCCATTCCTTGCACACCAGTGTCACCCCACCTAATCCGCAATCTGTACATAATCGCGCTCGTCCGACACGAAGACCTTCCTTCTCCTAGACCCCTATCGATTCCAACATCTATGCGAAGGTCCATCGACTGATCGAGAAACCCATGAAGGGACTCGAAACGAAACGAAGTCGCCTCAAGAGAAATACGGCGCTTGTTTCAGCAAAACCCGAACTGCAACCCGATCGAATCTAGTATCGTTAGATTGTTCTCAACACTCTTGCCCGGTGAAGGAGGTTTCATATAGGAAGTCGCAAATACCACGCAGATGACTGCCGTAGCATCACCGCCGAGCTTCCAACCTCTACCTCGATGGGGCAATGGTAACAGTGCATCCGGAGCACTGGAAACTATGAGCACTGAAGAGGTATCACGAATGTTCCAACCTCGGAAAAGCATCCAACGCACCAACTCATCTTCTACCGTTGTGTCGTCCTCTTCTTCCAATGCACCGACTGCGCCTGCCCCATCTCAAGTCAATGGGGACGCGGTTGCCGCAAATGGCGAGGCAAGTGGATGGGAACCACGGAAGAAGCCAATAAAGGGTCTCTGGCCGCCATCGAAGGCTGAGCCAGTTTCTGGTCTGTCAAATGCACGGTCACAACCACTCCCAGCACTCTTGTCAGGCCAGTCTGCCGCTTCGACTATGTCCGCCATGCACCAACCATCATCAATCCTTCCTTCGCAAGCCCGACTAAAGGCACAAACTCAGCAGAATGGGAACAGGCCAGGTCAGCCTGCCAGTCAGGGAGAACCACAAGCCATTCTGGTCTTGCTACCGTTGACCGGGACTTTCGAGCGGAAGCACATCACTGTACCATATATGCCAGACGTTTTGCGCATCGGCCGACAGACCAACGTTAAGACTGTTCCGACTCCGGTGAATGGATATTTCGATTCGAAAGTCCTCTCAAGACAACATGCCGAGGTGTGGGCGACGCCTGAAGGCAAAATAATGATTCGAGATGTGAAGTCTTCCAACGGTACTTTCGTGAATGGTCACAGATTGTCGCCAGAGAACCGGGAATCGGAGCCGCACCCATTGCATGAAGGTGATATGTTGGAGCTGGGAATAGACATCGTTAGTGAAGATCAGAAGAGCATCGTTCATCACAAGGTGTCCGCCAAAGTGGAGCTTGCTGGTGTATATGGAAGCGGCACAAACATCCTCAACCTCAATTTTGGCGATATGGAATCAGCTTCTGGAAACGGTGTTGGTTCAAACGGCCAGCAATTGCGAGGACGAGGCGGAAGTCAAGGTTCTATCGGTCCCAATGGCCGGACGGGCGGTCCTCTGAATGTAGTGGGGAACAATGCGAACATGATGGGCCCGCAGCGCCAGATGAACATGTGGCTTAATCCGATCACTATAGAGCAGGTGGTCAAAAAGCTTACAGTAGGTCTCCTTATGCTAGAAACACGTGACAATTTACTAAATACGTTAGACGGAGCTCAAGCAGGCAAAGCAGCAGTCACAAGATCTACATCATACGAGCAACTTCTTCAGTACGCTCTTGAGCTTGGAACCCGGGCAAGAGCTGCCAAAACCTCCAGCAGACCCCAAGCCTGTCCCAGAGCCTCATACGAACGGGATCTTACCAAGGGCGGACGTCGAGCCTCTATCTCCATTTTCGCAACCCCCCGCCCCACCACCACAACAACCTCTACCCGAGAAGCCCGATATCGCCGCTTTCATCTTCCCTGACGCAGCGCTTTCCCAGTCACCGCTGCAGAGGACCGATACCGAAAGACCATTCTCTGGAATGAACTTACCCTCCAAAGCCGAACCGCAGTCGAGCCAGATCTTGTCCTTGGTCGAAGCGTTGAATACAGCTAAACGCGAAATCGATTCACAAGGTGACAAAGTCAAACACTTGGAGGTCCTACTCAACAGAGAGCGCAAGGCTCGAGAAAGCGCTGAAGAGAAGGCCAGACGTTTATTGGAAGGTCACACCCCTGCTAAAGTCAATGGTCATGTCATGAGCACCGTAGATGAAGATGCCTTTGAGCCTCCATCCGAATTATCAGAAGACCGCGATGTGGGCCTTACGAACGGCTACCACGACCCGAACGACTCGGAAGAAAGGCTCACTGACGCTTCGTCAATCGTTTCTAGCTCAACAGTGAAGTCTCCCGAGGAGTTACATTCCGAGACGAAGCAAGTAGAGGCATCAACGTCCCGTTTGCAGGAGCGCCTTGATCTTATGGTGCGAGAAATGGACGACATGAAAGTCGTCATGGAGAACTACAAGCGCCGAGCGGAGGACGCCGAAGAAGAGCGCAACACCTTACGGGATATGATCGAGAAGATCCGTGCCACTGGTGCTTCCAGCAACGGCAAGCTTGTTAGCAAAGCAAAAACATCACCCGAGGACGATCCATCGGACGAGATCATCAACGAGTCCGAAAGTCAGGCGCTTACATCAACAGAGAGAAGGATCTCCATGTCTCAACCGTATGCCAGGGCCAACGGCTCCGCATCTGGCCCGACAACGATTATACCCGATCTCAAGGAGCTGGAGCGGACTGTCAGCTCGGTATTGCAGCAGACACAGCCGCGTGGTCAGGGAGCCATGGTAAACGGCAATCTAGCGATGCAGAGCGCGCCTTATGTGAGTATGGTGGGGGTGGTCTTGCTTGGCGTAGGGATCATGACTTGGTTGAATGGATGGCAACGAGAAAAGATATGAACGTTCGGCCGTTGCTGCTAATTTTTGGTGGCCACGTACTGGAGGCCTCCTATGTTGGCTGAAGACTCTCAGCAGACCAAGCCTCAGCCTGAGGACAGCAACTTCGGCTATCGAGGAATCTCAGGGGGGAACGCTCGTTGTGGGGAAGAATCGCATCACTAGCGAAGGAGTGGGAAGGACAGGGAAGGAGTAGTGCATTGCATGCAAAGCGGTTTGGGCATTTCCAGGGCGGTCAGGCATCACTTCTTCGCTAGATATCTTTGGGGATTTTAACGGCTTATATCAAGTGGGAAGGCCATGCACGACAACCCTTGACCAAGACGAGTTTCGTTTGTTCTTTCCAAGGTGGGAAAACTTGATATCCAGGGCGTTCGTCGGTCGTTGTAGGGCATTGAACGGGGCTGTCCCGGGGAGGGAAGCGGAGTATACATAGCGATCGATTAATATATGACGAATGATTTTTCGATGGAGGATTATCCCCTCGGTTGAGGCCTCACGCTTGGTTCCAGTACTGGGAATTTTCCATTTCGCAGATTAACGAACGGCGCCTGTGTATCTTTATGACGGCAAGACCGACAGCAGCGTCACGGACTTCCATCGAACTCGGCCACTGCCGTCCCTGCCCCATCCGAGCAAGCAAAGTGTTGGTCTCGGCGGTACTGAGGCCTCGACCTTCGTCATGCTATAACCTCCTCCACAGCTCTTATGCAGACGCTTCGGCAACTGTATCAGCGAGGTGATGTCCCATAGATATCCTAGTCTCGTGCGATTCAATTCTGATGAGAGAGATCTGCTCGTATCTATCAGCGAGTAGCTATCCTAGGTGCGGCTGATATGGTATTGATGTTCTGGTCATGCTGGAGCATTTTATCGTATATCGGGCAGCGCATCCATACGTCGTGGTATCCATCTCACCGCATCTTTGCATGTTTGAGCAAAGCAGCACTCCGCCCGCCTCGTTACCCGCCTCCTAATCCATAACCCACTCCTCCAGCTGCACGTTCGAAAGCTCCTCAGTCGAGGCCACGAACCCACCATCCCCCCTTCTCCCCTATATCCTCAACCCCACCCCCCCTCACCTTAACCCAACCCCAACCTCCACAGCACTAACCCTCCTGACCCTCGTCCCCCCTTCCCCCTCCTCCCCCTCTGCTTCCCCATCCCCTGCCCCATCCCCATCCCCATCCCACTCAACATCATCCACAGCACCCACACTCCCCGTCCCGATCCTAACTCTACAATCCGTCTGCCCCTGGAAAAAAAGACCCAGGCTTAGGACTTTCTCTACGGCGCGCCCGGTGCCGCGGAGGATGACCTCCTCCCCTGCCGAGCTCTTCTGATTCGTGGGCGCTGTGGCTGGGGGTTTGGGGGGGTTGGTGGTATTGGAGTGGGATTGAGGGCTGGTAGAGGGGTGAGGGTTGGTGGGGTGACTTTTGGTAGGAAGGGGAGGGCGAGGGGTGAGGAGGGAGCGCACGCGCTTGACGGCGGAGATGAAGGGTGTGTGCGGGGCGATGTAGATTGTTTTTTGGGTGGAGGCGTGCGGGGGAGGGATGGGGGGGTGGAGGAGGGGGCGTTTGGTTAGGAGGGTGCCTGGGTGGAGAGGGGGGGTTAGCTTTGGGGGGGGAAGGGGGGGAGGGGGGGAGGGATGGGGGGGGTGAAGAATGAGGGGGGTTGGCGGGGGTAGAGAATTAGGGGCAATGGTGTGTGTAAGAGGAGGGAGGGACGGAGACCGGGTATTTGAAGAAGAGAGAAGAAAGAGGGTTGATTGGGGGAAGGAGGGAGTAGAGATCGGGTCATACTTTTGGGCAGGCGAGGAAGCTTGTGGATTCTGGATTTGGTGGGTCTGTTTGCGGGTTTTGGAGGGGGTTGGTTGTTCTGGGGTGCCATGATGGGCAAGAATGAATGATTGATGAATTGGATTGAGAAGTGGAAGCCGCAAGCGGGATGCAAGTCATAGAGAAGGTTCGGCACGCGTCCCGCTAGCGCAAAAGCATCAGTATCAGATCCCAGGTCTCCCTTCAGCTCCTCAACCTCCACCACCATCCCGACAATGCCCCCCCTACCCCAATGCACCTCCACCACCTCCATCTCCCACACCTAACCCCCTACCTCCACGCCTCCCATCTCCAATCCCTCCTCGTCCGACAACACCTCTCCTTCCTCGCCAAAACCGCCCCCCCCCCACCATCCCTCCCAAATACTACCTCCTCACCATCCCCCTTCCAATCCCACCTCACCCCACCCCCCTCCCGACCCCCACCCTACCTCCTAACCTTCACCCCCCTTCCAACCTACACCACCGGCCGACGCGACCTCCCCCTCCTCTGCGCCTCCCAAATCGCCCACCTGACAGCCCCCACCCCCTCGGGGCGCGCATCCTTCCAGCCCTCCCTCCGCGGCGGACAGACCACCTTCCATGGCCCTGGGCAAGTTGTCGCGTATCTGGTTGCGTATTTGCCGAGGCATGGGCTAGATACTAGGAGCCATGTTTGGTTGCTAGAGGAGGCTGTCATCAAGACCCTCGCCTTCTATGGGCTAGTGGGGGTTCGAAGCGCGGAGTATCCCGGGGTATGGGTTGCTGGCAGTGGGGCCAGTTCGGGTGTTGGATTGGTTGGTGGGGGAGGTGAGAAGGGGAAGGAGAAGAAGATCGCGAGTGTAGGTGTGAGGTTAAGGCGGCATGTGAGTAGCTATGGCATCGCGCTGAATGTGGCTACGGATCTGGGATGGTTTGAGCGGATTGTGGCGTGTGGGCTGCCGGGGGATAGGGTTACGAGTATGGAGCGGTTGGGCGTGAGGGTTGGGGGTGGGGTGGAGGAGGTGGTGGGGGTTTTTGAGGGCGTGGTTGCGGGGTTGTTGGGTGGGGTGGAGGGGGTGAGGAGGGTTGAGGAGGGGGAGGTGCTGGCGTTGGCTGAGGAAGGGGACAAGGGGATGGGAGAGGAGGGGTAGAGGCTGTATTTACTTGGGGAGGGAATGGAAAGGCTGGGAGTTGAGGTTCTGAGCGGCTGTACTTGGGCTGTTCGCGAAGGGTGGCCTAGTTTGATAGAGGGCTTTCCAGACAGCTGCCAGCCTGGAGCATCAGAGGCCCCTAAAAAGATGATCGTGGCTTGAGAAGTCATTGAGCGAGAAGGGTCTCACAAATACCTTCGTCGGTGTGCTAGAGTGATAGAACAACAGTTCAAATAGATAAAAAACCATGGAATCTATACCTGAATCACAGAACTGTGTTTAGAACATTTACTGAAGCCGCTGTTGACGATTGATTGTCGACGACGTGGAAAACCCAATGACCTTTCCTTCCTGGTCTACTAGAATGGCAAGTTAGTGTATGGCATACATGCTTTACAGGAGACCTTGAGCGAGCGAAGATTGAAGATACCTATGGAGATAGAGAAGGTTGGGTGTTTGTACATGGATTGGATTGGTTTTTGCTTCTCCGCCAAACCCGCAGCTTGTGACAGCTCGTCAGCGAATGATATTGGTGGTGGAAAGGGGAGCAAGACTCGGTAATCTGCAGACCCGTATTGGAAACGTGTGGAAGATGGGTGTTGAAACCTCCTTAGAAGAATTGAGGCCCGGAGCTGTTTCTTTGGAGAGTTGTGTATGTACGGATGTGTATGGGTAGATATGTTTTGAAAAGGTGATTTGAGGACCTCTTTACTACACCCAAGAGGGGTCTAGAACCTATATCGCAAGCGTAGTAGCTTTGTGTGCTAAGGTATCAGAGATGAAGACTACTTCCGAGTAGATTTTTAGATTATGCAGAGTTGGAGAACAGGATATACATAAAGCAAGCTTGCTGTGCGTTTGGAATAAGAGATATGATATGCCAGATGAGCACAGCATATATTTGGACAGACCAAGTCCAATAAATCAGATTAGTTTGATCCACACGAATCCTTTTTGCGTTTAGCGCACAGGTGTTCGACAAAGAAATAAAGAAACCTGAATGAATTATGGTTTTTGTCAAAACATGATTTCTTCTTCATAGTGAATGTCAATACCCTACCTTAGACTTAAGATGGTATCACGAGAATTGAGGTATTCCTCATCTCGCTTAGCGCACTGATGCTCGACAAAGAAATCGGGAAACCTGGATGTGTCAGGATAGCGCTGGCGTGACTGTGAATGAACTGATTTTCAAGATACCTTAGACAATGCCCTAGAATAGGCAAGCATTACGAAAATTGCCGTATTCCTCTTCTCGCTTAACGCACTGATGCTCGACAAAGAAGCCAGCAAACCTGGATAAGTCAGGAGATAGTGCTGGCATGATTGCACAGTGAATTCCAACCCAGTGATGCCCCAGGATAGGCTAGCATCATCAAAATTGCCGTATTCCTCTTCTCGCTTAGCACACAGACATCCGGCAAAGAAGTCAGGAAACCCAGATGAGTCAGGAGATATCTGGGTGCGGCGTGACTGCATGTTTTTGACATAGTGAATTTCCATCCAGTGATGCCCTAGGATAGGCTAGCACCGTGAAGAATGCCGTATTCCTCTTTGCGCTTAGCGCACAGGAGTTCGACAAAGAAATCTGGAAACCTGGATGGGTTATGGAGTGTGCTGTGATTTTTGGTTATGATCTCCCATATGACAAGCCCATTAAAAAATTTCCACTCTTTCCAATGAAGTGAGCAGATGATATAATGACCATGCAGTTAATTCTTGATTGCTCATCCACTCCCATGTCTATGTACAAATCATTGTTCTACCTCCTTGCTCCGTCTGCATAGTAGGCTAGGAAGGATCCATCACAGCTACCCCGACTACCTCTTATCGGCTGGTTTCTGGGTTTTGGACGCTGGGTTTCGGGGGTCGTTTTTGAACTCGTCGGCTAGTAGAGATGATAGTGGTGAGCAAAGAGTATCCAAGGAGACGTGGACGGGATAGATATGTCGCAGGAAAAGACGATTTAAAGGTCGAAAGCCGTGGGAATGGAAGAGGGTGATCTTACTGTTGATGAGAGTCGTAGCGAAGGCGTTGACGCCGTAGAGGATGACGAGACCTGTACATAGTGACATATTATCAGCCCTCGTGCCTTTGATGGTCCAATAGGGATGTAAAATGCCACGAGGAACGCAGCTGGCAGTATTGTGTCCAGATCCACGATAGCTAGTTTCTTCAATCGCGAATGATTTCCAGACTTTACACTCAAGAAGCGAGGAGTTGACAGCACAACGTAGACATACCGGCAGCGAAGAAGGGAGCCATTGGCCTTGCTATACCATCGTCAGCGATCACTGCTGTCTCGACCATTGCCGCGAAGACCCGGTCACGAAGACATACCGATAGGCGCAGGGAATTTCTTCCCTAGCAAAGACATCGTTTTGAACTTTTATGATCGCTATTGGAAGGTTCGGGAGGATGTGGTTCTGCTTGTGGTTCGTAAACCTTTTGGATTGACGTTGGAGCTTTGCTGAAAGCTTGGATGACGCCGCTTTTAGAACACGCTGTTGCCGCTGCAGGCGCCGAAAGCCCGCAACCAACACCCTTCAACGATATCGAACGCAAAACACTGCATTGTATCATCACAGAGACGAGGAACCATTGCCACGCAAAGTTGGTCGGGCGTTCGGCTCTTTGATTTTCATGGCTTCGGCCCTCTCCTCCTGCGTTTCCTCCTTACAATCCACCAACCAGCTCCTCTCCTCCAGCATCTCCATCCTCGACTCCGGCGTCAACGACTTCCCACGCCTCTCCAAAGTTTTACAAACAACGCGCGTACGTCCTGCCCGTCCTTTGCCCCTCTACTCTACCATATCAAACTCCAGTGTCGATCGTATCCTCGCTAAACCCCACCACAGCATTTCGAGCTTCTCCCCGAATCCTCCCTCAAATCCGCCCAACGCTCGCTCCTCGACTCACTAACCCCCGAAATCAATTCCCTCCTCTCACGCTGCGAATCACATCTCGACCGGCTCGAGCGGCGGGAACAAGCGCTCATTGCGCGCTGTGAATTGCTCGAAGGGCGGCTATCCTCAAGTGGGGAAGATGGGCGGAGAAGCCGATCGTCGTCTCTGGCGAGGACGAGTGCGGGGGGAGAAGTAGATGGAGCGAGTGAGAGGGAGATGTTGAGGCTGAAACAGATGAGGGCGAAGAAGGAGAGGTTGCAGTATGCGGTTGAGAGACTTGAGTTGCAGGCGAAACAGAGGCAGAGGCAGTTGAGGATGAGTGTAGCTGCGCAGCCGAGGGTTGGGGATGAATGAGTGGTATGATTTTTGGGCATAGAGCGGCGTTTCGGATGGAAGGATATACCCAGGTGTGTTACTGATGTAAATAGTTGAATGAGGGCTTTGATGTTTTCATTTGAAGCTTTCTTGACGGGGCTTTCTCAAAATTTGTTCAAGGCTTCTTTATTCCTTTTTCGACGACAATATCTCTCAGACCCATCAACCCGAGCCAGACCGCTTCTTCAGTCCTCACAGTGCGACTACCCTGACCAGGGCAGAGGTTAACCCAATAGTCGAATAACCCGCTCGGTTCAGTGACGCCCATTTTCTCAAGCTCAGCGTCCGCTTTGACTGCTACCTCCAGACCTGCTACACCTCCAAATACTATGAGCATATGCTTGAATTCCGGCACCGGCGCCTGGTTTGAGGATGTCTTGGTCAAGCCCGATACTGAAGTTCCACGTTCTGAGGTACCAAAAGTCAAATCATAGCCACCATCATACGGCGACTCTGTCAGCACCGCGGATAGTGAAGACGCCGAACGCACGCTGTATCCCCAGTAGTAGCCAGCTTCTTCTCGCGGCGCAGACGGTGCTACAGCTTCTGCAGAAAGTTCTGGATTGTCTATGTCTGCCGGCCCAGAGGTGTCCGCGAACTTAAGCGTTACCCGAGTGTTCGGTGGTATCGAAGATGGGATAGTGACTGGGTTTGTGAAGCCAACATCGACGAGTGTTTTCGGTTCCAGGTTGGCCACGGTATTCTTTCGCTTGTTCTTCTTCTTCCCTCGCTCTTCCGTGGTTCCATTAGCATCGTAAGCCTCTGCAGACCCTTCGAGTGTGACCCCTTCACGGTATTGACACCACTCATGAGGGCGTAGATGATGTGGCATGTCCAAACTTGGCAAAGCGCCAGCTTTTTGAAGATCCGGGTGCATCGGAAAGAGCCATTGTCTGAAATGAGGCGGCGTTTCAAGGTACGATAGGATATGCATCAAGAAGTAGTTGGGATTGGTGTTGCCGTTATACGACTCTTCGGCATGGCCATTCTGCTGAGTCTTCAATGAAAAACCATCTTCGCCCTTCTGCTGGTGTTTCGGCACATCATCGAAGACAATAATCTCGTCTACGCAGAAGACTGCCAGAGCTCGAGCGATCTGCCCAGCTAATTGCGTTTTCAACTCCGCTGATTGTGCGCTGGTGATCTGATATCAGTGCACCAATTTCAAGATAATAGTGAGTTTTGTGTACTTTGCAATAATGCTACCTGGCAATGCAATGCTCAAGGTATAGTTGCGACCCCCCGTGGGCCTGAAGAGGGCCGTGGGCTTCGAGGTATCGACCTCATCGTGACGGGTTTTTGTATTAAGTTCCCGCTTGCGTTTCTGTGAATCAGTCAGTGAGGATGATGCAATATAAACAGGCAATTTCACCTTGGAACTCATCGGTCACTCATGCGCATCGCTGTCGGGAATAGATAGATCGCCGGAGATCTAAGGAGATTCAAAACCAAAAGCGGTAGAACGGCAGAAAACGCGGAACCAAAGCCGCATTGACATCCTTTTGAACGTGGCATTACAATCCATCCGCTTCGAACACATCAAGGACGCCTACCATCAAGCTCATAATGTCTGTTCCAGCAAGACCCTACTTATCAAATGGCCAAGTACTCGAGAGGTATTGCGGCCTTTCCCCTTAAACTCCAGCCATCCGTACTGACTTCTTCACCTAGCCCACCACTCTCCGCCCGCCTCCGCAATGCCGCCTCCAGCACCTACGCTTTCCTCGGCCTTTACCTGACCTCTCTCTTCTCTGTGAGCCTCCATGTCCTATCACATTCTTCACGCAGCCTAGTGTCAGAGTGCTGATAGACTCGATAGCTTGATGCCTACGCCGCCGCAGAGGCTTCACCGTTCAATGTCCGAGGATCGTCCGGCCGCTCAGGTCCGTCGAGAGGTAGCGGTGGGGACGGTGGTGGAGGTTCTGGAGGAGGTGGGCCTGGTAGCGGCAGTGGAGGAGGAAAGAGGTTGGGGAGGGTAGATGATATTAGAGGGCCGGAGTGCAAGAGCTGCCAATGAGTGCGATCCTACCTTGACAACGAAAACCCAGGATTCAGGCACCTTCAATTTTCTATCGTGATTATAGCGAGCAAACAGCAACTATGGAGCTAGCAGCTGTTTCCATCTCAAGTAGGCTGCCGAAATAGGGTAAGGCAGCGCCCCAAGCGGATAGCTGTGCGCAAAGAGGCTTCGAGTTCGCTCGTAGACGTCAGCCTGGTCAGTCTCTCCCTCTTCAATCCAGTAATCACATTCCCAGCCTTGTCCTCCGGGCGACGCCAGGAAACAAGTCCGGCGTCGACATACACAAGCCACTCCTGCTCCATTCAATTTGCTCCGATACTTCTCCATTAAAGATTCCCATTCCCGTGTAATGCAGCAGTATCCACCAGACTCTCTCGCTTTCATCATTGCCTTCCCTATCTCGTCAAATCCGTCAATACATCCACGGAACCTAAGACTCGCTAGATGCTGGAAATGGCTGACCGTGTCCTGTAAGACAAAAAGGCAAAGCGGCAATGTGTCGAGGTCGCTTCTTTGGCTCTTGAGCGGCCCGTCAACTGCTGTTCTCGGAGAAAAATCTCGGAAAACTAGGAAACAAAACAGACGTTAGCTAGAATTGCCCGGAAGCGTTGTACCGTCATTACGGCAATAAGTCGCGGCATCAAAGGAGTATATAAAGTTCAAGCCACTTACGGATCGTCAGTACTCGTAAATTAGGCATCTGTTGCCTTGTGACCTCGGTATAATACAACATCTGATGACACTCCCAGCGCTCAACCAGTCCGAGCTCAAGATCCCTGATATGTCCTGCATTGACCGGTCCAATGCTGCGCAGAAAGATGACAAGGTCGAAAGCCGCTTGCTCACCACGGTCCCAGGGGCAGATGGTATCACTGGAATCGGAATCTCGTTTGATGACTTCACCGGGATTCAGAACTTCGGGCATCAGACGTGATGAAACAGCGCAGGAGGTATAGAACGACTTAGGAAACTTTCCAAGGTCGGGATCAAGAGTGGCTGCAGTCATCCTTCGCAGCTCAAGAAACCAGCGCTCATATTGCCCAAGCTCGGCCACCCCTTCATTTTGCAACGCAAGCCTAAAAGCGGCCCCGTAGACATAAAGTTCTTTCATATTCCCAGCAGTCAAAGTCTTGAACTTATTTAAAAAATAGAGCACACAATTTGCTTCTGCATAGATAGCTTTAGACACCTCAAGAATCCTTGTGTACGGATATAGATCATCCTTTCCGTAAAGACCTTTGGGGTCAATGATCTGAGCTGGCACTCTGCCAGGTACGGCCGGTATGCGGCATGGTACGACGAGCAGTTCTTCGTAGATCATCGTTCGAATCTCTGTACAGGCCCGATCAGCTGAAAAAGTATAGAGCCGCCAGCCTATGAACGAGTACTTACCCAGAGGTAATTGCATGAAAGCAAAGGACTGGCCCGATTGGGAAGCCTTTGACTCCGGTAAGGCGGCCATTTTTGCGAAAATTCAGAAGGTGCGTCACCCAGTCATGCAACTCGCAGTAATGGCATTATGTCGATTTGGAGTTGACCGTCTGAGACTGAAATTGAAGATAGAAGATGAATCTATAGCGGTCGTGGACGCTGGATAAGGTACTATGTAGCTTGGCACGTGATGTTGTTAGCGAGACCCATGTGCCTTCCCATATTAAAAGTGAGCTATTACGGGAACCGAAGACACACAACCCCTTGCAATCATCCAGGAATCATCCAGGAATCATCCAGGGAGCTTCTTGATTCAGCAAGCGGGGAAGAATAGCGGAATTACTTGAGCTTTCAGCAATCCGGCCATCTTTAACCCTTGTGGGTGAGAGTAATACGAAGTAGGTATTAAAAATACACTCCAACATAACCAAGGAGAAAGCACTAAGAACTACTGAATGTCTTTTGCAAGACGGAATCAGGCCTTGGTCTCGCCTGTGGGGGTCCACAATCTAATACGTGATCCCGTCAATCAAGCCCTTCGCCTCATTGATGATCCCCACGCCATTGCTGGTACCGATTCTCTCTGCACCAGCCTTCATCATGGCCAGACACTCATGTATCGTCTTTACACCGCCGCTTGCTTTGACCTTGAAATCATCCCCGACCATCGCCTTCATCAGCCTGACGTTTTCGATGGTCGCCCCAGGCCCATTGAGGCCGGTGCTCGTCTTGACGAAATCTGCTCTCGCCGCTTCAGCTATCTTGCAACCCGCGATGATGTCGGACCAAGAAAGTTGCGAGGTCTCCAAGATCACTTTGAGGAGGATGGGGTGAGGGGCGATGTTGCGAATGGTAGCGATGTCCGTATAGACATGTTCGTAGTTCTTGGCCTTGAGTTGCACCCAATTGAGAACCATGTCGAGCTCAGACGCTCCAGCATCAATGGCCTTTCCAGCTTCCCTGGCGCCTGTAAGTTGTTTATACGTGATGTCACATGGATGACGGAACCATACTTCATTTTATCAGGAACAGATTGAGTACCTTCATGGAAGCCTACTACGCAGGCAACTACCACAGAGGACCCTTGAAGTAGGTCGACAGCGAGCGGGACCCACTCCAGCCGGACGCATACTGACTGTGCAGAGTTCACCACAATTAGCTTTTGCTAATGCCAACAACAGCTATATATCAAATGCAGGAACTTGGCAGACTGGGGAATAGAAATGATGTGCTTGTGTTCAAGCGACGGCATCAGTGGATGCTGGATTCACTTCGTGATACTATTAGAAACCCGTTTCTTGCGGCTTCCTTAGGAGCCATTCCATCCAGTCACGGATACCCTTTGACGTTCGACCGCTTTTGCAGTGGGCCGTCACTGGTCGTTCAGTCCGTTGCCATCTTGTCAGAACGTTTAAAGAGTGTGATAAGTCTGGTTCTTATTTCGCCAGGCCGTGGCGTCAGCACCCTGCCAGCGAATGGGATAATGCCTTTCCAGCGTATAGGATGTTGCATCACGGTCTTGACAAGGGACAAGAAAATGAGGGTCCACCAAATAGACATGAAGCTGGCAACGCCCATGACATGGAGGTAGGAGATGGTCTCTGCTGACCTTGAAGTTGTACGTTCGTGCCTGCTCACAAAGTTCTCGAATCTGATGCTTCGTCGCGTCGAGCTTCAACAACGTGTGATCTATACATTTCGCGAACCCCAGGGTCCCCAAGCCGGGCGCCTTATATTCAGTGAAGTTGGCTGGCACGCCTTTCTCGGCTTCTTTGATGACGTTAAGCCATTCATCGTTGGTATTCCTGGTCGTCATATCCACGCATTGCAATTGTTATTCTACTCTGGAACGTTGCAAAGATTGATTTGAGGTCATGTCTGTTGCCCGCTCCAGTCGATCGGCAACGATCAGAAGCCGGTCCGGTCGATGTTGAAACAGTCTAGCAAATCCAATCAGCTGGAAAGCCGCGAGCCTTCTTTGTCCGCAGAGGCTTTCAATTTCTCCAACACTCTCTACCAAAATGTTGTAGCATTCCTCGAGACGGGAGCGCCTGCCAAAGGGAACCGCCCTTAGCGATAGCAAAGATCTCCGCGGCGCTAGCGGGACATCCTCGGAGCCTCTCTATCGATAATGATAATGGCGTTATCAACAAATTTGCCCCACGGCCAGGAATTGCTCTAGGGATTGCCAATCACCATAAGACTACAAAAGCAATATGTCTCCATCCTTGTGTCCGTACACTTCGAGGCACCATCGCTCGGCATCGACCGCAGAGTTTCCTTTCGACGTCCCTTGAAAAACGGAGTGACTGTCCGGAGTTGCATTCATATTCCATTCATCTCAACCTAAGGTACCTATTCTTACAAGGATTCGATTGAGAAGCAACTGCAATATATTGACTCGATGGCGCCTGCCTTGCTGATAGCCCAAGACTGTGCCGGGCTTGTCCACTTAATTGTGGGATCTAACCCTCTAGCCAGTGCAAGATGTGCCAAGAGCATCGAAGTTGGGGCAAAGCCAAAGCTAATTGCGCCCTCAGACGCAGACGTTCACTACGTACTGGCAAAGCGGATCGAAGCTGGGGAAGTGGAATGGATACCAAAGATTTTCGAGGATGACGACCTGACGACATTGGGAAGGAAAGAGGTTGACTTGGTGGTTGATGCTGTCTTTGTGACCTCGGGGGGGAAATCGCCGCAGAGTATGCAGGATAATTCTTAGGACGCAGAACAAAGCTAACATTCGGCGATAGGTAATCACATATCAGCCTTGTGTCGCCGCTTGCGTATCCCGGTCAATGTGGTTGATGCACCCAACTTATGCTCGTTCACGCTTCTCTCCACCCACTCTGACGGGCCCCTCCAGATTGGCATCACCACGTCGGGCAAAGGCTGTAAGCTCGCTTCTCGCATACGGCGGGAGATCGCATCCATCCTTCCCCAGAATTTCGGCACGGCAGTCGAACGTCTCGGCACCGTCCGCCGTCGGATATGGGAAGAAGATCATCGGGTCCAAGCTTCCGAAGACCCAGAGGTTGAACCCGACGACGATGACACGGTTGCTCAGAAGGCGTCCTTCAATCAGCTCGTTACGGAAGCAGACCACACCACTGCCAAAACTCGGCGTATACGCTGGCTCTCGCAAATCTGCGAGTACTGGCCCCTTGGGCGGCTCGCCTCCATCACAGATGCAGACATTGATCAGATTCTGCAAGCCTACTCTTTTCCCTCGTCGCAGGTCCCGCCACTTGACAAATCTGTTCTTGACACGCGGCTGCGACCAAAAGCGCGCATCATTCTCGCTGGCTCCGGACCAGGCTCTCCTGCCCTCTTGACCTTGGCGACACACAAGGCGATCCAGACAGCATCCGTCATTCTTGCAGATAAGCTTGTTCCAGCACCCGTCCTGGATCTGATACCGCGTCGCACACCAGTCCATATAGCACGCAAGTTCCCCGGAAATGCTGAAGCAGCTCAGACCGAGCTTTTAACTCTCGGACTAGAAGCCCTTGAGAACGGCCACACTGTGCTTCGACTCAAGCAGGGAGATCCATATATATACGGACGTGGTGCCGAGGAGTTCGCCTTCTTCCGCGACAAGGGCTATCTACCTACTGTCCTTCCAGGTATAACAAGTTCGCTGAGTGCTCCGCTGTTCGCAAACATCCCGGCCACTCACCGTAGTGTGGCCGATCAAGTGTTGATATGTACTGGTACTGGAAGAAAGGGCGCGGCTCCTGATCCACCTCCATATGTACCTACGCAGACGGCGGTGTTCCTGATGTCATTACATCGACTGGGCTCACTCGTAGAGAGCTTGACTGGCATTGAGCCCGGAAGCAATGGGTCTTTAGTAAAGAATGATGGTACAGTACCCTTGAGACCTAGACCGTGGCCTTCAAATACGCCATGTGCGGTACTCGAAAGGGCCAGCTGTCCAGACCAGCGTGTCATACGTAGCACCTTGCGCAAAGTTTGCGCTGCTGTCGAGGAAGAGGGTAGTAGACCCCCAGGGATGCTGGTCGTTGGCTGGAGCTGTGAAGTCCTTGTAAAGCTACCACCTGGCCAAGACTGGGCTACTGAAGATGGGTTCGCCGGCTTCGACGGGCTAGACGACATCGCTTTCGGCGCAACAAGGCTCTACGCCGAAACAAGCACACCCACCGTAACAAGCACACCCACCGTTTGATCGGGCTGGTACTGGAGCCAAAGACTAGGAGCCTTCTTCGACTTCGATTCCCATGACGATACTCAAATTATGCCGCCAAACAGCCACCGCGTGACCCAGAGCACTCAACTTCGCCATTATAGCTATCAACGCCGGGTCTTGACTCTCCACCCGAACTTTCTCTCGTACTTTGACTTGTTGGTCTTTGTATGTGAATACTTGCTCAGACTCATCGTGCTCGGGTAGTCGGGGAGCAAGTCCAAGGCGCTGGCGAAGCGAGAAGCCAGATAACGAGGCATTATCATCATGCGGCCAGTACAGAGTGCGAACGTGGAGGAACAAGGCAGCATCAATGACTGAGAGGTGCGTCGAAAGATTCGGTGGATGTGGTGGAGAGTAAGCCTTGAACCATTAGAGCTCGGACGCCGAATATCAACCCAGTTAAGTCAGAGGAACCAATGAGACTTACATTGTCCTCCTCCCGCGGATCCCACCATTTCCCGCCCACCACATCTTCGCCTCCTTTTAGCGTTTGCCTCGCTTCGTCAATCGAGTCCGCCAAGAGCCGCAATTGACCTGCGATGAAGGAGGCGTCCTGGGCGTCGCCGGTCCAGGTACTGATGTCGATTATGTCGAGGGATTGGTTGAGAAGCGTGAGGAGGACGGCTAATTGTGGTAGAGAGATGGGGTTTTGGATATGTAGAGGGTATGAAGAGGCGGATCGTGGCGGTGGAAGGGTAGCTAGTCGAAGAGCGATGTCCTTGGATATGTCAGCCGTGCTTAGATGTGTACCTATGATCCGCACAAGATATAAAAACAGAAAAAGAAATCTATATCATCATCTCCATCCAGGTGTTATCATTCCACTCGATCCAGCAATATAGAGATCCACAAATACACCACACTGGGCAGACTCAGAACCTCTGCCTGTAGAGCAATCTCTTCTCCCCCTCCTCCCCTTCCTCTCAAACCTCTCAACATTCACAAACCACATATATGAAAGAAAATTTATGAATCGAGAAAATGCCAACTTCTTCGCCCCGCGCACCCTCCTCCTTGCCCAACTCCTTACCCAATCCCTCAACCCCATACTCCCCCTCCCCCCCTATCATCCCCGCCAGGCCCCCAAATCCCAAAAAAAGGAAATCAACTCACACCCCTAACCACCCTCCCCCCCACGCGAACAACCCACCCCTTGACAGCTTCACTCCTGACACTACTAACCACCAGCGTCGACCCGCCCCCCTCCCCACCCATCAACAGACCTGAACAATCTTCGAGGCCGGATTTTAGAGAGGCGAGGGTCGTTTGCAGCTCGGTTAGGAGCCAAGTGAGCTCTGCGCTCTGTGGTGAGGGGGGTTAGTTGGGTGTTGGGTGTGGGGGGAGGAGGGGGGGAAGGGGGAGGAGAGGAGGGGTATTGGGTGTGGGATTGGGAGGGAAGCTGAGGCGGATAAGCTAAGGGAAGGATGGGAGAGAGAAGGATGGGGTTTGAGGGACGAGAAGGGGTAAGAAGGGAAGGAGAGGGAGGGGAATTTACTTTCGTGTCTTCGATTTCGCGGGCGAGGGAGGTGGGGGAGAGGGGGGGCCAGATGGCGGTGGACATGGTGAGGTCTGGTGCTAATTAGGTTGGGGGGATGAAGGAAGGGTGAATAAGAAGGAGGGGGATCTGGAGGCGGGAGTACAAGGAAGGTCTCACTGAAATAGGCAGATATAATAACTAAGTAAGGTAAGGTAAGGTACGCAGGTTGTGGTTGAATTTGGGGCTTCAGGGCTGCCCCAGGGTCAGAACTTGAAGGTCACGTGATCTCTAGCTTGTTGGATGAGTCCCGTCTTGGATATTATGGTTACTACAATGATGCAGAGTGCCAGCCATGTCTGTTGCCTCACCCCCTCAACCGCCAATTCCTCGAACTTTCCGGTAACCCTTTCTGTCTTATCGTCCAATGCCGGCACTGGACTTGCCACCACTCGTCGCCGTCCGGTACGAACCAGTAGATCTTGCTGCAAGCCTCGCAGAGAAGAATGGCAGTCAATCTCATGTCTCGCTTGACCAGGTCTAGGAACCTACATCGTGCCTCTCTGTCGTGATGCAGCACTGATGCAGAGTCCTCGAAGGGTAGAACCGTGAATAGCGTTTTGCAGGTCAGACACAAGGCCATGGCGGACTCGGATGGTAAAGAGTGTGCTATCTGCTGCAGGGTTTCCGTGGGGAGGGAGAGTAGAATTGTGTTAGGTTTCGAGGAGAAATAGGCTGAGAGAGCGGTGAGGGAGGTTGTTGGGAGGGAGGTGATGAGGGAGCGGACAGATGAGAGGAGAGGATGGGTGAGAAACATGGTGATTGCATGCGTCAGGTAGGTGTGATGTTTACTCTGTGGTTCTAATAGAGATCGGGGTGGATCGCCTTGTGAACAGCAGAGGCAGAGAGATTGGCATTCGAACTATGGGATGCTCTTTAGAAGCCCGTGAGGCGCCACTCACCGAGCTTTGCAGGTGTACAGCCGGGCCATCCGCAAAGCACTCTACATACGAGCGCTGTTTTGGGGACTGACCCATTTCATCTGTCGGAACAAACACAGTCCTCCCGTATACGCTCGTCATATCGAAGAACCATATTAGGCTTCCTAGGAATGAAAGTAAGGGTGTTCAAGTTGTCATGTCATAGTCCTTAGTATCTGGTTATATAGGTTCACTTGGACTTGAAGACTAGAGTGAGCGTCGAGACAATCGTCATAACCGCTAGCAATTTTCTCCAACATCATCGTGTTTTCGCCCAGGATTCGAGCCCGGAAATTACAAGACAGTTGTTCTCCCTCCAAGGAAATGAGTTATCTATATTCGATACGATGAGCGCTGGTCAGAAAGAACCTCGCTGTCCAATTGGAGAAGTGGACTCAATCCTTTGCGTTCACCGGAGATCTTGCAAAGCATCCGCTCCACGCATCTTCGTTCTCACAAGCTGTGATTGATGCCGAGTCCTCGGAAAGCCTGCCGAACAGCATCCCCCTCTCCCCCCTCAGTCTCCCTTTCGCAACCTTTCAAGGAGGTGTCCTGTCATCGAACCAATTTGCGTCGGAGCCATAGTCCATCGCACTGGTCGAATGGAGAAGTACAAACAAAACCTCGTCCAGTTTTGTATAACGGGGCGAGTCTATCGGTATTTGACGGTATATCTCGTACACATGATCCCATATCACCTTCCCAACGCTCGGATCTTGGTTTCCAGGGTTCCATGCCAAAGCCTCGCGGTTAGGATTCCACACATGGAGGCTAAAGAATGTTGTCCTTTCGGCTTGATCACTCACGATATCAGTAATCTGTTTAACGCTCCACAAGAAGTGTAGAGAGAGAGATGTGCCACTTACGCGCAGGCCCGGGAAATACAGTATCCAGAGCGGTAAGCCAGTCCAACGATCTAACGATTCCGGTCGTGATGACACCCCCGGTTTGCTCTCCTCCTACACAGTGCCAAACAAGCGAAGCTGCCATGTCGCGAATGATGCTCGGGTTTATCAGGATGGGGTTTGGGCCTCGGTCGGCTGCTGGGCCGGATATGTGAACTTGGATCTGACATCGATCCGTTCCTACATGAGCACGCCGTCAGTTATTCGTATATGCATGTTGTGCCAGCACCCAGAGGTTTGATCGAGAGAAAATCGCGAGAGCTTAACCAATTCCGGGCGAGGCTGTGTATTGAAAAGCCAGGATTACTGACGTCGTCCCACAATGATTGGAAGAGTATGTCGTCGTTGTTCAGCTGTCTTTGGGTTGATGTAATAGCGTATTGGTTTAGATCCTTGAGGCAGCTGATTGATAAGCCGCATGCAGCTGGTGACATCAGGGCGGCCATTGTTTGCGTAAAACTTGGCGCAGTTCAATGTGTCTGGAGGGTTTGTTGCAAGTGCTGTTGTGTTGCCAGGATTCGCATAGAGAGATGATGATATGTTCAAGGCAGGAAGGATCAGGGGGACCAACATCCCTAAGCTATTGATGCTGAATTGATGCAGGTCGAGGAAGTAATTTGAGCCTGATAGGGAAAGATATGACTTTGAAGAAATCTTTGGCGCAGAGGATCAAAGGAGACGAACGAAGCACTCTACTTGCGCCCCTAGACTTACGCGACCCTTGATCGCTTATACTGCGCAGAAGCCGAGCGGCACGGTGATACTGTGAGAGAATAGGAACAGTGAATGGAGTTTTTGAGGTCTGTGCAATACTGACAAGCAACGAAGAGACCGTAGATCGCGACTGTGTACCCACCTTTCCCGCGTCAAGGTATATTTTGGGATGCAATGGCATTCCCACACATGGCTCATCAGTACATAGAAAGTGGAGGAGGAAACGATCAAAGTTGAGTTGTAAGCAGTGATAGAAAGCGATTCGGACAATTGCTCTGATCGTTCTCTGAGTGGAGATTTTTAGGGGATTCTGGATTCTCCTTTGACTGTACCCAAGCTACAGTCAATCAGAGGCTCTTTGGGATTGGAAGAGACGTGCGATGTCTCGAGCGAGTCAAGATGTCTTCATTCCTCGTCTCATACAGGGAGAGGCTCTGCAATTTTCCCTTCACAAATAGCAAAAGCTGCAGCCACAGCTACGCAATGGAGAAGCGGGATGCGGGGAGCTGTTGATGCCGGTTGTACCTGAAAGATCTTCACAGGGGTATGGGAGGAACAACAAGACTGTACCTCTGTAAAAGTTGTGAAATCAAGGGTACGAGACTGAGGAGAATACAAATGGTTGGTATGCGAGAAATTTATTGCGAATCGAGATGAAGTTCATATTCCGTATATTCCGTTGATTCGTCAATTGACGAGGACAAATTTTCTAAGTCACATTCACTCTGACGACGGTGGCGCTAGCGCTTGTCCCGACCAAGGCAAACATATCGTACTTCTATATTCTTGCAGTTGTTACCGTTCCGACCTTACCTTTGCATCTTCTTTCGATACCTAATAGTTGTCGCGCTCGTTAAAGGTAGTCGCATCATCAGTGAATATGATCTCCTCTCTCAGATAGCTGACATCACAGCTAGGGTAGCTTCTCCCCGAACAAACCTCCAGCAACATGGCCATAGCCAGTACGAACACCTCCTTCCCTCCCACAACATTCGTTGACCACGAATCACAGGACCCATCCTCAGCTTCGGCTCCATCATCCTCATCCTAGGCGCCCTCCTTCTCATGCTCCTCACCCTCCTCGGCGGATCCCAGAGCCACAACCCCCTCAACAAATTCTACTTCCTCGAAGCCGACACCTCTCAGATCTCAGGCGCAGCCCCGACCACACGATGGACTTTCTGGAACGCATGCAGTGTCACCGATGGCCTAGATATGTGCCCTGGGGTGCATCCAGCCTATCCGTTCGATCCGCCGCGCAACTTCGGAACTTCGAACGGCGTACCTCCTCAATTTATTGGGTCCGTCGCAGCTTGCAGAATTCATGTGGTATGGCAGGCATAGCTGATGAGGCTTATAGGACCCATAAGTTCTACTATCTCACGCGCTTCATGTTCGCCTTCGAACTTATCGCCCTCTTCTTCGGCGCCTGCGCGCTCTTCACCGGTCTCATCGCCATGTTCAGCACCATCGGCTCCTTCCTCTCCAGCTTCACCGCCTCCGTCGCGCTCTTCTTCCAGAGCTTGGCTGCTTGCCTGATGACGTATGCATCACCTCCAACGACTCCCGGAATCACACAGTGCGGCTGCTAACGTCCCACAGCGCAGCTTTCGTCATTGGTCGCAACAACTTCCGCTCCTCCGGCCGGACGGCATCGCTCGGTAAGTACAATTTCGCCTTCATGTGGGCCGCAGTCGCATGTCTCTTCCTCGCCATGGTCATGTTCTGCGTCGGAGGCGCGGCTTCGCGGTCGAAGAGCAGCACCTACACGAAACGGACGGGTGGGAAGAGTTTCATGGGACGGAGACAGAAGAGCCAGAGGGATAGGGGCAGCTTCATCGGTACCGATGGGCAAAGGAAGATGAGGGAATACTCGCCGTAGGTGCAACCTGAAATAGTTTTAGGTCCTTGGTCTAATAAATGGTATAGAGATGCTTGAGACTCGAAAATAGGCGAAGAGTGAAGGGACAGATGAGGAGAAGATACCCCGCTCGTTTGGAAGATTCCAGCTCCTTTAAACGCAGCTCGTGTGTACGATCGCTTGGGCTTTTTTGTCATGCAGAAACGAGGCTTCGTTACCGAGGGGCGCTCTAGGGAAGCCGATGTGTTTTTAATGGATAAGCTCATGTCTATTCAGTGCGGTGGTAATAATTAGGTACCTCCTAGTTGGATGCGAGACTGTACAAAACTTTCTTTGTCACGATGGTGCCACCTTTTATCTTCTACGGAAACATGTTCTCACGGATCGACGTTGGGATTTGCTAAAATCAAGATGACAAACTTTCATAAAATCATCGATTGAACGCAACTGTAAGATCGTATGTTGAATCTATCAACACACCCCTGGCCCTCCCCACAAGCCCCCATCGCATACTTTACCCCTAACAACACCGATCAAACACCGACCCTCTCCCCACCAGCCCCAATCCCCCGTTCCATCTCCGCCATCACCGTCTGATCCTTCCTCGCCCGCTTCTTAATCACATTCTCAATGAACGCCTCCCCAGCCTTATAAGAGCTCCTGACCAGCGGCCCGCTCGCACAGTACAAGAACCCCATGTCGAGAGCTCTTTGCCGCCACAGCTCGAAGACCTCGGGGGTTACGTACTCGTGGACTTTCATGTGCCGCTTGGTGGGCTGCATGTATTGCCCGAAGGTCACGACGTCGACGTCGGCGGCGCGGAGGGCTGTGGACGGTATGTGAGTAGATAATTACGTGAAGAGAATGGCAAGGGGGAAGATAGAGACTCACCCCTCAGCGTCTCCCACAACTGCTCCTCCGTCTCCCCCAACCCCAGCATAATACTCGTCTTCGTAATCACCCCCTCCCGACTCTCCTTCGCCCACCTCAGCACCCTCAAGCTCTGCCCGAACCCCGCCCGCCGATCCCTCACCATCGGCGTCAGCGCCTCCACCGTCTCCACATTATGCGCATACACATCCAGCCCGCTCCTTGCCACCATCGCCACCATCGCCTCGTCGCCCGCATAATCGCCCGTCAGCGCCTCCACCAGCATCCCCGGCGCCTTGTGCTTGATCTTCCGCACCGTCTCCGCGAAATGCGCCGCCCCGCCGTCCGCTAAGTCGTCGCGATCTACACTCGTGAGCACCACATACCCCAGCCCCCACCGCGACAGCGCTTCCGCCGTGTGCTCCGGCTCGTGCGGGTCCAGCGGCGGGGGGGCGCGGCTCGTCTTCACGGAGCAGAAGCGGCAGCCTCGCGTGCAGGTGTCACCCATGAGCATGATGGTGGCTGTGGCGGCGGATTTGTCGTCGCCGCCCCAGCAGTCGCTGATGTTGGGACATCGCGCCTCTTCGCAGACGGTGTGCAGGTTTAGGCCGCGGAGGTCGGATTTTATCTTTTTGTAGTTGGAGTTTGAGGGGATGGGGGTTTGGAGCCAGCTGGGGAGGCGGGTGTGTGATCGTTGGCGGCCTGCGGGTCCGGTGAGGACGGTGCGGAGGGGTTCGCGGGTGGAGGTTGCTTGGGTGGGGGAAAGGAAGTCGGAGGAGGGAGGGGTGAACTCGGAGGAGCGAGGTTGGGGGGTGGAGGTGAAGTCTAGGAGGGAGGGTCCGGCGTTGAGGGCGTCGGAGAAGGTGGTTTGTGGGTGGCGGCGGGGTCGGGACGAGGGTGCGGGATCGGAGGCTGCGGTGGCGAGGGTGCGGATGGGGTGGTTGCTAGGCGTGGAGCGTGAGATGGCAGAACGTGCGTAGAGGCAGAGTAGCCGGGGTGCTTTCGATGCCATTGTGAGTAAATCTGAACAGGGTATGGCTCAGACCAGATTCATGAACGATGGTGACGATTTTTTTGTCAGCTTTTGAGACGATGGCGGCGGAGTATATCGGCGCTAGCATAGGGCTGAATCTGCAGGGGCGGCCAAGCGTGCCAAGCTCCTCGGCCTTTTTGACATTCCTCTCGAGCTCCAAGCAAAGTAAGTCCAAGCAGAGCAAGCTCAAGCTTGAAGGTATAAATTATAAAGCTTGCAAGATGCATGCAGCCCGCTCAGCTGGACGACTCTGTGATTCCTGCTCGACGCAGCTTCTGTATATCTTCAAAAATGGCTTCTGCACAACGACAAGATTTCCTTCGACGAGACGCGAGCTGTGGAATCGGTCAATCGGCCATCCGGTGCAAGACAGGCACTTCTCCCACCGCACACTCTCAAGACAGCATGCCGCACCCGCAGAAGATGTCAGCCTTCATGAGCCCTCAACAGATCCGGTCGATATGGAAGCGATAGTACACCAAGCAAGGCAGACCTTTGGTGAAACTTTACCACTGAATTTCCTCTCGTCTGAGGAGTATAGGATCTACGAGAGACTCTATGGTCCGCCTTCAGAGATCACGCCGCCAGAAGATGTGCGAGTATTGCAGGAGCTTGTTGCTCGTGATGAACAAGCAGACGCCGAGAAGAATCTCCTGTATAGAGAAGATGGAGAGGGTAATCTCGAGGAGGTCGTATACGAAGATACTGTCCTTGGAGGAGAAAAAGGGAAAGATGGACTAGTGGAGGCTATTCCTGGCATAGAAGACCATGAAGGTCCTCAAGACGTCTTGAGCAACGAGGGTTCAGCAAACGAGGAGAAAGCATCAGCCTCTGCAAACTCACCTGAATCAGGAATCGACGACTTCGAAGCTCGCATGGCTCAATTCAAGGAAATTGCAGCTACCAATCGGGCTCAAGCGCTGAGCACTGAACAGAATGAAGCAAATGCTACGGAGGAAGCCTACGAGAAACAATATGCGAGCGAGGAGACTCGGGAAGATAGGGATGAGGCTAGGTACGAGCAGTCGGAACTCGAAGACAGAGAAGCCGAAGAAGGCGATGAGGAAGATGGGGATATCGTACGTGGAGACGCTGCACGAACACATCCAATGACGGCCGCTGCAAGGTCAGGCACATCTCCGTCGACATTACAGCTACCTAAGAGTACCGTTGTTGAGCCTATCATGGCTCTGCTCCGTGATGCATCTAACAAGCACATGAAGGAGATCGCTTATAAAGCGTTTGGGGGAGCCGGGCTCCCGAATTCCACCGCTACTCCTTCCACTGCAGAACGTCACCTTCAACAGGCGCCGATTGCGCTAGAAGCATCTCAAAGATACATGGGAGACATGGAAGCCAACGTCTACTTAGGCGCCATCATGCCCGGTGCATACGCTTCTATCATGCATACTCTCGTGGAAGTTCGCAAGCGACTGGGCTCGCATTGGCTGCAAAATCTTATGAAGAAGGACGGCGGCCCTCGTATCCTAGATGCAGGGACTGCCGGAGCAGGCGTACAGGCCTGGCGAGAAGTGTTGCGGGCGGAATGGCAAACAACTAATTCTGACGGAGTGCCACCAGACAAACCTGCACCACTTGGCAAAGCTACAGTAGTCACAGGGTCAAATGAGCTGCGCCACCGGGTCAGTAAACTGCTTGAGAATACTACATTCTTACCACGCTTGCCGGATTACAATCCCTCTAGAGATCATCCTACCCTACGAACCCCTAACGCCGCGCAGCCCAGGAAACAGTACGATGTTATCATAGCTCCCCATACCTTATGGGGTCTCCGAGAAGACTACATGCGAAAGAATCAGGTCCAGAGTTTTTGGTCGCTGCTGAATCCTAATGGCGGTGTGCTTGTCATTATAGAAAAGGGGGTCCCGAGGGGGTTCGAGCTTGTCGCTGCTGCACGCGAAATGCTTCTAAAGCGTCACATTTCCTCGACCGAATTGACTCATCCTGAGCCTTTGGAAGATGGCGAGCCAAAGTACGGGCCGAAGGAAAAGGGCATGATCATTGCGCCCTGCACGAACCACGCGCAGTGTCCAATGTACACGACTCCTGGGAAGAGCACTGGTCGAAAAGACCTCTGCCACTTCTCTCAGCGATTTCTTCGCCCACGATATCTCCAGACCTTGCTCGGCTCTAAAGAACGGAACCACGAAGATATCAAATTTAGCTACATTGCTGTGCAACGTGGAGTAGACCAGCGTGAGCTTCATGGTATTGTTCAAGGCTCAAGCGCTCGGGACGCTGCGTTCGCTGGGTATGAAGATCGGCAATCAGGTACAGACGCACAAATGTTAGAGAAAGGAAAAGCCCTCAATCGCCCCTCACCGCACACGTTGAGCTTGCCAAGAACCGTCCTGCACCCAATAAAACGTCGAGGGCACGTGATACTTGACCTTTGTACTCCCGCTGGCCGTATCGAGCGCTGGACGGTGCCTAAATCGTTCAGCATGCAGGCGTATAGGGATGCTCGGAAGTCGCAATGGGGCGACTTGTGGGCACTGGGAGCCAAAACCAGTATTTCAAGGAATATACGACTTGGTACCAAAGATAAGAAGATTAAAGGAAAGAATGTCTACGAGCTGGATGCCAGCCCTTCGAGCACAGACGACCTGACCCATGTTTCTGGTCCCAAAGCGAAGTTTGAGAAGCGAACAAAGAAGGGCAGGCAACTGAAGCAGCGTAAGAAGCTGACCGAAGACGATTTCTGAGCAAGCATTCTAGAATTGGGATCCATCTACCCAACGCGAGTCAACGCGAGTTGTCGTATCTTTCACCATCGTGGCCCCCTTCTAAGGCTGTCACATCTTTCTGGCTGGGCCGACTATAGCCTGCATTATACCCAATGTACACTTTCTGCACCTCGCTCTTGTCTTCGTATATGCATTCATACTCTGTGGATTTGGTCTTCCCCTGCTGCAGCACCTCGACTGTAGATGCTCGGGCCAGAGTCATACTGGATGAGTCAATCACCTGCACGCCTGGTGTATGCTCCATTGGAGCAAACAGTGTGATGGTCAGCCACAATGCAGTCGGTGGAGTAGCCAATTGACTACCAGTCCTATGGTTCCCTCGGTTACTGCTCGGAGCACGAATAATCCCTACCTCTACTCATGTTGGTGTTGAAGATAAACCCCAGCTTGCAACACTAGTTATTGTGTTCTATATCTGATGTCGTTCTTATACCCGGGAGGGTGTCTCCTTATCATGTAATTCGTTGCTTGCTCATCTTCCGGAGGCTCCTGTCGCTTTTGGCTGGGTCATACAAAGCCTTCCATGTACCATGTCTGGCAATGCACACAACTCTCTTCATAGGAGACGCTCTTTCGATCTAAGTCATACTACCTATGGCTATTCCAGGCGAACGAGCCATCATGCAGCAGACCTCGAACAAGTAACACCGAGTAGCCTATCTCTACAACGAACTCTGTCGCAGGCTGTTACGCTATGGCCTAGAAGAGAGCAAGTTTTTCCCAATGATGAGGCGCCTCTGGACTCTTTGGCGAGGCTTTACCTAGCTGGAGCCACACCTGCCATTCCAGAACAATCAGCATCCCAGCTCGATGAAACAGAATCCGATCATATCAAGCAGTTGAACGCAGCTAGACGTCATTTCTGACCGGACAGCGACGAGCCTCTCGAAACGGAAGAGCAGTTTCAAGAAGCGTATCCAAAAGCATTTCTTTCCTAGGATCATCGATTCCGGTATTGAGCCAGGCCAGTTCTATCGGAAGAAGGCTGGTCAGCGATGCGCTTCAGCCGTTCAGCCAGAGCTTTTTGAAATTCGAGGCCAAGCGGAGATAGCATCGCCTATTGGAGCCTCCGGAGCCAGGGAAGCTCACGAGGCCGCAAATCATCGAAGTACGTTGTCAAAGCTGGGAAAGCAAGCGCCAGCAGAGCAGGCTCTCCGACGGCAATTGTCTTGCCCTACGATTGAAGTGCTGGCTTACATGTCCTCACAGCAGCAAGCCGCCTGGGGCATCGCAGGATCAATCAACCATGATTACCAAGATGCAAGCTCGCCCATGCCTGAGCTCGCAACAGGGGATCAGCTGCACTATCTTGCACCTATTGAGCATTCTGATTGGGATATTAACTCAACACATGAACATGCATCGAAACCTCCTGGCTCGAAACAAGTGCCATTGTCGATTCCACACTGTGTCATCTGCACCTCTCACCCATCTATGATCATGGCAGAAAATGGTGCTTTCTGCACTGAGTGTTGGATGGCTGCACGCCAAGCGGGAAGAAGCATTACTACTGCACCAAATGACGATGATTCTGATTCAGAGTCTTTAGTAGATATGGTCACGACCAAGAACATAAGACGCAATCGGAGTGTCAGCTTCGAGCTCCCGTACTGGTTAAGCGATGGGTCTTCGGAGCTAGATGCGACCGAGGCTTCTTGTGTGCTTTGTGATCAAATATCTGGGATCACTCATGGCAATGCTGACGGTTTCTGCCAAAGATGTTGGAGAGAGGCCATGAATGGGGAGAGAGCGGCGCGAATTATTCGGGCAAATGAAAAGTCTCAGGCTACTCCTAGAGCACAAGAGCAAGCAAACATACAGCGAGTCCTGTCCGAAGAACTAGTATTTCGAGAGGAAATAACAGGCGGCTCGATGAACGATATATGAAGGCCATGTCTGAGATCGTTACGATCAAGTCTTTGTGGGGGTTGTGCACAGAACCCTGGGATTATGAATTTGGGCAGCAGGAAATTTTGCTGGGCCTGTTTAGACAGGCAGTAGCGATTGCAGACAATAGCAGCGACTGAAACAGCAATCACTAGTCAATCTCGGCTACAGGGAAAGCTCCCACGGTTGTCGCTTCTGTTCTTTTAATTGGTGCAATAGTTCGTCATGCGATTAACAGGTTTCCATTCGAAGAGGCTTGCCCTCGGTTCGGTCTTGGAACAGCATGATGGAACCTGTCTGCCGACAAAGCAGACTGCCGGTGTTCGAGATATCGCTACCCAGTACCCAAAGCTTTCGCCTGATAAAGCTTTGGAGATGTGGCTGTTGAGCGGGCGTGCACGTGTTGCAGCACTGAACACTGCAGAACCCAATTACGTTGAGAGTTTGGGAGCAGGAACAATTCAAACGCCGTGAGGCGTTCTGTATCCTTCCGGCTCGTGTTAGAGGCATAACACAGGATGATTGAGGTATACTATTTATTCGCGTTTCGAACCATTATGTATGTTCTACCACTACTCTCGTATTCGTTCAATTCTCTTGTAATCCACGCTAGAACTCTGTCTCATATCTCCTTGCTCCTATCACCACCTACAATGTCTGGAGCATCAGAACCCTTTGGCACTGGCAGCAACAGAGCAGACAGCAAAGGAGCTACCAGCAATAGCACAGTTTCCATCAATTCTCTTTCGATGACCGAGTCTACAGGAGCCTCTGGCAATGGCTCTGGCGGAGCAAACAGGCAAACGGATATGTTCAGTAAGTCAATCCTCATACAAACCCAGCAAGCAAGACGCTTAGTCGATCAATCAATCCTACATAATATATTAGGGTCCGGTGTCAGGCTCCTTTCACACCGTGAGAAACCGTATATACACACAATCACTTTATATAACGCCCACTGCTGTGACTTACACCACCATTGCTACCTCATCTTCGATCTCCGCGCTATCCCCTGCGTTGCTGCTTGCTATGCTTTTCTCCAGAGCCGGTCAATACTAACTGTGCAACCGACGCAAGCAACTCTTATCATCCTGCGGATCCTTATTTGTCGAGGGAGCAAAGGCTTCACATCCGCGGAGGGGGGCTTAAAGAGAAACTGTTCCCGAAGATCACAGATTTCGGCATTGAGAATGACCATTTCTACCGAAAGAGGGCCGGTCAAAGATCTGGTTCAAAGCCCAAGCCAGGTGGAACTGGGGCCCAAGAGCGAGTTGTAAGGTCATCGCACGCAAGAGTCGACGTACCAGCAAATGACGAAGGTACGGGCCGTCGAATCGTAAGGCCCGTTTCGAGGACGTATGGAAAAGGAGAGCAAGTCCCCGGAAGTCTTTCTACATCTCCCGTGGCTGAATACGTCACCCAAAGTCCCCTGCAACAACGTTCAGCACGAGAACTCTCCGAAGCAGTCGGATCGAACGTCTTGAGTAATCAGTCGTATCAGTCTGGGCCCATCGACGGCACGACTACCAATAACAGGAGCTCTCGTGCAGGTACGCTCCCACCCCCTGTCCCACCGAAAGTACCTCTATCGGCGTCGGTTTGTATTCTGTGCGATTCCCAGCAAGCTGTTGTCAAAGCAGCAGCAGGGGCCTTTTGCGATGAGTGCTGGACTGCAGCACATCAAGCCGCGGGGAACGCTCCCTCTGCAACCCACATCGATAATGCTGCTCCTGATGTCGCTAATTGTGCGTCCATGAGCGACAACGGGGACTCAGATTCTCCGCTAGATCAGATTACGGCAGAAAACACGAGACGCAACCGACATGTTCACTTCGAAGTCCCCCAATCGTCGAGTATCACCCGAGATCTAAACGTGGATGAAAATATCAAGAATCCTCCCATCCGGCAAACCCAAATGATCGTCATCAATCTGGAAAGCTACCTCAGGCCTCTGAAGAGCAGAGGCAAACCTTACAAGGTCCTGAAGCAAACGTTCAAGCTCTGACGACGACCACGCAAGAAGGTCGCCGAAAAGCCCTGTCGTCTCAATCTAGGGCGACTGCGGACCAGGCACAGAACGGTCTTGCGTCCATCAGTCACCGACTGGATGTCGCTAAGGAGGAGTCCTCATTAGACCACGGCAGGAGTGATAGCAAAGACCACTTATCCGCAAATGACCGACGCAGTGCTTCCACAAAGCAATTCTCCGTGAAGGAGCCAAGGAGGGCCTCGAAAAAGAAGTCGGCGGAACTGAAAAAAACAAAATCCGATAACCAGCAAAGTGCTGCCAAGGAGATCTCCGACACGGATAAGCTAATGGATGCTGCCAAAGGAGACTTCTGCGTGAAAGATGTGAGATCCTCCGTAATCGAGCCAAAGAAAATGGTCGAGGGTGACTCTTCTGTGAGTGAATCATGGTCTGCCGTGAGCAGGCCAGAACATACGACCAAGAAAGACTCCCCCGTAAGTGAGTCGAGAAGCACGGCAAACGTCTCCGTTCCTGAGTCCCATAACACGACGAAGCCTGCAGAAACCGATACATCTAGGACACTCAAAGATCCCACCTCAGTACATGTGCGCAAATGCGAAGCCGGCTTGTTGCTCGTTTGCGATTATTGCTCAAACCTTCCAGCGACATTAAACACTGATGTCGGACTATTCTGTGATCGTTGCTGGGACACAGCAATGCAGGCCGAAGTCGATCGCGGCGTCTTAACTAAGCCAGCAGATCTTGGCGACTATCCTTCCGTCAGAGATCCCGCTGCTCAGGAGCGCGTTAGGAAAGACCGCGGAGTAACACTCGTGATTGATGAGGCACGTCCAGAGCAGCCACAGCACACATCGGTGGAAGCGGCAGTCGAGCGACGTACGTGCCGCTGTCGAGGTCAACCAGCTACTGTGGAGGTAAGTGATGTTGGGACTCTTTGCCAGAATTGCTTGGGTCATGTTGCAAAGGCAGAAACAGCAGCTGAAGACCGTAATGCGAAAGGATCTGCTACACAGAAGCGCACCCAAAGTGGACATCGACTCGGCTCTGTGGTTGATGTACCTATTCCAGAGTCACGGCCACACGAGACACCAACAGAGGTCGCAGCTCAACATCAGCCATGTAAGTGTGCAGGCAGACAGGCTACTTTCCTGGTGGATGACGTGGGATCTCTATGTTGGAAGTGTTTAGGTCTGGTGTCGAAGACGGACGAAATGTCAGGCAATCTTTCTACGTCAGTGTCAGACCTATCAAAGGCGGGTATTGGAACGGATAAGCGTTCGCCGCCGTCACGTGTCGAGTCTGAGGCAAGTAATAGGCCCCGTGGCTCTGGGACACTATCTTCAGGCGAATACACTCAGAAGACCGAGCCCGTCGCTCAGATCAGGGTACATGGCCAACAGGAGTTGCTAAATGAAGAGTCTCCAAGACGGGAGAGCAATGGGCTGCCGGTACTTTATCTATGCAAGTCTTGTGGCAAGCACCCAGCGACGGAACTCCAAGAAATTCGATGGGTGTGCCTGGGATGTTTAGGGAGAGAAACAGGAAACTCCACTTGCCATTCCTCAAAATCTACAGCTTACTTCGAATAACCAAAACACTTTCCACACGGTAATACAAGCATATCCCGTGCTGAGATCCAGAGCGTCGACTTGCGCTGGACATTAGCCATAGGGACTTGCGGAAATGGTGAACCGACGTCTCTCTTCACGGCGCTTCAGTTTCCAGGGCAGTCGTCATTGCGTCGCAGCGTCACTGACTCTGCAGGGTGCCTTTCATAGGCATAGCCAATCGATTGAGGGAAAAGCTTGCGAGGTTGAGTGCCAGAACGTTGAATGACGCAGATGAAAGCCTAGGGAATAGAAATATAGTGCGAAAAAGCGAGGAGGCCGAGAATTCATGAAGTCAACACCCAGCGTGGTGATTTTCTTGTAGGTGGAATCTCACCAAATGAAATGTATCTCGCCTGCATTCCCATAACCTCACCTGCAAGCCAAGTGAACTGTTTCCTGATGAACGTGGATCTTCCCAGCTTTCAGAGACTCATCTGTGAATTTTCCTTGGCGGCGAATCTAGGTACTTATACCCCCCTTTCCTCCCTCCATCCTAGGTACTCTCTTCTCCTGTACACATCTCTCCACCACTCCACACTACCATCAAGGCTAGTCATGTCCACTTGAGAAGGGTAGCGTGTGCTACTAAGAGTTGATGCTCCTCTTCTATAGACATCTCCAATACACATACTCTCCTATATACACGTTCTTAATATAGCTTGCCACTGCGCGATGACAAATGTGGTGGGCAGCGAACTCTCTCAAGTACATGATGGCCTTCTAGCTCTTCAAATCTGATAGTCATCTACCATTTCTATAGGTTCTCTGATATCTGTGTGCACTCTGTATAGGGGAAGAACTTAAGCCAGTATACTTTAAAGCTACCATAAACTTCTCCACTTTCTGCATCCCACTACTGATGTCGCTGAATCGTCAGCCAAGAGAATGTCGCTGTCAAAATCCTTCGAAGGCCTTTTCACACATTTTCATGGCTTCTTATGGTCAAGAGCTCTGGGTATCAGCATGGTAATGCACTGTGAACCTCTCATTTCACAGCCATAATCTCTATTTCTACAATACGAGGGTTTTGTAAGCCTTCATACTGATCTCTACATTGGTCGTTGACGTGATCTACTTCACCACTTCGATTCTGGATCTTGCTGAGATCGTAGCAACTGAACTAAAGAGGAGAATTAGCCTGACTTCGGATGGATCCCAGCGAGGATTTCGATCTGCCCAGCTTTTTCGAGGAAGCACTGCACTACACGACAACCACCAGCTGTGCGTAAACTCACTCGGGTGCCTACTGCTCGAACTTACTTATCACAGTGCCTTCTGATAATGACGCTGTCATGAGTACCGTCTCAGATGCTTATAGCGGGAGTTCATAAACGGCTCCTGTTCGCCTGGTCAATCCAAAGCGTTGGTAGGAGCTTGAAATGTCTATGGTGAGGACCGAGGGTCAAACAATCTGCTCTCGTGCTCGCTATCTCCTCCGAAATACTCGATCGCTGGTGTTGCCCATCTTTGTTGAGGATACTACGGTGATACTCGAAGACAGAATGTGGTCTTTGACCACATTATCTGATCAATGGTTCGCGTGAAACTCTATTGTATTGCGCAGGCCTATACCTATCTATACTGCCGTTGTCCTTACCTCTGCGAAGACGCTGAATCTATCTAACGATCTAGTTCGTGGCTCTTCAGTGCCCTTTCGGGGACTTACCTGCCGTCAGTCTTCTACCAACAATGTGAGGACTGGAAACATCAAACAATGAGCACCAGAAAAGGGCTATTCGTTGAATAGTCCCTCAGATTGAACAACTTCACGAATTGGAGAATTGGTGGTGTTGCAGAACTCTGGAGAAAATTCTTCTACAATACTCGGCGACTCTGTGATTATTGACTTAAGCCCTTGATCGATCAATTGAGAGTTTTCGAATCTCAATTTGCCGTTCCTTGGAGTAATCTTCACTACATCGTTGCCCAGCAACATCGAAACATTGTTATTACGCATTGCATCAATCTTCGAAGAGAATTCAGAATGCTTCCCAATGCGATAAACAACTGGTTTCTTGCAAAGTCAATAGTTTTTCAACATTGCCAGTTTCGGGAACGTTGCCACATCTCGATCATCTATTGAGGTTCTGTTTGAAGAATTTAATCGACACCATTTCGACAATGATCGAAAGCTAGCTCTATGCAACCTACACAAGCTTACGAATCCTCTCAACCAGCAGCCTCCACTCAGTTTTCGCACCATCAAAAGCAGAAATCCGATAGGCTTTGAATATCTGCAAAAGCTTGACTACCGACTTCAAGTGCTCAAAAACACAGTCCCGGCCAAGTTGATGTTTGGCAAGCAGCCTCACGCAAAGCGAGGCTTAGGCAAGAATGTAGAGGCGTGGTGGTGCTTGGAGGGTGCTTGGAGTGCATCGAAAGGCAGCTTCATCAGCAAGGCTATTCCTCCATGCTCATCGAGCAACGCCGTCTTCCAAGCGTGTTGCGGAACCTGTCTCCAGCTTCGCATACACCCTCTCGAGATGAATGAACGACCAGCGGCTTCCCAACAATTTCTGCTCTGTCGACGCCTAAGACATGCAAAGAAATTATGAAGCAAAAGTCTCGATCACTCTTTCCACAAGCGGGGAGTACCTCTATGCTTTTCAGTTGCCCTAATGCACCTCCATACGAGGACTAAATTGTCATTGGAGCCTTATTGGCCGTCCGAAAGGGGATGGGGCAGCTATACCATTCAATTGGAGAACCTACGGACATTTCGTCCAGCTCAACTTGGCATTTAGTATCTGGTTCCTTCCTGATGCGGTATCTCTCTATATCTATATCTCATTCATTATGCCATTTACAGATTCATTCGGCGGAAGGTCGTGCTGCGGCAATGGATTGACTAACTCGGTAGATAATTTAGCAATTGAAGATCTTTCTCTACCTTTATCGTGTACTTAACACCACCAAGTCACTGCATGGACGAAAGCACTAGAACCCAAGGCGTTTGAAGAACAATCCAATCTGGGCACTTCGACTGTCTGGTTGATATGTCGTCCATCGAGCATACCGCTTCTTGCGTTTCGTGTCGGAAAGCAACGTTACAGAAAGCAAGTGGAACCAATATCAGGAATTCCACAACTCCAGAGTCATTCTCGATTTCAATACGAATTTTGAGGAGTTGGATTCAGAATCGCTGATAGAGTCCTCTCGATACAGATCCTGTTACGGTTGTCCGCGAGAGAGTCTATAACGACTTTGGGGAATTATACAACTGATCGACTATTCTGCAAGCCGAAATGAAGAAAATCCATTGAGAATCTCTGCCAAGGCTTTCAAAGCCAAATTCTCCGAGTCAAATTGCTCATCATGACAGAAATATGCGTCAAGCAGTGACTCGAGGTGTTTTCAACCACGCTCCACATTGTACTTTTGAGAGTGCTCAATGAATCAAGCAGTGTGCTCAACCTCAGTCAGCAATGACCTGGGTAACTCGTAGGAAGCTATGATGATACCAGAAGGGATTACATCAATGATACCCTCTCCTCCGGGTTCTAATTTGACTCCCTGGGGCCATTTCAGATTTGATTCCACGCCTAATTGCTCCATTCTTTCGCCGAAATCTTCACTTCCAAAGGACCTTGACTTCATACTCAGCCATTCTTAGACTTCAGATAGATGATCACTCACTTGTAGAGACAAAGGGATCAAATTGTCATGCTTCTTGACCTGCACGCCCCTTTCAGCTAGAGCGCCGTGCCTTGGCGCTTCCACCACACTCCGCGGGACTCTGTGAGCTGGTGTTGTCTGTTGTGATCCTCTATATATATAAATATCTTCCTCTTCATCTTTCACACAGCATCCTCTTCCTTCCGTGGCTATTGCGGTCGGTGCTGGCAGTCTTGAGCTCTGGTTGGGTACGGCCCTATCTCATTTCTCATTATATCATCACCACCACTTCCTCCTATGGGTGACCACACCGCGTCTGGCACACTGGCAATGGCTGCTGGGACGACTCAAGATCATCACCAAACCGCCAACTTGCTTCGGTGACTGTATCACTCGTCGGTCACACATTATCGTTGGGAGACCTCCAAGGATGGCACTCTAAATGCCTAAAAACCGAACCACGTGTTGGCGATGGACAGATTTCCCAATGGAAGACCAGCGTTAAGGCGTTGAACGGTTCTATCGCAGTCTACGATGAACAAAGATACCAAGTGTGGTCCTGAAAACCATGCACCTCTTCATATACCAGCTTACAACCTCCGAAAGCATGGTAGCAGGCCCAGAAAGGGCTACTGTCTCATTCAGGGCGAACAGCTTGGGCGAAAAATCTGAAGGCGTCTTTTAGAATCAAAGGCCGGAGTGGCTCTCTTGGCAGCCTACTAGAACGCTTTGACGGAAAGGCGTCTTGATCGAAATGGTCAGAACATCTTTAGCCTTACAAAAAGGACATAGACCTCAGCCATCTCAAATCAAGAAGAACATCGATAATGTCGTTGAAAGAGGCGATACGCTTAACGGTGTTCTTGCGGTATAGTGAAAAGAGGAGTATCTTAAACTGCAGACAGCCCAAAGATCACCGACTTTAGAATGACTCCGCCGCCGAACCTGGCCGAGCACCAGAACAGCAAACGTGGCAAACCTGAAGCGCCAGGTGGAGAGCTTAGCCATAGACAAGACCATTCTTGGTGCATGGAAGGATGCAGCTGAGGTCCGAGGACGAAATACTGATGTAGGAAATAGAGCATCTGATCAAACCTGGAGCTACAACCATGATCCGGAAACCAAGAGACTTACGGTCAGGACAGAGTGAAAGTCCTGAAGCAGTCATCCGAAACTCCTGCAATCTTTGCTTTTCCCGCTCTAAGGCTTCCACGGCTCACTACAGGCTTGAGACAGATGTTTCAAGGCATCTTTCCTAACATACTGTCAACCTCCAGACCAAAATTGAGGACTGTGGTACTCCTTCAGCGAGATCCCTAACTCAGGGGCCAAGGCTAACATTGACTCGAGACAGTGGTGAGATAACCATCCAACATCTACATATTCGCCTATTCATGGTGTTTAATAGCCACGGATTCATTCTTCCAAAGATTTCGACTTCGATCTCACGAGGGGAAATACGGATACGTTTCGTGTTGGTCGGTTTTCCACAAACATATCCGAAATAAGAGACAAAGTATTGCGAATAATTGTACGGAAGAGACTTCAAGGAAGCATCTGCAGGCGATACTCCTGCTCAGTGAGGCCTAGCATCGAAGTCACCGGCCGAATCACTCATGCCTACCAAATGCGCATCATCGCTGGAACGAAAACATTGGCGCAGTAACAGTACATGCGGTGAAAGATATCGCACTCGGCGAAGAGATCGTAATCACTTACATCTCCCTCTGTCGGGACCCCGCTCCGGGTCTTGTCGTGTTGGACATATCGAAGGCAGATGAACTGACAGGATGAGGTTGAGGTCAATCCGCCGAGCACATGTTCACTGATCCAGACATCTTATAGCTTCCACGCTACTTCAATGCCCTGGAACCATAAGCGTACGCGGCGAATCGTCGGCGAAATGCCGTCCACATTTCCGTATCAGAGGAACCGGGAGGGAATAGCATATATGGAATGCACTGGCTGCGCTGATCCAATCGACTTCTCTTTTCGCAATAATTCGGACCGACCAGGCAGATCAATGAGCTGGATGGACTTTGATTTCGAGGGAAGGGAGACCATGGAGGCGGCGGGTGTGGGCCGAAGATGTTGATGCCTAGCGAGGCTTAAAGGGAAGGAGGAGATTGGGCGGACCAAGGGGGTCGAGGTATTCGTGGTTGAAGCGGTTGGCTTGGCGATAGATGGAGTTCAATGGCAAGGTCAAAAGGTGCCTTGAGACCGGAGCCCCATCAGCGTCCTACGGTGGCCGATATCCGCTCAAGCAACAGCGAAGCGTGCATCCATTGAGGACTCGGAGGATTAACCTGAGAAGAGCGGTGCGCATTCTTGCAGACTTGAGGTGGCTCGATACCCAAAATGCACAGATACCACCAAGGAGAAGACCATTGTTGGCAAGGCGACGACCACTAACAAGGGCAAGGGGAAGTCTTCAATGAGTGATGAGGAATTGAAGGGTGCAAGCTGTACAGGGGGCCTTCGATACCTACAAACACTTCATGAAGCTCTACAAGGAGCTTCATTACTACGAGCAGACCAAGAAGCAAGAGAGTGATTAGTCTGGATCAGTACAGGTGGAGGTGGGGTTGCATAGGTGATAATTTGGGGGGATTTCAAGAGGTTAAGGAGACGATTCACAGGCAAAGCAAAGAACTGCAGATCATTTCACTTTCGCATCCTGTTATATACGAGACTAGTGATTCCACGTCTTTCGAGTCTAGCAGCACGCCATGGCTTCAATGCATTCGATATCTTACATCGCCTAGCCCATTGCCATCGATTTCTATTTTTTTAGCAATATGTAGCTGCTCCTGAAATGCTCAGCACGTTACCCTTTCAAACTCCAGCGCTCAATGCACTTTTCCAACCCTCTGTCCCGTCTCTCCCTTCGGTTGGATATTAGCCATCATCTCCTCCTTCGTGATCAGATGATCGATCCTCTCCAATAGGCCCAACAACCCCTTCACACTCGAACTCCACTCATTAAGCACTTCATCTGCATCTCTCGTCTTCGCGAACGACACCACCCTCGCAGGTCTGTCGATCTTCGCATACACCGTCTTTGCTGTCACCAGCTGACTGATGTACGATTCTGTCTCGTTCTCGTCGAGATCGAGAAGCTGAGTCAGTCGTCCCATCTGAATCCGCGTATAATACTTCGCCACTACCCGCACGTTATGCTCAATGACCCGCTTCCTCAGATCCTGCCATCGCTGGTGCGCCTTGGGATCTGTATCAGGGGATGGTTGGGCGGAGAAGACATCGGTAGCACAGAGCGTCGATCCGTATTGTTCGGAAACAAGGGGCCAGCGCATGAGTTCGGGACTTGTGAAGAGTTTGAGGAGGGAAGCTTCTTTAGGGATCAGGGGGTTGCGGGTATCGGCATTGATGCGGTGGAGGAGGTCGGATTGCTCGTTGTCGTGGGGCGAAAGGATGATATAGAAGATTACGCGTTGGAGGACCTTGGTTAAGTTCAATCAAGAGACTCGTCTAGAAGCGGAAGAAGATCAAAAACTCACGGCATGTAGTTGTTCAGGGTTATTCTCGACAGACTCGGTGTCCAAAACCTGTCGATAATGCTTGCATACTTCTAGGTACTTGTCGTCGTGTTTCGCCAAGGTGATCTGCTGTTCGTAGAATCGTAACTTAAGATCCGTGACATCATCATCCTTTTCGATTGGCGGGTCGTCGACGCTGCGGTTCTTGATCTTTTCTTCTAATTCCTTCTGAGCCTTTTCTTTCTGTTCCAGGGTCTGTGTAGGTTTTCGTGCGAAGTATTTCGAGCTGTTGATTTTCCGACTGAGTATACCAGCTTGTATCCAGTCGCCCTTCTCTATGCATAGGCCGACTTGCTCGAGAATGAACTCGGTCTTCTCTCTCCTCTCCATGGAGCCGAATGTTTCAACCTGCAACTCGCACAGGATGTCGGCTGCAGCATTGAGGTCGCCCTGCTCTTTCTTCATGTCTGACAGTATCCGCGTGACTCTCGCTCTCTCAACCTCCACGAAAATCTATCCTTCTATATCAGCTTCGTGCCCCAAACGGCGCTCGGCATCCACAGTACCTTGCCCTCCGTCACCGTTCGCAATGTCTCAATCACAGAAAGCTTCTTCCCCGCATTCGTCACCTCATTGATAAAGCCCATCACAACCTGCACCATCTTTGTCGTAGCCTGTTTCAACTGGCCATGCTTCTTCGAGAGAAGAAGGACCTGCTCGTTGAGCAAGCCCCAATCCCCTGATTCTTTACATATTGTGACGATAGCGATGAGGATTCTTGAGGTTGATGCGAGGTCTGAGGCCTGCGAAGGAATTGTAAACGATGGGAACCTGATGCTTGGGTGGAATCGGCATACTTGTCTTGTTTGCTTTTCAAGCACTGTAAGCTTTTCTATGGCCGCTTGCAAATTGCTCTGTATCTGTTCAGCTTGTGCGCAACCTGCATGAGGTTTGAGTGTAATGGCATACCTTGGCAAGCTCTTGCGCCTCTGGTATCTGCTTGTCGGCCTCCTTGGTAAAGTCTTTTTCCGGCTTCAGTAGTTGCCCGTCGGACATGTTGATGGTTGTAGGGCAAGCGGAGGATGAATACGTTGCTCGGAACAGTGGAGGAAGGAGTCGATAAGTGAATAGAGTTTGAGGGTAGAGATTGTAGGTTTGTAGCTTCATCAAGCTTTGGCCGCGTCTCTGCCGCGCTGCTCAAGCCTTAGTAAGCAAGCCCTGGGTACAATGTCACGTGCGTATTATGGATAGGGGCCGCTTCAGATCACTAGAGCAATTGCTTCAGTAGATATCTCATAACTTATAGTTATGGAGCTTCATTCAACGGTCGGAATAACACCGTGTTATTCTTCTCTACGCCTAATCCGAGTAGTGCTTCTCACTACAACGATATGAGTGTTCAAAGAATTTTGACTTATTCTCAGGACGCCTTGCAACGCAGCGTACCCGGCAGTATGAATACAAGTCAGGCCTAATGTCTCCCACTCCGAAACCCCCCAGATCTTGAGGTCGTATGACTGAAAAGAGTAAGCCTCATGCTACAGGACTCCACGGCATCGGTATCAAGATCCGGCTCTTCATCGTCTGAATCAGCGGCACTGTCTTATGCACGGTATCTCCCCAACCCTCGACACCCCAGCTCATTTCTCTCCTCGCTTTTCTTTCCTCGAGATCTGCAAACTGCCAAAGGTGATGTACAGTATTAAGATCACCGATCTGTACAAACCACGCACCGACGCCCTCCATGACCTCCCGCCTTGCCTTTAGGCCGCGCCTCCAATGGGTTTCCCACTCCAGTAGATTTCCAGGATGGAGCGTGTATGATCGAAGCTCGAACAGGCCGCCCAGTTGGCGAGGTGGGGTCGTCGGCCAGAAGGAGAATTCCTGCATCAGTGAGGTTTGCTTATGGGAGATCAAGTTCTTCAGCTTCTTATCGAAGTCAGGAAACTCAGGGTGGGAAGCAATGGAGTGCAAAGATGCGTGATAGCCCTGATAGCGCTGGTATTCCCAGATATGCACTGTCCCAAGGGATTAGTAACCGTAAGCTCGCAAAACTCGGGTGCCTACCAAATGTATCACAGTCCCCGACTTCGGTCCGCCAGCTCCCTACTAAATTCACGTGGTTCTCTTCTCGCTTGGCCACGCGCGGGTACCAACTGCCCACAAGTTCCGTATACTCGTCGACTTTGTCTGGTTTGACGGAGTGGAAGACGATCGAGTGTACGTATTTGCCCCTAGCCAGTGTTTGCGAGAAAGACTTTTCGATGTCTTGATCCATCTTTTGCCCTTCATGCGTGCCGTAGATAAGAGACGACAGCGCGCCTCTCCGCTTCGTTGTTTCTTCCAGAGAGGATGCTTCGCGGGCGGCTTCTGTATTATGAGTTGAGAGTGAGCCCAGTGCCATATTGGTAACAGCTTGCGTGGTAGAGCCCGCATTGCTCGGATGTTGAGCAGTGTGAGCGCTGCCTGAACCAGGAGGAGAAGAGTTAGAAGCAGCAACAGACTGACTATCTTGTTGTTCTTTGGCTTTCTGAGCTTCTTTCAGCCCCTCTCGAAATCCTTTCTGCCGAGCATCGAATTTTGGCGAGTCATTCGGGGTGATGTTTGCGAGCGACGGGGCTCGCTGTTGGACGGCGGTCGTGCTAAAGGCTCGGACGAGGACTGAGGAAGCTGAATAGCTTGAGCATAGCCGTCGTGTGAGCATGTCGAAGAATTGTGGCCGCCGTCAGGCCAATCAAGGTGACCAAATAGATATGCAGTACCTCAAGGCTATTGAGGTAAGGTCAAGGTACTTCTCAATAACTTACTGCTGGCAGCCAACACGTGCGGGCATCTGGAGGGAGGGGCAGCGGCCGTGTGGGGGTTAGCTGTCAGTTCAGATCATGCGCTTTGGATGGCGTGCGGGGAGGAGCAAGCTTCATGAGTGACGAATGGCAGACTAACGGGTCTAGCTGCGCGGTCAGTGTGGATAGGAGCTGCCACAATTCAGGTTGCACCTAAGGGGCTTAGGCGCGGCAACCGTGTGGCTTTTGCGGGGAACCGCTCTAGCGGTAGGCCCAATCAACGCTTTCTAGAGGGTTGCGTCTGATAATACCTTACTAGACCATCCCAGGAGACAGCATTCGGCTGACACCAACTTATTGCTGCCAAGCGTCGATACAAAGATGGCAAAATGCTCTACACTCTAGTCACCATACATCACCTCAAAGCTAATAGCCGGCGATCTAGCATGCCCCTGAAAGTCGTGATACTACCTCCTTCACCCAATCGAGCCTTTCCCCGTCTGATTGTCCCCATCGTAGATTGAGAAGTAAGCCGTGCCAAAGCTAGTACCGGACTGAGACATGTACTCCTTAACAGCTTGGAGAGCCGCGCCAAGGACGCCCCACGTGAGTTGGTGGTGATTGGCATCCTCAGCAAGCAAAGTCAGAGCCTGAGCTCCTAGCCTTCTGTATCCCGCAGTACCAATGATCCCATCCTGAAGAGCTGCTTGATTCTGCACGTATGCGATCGCTTGATCTAGCAGGTCGGACACGACATTCGCTGGCGTGACCGCCGCAACCGCTTGCATCACCACGTAGCTATTGCAGGTGTCAATCTTTCAAGTTCGCCGTGGGGAGGTAGGTGAGGCTTACGTTCTGGTCCCAACTTGACACCATCGCTCGTATCCTGTAGAAGCCCGCGGTTCGAGCTCGGCGTGTCGAGCTTTCACCTTGGAGGGGGTTTGGTACATCCTAGCGAAGGCATAGAGATTAGACTGCCCAAAGATCAAGAGCACAACGAAAATAACCAATGCGACTTACTGCCCAAGCATGACATTGGGAGCATTACTGCAAGTGTTCACACTCCCACATGCGATTCCCCAAGAGTCCCAACCACTGACACAGCGAGTAAAGTCATTGAGTGGAAGGGCCAAACCGGCTTTGTAGAAGCTTGCCCAGGCAAGAGCTGGTAATGAGAGGGATAGCCGCATGACGGTCACCGGAAATAGATGACCAGATGGTAAAGATAGAAATAGATACAAAATAGTGGCAAGCTTGCGGAGAAAAGTTGAGAACCCTACGATAATCTTCTCACCGCAATCCTCGTTTTGAACCTTCCGAGAGCAATCGTATACATCAGTGTGACCTGAACCACCGCTTGTACTTATATAGACCCCACACCCGGCGCAAAAGAAACGCGCCAGCCGGAAACTTTTGGGTAGTCACGGCATGAGCCGTGAGCTCTATCAACTCGAAACTCGCTCTCGTCAACAGCGGCGTAAGCGCTGCAATGGACTACTCTGAGACGGTTGTTGACAGGAAAATGATATCGAAGCGGACGACTCCTGACCATTGCGCTTGCGACTATTCGGCAGAACTCATAGACGCGGCCCGTCGGGCTTGGACAGAGAAGTTAAGGTGGTCGCATAATCGCATTTGCGCACTTCATGGGTTGTCGGTGGTCGCCGCTTCGCCTCAGACTCTGGCATCATCGAAGAAAACAAAAACGAATGTAACGAAGATGCTACAGCTTCGTACTAGTATGTCATGAGGTGACTTCCCCGTACCGACACCAAAGACGTGAGACTAAAACACTGAGGAAGTTATGATGAACAGAATTAATGAAACTAAGCCGAGAAGAATGTCCAGAGCACAGATATGTCAACAGCGCATTTGGCGTTCCAAACATCAGGCTGTTTTGCCTTACCTCAGAAGACAAGCATAAGTAACAGTCGAGGATCTAATAACCACGTGATCGACAGTAACCGGATCAGCGCAGAGTATCGTTCATCCCGTCAGCTGCCAGTTTCAACATATTGTGATTCAAGAGCCGTCGCCGAAGCTTGACATCGAGAAACTCGTGAGGTTCAATCTGCAAGATGGGCGGCAACCAAGCACTTTCGGACAACTCACAGCCCTTCTCAACAAGCCAAACGATGCGGGAATCCTTGCCGATCATACTGTTGGCCTCTATGCGGCCTACGCTTCCGTAGGCATAGCTTTCCTCGTAGTCTTAATGTCCATGAAGTTGTTGTCGCAGGGTTTTCTCATTAATAAGAAGGAGAGGTCGCTCAACTCCGCACCTTATCTAGTCTAGACTCGGTCATGTAGATCCCTACCTAGTTTTAGAAAGCATAACGATCTCGCATCACCCTGAACCACGCTTATGGTCAAAGCTGAAGGGAGAGTGAAGCTGCGAAGACAAAGTTCCAACACGGTTTCGAGCTCGCAATGGCTGATCCTACCCAACCCCCTTTGAACTGGGAGGCTTCAGCCACAACGACTCATCCTCAAGTTTGCGCGTCATTACCAGCAGAGGTCGAGGCGTGTCTGAAGAACGCTAGGTTTGTAGGTATTTCATCCTCTAATGGCTCTTCTGAAGCTGTCACTGACTGGCTGCAGCTGCATCTAGCGACGTGCGATGCCTTGTACCCCCATATCTCGCTCATGAACTATACCTACCTCCCATCTACGCCATTCAGCCCGACTCCCGTGATAATTATGACCACCAACCCTTCATCCAAAAAGACCTTGAATCTTATCAACAATCCTCGAGTGTCACTGCTGGTACATGATTGGGTGTCCCATCGCCCTCCAACCCGTGTGCCAGACCCAACCAGAGAGAGCTCACCACCACCTCAAGCCACCAGGTCAAGCCTTGCGAGTCTTCTGTTAAACATGAACACCAGCGCACTGAGCAGCATTAGTGCCACGATCAATGGCGTAGCTAGAATGGTCACAGAGGGGAGTGAAGAGGAGGAATGGTGTAAAGAGAAACACTTAGAGAACAATACGTTCGGAGACCAGGCGAGGGAAGAACGCGGTTCCTCCGGAACGACGCAGAACGCACGCTCGAACGAAGGCGACGGTGGAACTAGTTGCTTCATCGAGGGTGAAGCGGTCCGAGTTATGGTTGTCGGCGTTCAAGAGGGTCGCATAGCTGACTGGAAGGGAGGTGTAAAGGATTGGACTATTGTTTTGCCCGAAGAAGGATCAAACCGGGGTCGAGCGACGATGGTCAATGGCATCACGTAGGATATACACGCTCAAATTGCATGAATGATGGCGTTGCGTCGAGTGGGCATAGGAGTATGACCGATTAATGAGCGGCGTCTCGTTCTCGATATTGCTTCCATAGTTCCAAAGCCCTCTCAAGTCAAAGACGCTAGCTCATATTTCGACCGTAATCTTCTCTTCCTAGAGTCGTACTCTACTCTCTGTAACTGTCACATGACTTCTTGAGCAATGCCAAGAAACGTTCCGTCATTCCGCGCAACTTCGCGTCGCGCTTCCAGGTTTTGCTAGGTCTTCCGCTACACTTTTTGAAGGTAAACTCCCTTAACATTATTTGTACCAAGCCAAGGTGTAAGACAATTCTATGTCTCTGTGAATAGTCCAGTATCGACAGCGTTGAGCTTGAAGCCTTGCCGAGATGGTCTACATACGCCAGAAGAACCTGCAAGGTCTTCACAGGTACAAGTATGCCGGCGTTGACCATTCGCTGGTCTCTCGCTATATTCTCAAGCCATTCTACAATAATGTAGCTATCAATTGTTTTCCCATGTCCATGGCGTAAGTTCTGAACCGCCTGTCCCTACACGTCCCCCGCTAGTTTTTTAGCTAAATATATGCTTTCAAAAGACCAAATGCCGTAGGTGCCTCATCATCCACATAGGAAAGGATTCCTCGCTCATGCCCATATACAGATCACCCTTTCCGGCTTCAGCTTTGTGGTTCTGAACTTTTTGACGCTCTTGTGGTACAATCCTACGCTGGATCAGGACATGCCTAGCTGGGTTTATGCGTCCTGGGCTGTTGGACTTTTCCTTTACCAGACCTTCGACGCCATTGATGGCACACAAGCGTGGGCTTCCATTACTCGATATCGTATGCATGTGCCTGATGTTTGTCTGAAGCCGACGTACCCATCAAAGCGGACCTTTGGGGGAGTTATTCGATCATGGCAGGTTTTATTGGCCTTGAGCTCGCTCATCGCTAATACCATTAGGGGTCGATGCGTGTAACACCGTACTGGAGGTCCTTCTATTCGCAGCCGCGACTAATCTTGGGCAAACTTGGAAAACCGTCCTCACGCTTTTCGGAGGTGGGCGTTCTATCTGAGTTGGCGGCCATGACGCTGACATGCAGAACAAAGCCACCTTTACTTTCTATGTTCAAACCTGGGACGAGTACTATACGAAAACGTTGACACTTGGTATCATTTCTGGGCCGGTCGAAGGTATTCTCACGCTGTGCATTGTCTTCGCTATCACAGCGGCGACGGGCGGAGGGAGTCTGTGGCAGCAGTCGATGTTTCAGACACTAGGTGTCCCACATTACAGTGTCATCCCAAACTACGTATACAACCTGCCATTCAACGAGTGGTGGATAATTTATGGCGGCATTGTTCTTGTGCTCAACACTGTCCAGAGGTAGGTCTTTCGAGAAGCGAAGGACATCATGGAGTTGAGACGATGGCTGGTTGGCTGACGATATGTAGCGCGCTCCATGTCATGCAAGTCCGCCGGGAGCAAGGGAAAGCTGTCGAGACACCACTGCTGGGTCTCATACCAGCTTTAGTGATATGGAGCCTCGCACCATTCTATCTATACCTACAGCCGGTCATTCTCAACCAACACCTGATACCCTTCGTCTTCTACGTTGGACTGATCAATGCCTACTCTGTCGGCCTGATAATTATAGCACACCTTACACAGGATCCTCAATTCCCAATGACAAACGTCCTGGTGGTACCATTGGGCCTCGCTGCCCTGGACTCCCTCGGACCAGTACTGGGTCTTTGGCCGAGTGTGCTTGGCTCTGGGACGTATCAAATTGCATTTGTCTTCATGTGTATGGGTCTGGCAGTGGGTGTCTACGGAAGCTTTGTGGTGAGCGAGCCAATCATGATGGTATCTTGTCGGAACTGACACGGGTAGTATGACATAATTACGACCATTTGCGATTACCTGGACATTTGGTGCTTGACCATCAAGCATCCTTATAATGAGAAGGACGAGCTGAAGAAAGCCAAATGATATGGTGGAGGTCTAGGGTCTCAGGACGGTTGCTCGCTAGCGATACGTCTAATGCGTGCTCGCTTGGCGTGGATCGCCGTCATGCTCATCCGGCTCCTGGCCTCGTTGCTCCGGCACCAAAGGACTGGTGTGTCGCAGGTCACCTGCAGGCTTCCGTATAGAGCCATGTCTCAGATGAATGCTGCAATATGCCTCTCGCCAGACTGCCCTCACCGCTTGCGGGACGATGTAGCAGCGCCAAGACCTTGTTCGTACTTCCCTTAGCTGACGGAGCTTATCTTCGATGCCGTAGCAATGTGGCATCACCTTATAACCACCTTGAGGGAGTTGTCTGCTGGGCTAAGACTGACTGATGAAACGTGCATGTTAGGCTGACGCTGTTACTTTCTCCATCGCGCCTCGAGCCGTAGTGGTTCTGTGGCAGTCGTCCCACTGCTTCCCGTTACGTATAGCCCGTAGTTTGTCGGTCGTAAGGTAGGCAACCTGCATCTCACATGTAGGTGCATGTCATTTCTCTGTTTTGACCTCTTGATACCGTCTCTTTTCCAAGTTCATGCCCAACTGTGGGTGCTTGCTATCTTGCGTCATGGCTTCAGATTTCGTGGAGCGTGTATCGCTGTCTCTCTTTGACGTGAAGCCCCTTGGGTTGCGGCTCTCTGCGCTAGCTCTGTTGACTACGGCCGCAAGTCCAAAAGATTTGGGAGGCAGCATCCGCGATTAAGAATCAAGAATAGTTGAAAGCAAACTGAAGAGGACGATAACATGTCACTCACTCCGTGAAATCTGGGTCCGTCTCTTCTTCCTTCCTGTCCATTGAGGCTACTGATCAATACAGAAGCCTCGTCTCGAGATCATCTTTGCTAGCTTGGCATTCAAATCCAACATGACCGCCAGGAGCTCCGCCACTGGTCTGGCTGATCCTAGTCTCCTTGAGAAAATCGACAAGCTTTTTGCCTGCAATGTTGGCGATTACATTTCCTTACCACAGCTCGTAGTTGTCGGTGATCAGTCTAGTGGCAAGAGCTCTGTCCTGGAAGCATTGACAGCTCTGCCATTTCCTCGCGAGAGTACGCTATGTACTCGATTCGCTACTCAGATCACTTTTCGCCGCTCCCTCGACGCGACGGTGGCAGCGTCAATAATTCCGTCCCAAGAGTCCAGCGAAGACCATCAGAAGAAGGCTCGCGAGTGGAAGAAAGACGACCTACAGCAGCTAGATCCTACTACGTTCGCATCGATCATGGAGGAGGTACGTTTGAGCACTATGCACGCAACTACTACGAACCGCGGAGACCGAACTTCAACGGCGGCCAAGCTGACGACAACGTCCAGGTGAATGGCGTAATGGAATTCAAATCTGATGTGTATGGCATTCAAAGCCAGTTCTCTACCGATGTCTTACGCTTGGAGATTGGAGGACCAGACCAAGAGCATCTGAGTGTTATTGATGTGCCAGGTCTGTTTCAACGACACAAAGAAGGGGTCACCACGAAGGCCGACATTGAGTTGGTCAAGCGGATGGTAGAGGGGTATATGAGCAATCCACGTTCTGTGATGCTAACAGTCATCCCCTCCAACGTTGACATCGCCACCCAGGGAATCCTGGAAAATGCCGAGGTCGTAGACGCAAAGGGAAAACGGACATTAGGCGTTCTAACGAAGCCGGATCTTGTTGACAAAGGTGCTGAGCACAATGTGGTCAATCTGATCGAGGACCGCGAGCATCGCCTTACCCTTGGTTGGCATCTCCTTCGTAATGCTGGCCAGTCAGAGCTTTCAAACTCCATCGAGGATCGTCTGCATACGGAGACAGATTTCTTCAATACGGTTGCTCCCTGGAAGGATTTGAACAAGGATAAGGTCGGTATCAGCTCCTTTCGTTCCAGGCTGCAAGAAGTTCTCTCCGATCATATCCGGAAGGAGTTCCCACAGGTATATCTAACCCGCCAGTAGCAAGGCTATCTTCCATGAGGCTGATATCAGAGCAGGTTAAAGCAGAGGTTGCCAAACGTCTCAAGGCGAGCAAGCAGGCTCTCGATGACCTTGGTGCGAAACGCCAGACCCCTGTGGAGCAGTACCAATACCTGATTGAGATCTCGATGAAGTTCCAGAGGATTGTGGTAGATGCGCTAGCGACCAATTATGGCCGGCACAGAATGTTCAACGACCACCCAAGTCTTCGTCTCGTCACCGCTGCAGTCAACAGGAGCGAGGCGATGGCTACGATGTTCGCCAACGATGGCCATACGTTTCACTTTCAGGGTCGTTCAAGAAATGACGCCAAGCCAGACGAGGATGCTGGTTCTGACATGAGTGTTGATGGCCATGAGCAAGAACAAAGCGAGCCTTTCCAAGCACTCGAACATGTGCTACTCGCCCCGAGACCTTCCGACCAACATATCACCAAGGCGGTGCGAAAATACTTGGTCCGTACATCGATTGATGACCTTCTTCCCAACACCCTGGACGTGGCAGAGCCCCAGCGTGGAGAGATCCTCGACTGGCTCCGCAGCATCCATCGCGACTCGCGAGGCTTCGAGATTGGGACCGTCAATCCTACCCTCCTAGCCACTATCATGAGGGAACAGTCCCGCAAATGGGAACACATCGCTCTAGGGTACGTCGCGGACGTTATCGTGCTCACGCATACTTTTGTCAACGATCTGCTACATGAGGTTTGTCCGTCACGACGTGTCCGCGAGGGCATCCTCTCTCTCCTACTGGACCAGCTCTGTGTCAGATACAAGGCGGCCATTAAGCACGTCGAGTTCTTGCTTGAAGTGGATCTCCATGGGACGCCATCGACACTGAACCACTACTTCAATGACAACCTGCAGAAATGGTATGTCCTAGAACACTTCTTTCCGTCTAGCCTGCTAACCAACTCTCCAGTCGCCAAAAGAGACTGCACAGTCGCATCCAAACGAAGACAGTCAACGACTGTAAGCATGGGCAAGTGATCCGCACTAGCGATCTCTTCCAGCATGACCACATGGGTAACGACGAGCACACCATTCAAGATCTTCACGACATCCTCCAGTCCTATTACAAGGTCGCTCGCAAGCGTTTTGTCGATGCTCTGCGCATGCAGGCCGTGGACCATTTTCTTATATCTGGACCGGATACGCCTCTCACACTGTTCTCGCCAGCGTTCGTAGCTAAGCTGAGCCCTGAGGAGCTAGACGAGGCTGCTGGAGAGGATCGCCAGGTCAAGCGTCAGCGGGCTAGTTTGGAGAAGGAGGCGCATGATCTGGAGGAGGCTATGAAGATTCTTCGCTAGGTCGAGGCCTTTGTAGCAGCCAGGGAATAGTCTAGCCAGTGGAACAGTGGAATCTACGTTGGCACTTCTACTAATGTTGCATCCACTTCACCAAACATTCGTTCAATGAAGTTGTACAGTAACGAAGCTACCCACCAATGAAGGCGTCCAATAACGAAGTCATCTAGAAATGAAGCCATCGATTGACGAAGTGACCCACGCCAAAATCCCCGCTCCAACCGCTACAGGCCCAATGTAGATCTCAACTCCCAAAATTTGCAACGGCGTATCTCATGCGCTCCCAGACTTCATCTCTCCGTCCCAACTATCCCTAATGTCCTTTCCCCAGCCTCCTGCCGCGTTACCCCATTAAACCCAATGCATCACCCCCTTAGCTATACCTCTCCACTGCTCTACCACCCCACCATCCCCTTTAACTTCCCTCCCAGAAGAAATGCGAGCCAAGGTACGAGCCACTCCTTTCGCCGGCGCAGTTTCCCCTTAGGATATCGTCGGCCCCCCATAATTCCCTACGACGTCTTCTTAACAAGTTCAGATTGGTGTGAAATGCTAGGTCAGCTTCCCTCGCGGAGGGTCTCTATTGGTCAGTGAAGCGCTCCACCCCGGGAGCTCTGTAAGGTAGGAGCGGGAGAGAGGAACAAGCCGAGGTTTGGAGACAGCAGGGGTTCGCAGTTGGCAGGGAAAGGGTGATGAGCTGATGGTACATGAACGGGGAGACTTCGCTTTTCTTTGTAATACAGGGTTATACAATCTATAACAACTCTCTGTAAGTCCAAGTATTACTTTTTCAGCTGAAGGTAGCAATATGATGTTCTTTCCTCTCGTGTTTTGGGGATTTCTTGGGAAGAGTAGACGGCTTGACATAATGATCGGTGCACCTTTCAGTCATGTAAGACACGTAACTAAAACGGTAGACACTTCAAAGATATTGGAAGGATTGAACACCCACCACCCAGCCTTCAGCACGGCGGATGACACCAAAAGTCCTTGTAGCGCCAGTAATGCCACTGGTGCTGCCACCTGAAGTTCGTCGGAAGGACCACCTTAAGGCCATTACCGGGGCGGCTCACATAGCGGCATATCGGGCACCCGCACCCCCAAGGCCACTTGTAGCCCTCAGACGACTCGCGTGTGCCCGAGTCCCGGTGTTGCGAGGACTTTAGTGTGCTCCTCCGGAAGAAGAAACGAAACTTCAGAAGTCGTGACCATCGATCGGTCAGACCTTGGGAAATACAGCATGCCGGGGCATGGGATAGCACGGTGATATAAGACTAATTAGATCGGAATATTGGACATGCGTTCGCATTATTCCTCACCAGCTGCACTATCGAAAATAGGAATACTCTCAGTCGCGAAGGGTGCTCAAAGTCCATTACCAGCCAACAGCAGATGAAGGCCATTCTTCCAATTTTCGCACTCACCTTCCCGCAAATGACAAAGCAATGGAAGTTGAATATCGCCCGAAAGACACTATCGATTTTCCGGCAGAACGAGCTTCCGACATGCGATAATCTCTCCTGAGGACTCAAAAGAATGATGAATGGTGTACATCGGTTTGCCTTCTTCATTATCTGAACGTATATGTCCATCGGTTCAGCAGCTCCTGTTCCAGGCTCGGCGGCTTAGTGATCGAACTTGCAATCGGTCATTGCAGGGGAACTCAAGAGTCTGATACAGTAATATAGACCGTTGGAAGCCAGATTTCCAACGAATTGTCGAGTTGTTCCTCGGCCAATGTCGTCCCATTCATTTGGTGGTACAGATAACTTACCGAACCATCTGCCGAAGTGACACTAGCAAGCCTCGAGAAGGGAAAGGTATTATTTGGCATCGGTTCACCCGGGACTCCCGAAGCGTAGAACGATCCTGTCTTTAGGGGTATCGGCTTTGTTTGATTGATCCAAAGGCCGCTGGAACCTCGGCCGATAAACGCCATATCCGAATCGCGGATCGTGCCAATACCTGTAGTGTTCGGGACATAGCCTTATATCGAACGGATAGCATTAGCCGCTTCGCAACAAGAAGATGGCTAGCTGATGCACACCTGTACGCATGCGCTGGTCCACAACCATTTGAGGATCGTAAACAGTCCATAAGATACTATTGTTGGAGGGTGCATAGAAAACTGCTTGTACCTCCGATTGGAGGAATTGGGCGCTTGTGAATGGTACACTGAATGTAGCTTCCGGTCTGGATTCATACAACGTAGGCCGAGATCCGTCATCATACGACGCAGCTTCCGTAGGAGGAGCGACTGTCAGTCCCCCTCCGAAGGCAACGGGGCAATCAGGTGGAATATATGGCGGTAACGCCATGCTTCCTCGACTGCTGATGTCCATCACTTGGAGTTCTCCGCAAGAAGTCGAGCCGTTTTTAAGAAATGATCCTGAAAAAGCTGTAATATTACCGCCTGGACTCTCATACAATAAGAGCAATACTTGGTCCGCGGTAGCATTAGTAGTCAGATTGGTGTTGTTCCCAATGGAAGTGACGGATAAATGTCGGGATTTGGGTGCTGTAGCGTGACCGGTTCCAAGATTGAAGGCAGTACCCCAACGCTCAACGCCGTAACCGGTATTACTAACGTTGTGGTCGTGCGTGATGTAGAAGAGTATAAGCTTTTCAGAGTCAGCACACATGGCAATCGTTCGGATATACAGCTACGAAACGATACCTTGCCTTTGATAGCAGTGGCAGTCAGCGGTGATTGATATTTCGCATGCGATGTGACATTCAGATACGGGCTGGTAACCCAGGAACTCGATGATTTTGAACGAACTACTTGCCTAATCACGCCTTTGGTATCCTGGAAAAATAGGTGGCGCTCGTTATCACTAATCATTGTAGCCGCCAAAGATGTGTCATTTAGAATGATTGACGGATTGTTGGGATTTGGTGGCGATTGTGGACTTGACGAAGCGTTGGAACTCGGTGGCGATGGTGGCCTGTATAACGACATGTGAGCAAGCAATGCGTGGAGGGTTCGGACAATGTGCACACCTGTGCCTCGTTAGTCTTTTGGGGGTGTAGTGGCTCTAGCAGACTGTAACAATGAACGAGTAACTTTGAGAGAATTGAGTGCGAGTTCTGTACCTATTCTCTTGGGACGCTTGCGACAGATGCTTATGGCTTCGCCAAATCCCAACCCCAACCCCAACTCCAATAGCGATAACTATCACAATGGTGATAGCAATAGTCATCCATCTCGTCCTAAACGATGGGGTCTTCTTCGGCTCTACACCGGGCGCATTTGCATTGAGCTCTTGGGCGAGGTTATTAGGCTCAGGTAAAGAGGTATCGTAGAAAACTTGTGGCATCGTAGCTGGCAAGACCTGGAAGCCAATTCAGGAATTTTCAAAGGACAGTCATTGACCTTCGCGTTACATGGGTATATACCTACCTCAGGCGCAAAACGACTGGCATCAAGCTCAAAAGCTGTGGCGTCATTGTCACGTTCTGGAACTGTAGCAGTCTCATCGTGCTTCACAAGCTCCAGAGTCGAATGGCCGTGTGTCATTGTCAGCTACTGTTATGGGGGTGAGAGAGCACGATTGAACGAAAGAGAAAGCCCAAATACCTTAATTTTGATATTCGAAGAAAAGAAAAGACAGAGCAGTGTTTCGTGCTCTTTACACAGCTCTCATGGACGCAGGGACGTTTCAGGCTCTGCAATACAATGGCGTTGTGCACGAATGAAAGCTGTAGCTTTCGGAAACATCACTATGCAAGTACGCCGCTTGAGGAGTCGAGTATAGCATGAAATAGACTGTCCTAACCAATTTACGCCTTGAATTTGTCTACCTCCGTGAGAGATGTTGTACTGCACGAGTGCTTGATACGTTGCGGGTAGAAAGTACATGCAAGGCAGGCCCCTTGAATCAAATGCCTAGTTTTAGGCACCTGGCCGCATGCCTGACTAGATGCCTACACTACTACTCGCGAACGTGCTAGATTGTCGATGTTTCGAAGGATCCTGCGGGTAGGTTGAAGGTGCATACAGTAGTCGCTGCAGCAGGCAAGCAAAGGAATGGGCGTTCTGGGGGCTTCTTGTCGGACGTCCGACGATAGGCTAGTAAGCGCGCCCATACAGACTAGGTGGTTCAGACAGCTGCATGTGCCTGTAGGACGAGTAAGAGATGGACGGATCACTAGGTGCGTCTTTTTTCCCTGCTCGTAAGTGTCTCCAATTACTCGTGGGCCAATTCGAGACAGGTTCCGTTATGTGAGTGTATCCCAAGTCAAGTCACTATCGTGCAAAGCTGGTTTCTTGGCCGCAGCCGGGAAGGCGCCAAGGTTTTGGTGACCTCATCACACAAATGATGGTTTTTCGCGCAATTCAATTAAAATCTCTTTTACCTGTTTAATTGTTATTCTAATTAGACAATATTTGAAGCCTTTAGTATAATTGTATAATTTGCGTATTTCGTAATTCTCTTCTTGTTATATGGTTTATTTTAATTAGTGTGACCGTTGGGTCGGGTTCGCGCCTTAACCCTGGCCCAACCCTACGGGGCCCAAGAGAATAGATTAGGTTAAGAAAAAAGTGTTCGACCCGACCCAACGGTCACACTAACAATTATTTATATTTTTTACTATTAATTCTTTTGCAAGTAACAAATTTATTTAAAAATATTAATTAATATATTTTTTATTAATATAATTGTACTTGTTAAATATTATATTGTGTCTAATTTTTTTGCAAAGCGCAATAAGAGATTTGCAAAGTATTTGTTAATATACAAATATAAGAAACATTTATATATTGACTTTGTTATATATTTATCTCTCTCTTCGAAATATTTTTGCGATTGTATTGATATTGACAATAATGTTAAATTTGTTATACAAATAGAGATATATTTTGTCAAAATAAACAATAAGACAAAGATTAATATAATTTAGAAGACTATTCTTTATTATTTTATTAATTAATTTGTTAAAATCTCTTCTATATTAAGAGATAACAACAAAGTTGTATAACTTGATATTACGTCTTATTTTGCGTATTTGTTGTTTAGCAACTCTTACTAGATACAATATATAAGCACTATCTTTGTCAATTTTGATGCGATCGATAATTGCAGTTCTTTGAACGTCAATTAGAGCAAACGACATAACGAGAAGAGAATTATAGAAGACGTAGATTACACAATGATACTAGAGGCTTCAGATACTGCCTAATTAGGATGCTAATTGAACAGGTGAAAGAGGTTTTAATCGAATTGCGCGAAAAACCATCATTTGTGTGGTGGGGTCACCAAAACCTTGGCGCCTTCCCGGCTGCGGCCAAGAAACCAGCTTTGCACGATAAACTAAGTCGGGCCAAAAGCACCTTGGACCAGATTCTCGTACAAGGTATTGTGGTAAGTGCTTCGTGTCCGGTAGCGACGCTGATATTGGAAAGTATTCGAACAGGCTCTAGGCCATGATCCAACGAGTGTTCAAAACGGCACGTTCAGTCCGGAAGCCTTGAGCAAGGAGCGACCAGATCATCGTCCTAATTCTTACCCGAGGATGCATCTCATTCATCAATCCCGACAAGTCTACTAGAACTTGACCGCGACGCTGGAGCATGTAACATTTGTACCCGCCTCAATCTCCCTCTATGCACCCTGGCCTATTGAGCTCCAGAGCTTTTCTCTTCGCTCCACTTCTGCGCCCTTCATACCGAGCAATGACCACCAACCCCACCCCTCTCCAAGTCCTCCTCCTCCACGGCTACACTCAATCCGGCCCGCTCTTCTCCGCCAAATCCCGCGCCCTACACAAAGCGCTCCAAAAAGCCTTCTCTCCGCGCCCCGTCCACTTCTCCTACCCCACCGGTCCCATCCGTCTGAAACCCGCGGATGCAGTCGGCTCCAGCCCTCCAGGCCCAGAGAGCGAAGAAGATATCGAAGCCTACGGATGGTGGCAGCGGAAAGACGCTAGCGATGAAGGGGTCGTCTATAGGGGTATAGAGGAGGGTATGGCTATTGTTGGGAAGTGCATTAAGGAGGAAGGACCATTTGATGGCGTCATCGGCTTCAGCCAGGGTGCGGCGGCTGCGGCGATGGTTGCTTCGCTACTTGAGGGCCAGAGGAGGGTTGATGGCTTTGAGAAGGCAGAGAAGGAAGGCGGCATTCCATACCCTGTTACTTTCAGAAGCGAAATTGGCTTTGTGCAGCAGCCATTGAAGTTTGCGGTCGTGTACAGTGGGTTCCGCGCCCCAGGCAAGAGGTACGAAGGGTTCTATGAGCCGAAGATTCAGACACCGGTTCTACATTTCTTGGGGCAGATGGATTCCGTTGTAGAGGAGAAGAGGAGTAGGGCGCTTGTAGAGGTGTGTGAGGCTGGGGAGAAGAATGTTGCAATACATCCTGGGGGACATTTCGTGCCGAGTCAACGGCCTTGGTTAGATGCTTGTGTGGCATTCGTCAAAGGTTGCGTTGAGGGATCGACGAAGCAGGAGGTGCAAGAAGAGAGCGTTGAGGATATGGACGTGCCCTTCTAGGTCTCCCCAACATGAGTGCCTCATTATGCATCAAAAAGCTTACCCTGTGGATCCCACAGTCTGGACTTTCGCGCTCAGTCATCTTAAATCTTGCTCCTGAAGGCAGCCAGCAACACGTCAGACCATTTCTGTCTTCCGTGTAGGTCTCTGCTTAGGTGCAAGCCACCCCAGGCAGGCCAGACGGAGTGGATGGCTTTCCTGCCACGCCAATGAACCACAGTGAGAGCATGGCACCCTGGTTAGCAGAAACTTCGATCTGGGATCGTTCTAGGGAGCAATGCCTCGTTGATCCAACAAGCTGACAAAGATGTGGCCATATAGTTGGAAAGGAAATGTGATGTCATCGAATGAGCATACGTCGTTTGAGTGGCTTGTGGGCTGCTCGAGGACACGTGCTTGTAGAAAGATCAACTTGAACGTTGGTCACGACAGGCAGTATATAATTGGATATCAATTGACGCCGGTACGATGACCATCTTATACGAGCTGACCTACTAGCAATCAAGAATCGCCCCCCAGCATCTTCTTCAACACCGCGATTTGCTCTCTCACCGAGCTCTTGCTAGTGCCCCCCTTCGACGACTTCAGCTCGACCGCTCGCTCATAGTCTAAGCACTCCTTGACATCTGGCTCGAATCTCCCATCCACGGATTTCAGCTGTTCATACGATAGCTGGTCCTGCACCCTTTGTTACAAATCACGCTTTGACGCAATGGCGAAATAGACTCACCATGGGCACGCCCTCCTTCTCCGCCAACACCACCACTTGCCCACTGACATGATGTCCTTCTCTGAAAGGGACGCCCCGACGAACAAGGTAGTCTGCGATTTCGGTAGCCAACATCTCAGGAGTGAGGGCGGCGTGCATCTTCTCGGGTTGTGTGGAAAGGGTGGAGATTACGCCAGTGGCGATCTGAATGCTGTCGCCGACTGTTTTGGTAAGGTCAAGCATTGGTTCTATCGAAGTATTTAGTCTGGAGGTAGGCAGAAGAGCGGTTGGAAATGGATCTTGCCATACCAACGGTTTCTTGGAGATCTTTGTTGTAGCTATTCCACGTTAGAATCCCGTCATCAATGGCTTGTTGTAGAATCGAGGACTACAAAACGAAATCGTTGATCTTGACTTACGTTGTCGGTATCCCTTTGATTGCAATATAGACGGTGACCATGTTACCGATGACACGAGCGCTTTTGCCTCTGAGTAGCTCTAAGCTATCTCTGTAACGATTTTAGAGTCTAGTGCTGGGATCGTACATTGGAAGCCTCACGGATTCTTCTTTTGTGGCATAAGTGAGGAACCAGTCGAGTAAGCGTCTGCTAATCGAACGAAGCCAAACTCGAGGCTGCTGTAGACAATTAAGTCCTCCGCAAACCTTGAGATATGGGTCATCCTATGCGCAGTCGTCAGGTCTGTGCCTAAAGTTTTTGGATAGTCAAGAGAGCTAACAAGAGCGAGCCCCAATTTGATGCGTCAAGAACGAAGTCTCGATCCGCAACGGCGTTCATCGAATTAAGAAGGATCCCGTCGAAACCGAGTTCTTCGGCCATAGCGTCTCGGTCGATCTTGAATGAATTCCCTTATAGCAAATTAACGACGGGCGAACTGCTGGTTTGGTCTCATCGGATGCGTACCAGCAAGAGCGCCACAACCCAAAGGGCAGCGATTGACCCTCTTGATGACTCCTCTTAGCATCTCGAGGTCAGTCACTAAGGCTACTGCATGCGAGAGCAGCCAGTGGCTCCACCGGATGGGCTGCGCTTTCTGAAGATGAGTGTAGCTAAGCGAAAATCAATATCATGTAGGCCCTCAAAGCTGACATCGGCCGGTTACCCAGGCATGAGGATAGAAATGTCCTGCTCTGCTCGTGCAACGCTGGCTTTCAGAAAGTTCACGAGGAATTCCTCAATCTTCCGTAGCTCGTCTCGTAGCCACATTCGCATATCTGTAACAACTTGATCATTCCGGCTATCTCGTAAATTCGTTATTGCCTTGAACACTCAATAGGTAACCTTCAGGTCATGGCGCACCTTCGGCCTGTGTGAAGCTTGCCGGCAATCTCTGTGCCGATGATCTCTCCCAAGCGGCGCTCATTCGCGGTGTGAATGTCCTCATCGTTAGGCTTGGCTTCAAAAGAATCGGTCTCCCATTCTTTGCCGACTTGTTGCAAGCCATGTTGTATTTTCTTGAATTCTTGCTCCGAAATCACTCCGCGTTTACTATTCGCTCGTGCGAACGCAATTGACCCTTCAATGTCTTGACGCCAGAACACCTTGTCGAAGGGCAGGCTGTCATTGTATGCTTGCATTAATGGGTCGGCAGCGCCGGTAAAGCGGCCTCCCCACAGTCTTCCGGTCATCTTGTCCGAACAATTGCTCATCAAGAGAAAACCTAGTCAGGGAAGAGAACGAATCTACTAAGAATTAGGATACGCGTATCACGAGTGTGTTGACCTTGAAGCCCAAGTAAGACCCTAAAGATTATGCGCGGATAACTTGATGTGCGCATGGAGAAGTTGGAGCGTATTGGCAATTATCACTACCGTTCTGTTCGTACCACTTAGTCAAAGTTACTGCTTCACGTTCCTGAGAGTCATCGAACATGGAGCGATACTTTTCAGCAAAATGATGATAAACTAGCCAATCGGTAAAGCTTCGGGAGCAAAGCGCGTTTACTGCGCCACCAGCGCCTACGGTTTCTGAGCTATGTACTAGATCAAGGTCAATTACGACTTCGTTACCAGTATCATTACAGGAATACGTCGCTGGCTGGATTCTTTGGAGCTGCGGTCGCGCCATGCTTTCTTGGTTGAAGACACCGTTGCTCAAGAATACCGGCTCAGTAGCCCGTGATCACCTCGCCTCAGAGCGAACTCTCCTCGCCTGGCTTCGTACCGGCCTTGGCTTCGTAGCGTTGGGTATTGGAGTTGAGCGCTTCAGTCAACTCGACATTGCCACATCAAGCGCAACATCTACAACCGGAGTACCCGCAAAGAATAAAGGGACCACGAAGAGCAAAAAGTTGGATGATAAGACCCAACAATTGGTCTTCACGCTACTTGGTACAGGAAGTGGAGCCATTGTGTATGGGACGACTCGATACTTCTCGAACATGCGCTTGCTGGAAAGGGGACTGTTCAAACCCACTTTTCACGGGGCTGCTGGCCTGAGTATCGCTGTCGCAGGACTGACCGGCGCCGCTTACTGGGGGATCATCAGAGATGCTGAAGCTGAGAAGAGAAGATAAGAGGATTAGGAGAAGGTGAACTCTTGTCACGCAGCGAGGTAGGAATACAGAGCTTCATTCAGACAGTACAGACCCCTATATGTAGCACCGGGCACCTTGTCTATCTTCTACTTTCATCGTACCTTTCGCAGTACAATAACGCCCCCATCTTCATGCCGCATGGGACGCACAGCTTTCTTCATATCGTACGGTGCAGGACCGGTGAAGCTAGATCAATACAGCTGGGACTAGAAGCCGAAGACGGAAGGAAGATCAGCGTTGCTCCCTCTGAGGGCCGGGTGAGCTTTCAGGGTCCACGCCAAAACCAAACGGAGCAAAAGCCTGGTGGAGGGCCGAATTCTTCAAGACCTCCATCCCGCTTCCTGTTTCTTCTGTGCGCTCGAAGCTTAATGCAATTAGTCTTTGCCGAGCCTCGCTGCCCGTGCTCGATACTGCCATCAAGCGATTGGTGCGCATATGAGGATGAGATAATCGTAACTCTAAATTCCCGAGCTTTGGAATTTTTTTCGTGGGGACGGAGTTGCCCTAGGAGGAAGGTACTTGGGGAACATACATGTACGTCAGCTCACCCGAGCGGTAGTTTTCATGGCCCCGACACATCTTACAGGCACAATTCCAATCTGTGCCGTTATCAGCGGCATTGATAACGGCACGGGGCGCTCGAAGATACACATATTGCAATTTCCTGCGCTGGATGACTCGCCTCGGGCCGATTGTCATCTTCTGTAGTACCATGGTCGTGGCAGCAGATCGCTGTCCCGTCGGAGAAGGAGACGATAGCGACCGAGAGAATCCTTAGGCGGTTTTCCCTATCTGTGCTGTCGATGACTTGCGAGATGCAAACGTAGTTGTTGGGGCTGGGACAACGGCGAAGGAAGATGGCAACATCAGCGATGGCCCCGTGGTGGATGCACTGGCAGTGATACGGTAATATATAAGTCAATCGATATACCACAATGCTTCGAATGTACTCCGGAAGGAAGTTTATACAAGATCATGCCTCTCGTTAACATGCGATTCCAACTCTGGGCAGGTGATGTCGTATATCATGTAAGACCACGTGCTGATCGATGCCCGAAATATAGGTTCTCGTCGGCCCTCTGGCTGGTGCGCTTCCCGGCGTGTATGCTGCCGGATTCAAAACCATTGGCTCATCCGGCTGCGCTTCGCAAATGGTATTCATCCCACCCAATACCACGACGGTCGTTTTCATCGACAACTACCACGCAAATTATGGCGGTCCTGGTGTAAACTTGCACAACGGAGCTCCATCTGCGACATCTTATCTCTACCCAGGCACCAGCATTTCCGTCTTTGGCGCCGAGTACGATCTGCGATTCAACAGCTTGCGACCCCTAGAACCCAAAAGCAACACTTTTTGCTCCGCTGGCGCTTTCTACCCTGATGGCACACTTGTCAATATCGCTGGTGCAGAGCCAGATGCAGCCGGTGTTGCTGACGGCTTCAACAAAATCAGGACCTACGCTGGCGGACCATGCACTGGTAATTGTTCACAAAACTGGGTTGAGCAGCCCGCGAGGCTCCAACATGAGAGATGGTATCCCTCGGCGCAGACTTTGGTTGATGGCAGTGTTCTCATCGTTGGCGGGGCTGACAAGGGGGGCCTTGTGTTGAATGAAGCAAGCATCAATGTGCCTACGTATGAGATCATCTATCAAGACGGAAGAACGCCGCCGCCTCCCGTCGGTCTTCCTATATTGGATTTTACGGATGTCGAGAATTTGTGAGTGATTTTTTTAATCTACGTCTTCCCTTTCATATGTATTTCTGGGTCTGATGTGGAGTCACTACCCGTTAAATGGAAACGCCATAGTCGGATCGTTGTCTGTAAAAAACATACTGATCGAGGGCGACGGCAGGGTGCCTGGCAAATCATACAATCTTTATCCCATGCGTTAGTCGGCTCTATTTCAGCAACCATATATTACTAACCGTTGAAAGTCTACCTCCTACCCAACACCGCCGCCACAAATCAGATCTTCACAGTAGCTGGAAATCAGTCCATCGTCTGGGATTACATAGCCAACTCCCTAGTCAAGACCCTCCCTGACACCCCTCTTCAATCACGCACCTTCCCCTCATCCGCCACTTCAGTGCTGCTTCCTCTCGTCGCCCCAAATTACGAGCCCTCTATTCTCATCTGTGGCGGCTCTTCAGGCGACATTCTCAACCCTACCGCTCTATCAGACTGCTATACTATCTGTCCCAACGACCCCTCTCCTACGTATGAGCCCACCGACTCCCTGCCCAACGGCCCGCAAACAATGTCCGACGGTATTCTTCTCCCTGACGGCACCGTACTTCTCATCAACGGCGCACATTCTGGCTGCGGTGGCGGCTTCATGGCCGATGATCCTGTCCTTTCACCAGTCATCTACAATGCCTCCGCACCCTTTGGGCAGCGCTTCACCACTATGCCCTCCACTACGATCCCACGCCTCTACCACTCCACTGCAATCCTGCTTGCTAGTGGGGAAGTCCTTGTCTCGGGATCTAACCCCGCAGTCGGCTACAGTGCTACAGGAATGGTCGGCCCCGGCTGGCCTTCATTCGGCAACAACGGCCATACCTGCGCCTTGCAGCAGCAGCAAAAGAAAACGTCCGTGTACCCAACCGAATATCGCGTGGAGATCTTCTCGCCGCCGTACATGGATGCCCTAGCGCGGCCTGTCATCACCTCGAGTCCACACGACATGGCATATAACAGCAGCTTCACAATTTGCGCAACATTGAATGGGCAGCCGTTGCGGGGAGAGACGATGGTTGTGTTGAGTACCTCGGGTTTTCATACGCATGGACAGGGCATGGGACAGAGGATGGCGATGTTGGGGCAGGATATAGGTAAGGCTGGAATGATTGTCACGGCGCCTAGGGATGCGAGTGTCATGCCGCCTGGGCAGTATTTGCTCTTTGTTACGAATAATGGGATACCGTCTAAGGGGGTTTGGGTCGAGGTAGGCGCCTAAGGAAGGTGGTGCTACTGATGCCACACTGCTAAAGTATGTTTAATGCAAAACTTTTTAATGTTCTGTACTTTGAACTTTTCTTCTGAGGAGGATGCCTAGTATCCTTTAGACCTAGGCGGAGGATATTCGCAAGCTCTTCCTTACATCTAGAGTCTTCATGCGAGAGCTGTCATCAGATTAGCGCTCCTATGTACGGGCATTGATCCTGCGCTTGTTGGAGACATCTCTTGACTCTTCATCTAAGTTCTAGTTCTTCAGGCAGCACAAAGCTATGGAATCCAGAGCTGTTCTATGGACATAGTGCACTCGACTCTCTGGACCAGCTCTTCTGGACATTACAACCCAATACCCACTGGGCGAAAGAAAGAAGCTAGAGAGCCACCATGATCCTTGACCCTTAGGGCATGCCACAAGTAAGAACTTCAGCAAGTTCGCACGGTCAAACGAAACATTCTCAGACCTACCAGCCAACATGCCAAGCCTCTCCAGCAGCCAGGTGCTTGGGACACCTGTCGTGTACTCCTTCAGTCTTAGGAGTTTCAACGAGATCTCCACAGCAACTCCCCCAACCCACATCAACGCCCCCCGCAAGATTCATCCCCATCTATTCAAACTTCCACCAATTGTTTCTCCAACGTTTTACACTCCTTCTAGCGCAGCGCCCTAGCCTATCTTCGAGCGGAAAAGCGCTCATTTCAACTTTTCGTCTTCTGCGTAAGCGTTCTAAGCTGTCTTACGCTCGATATGTTCTACGGCTCCCTTTGCGGGTATGCCGGAATTGCAATTCACCGACGAAGAGGAGCTGGTAGTGTACTACATTTGCTGGAGACTATGGATAAAATCCTTCTTCAATGCTAACGGCGACGCAGCTACCGGATCTCGCTCTTGGGGGCGAAAAGGCTTGCTGGAGGGCTGGATTGGGACCTCGGCATTCTTTGGTCGTGAGCCCGAGACCGAAGGGGAAGCATAGAAGCGAAGACGAGTGAGAAGCCGGCAACTGGGAGGGCCCAAGACATGGAGATCAGAGGAGACCCCCTGGTCAGAGGCAGCAAAATTATGGTAAGGAAGTAGTTTAAGCCAAGCTGAAGATATAGGGCTTTTAGCATTCCCGTTGCCAATTGAGAGAAGGGGCTGGCACTGCGTCGCGGCTATGGATTTCTCGCGTATCTCCAGTGACAGTGACGGGCCGTTATACCAGTAAGCCTTTACAGCAAGGAAACCCTCCCACGCATTGACGTTGGTTGCCACCGCGCAATTGACACAACAATCTCTGGACTGATTGCCCTATCCTGAAACGACGTCGAAGTTACTTGTGTAAAGCCATTGTTCTGTCAAGATCTTGTCTCGGATGTTGCAGCTTTGCCGGTGGTCTACTCAGAAAAATAACGCTGCTTTCCATAACCCAACCGCCATGGATTCGTGGATTCGGAGGAGAAGCGTGATCTGGTCGGAGACTTCCAAGATCGTGATTTTAGTCGTGTGCATATACAGAAACGGGAGTCGCTACGTTGATCTCTTTTTTGCTATTTTGACCTCCCCAATTGAGGCTTGATCTTCTTCGTGGCCTACATGCGAACCGAGTATGACGAGAATGGAACTTTGTAATGAGTGTAGATAGCGGCGAGGGAGATATTCTGGTTCATGGGAGGGGGAGAGTGGGATCGAGGTCGTTTGTACTTGTTTCTATGGTTTTTGGGGAGCGAGAATGTACTCACGGGAATGGTGAGTAGAATGCCGTTTTGTTGTTATATCTTGCTGGTCATTATGCGTTGACGATTGAAGGCATTTTGACCTTGCGGTTGGGTGAAGGAATGAGGATAATGTTTAGAGAGATTGCAAGATACCTTGGGCAGGGGGTTAATGCAGCAGCTCCCACAGGAAAGCAGCTCGATGAATTCTAAAAAGATAAGGTAACCTTTGTTTCATGCGTGATTGTTGCTGGCCCAAAATATGATGGATGCAACTCCTGAGGCTCTAAATATGGAGCGTGGTTAGGGCCTATCGGTCGTTGAGAAGCCAATGGCAAATCGTCGTACACGTGGATCTCTAAGTCACAACTCCTGGTAATAAGACATCTGAAATGAACCCTGCCGTCTCCGGCAATGTCCAACGATCCCAAGCGCCCCCAGTCTACCCACTTTGAACGCCTAGTCTTCCTCATCCCCATCCCCAATAACCCTGATCGTCTTCCCAATGCCCGCTCTAGATGTCCGTCTCACCGTTCTAACCACATTCTTCTTCACGCTCCCAACCTTTTTCTTCATGCTGTCCCTCCCGCTAACAGGACGCTCCGCTTCTTTGCTCGTCTTCTCTTCCATCTCCTCCTCCTCATCCTCCGCACTCCTCTTCATAGAAGTGCCATTGCTCAATCTCCGCCTCTCCTTCTCATATGTAACGACCTTCTTCTCACCAACAACCTCATTCCCCTCTTCATCAACCAGCGCCCACCCCTTCCACCCTCTCAGGCTCTTCTCCGACGTCTTCTTCACCAACCGCTCATTCTCCGCCATCGACCCCATCACCGCCTTGGCCTTCGTCAAACCCTCACTCGTCGTAGCTTTAGACTTCGCAAACACAGACCTAACACTGTTCGGCACGGCAATTTTCCTCTTCTTCGTCACAGTCTGCATCGCCCCCTCAACCACCTCCGCGAACTTTCTCTTGCCCGTCGTGATAGGCTTCAAAGCTTCTTTGATCTCCTTCGGCTTCGGGCCTAGGAAGCCCCTGCAGCTGGCGGTTCCACACCTGCACTCCTGCACGTTCTTGACGGAGTAGGGATCGAAGTTGTAGTCGTAGGTCAGTTCTTCACCGGTCATGATGCCCTTGTCGCCGGCGAAGAGGGCCATGCGGGGTTTGCCGCTGACGGTCCATTTGATCATGCGGCAGTTGGGCTCGCAGGAGTGGTTAATGAAGCGGGCGATGGAGCCGCGGGTGGCGTCGAGGATCATTTGTTGGTCGAAGTCCATAAGGTAGTAGCACTGTTTCTAGGTCAGCTTTCCATTCTGTAGAGAGTAAGCAGAAAGGGGATACATGACATACCTCAGCGTCCTTATAGCGGCCATGCATACGGCCGTCACACTCTTCCTGAGTGATTATCTCGCCGGTATACTCGACGATGATCTGGTTGGCCTCGAAAGTACGGTTTGAGCGGACGCCGTAGCCCCGGTCGAGCGTTTTGCACACTTCGACACCGATATTGTACTTTCCGCCGACTTTTGTCCGTTGGCGTAAAGATTCGAAGGAGCGGTTGGTGCAATGCTCGGCGCCGATATTACAATTGCTGTTGTCGCACTCATAGAGCATAAAGCGGTTGAAGCAATTTTCATCACAGCCGGTCTCGGGCGTGCAGATACATTTAGAGGATTCCAGGCGCTTAGCCTTTTTCCATAGGTTGGCAGCCTCACCCACGAACACATCTGGCAGTAGTCAATCAACCAATGTTCAAAATGAGAAGATAGCTTCAGCTTACTCTTGTGTGTTTTCTTCCATTCCTCGGGCTTTGGCTGCCCAAGAGGCAGAGGATTGAATATGTCAAACGGCAATTTGAAAGTCCGCCCGTTGTCGATGACTCTCTGGCCTATGAACATTGGAAGTGGTAGAGGAGTTCGCTTTCGGTCGTTGGCTTCAGTTTTGGACTCCTTCTTGGCCTTGTTTTGAGACTCAGTCAGCCTCGCATCGAAGTCTCTATCTTGTCCCACGTAGAGCCCCTGGGACAACCATCGCTTAGTAGGCCGTTTGGCTACCTTACGCTCCGATTTCGGCGGCGTGGACGGCTCTTCCTGTAAAGGTGTTTCCGAGAATCGTGCCTTTTTGGTCATGGGCCCTTCGAAGCTTGGAGCGTCTGGTTCCCTGGGTCGTAGACTAGTCCTCCTGTCCCCCTGGAGAGCTTTCAGCTTCTCCACCCCGGCATCAACAGTCTCCCTGCCCCGCTTGCCAAGTACACTGGAAGACTTCTCCACCAACTCGGACGCCTTGTCGAGGATATCTAAACGCGTAGACCTCCGCCGCTTGACGCCGGTTTCCTCCTTCTCCGACAGTCTCAGATCATCCCCAGGCAAAGCTCCTAAAGTCCAGTCCCGATCCAGCGCCTGTTCACTCTCTTGTATTAGCTGCTCCTGCGCGCTCGTGCTAGCTTCTACGAGTGTCTCTCCGGAGACGGTTCGATTTGTGTCATCAGTGGTCTTCCTCCTAGATTTCCGCTTGACGCTACCGGCGAGGACACGTTCGTTATAGCTGCCGATACTTGATCGAGAATGTCGGAGACGGTCGGAGCTCCGGCCTGTGCTCTCCTGCTTTGGGGTCACGTCTGTTGAGATACTGGCCGCGTCTGTATTGCTCGTAGCAGGAGTGAGGGACGGAGCTACCGAATTGTTGTTTGATATGTTCGGTGTAGTATCAGTGTTAGAGGAGGTCGATGGTACAGACTCTGCACGTGTCGCCGCTGAGGGCAAGGCGGAAGAGCGCCTCGTAAGCCAATTCTGTAGAAAAGAAGGCATTATGGTTGGAGCTCAAGAAGTTGCGTGGCGGTCTGTCCTTCGAAGGAATAGAGATCGACGGCAGCGACACCAGAGCAATGCAGAGCTCTGGTCACAACATGAACACTAAAGACATACGAATCATAGTGTTCGAGCTATTCATCACGGGTGGTGTCGTTGAGTGGAGGGGAAGCTACCTAATTGATGGCTTGGCGTCAAGAAGACAACAAACCAACTCAACCAATCACACCGCATTTATTTACGGTCATCATTCCAACAGTAGCATGCTAGACAGGTGAAATGGGTATTAAAATTACTAATTTCGATAATAACCAGAGCACCTAGTGATCCATACAATGTCTTCCACCTTGAATAGGCGTTGGAAGGGTCCGGGTATATTAAAAGCAACAACGCCCCCTGATGCTCACGCCTGCTAAAGTCCGATTAATGTATTGACAGAAGTATGTTAGATAAATGTCGTTGTAGATAGTGCGAGTCTGGAGTTGTCAATGAAGAGTCGGTCAAGTCCGCGGTCTTCGCGTTGTCGGCCCTTCAAAGGCTGGTTGAACCATCTTGTGCAACTCCATCGCACCGCCCTGCTGCTCCTCAGTAAGAGGCGCCGTTCTCTTCCCGCGACGGGGGCCAAATCTCTGATCGCCTTCAATGTATTTCTCTTTGAAGTGCAGATACGTTGGCGGTCGTGGTCGAAGAAGCGTCGCAAGCCAGTTCTTCCAAGGGCTGCCTTGGTTGTAGGGTCGGTGGCGGTCTTCCTTGAGAAATTTATGGGAATTGAGATATTCCCTGGTCGTATCACCTCTAGCCATGAGGAAAAGGTGGTAGCCCCAGAGAGACGCCGGATACGGTGTCGCCAGAAGACCGTATAGAAACATGGCAAAGGGGACCCTCCAATGATTGATGGATTCACGGAAGGATATGCGTTGCTGTGATTGATATCGGAGGCAGTGACCAAGGCTGGCGAAGGTAAGGAAAATGCCTAGAATGGTACCGAAGCTAACAAAAGTGAAGAAGTATCGGTAGTTGCGTCGCCCCACGCAGTTATTGATCCACATGCAATGGTGATCCTGCGTTTCTATGCAGTTATCGCAGATTCGGCAGTGATGACAACGCGGCGGGCGCCAAACATTACACGTCTTACAATACTTGGTGGGCACATCCATAGCTGCAGTTTCCATGGTCGCAGACTTCACCATAGTCCATTCGGTGGTCGGCGGGCCTAAGGCCAAGGGATCATCCGATGTTTCAGGTGGAATCATCGGATGTATATTACGCGGCAAAATCTAATTATGTCAGTGAAAATAGTTTGTGTTATGGAGAATAGCCTTACTCCCGGGTTCGTAACGGAGGCGTGTATCAAAGAGGATATACATATGAATACAAAATAGGCAAAGAAGATAGGTATCGCCGGAGACACATTATGCCAGAGCCATGGAGCCCTAGAGCAGACTCCTATCAGCAATTGGATCTCCAACATGCTTTACTCAGGGGACATACGAGTAGGCGAAGAACAAGGCGGAAGGTAACATAACAATAATCGCCGTAGCGATATTGATCGGTCGATCCCTAGTGTTTTGTAACCTGCCTCCCCAGCAGAAGACGGTATTACCGTCGAAGTACTCATAATTTATGCCAGCTTCGGGAGCACCCTGTGTCAATGTGTCGGTGTCTGCATCGTTCGGCGGAGCCGGTACGGAACCCAGCCTCTGACGACCGTGGCTAGCGCTACGAGGACTAACGCCGTTCCTTGAAGGAATAAGAAAGCTGGCGCGAAATGACCGAGGAGATCTCTCGATTGGTCTAAGTACACCAGCACTCTGCTTGTAATTCTTTCCAAGATCCAGCTGACCGGGTCGAACGTTTGCTACTTGAGCTTGCAGCGGTCTTTCGCTTTCTCCAATGCTTTGGGCTGTTCCGTAACCGGTTGGACTAGCAGTCCTCGTAAGTCGGTCATCTTGCTCCGTGAACTCTGTGTCTCTGGAAGGCGGCGGCAGTTCATTCCCAGTTTGAGCTGTGGCAACCCGTTGGTCTGTCATGTTCGACCCTGTACTATGCCTGTTGATATTGCTACCAGTCTCACTGTACCCGTCGAAGCCGGTTGTCTGTTGGAAGACCAAAGGACGGTTGCCTCTCTGAGCTTGAAGGCGTTGCGAACTCATGGGATGGAAGAAAGCTTGTGATGCTAATGAAGGGACATGCGATCTACTACTCCGGCTATTGGCGCTCTGGGGTCTGCTGGTATTCGAGATCGATCCGCCCGGCCCTCCAAACGCGCCGCCAGATCTCCATCCTGGTGATGTGCTCGATGTTCCTGGAAAAGGGGTCCCCCTCCTTGACGAAGGTGCCCGCGCTGACTGACGAGTCTGCGCCGAGATGGGCGACTGAGGTCTAGAGGAGTCATTGACTCGTCCTGTGGAAGTTTGTCTCGTCGCCAGGCCTTCCGGCTGGTATTCGTCCCCAACCTCGGATGCTATATCCGTCATGCGCGAAGATATGACGCTTGGGAGTGAGGTCGTGATCGATGCCGGTACTGGAACGGGCCCATTGGCGAGAGAGCGAGAAGTTGCGGACGGGGACGACGAAGCCATCTCGTCACTCACCTTGTGCAGTGACAGATGGTCATAAAGCTCTTGTTCGGGAAGGATCGATCGGGCTATTCTTGTGCCACATTCTCGTCGTATCCAGTAGAATGGCAGGCACCAAGAACGGACAATGCGGCGGACGACAGCAGTGAGAGCGAGATTAGATTTGAGACGCGATGTTGACCAGGGAAGATTAGTCGGAGCAGCAGTCACGGAATGGCAGACGCTGCTCCAATGATGGTGAGAGTGAAGGACATCCGTCTTGCGAAATGAACGTCAAGAACAGACAGGGGTCCAACCGTTCAGAAGCGCGCTTGATTGCGCTAGCCGAAGACGTTACTCGTTTTCACCTATTAAAGCAATCCACCTATCAATGCAACGCGCTAGTGGTTTAGGTGCAAAACTCAGGGTTATAAGTTTTAACCCTAGGTTCATGCACCTAAATTACTAGCGCGTTGCATTGATAGGTTGGTTGCATTAATAGGTGAAAACGAGTATAGCTTCCGCTACCAGCTTGGCGGGCGTTCGATAGCTACTTCGCCGTCTCAATCAACCCACTGACCACGACACTTGACAAACACAACAACGATGGCATCAGCAGCAAAGAACCTAGTCGGCAAAGTCGGTATCCCAATGGCAAAAGGTGGCTCTGGCAAAGCCCTCGCCGAGGGCACCAACAACCCCAGCAGAAACCAAATACTGCAGAAGGAAGCAAGGCGAAACCCCGAATTATACGTATGTCATTACCTGAAGGTAGCATTGATAGTTTGCTTGTTGACAAAGCTCTCAGATCCTCCTTGGTGTCATGAGCACAGCATTCGGTCTGGCTGGTTGGCACTTTGGTACGTTGTGCAACGACTCTCTCGTCGCTGCATAGCGGCTAACTCTCATGTTCACGCAAAGGCCGCAAACCCACATCTTCGTCGTCAGAAGCCCCCGTGAGCATGGCTGAAGGATCCCACCCGTGGCAAAGCGATTCAGCAAATCATGATTTGGCTCCGAACGAGCACTTCAAATATCGGTACCACCCGGGTGGAGATCCGAACGCGCCCGTCAAGGATGCCCCGAGTGCATTGCACAGCGTCATTGTACCCAATGTCACTTTGACAAAGGTTAGTGGAGGGCTTGCAGCAGCTTAAATAAGCGGACGCTGATAGCGTATGCACAGAAGCAGCACGAGGTCTTCAACAAGTATGGCAAGGAGGACTGGTAGGGGGCTCTAGCTCGAAGCAACGCTGAGAAATTCGGTTCATCAAGGCGGTGGGAGAACTGAATTTGGTGTATATAGTGGTGGTCGTTTTCTGGCGTTGAATGCAGGCATTAGGTTACCTATCTCAAAACAAACGATGGCACCTTACTCCCAGAATGTGTGATCAAGCATGACAGCAGGTCGATTGGCTCGGATATACATTATCTTTGGCCGTTCCAAATGTCCGAGTCTACTGAAAATTACATTATAATACACCGCGGTTATGCCATTTACTTGGTAGCTTCCTTTGGCTCGCTTGCTGGTCTAGGTTTTCCGTCTTTACCCTTCTCAATCGATTTCTCCTTACTTACGTCTTGTTCAGGAGACGCTGTTGCTGGATAATCTCGTTGGTCATCCTCGTCCTGATTGGGCGCCGTCTCAGGTTCGCGGTCCACGTCTGGATGCGGTGGAGCAAATCCCTCAGCTCCCGCCGATGCATCTCCGATCTCATTGCCGGCCGCATCAATTAATCTGGTCTTGGTCTCGTACTTGGTCTGGAAAGATACCTTTCCTTCTAGTTCGGCGACTTGCTCTGGATCAAGTAAATTGCCGTCTTGGTCCCGGTACTCGATCTTTTCCTCCTTTTGCACTTCGGGCTCTTCTGCTGCTGGTAGTGGTGTAACCATCCCGTCATCACTGGCCCTTTGTTGACCAGCTTCAACGTAATTTGGTTTAGGAGATCCGGTATTGACGGCACTACCTACGCTTGCTGAAGTACCATCATATTGCGAAAGCTAATCGATTTGTCAGCATACAAGCCTATATGTATGGGTTTCTGGCCGAAATGGCCTGCTCGAGCACATCACTTACATCAGTATGGAAGGTATTGCAGTCGAAGTCCCAAGTGTCGAACAATTTAACCTTCTTACACGCATCTTGAGTCCACGCGTTGCCGTATGCCAGTGGGGCGTAAACTGTGAAAGCAACGATGCTAGCTCCCAGAATAAGCGCCACACCACTCCGGCCAACACCAGGCTTTCCTTTCAGGCCCAAACTCGAAATCCGATTGAGGCCAAAGTCGTATATCTGACATAACGTCATGATCGCAAAATAAAGCGCAGGAAAATAATGGTGCAGGAAGAGCTGTCGTTGCATGAGATAGAATGGGAAGTAATGGAAGGCCCAGCCAAGAACAGACGTGCCAATCTCGTAGTCGAAACGCTTGAAGTTGACATTGTCATAGTCTCTGAAGCCACGCTGCCAGCGCAGGATCGAAAGAGCTTTGAAGACCAAATAGATGGCAATTGCTGAAGTAGACGAGTACCAAACCACAGGATTGCCCAGAAGGTAGATTTGACGATTGTCTTTGCCCCAGAAATTGATGCCGCGGCGCATGACTGGCCAAGATGGAGGCCTTGAATCCCAAGCATGGGATTCTACAAGACCTGCATTGGTGGTCCACATGACCTTTTGCAACTCCCAGAATTTTCCCAGGAAACCTGGGTTTTTGTAGTTGACTTTCTCGGCATCTGGGCCGAGCATTGGGTGCTCGTTTTGCTCGATGTACCATATGCTGTTCGGCAGAGTCCCTTGCTTAGCGCAAGTCACTTCTTGCTGATCAAAACCCCAGTCGGGCAATTTGACTTTGTGCGAGAAGAGAGAACACCCAGTCATGACATGAACGAGTTTGAACTTAGACTCGATAGTACGTAGATGCGTTTTCGCCGCTGAACCATCAGACATAGATTTGACAATCTCGACTCTGAAGAAGTCGTTGGCGTCTCCCTCGAAACCTTCGTATCCATACGCAGAAACTTCGTTTTGCCAATCCGCCTCGCTGACTGGGGGACGCACATCATGCGAATGCAGACGACGGCTTGTGACGATATGATGCAAGCGGAGGACGGCACCATCATGGATCTTTGCAGGTTCCAAGTCGTCCCAAGCCTTCAAACCCATGATTGGCCCGTCTGCGCCTTCAGGTTGAGTCTGGTTCTCAAGAAGCCAGGCATTGTTTTCATCTTTGTGGGGATAGAGCGTGATCTGTTGTTGCTTGCTGCCAGTAGGATACATGTGATTATGAGAATGCAGATATCCACCGTGGGTGTTGTGGTGTCGAAAGCTGACTCTACTTCCAAAAACCACGTCGGCAGGCACGTCCTGCATCGATTTGGAGTTCAGGGTAGCTTGGAATTCGGAGGACATAAACCCATCTCCGTCCCCCGGGTTCACTAAGCAGATAAAGTGAATCGCGAACAATGCCATGTAGAACGTTATCGGGATGATGATCAGGCAGAAGACGCGCGCCAGGAAGTGCTTGAACCATATTCTGGGCGTAACTGTCTTGTTATCCCCAATCAAAACCCAGAGTTGGACAAGTGTCAAGCTTCCGACCCAGGCTATTGTGAAAAGTCCAACCCATTTGACGCTGACAGTAGCACCAAGACCCAATCCAGTATTTACTAGCCAGAACCACCAGCTTGCGTCAAACGCCTTCTCCGGGCCTTGCTCATGCTGATTCGTGAAGCAAGTCCACGCCAAAGCTGTGAAGGCAGTGAAAGCGATCAAAGGCGAATCGAGTAAGATTAGGCGTGACTGGGTCAGTAAGCCGTTCTCAAAAATGACCAAGCCTGCACCCATGGCAGAGGTCGTAGTCCTGCAACCCGCAGCTTTCAAGGTCAGAAAGATCATCGGCACCGTCATGACACCCATGATTGCTGGGAGCATCCTCATAGCGACATAGGGGACCCCGGGCTCAACGTAGTCTTTACCAATATCTTTGAAGTCGAATTCCCCGTCAAAGCCAGCAAGCCACCCAGCAAGCGTCAACAAGAGCTTGGCAAGTGGAGGATGAACGTCCATGAAGAAGCGGCCCTTGATATACTTTGAAGCAAAGCCACCGAAGCTATGCAAGCATCAGTCCCAAACTGGTCATTGTTTTGTACGCTACTTACTGTACTTCATCAAAGACAACGCTGCTGGGCTGATATATCCTGAACAGCCTGACCAATGCTGCCACGGCCGTGAGAACGCCCAGAAGCTGGAAGTCCGAAGAGGGAAGTAGGAAGATGTCATTGTCGGTAACGCCATGGGAGCTGTAGTCGGTCGGTTTTCCTTTGCTCTTCTGGGCTGAAGTGTTAGAAGATCGAGGGGCTTGTCCCGGACTCGGGTCTATTGGGCTGCTTTTCGCAGCCATGTTGGAAGAATCTGTGTCAACTTCTGGTAAAATAGATGCGCGGACAGCTGGACGAGCTGGATGTGAGGCCGCTCGTCAGCCTATTGATGCCACCACAAACAATCACAGAGGCTCAAAAGAGGATGAAAGAGTGTAAGAAGATCGAACGGGTGACATTGCCCCTTCCTGAAGAATCTCGGAGTTCTCCTCCAGTGCAGCTGGACAGGACACCTCTGTTGGAAAGGAGAGCAAGGGGCTTCAATTTATTTCACCGAACATTAACCGGCCGCCGCTAGTGACATTGACTCTCTGCAACATTTCGACCTTTGACGGCATGATTAATTGTTCAAGAAATGGGATTAACGGCCTGAGTCGAAAGTGACCGAGAGATAACTCTGCGATACCATTCAACAGCCAAATTGGACCCCGGCCTTGCTTTTGACTCTCTGGGTCGGCTCCAAGCGCGGAATCCGTCCATGCAAAGGAGTCGTTTCTTCAGCCAAGCTACAGAAAGCTAGCTATGCGGAGTTGATGCCAATGAACCCAACCACCGCAGGATAAGAGATTTAAGATACCACTCACCATGGCCCCTTCAGCAACAACCACCGACAATGCTGGCCCCATCAACCTTCCCGAAGAAGTCAGCAAGCCCCCTGCTGGCATCGTCCTACCTCCCAAAGACATCCGCACAATCGTCGAACGCACAGCCGGCTACGTCGCTCGCAACGGGGCCGTCTTCGAAGACCGTATCCGCGATCGAGAAAAGCACAACCCCAAATTCTCCTTCCTCAGCCCCAAAGACCCCTACAGCCCTTTCTATCAATGGCGCCTCGACGAAGTCCGCGCCGGTCGAGGAACCGCAGTATCAGCAGGGCGAGCAGGTGAAGCAGTTCCAGCGCTTGAACCAGAGAAACCCAAAGGGCCGGCCCCACCGCCAGACTTTCACTTCTCCGCGCGGATGCCGAATATCAGTGCCCAAGATCTCGACGTTGTGCGAGTTACAGCTCTGTTCGTGGCCAAGAACGGCCGGTCCTTCATGACGACCCTCGTGCAGAGAGAATCGCGGAACTATCAATTCGACTTCCTCCGCCCGCAACACAGTCTCCACCAGTTCTTCCAGCGCCTCGTAGACCAGTACACCACCCTCCTCCTCGCCTCCAGCGCCTCCGGCACCCAAGCCCAAAAAGCACGAGTCTCGGAGCTCGAAGCCAACGCCGCGGACCGCTTCCACGTCCTCGGCCGCGCCAAGCAGCGCGCAGAATGGGTGAAGTTCCAAGAAGAGCAGAAAGCGAAGAAGGAAGAAGCGGTCGAAAAGGAACAGCTCGAATACGCCCAGATCGACTGGCACGACTTCGTCGTCGTCGAGACCGTCCTCTTCGAAGAAGCAGACGATCAGGCCGATCTCCCTCCACCACCCAGTCTAAACGACCTGCAATCCGCATCCCTCGAGCAGAAAGCAGCCATGTCCCTGCAGCCGCACGACCGCCGCATCGAAGAAGCAATGCCCACCTCCGACGACTACTCCCTCTTCTACGACTCCCAACCCCAAAACTCCTACGCCATGCCTCCGCCCTCCCAACCCTACTTCCCCTCCCCAACTCCCTACCAACAGCCACACCCCACCCAAACCGACGAAGAAGCCGCCATCGCCGAACGCACCGCCCAGCGCGAACGCGCCCAAGCCGCCCAGCTCGCAGCCAAAGGCGCCCCCGGCCAACCCATGCGCATCAAAACCGACTACGTGCCGCGCGCGCAGGCGAAGCGGCAGGGCCAGCAAATGGCGCTGTGTCCGAACTGCAAGCAGCAGATCCCGTACGAGGAACTGGACCAGCACATGAAAAGTCAGTCTCCTTTTCCCCTTCCCCTCCCTCTCCCCCTCCTCCTTTCCTCCTCTCCCTATCCTTCTTTCCCCCCTCACCCAATACCCCATCTCAAAATCCCAACCCCCCCCCCACTAACACCCCCTCCACAGTCGAGCTCCTCGACCCCCGCTGGCGCGCCCAACGTCAAAAAGCCGACGCCCGCCAAGCGACCACCAACCTCTCCACCACCGAAGTAGCCGCGAACCTGAAACGGCTAGCCTCGCAGCGCTCGGACGTCTTCGACGGCGTGACGGGCCAGCCGGTCATCAGCGAGGAGGAGGCCGCGAGGCGGAAGCGGGCGGCGGTGGGGGCTTATGATGGGGTGGGGGGAAAAGGGGGAGTTGGGGGTGGAGGGGGAGGGGGGGCAGTGGGGGGTATTGGTGGTGTTGGTGGGGGGGGAGGAGGGGGGGGAGGGGGGGAGGGGATGCAGGGGATGGGGATTGAGGAGCAGATTAGGCAGCTGCATCAGAAGTATAAGAGCTAGTGGGGGGGCGGGGTGGGATTGTATTGTAGTGTAGGGGGTTGGGCATCTGAGCAAGGTTCATGTATGGTGCCCCTCATATGGTATGCTCGATTTGGGAAGCGGTTGACTTGTGAAGGGGTGCCTGATGGCTGTTGTGCATGCCCTTACTGTGGAGCGAGGGACCGTGATACCGACGGACGCTCTTGGATGGTTCTGGCTGTTCTCTGACAGGCGCACTTCTCGCGTGAGATGAGCTGAACCGCCGCACCTCCTGCTATTGTCTCCTCCGACGTCATTCTCCAGAATGCTCTTATCGAGCAATGCTTACTCGCTTTTGCCGGTCTAGCGTTGGCAAATAAATCCCATGGTCATTATTGCATTAAAACGTGAAAACGTCCTTTCGGTTGCCTCAGTACACGGACCTTTGCCAAAAGGAAAAGTCTACCTAGTCCATCAGCACATCCTAACGAAATTCCTGCCATGGACCTGAGAATTGAGGCAAGCCTTTACGGGGCCTGTGAGAAGGTGTACCTTTGCTTATCGGTGCTGTAGAATAGAATGTTGAATCACATCCAAAGAGCAGGGTCTACACTATAATCGGAATATTGATGATGAAAGAGTATCAACAGACATTGACATTGGTATCACTATCCACTATTACAGTTACAGTTACAGCAGCGGATCCCCGGTGCCCCTTTGTAGCCGGTACGTGTGCTTTTTGTATCATCAAGCCGTTCTGTAGGCCCCTCATCCTCTGTAACAGCCCTCCTCGTCCATTACAAAGCCCAAAGGGGTCGAGAGACGTAGCGCAGCGAGAGTGCTTTTGTGCGTGAAAGCGAGGTAGCCAAAGGGAAGGTCTAGTGTCTATGATTGAATTATGTCCTGAACGAGAGTCGTTCGTGATGGCGAGGTATAAGCAGATGGTATTTAAGGAGTCAGGAGGGTGGAGTAAAGGTAAGGATGAATGGTGGATTTTGAAAGGCGATCGAGAATGGGAGATGGGTGCTTTGCAGGGCGTTGGTGCGGTTGAGGAAATAGCGGGTCGGAAAGGCGTTAGAACTCGAAAGCACCAGGCATGGTGACAGAGTGCCGGCTTTCGCTCTCGCCCTGTGATTGAGGCTGATCAACGTTCTGCGACGTTACTAGCTCTGAAGCTTGGTCTTGAGAGTTGACAGCAGCCTCGAGATTGACGTGGAGCTGTTTTGAGGCTTCGTCCTCCGAAGGTTCGGGGACGACAGCTGCGCTAGGCGGGGTGTCTTCCTTGAGCTGATCACTCGGCGAGTGAACGCCCAGGCGCTCCTCAGGATAGGAGCTCGAGATGCTGTTCAGCGAAGGCCTCCGGTCTTCGGCAACGAAAGGGTTGTCGTCCTTGCTGGAGTGCGGCTTTTCCACGTTGAGATATTCTTCAAGCGGATTCCGCTCTGGTTCTGCAGCTGGCGATGCAGCCTTCTCTTCGACTGAACTCCGAGGCGAATCTCGAGCACGAACGGAGGTAGGAACCACACCTCCACCAATTCTCGCCCAAAACATGTGTTCCCGAAGCCGAACGCTTTCTTCCCAAGCCGTAGCTTCTGCTTGCTCGCCATCGGTTCTCCAGTGGCCATCCTTGATCATTCGTAAGAAACCTAGGAAGTCACAAGTTGAACGAATTCGATTGAGACAGTAATCGCAAAGAGGATATCTTTGAGCATTGTCGTTGTCGCTCGTCCGGAAACGATGTATCCTCCTGTAGTCTTCGCCTTTCCTATTCTCCCCGCAGAGAGAACAAGCGAAGTGACGGAGGGTGGGACTATTAGGCATTGGCTCTACCACTAAGCTACCGTCGCACATACTGTTGATCACACTCCGTCGAGCAAGCCATGATAAGCCAGGAGCTGCATCTAAGCGTAGTGTGGGTTCAATATCTTCAACCAAAACACGCTTGTAGAAGCGAGTCTCTTTCAGCGGTGTAGAAGAGGTGGGTATATCCCTCGATGAGACACTAGAGTTGGTCGATGTTGCAGGAGTGCTCGGTGTGCCGGGAGAGGACTGATAGGTGGCGGAGGTCGAGAGGGAGGAAGTCGATCCATTGCCTAGTGCGTGCTGCATTTGCTCGCGGTGGGCGTTGGCCAGCCCTGCGAGACTGAGGCCGCCATAAGCTCCGCTCGTGACACGACTTGATGGTGACGATTTCCGTGTCATCTCTAACAGCGTGCGGAAGTCCTCGTAGACCACCAAATCGGTACGAAGTACAGGACTTAGGAGGTGCGTGAAGCTCGTTGGCGGCGCGGGAGAAATGTCTTCGCCGGAGATATCGGTTGAGATATGCAATGAGTCCATAGCTCGATTCAGATGTTCTTGGTTCTGCATTGCTGGGGTCGGAGGTGCCGTCGAGGTATTTGCGTTTGAATCTGCATCACCACGCTCGGAGATGCTTTGCATGACGCTCTTGAGCTCGGCCAGCTGCTCCTGATGTGAAGCCAGCAGAATTTCGGTCTCGTTGAGCTGAGAGCGGAGCTGCTCGTTACGCTTTTCCGCCGTTTCGCGTTCTTTTCTGGCAGCGGCGACCATCTAGTTGATGTTAGCGCATGCTACGAGATTGCAGCATCGGCGATTTACTTCGTTTGCTTCTTCAAATAAGGCAGTGGTCAGGTTTTCCAGCTCCAGCTCGATGCCCTTCTTATCCTTTTCGACGGCAGCCCGCTTCTTCCTCTCCGCAGCCAAGTCAGCCACGAGCTTCATGGTATTGTCCTCTACAAGCTTTCGGTCGACCAGAAGTCCGTTAGCCACCATGGCGTCGTGATTGTGGGCTTGAGCTTCCAGTTGCCGCACACGTTCTTGGGCGGAGTCGAGCTCATGCCGCGTCTCTGAAAGGGTATCGTCAAGGTTTGTCTGGTGGTTGATAGCTGTAATGAGTTTGTGACTGAGGTTTGCGACTTCATTGCTGAGATCTGGGTGATGCTGCGATGAAGATTTACTGCGGGACAAGCTTGGCGTGCCATCAATTATCCTGGGGTCCGGGATGGTGCTCAAAGGATGTAGATCTGAATGTGAGCGTGAGGCCGTCAATGCTGGAGCCATGGTGAGGGTGGCCATCTATTCTGCCTCAGCGATTCGGCTTCTACAATGGCGAGCCTCCTTAATCAAGTAGCAACGGCGGGGGTGATGGTGAGGAGATCCGGATTACATCGACAGCTGATGAAGGAAAGAGGTCGCGCGGAAGGTCCAGCCGTCTGTCAATCAAGTGTGGTGTGGACGAACAGAGCTTAACCGGGTGATCGTACAAAGCGCAGGAGCGGAATCACAAGCTGCATGCATGTGATGTCAGGGGCTTGATATATGTTGAAAAATTACCGCACAGCAAGCTGACGTTTGATCGACATATGAAGAAGATTGGCCAAATGCGCTGAGGTCCTGACTTTAAGCGCAACGGAGGGGAAGGCCATGAAATTACGTGGAGTAGTGCAGGCAAAAAAAAAGGCAAAAAAAAAGGCAAAGCTGACATGCTTCAAAGAGTTGAGATTTGCAGAAACGACAGCCTTGGCGGTATCACCGCTTCACCACGCTAAAGAGGGGCGCTAACGGCTGCATCTGGAGCTACAGCCAATCAAGCCCATGTCTCCATCTCCGCATTCTTCTTCTGGTAAGGCCGAGTTTCAATCCCCATCGGCCATCCATTACCCCGTCCCCTTCACTTCGTCATATTTGCATGGCATCAGATGACAATCCCTTTTTCAACGGCCTTCAACTGCGCGCCAGGACTCTAATGACCGCCTGTCACATCTAAATTCCTTTTGCTCGCCATCACTTCCCAGTAGAGAGAGCGTTGCGAGTCCGGCAGTGAGGTGTGTACGGTGCCTCTTCCTGCAGTTTTGCTCTCATCCTTCATGCATCTCGCCGCGAGATAGGCTGCGCACTGGCAAGGCAACCTTGCCTTCCTTGTGCACTCCCATAAAACCCTAGGGAAGCCAATAATCGGGGATTTATTAATACACGTTGCCCATATCGTGGGGCGTAGTCCAGTAACTTCAAGTCCTCATGCACCGATATGCGACATTGCTCCCTTCACATAAATTCGCGAGAGGAGCGCAAAAAGGGGCGCGGGCAACATGCAGGTCATTGATTGTTGTGCACGGTGACAAGCTCATCTCGCCCCGTCTGCAGATCGCCGAACATGCGCTCTGGCGGTCCAGTGCTTCAGGTGGTGTAAAGATCTAACGTGCACGAACCAACAGCCCTCTATTGCGCAGCACGTCGTTGCGGCCATACTGTCAATGCCAGACCTGTTCATGTCAGTTGATGCCGTTGTTCACAGATAGATCGCTTAATAGGCTTGAAACAGAATACAGAATGTCACTCTTGGTGGTAGCAGACTCACCACCCCTAAATACATTTGCTACTGATTTACTGTTACTTTACGCTTAGTCTGATCTTGGCACTGTTCTAGCCTCAGCAGTCTCTAGCGGATGCATTAAGGGGTAAAACACATTTGGGATGGAGTATGGAGTGCCTGACTTTAGCATCCATGAACGAGGCACGACGAAATCAGCTTCAGCTAAGACCAGAACCAGAACCAGAAAAGGACCATGTCGATTTCCATTATGACAATCGATTCCTGTCAGTATGAACGATGTAAACAACGTAAGGCTGAATTCGAATCTCCTATAGTACAGCCGCTTCGCATTGCTTATCGTTCCTCATCTCCGTAACCGTTCTCTTCTTCATCGTCACATCGTAAGCCGGGGCGATACGGCCTCTCCGCATCTCACGACCTCACCTACAGCTCTCACAAGGCTTTCATCTCTTTTCGTCAACCGTCTCCCCTCAATCTCACCTAGGAGGCCTCGGACGAGGATTCTCAGGCTGATCTGCACGTTTTGCCTTCTCTCCACAAGCGCAGTCATATTCTCATTAACACTGCTCGTGTCTCCCTCCGCACTTGGTGGGGTGGAGCGAAGCCATGATGTCCTCTTCACAGAAAGGTGCGGTGTTTGGATGCCCAGCGTCGCCATCGCCTTGGGTGGGATTGAAGAAAAGGACCGAATCGACGATTTAGAAGACAGTGTTGATGGATGCTCGCTTGGCGTGCTCGGAGATGTGGGAAGAGACGAGATGTAGTTGAGAGCGAGGTATGTTGCGTGTAGAGAGTCGAGGAGAGCAGCGGGGGCTTGAGGGAAGATGATGCGAAGAGCGGACATTGTGGGTCTGCTGTCGGGGAGAGGAGACTGCGTCGAGACCTGGGATGATGGTTGCATGCTTGACACTCCAGTCTCTGGCGCGATTCCACGAAATTGGACGTCGCCGTATGTGGGCGTCGCTTGGGGCGTGACCGGGTGGCTCGACAGCGATTTGAAGACCGAGTAGCGGCTGTGTGGCGCTGTGGACCATGGTGTGGAGGGCGACTGGAGCGAAACTGAGTCCGAGCTTCTTGAGAGCCGTATGTATTGGACGACTGGAGAATCGAGGTACAACCTCGCTGTGGGATAGTTATTGACGGTAGCCTCGAGTTCGCCCATGATCAGATCAACCCGGCTACTGCAGGGTCCAAGGGGAGGATTTGAAGGCGGGGAAGGCCGTAATCGCGGATCCCCTGAAGGAAGAGAAGTAATGCGGCGGACAGTGCTCCTGGCGCGAGGTGTAGAGACACGAGAATTTGGAGGCGTATACGGGTAACGTACTTGCCAGGCCCTTGAGGCGGTGTGACCTTGAACGCCGGTTCCGGATGAAGATTTACCCAAAGCGATTGATCCTTGAGGGGTCTCTGGCGGCGTTACAGGCTTCGATCTTGACCAAAGCAGCTGGCTATCCCAAGCCACTGGAGATACTTGTTTAGGAGGTGTACCCGATGAACAACGGCGGGAAATGCTTATTACTCTCGGCTTTGTAGGACTCGGAGTGACTGCCATGATATGCTAGAGTTGCGTCAGCAGATACCGCTGGAAGAGTCCGGATTACGATGTACCGCTTCTGCAGTGCCCTGATCCTTGTGTGTCGCGTCGAGCCACAACCGCGGCCTACCATGGGCGATGCTGTTGCTTCCGTTGACGCTTCCATACGATTGGTAAAACCCTACACGCTTCGTGGCCTTGACGATTTGGTCAACCCAAGGTGCGCAGTCTTTCTTGAGTGACAGCGAGCCGGCGCTGCGTCGAAGCTCCTTCGACCCTGCGGTTGCTCGTCGACGAGCCAACAAACTCCGAGGGTTTCCACGATCCAATTCCTGTTTTCCTGGGGAGGTCGATCCGCAATTGTCTCCCAGAGACATCGAACGTCGTCTAGTAGAGATATCGATTCGAGGCGTGGACCAGGACGTTGCTTGTGTCGCGTCCTGGATCGTGTCACTTGGGACAGTGTAGTCTTCATATTGTGGAAAAGCACATCGGTTCTCGCTCGCCCCAATCGTTGGGATATCCGTGGTAGGCTTCTTGTCGGGTTCAAGGCCGTAGGAGCCATCCTCTGTGGAGTCGCTGGCGTCACTAGGCTCGGTTATTGCATTAAAAGTGATCGGAGATAGCAACGGCTTCTCAACGGTGCTCCTGTTAGTTGCAGACGGATAAGGCATCCTCGGCGCACTCGGCTTTAGCTGATCATTGGGTGGCGCATGCATAGGTGCATCGACCAAGGTCTTACACAATTTCGAAGAAGGAATCTGCCCCCCTTTCAGCTTACGCGACAGCGGGTTTGGCGATTCCTGGGTAATAGTATCTTTGGTAGGAGAGAGATCCGAGAAAGATTTGGGGCATTCGTCATTCTGCACACGACTAGAGCTGCTGACCACGATGGGCGGAGTCACGGCTTCCGCGAGCTTTGTGAAGCTGCTTCCATATCGACGTTTTGAATCTATCCCTAGATCTGCATCTTCTGCATAGCACTCAGCGAGAGGGGAGGAGTAGATATGCTTCGAGGGGCATGACTCGCGGTAATTCGGGGTTACAGGAGTACTGGGGAGAGAAGAGGTAGAACAGCTCATGAAGCCATGACCATACAGTTGCTGATGATGAGCCATCGCCATAACGAGACGGCCAAGTCACGACCAATCGCAAATCTAAGAACATTGAGGGAGAGATGAATAGAGACCTATATGGGCCAGCTGGCGCCCCTTGAGATGGACCAGAAGCATTCCACAAGCACATGGTGCTACGTGCGCACCCCTCACAGGTGGGGAACCACGAGGGGTGGGGTTGATGCAAGGTACAAAACAAACGATGGCGACTCCAGAGCCCCTTACTGTACCTGGTGTAAGGTGCGAAGAAAGCATTGTACAATGTATCACAAGATGAGAGGCTCTGTTGGTACCACCAGTACAGCGGATTGGATAACTACCCCTAGCAGTGTCGCAAACTTTTAGCGCTTTCAGAACGCTTGCGAATCCTTGATTTTTGTTTTGGATCCCCCCATCGACTTTTGTCCAAATAACTCCAGGTCGATTATATGATATATCAACTTTCGCAATCCTTGGGCTTCTCTGTCAAAAATCTTATGTATCAATGAAGACACTTTGCGCATTGCGGACTTACTTCGTTGATGAAAGTAAATTGAGATTGGGAACTATTACGATTGTTGCCAAAAAAATTGGATATCGAGCGAATGTGTTATATGAATCGAGCTTCTAGTCAGATTACAAAACCTTAGAAATCTAACAAATTAATTGAATCAACTTTAAAAATTATAGTATTACACATATCTACAGCGCAAGACCTGTTCCGGCAGTCTGTAGTTTCTTGCGAAAATTGACAAAATCGTCCTAGGGTGTTTTTGACAAAAGTCGAGGAGTGGAATCTAGAATTACTACCCAGGATTCGCAAGCGTTCTGAAAACGCTAATTGCAAATCATTGGTCTAGATTTGAGGTTCCTCACTTTAAACAGTAGTATTCTCGTGTGACTCTCTACCATCAAGCTGGTCTTCAGCGAATATAGAATTCTTGCATTGAGCCAGAGGCTACTTAAAATCGAAGATTCGGGCAGCGGCACAAAACTGCGGCATCGGCGTGGCAAGCATGTCGCATACTCGACTTCCGAAATGATTGTACAACAAGTCGACCCTCCTCTCTATGCGAGTATCTGTATATTCCATCTTCCGATGTATATCGCGAAGACAAACAAAATTCGGAATAAGCATTCTTGGGGTCTCGGTCCCGTGCGGCTACAGTCGTGCCTGCCGCCCACACGTCTGAAGCATTGAAAGCTCTTTGCGCTCGCTGCCGACCCGTGCGTCGTCTCTAATCATGATGAAACCCCTTGTTAGGCGCTATTTTGCATCGGGAACAGGGTCATCAACAGAGTCCAACCGGCAGTATATCTATATACCCTTCGTATGCATCTCTCTTGGTTCATGGGCACCTCGCGCTCACATCAAGGCGCTAACAAAACCCACGTCTATTAGAAATGGATCGATTTCACCGGCTCTCGATTTTGGAGGCATTCATTGTATGGTGCATTGTAATCGCAGGTGTCAGCTCTTTGCGGGATGTGTGGATTTTGGCCAACTTCAATGTTCGACACCACGCCCTCTCCTCTATAATCGCAATCGCCATAGATCCAGCTGACATACATCGTCTAGTTTGAGCCCGGTGGAGATGTCTATGTACCAAAGATTGACGACTATGTCGATCAGGGAGATATTAAAATCATTGCGCACGCGCAGCTACATGTAGGATCCGATGCGAATAATGCAGCGTTGCGCGTGCAAGTCAAGGCAATCAACGAGAGGCCTGAGATCTACCCAGCGCAATATACGTTAACGGCGGATGTTCTTGATTATGGTCCGGCAACAGCCAGTGTTCCGGACTATCCTCCAGTAACACCGGAGAATTCGGAGTTCCATACAAGTATACATATTGGGCAAATCGATAAGTCCAACGCCGATTTCGTCGATAACGCAAGAAATGGCGCCGGCATCGTTCGCGATATTCTGACAGACCCTAATGGTCCCTTCAAGATGGGTACGACAGTGGGTATGTACCAACAGCCACATGCTGGCTGTGTCGCATTCGTGCAGGAGCTGGAAAAGAGACTCTTCCCAGGAGTGCCCACTAATGCCAATCTTGTCGGGTGGTTGGGGGACAAGGCCAGATGGATCGATGACTACGAGGGTTCAGATGATCCAGAGCCTGTCAAGATTTCCTCTTCGAAGATAACGGCACTGGGAGATCCAAGCAAAAACGAGATCACGAGGTACACCATCCATGGACCAGATCAGTTACAGCTCGAATTCTCGAACAGGCCGCAAGGTTCTGAGGCATCCTACCCGGACGAGGTCAAGAACATGGACCCGAATCAGCGACCCTTGCTTGACCCGCTTGCGGAGGCAAAATTGGGTTCTTCGCTTACGACCACGGACGGAAGCCAAATTAGAAATCCGCTGACCTCGGGGGAGACTTGCCGGCGTATTCGACGGCACAGTACGTTTGAACGCCGATGCACAGCAGCTGGCGTCTCGTTGGAGTCTAGTGGGAGCACCGAGATGGTCTTTGCACGGGTCAACAAGGTTCTGAGCACCGTCAGTCTTGTTGGCCAGAACGCGGCAGAAGCTGCAGGAGCGGCTGGAGTCGCTTTAGCAGCCGTCTTTATCATCCTCGATTTTGTAAATGGTAACTGGGTTGGAGGCGCCTTTGGTGCTGCGGTAAGAGCCTTCATGATGAAACCACCGGTTGCCATGTGACTGATCAGAAGGCTAGGGTCTTGCACTTGGCATTGCGGCGACGGTTGCTGTTGCAGGTCCAGTAGGCTGGGTTCTTGGGGGTCTTGTCTCGCTACTCTTTGCAATTCTTCCTGGCTTATTTAAAGCCCCTACTAATCTGCCGTTGGCGAACAATATGACGCAGACCATTCAGTACAAAATGTTTGGCGACGCCTATCATACGTACGATCCAGTGTCTTGCCACAAGAACAGTCCACTGACTGTACCTACAGGGGTAATGAGAAATGTCGAGAGCAGAACCCATCTTGTCAAGCTATATATGGCCCAGGAACACTTTCATCGGTATTTGGCTGGGATTACTTCGATGCTATAGCATTCCTAATCAATTTCAATAATGGATATCCCATGACTATCCCGGACATGGCGACCGCATTCCAATTCAATGGCACCACGGCCACAACGTCTGTAGCTACTGTGGACTGCCACAATGGTAAACGGCATCAAGTATCTCATGGTTGGGTTGGTGATGATCCACTCATGTGCAATCATCCCCAATTTTCCCTCAGCAGAGATTTTACCCTACCGATAGTCAACCGCACAGCAGCGAGCGTCTACGACCGCATCATCCCCGCTCCGGGCGGCGATTGCAAATTGATTGATACTGCGAGTAACCCACAGTCATTCCCGACCTATAATCTTACAGTCACTGGCCTTCCGGTATCTATTGCCTGCAATTTGTCAGCTGCTGCCGCTGGCGATCCTAGTATAACAGCGTTGGCAGCCAATGGATACGCAAACGCCTCAATCATCTACGTCTCTCCCGGAAACGACTCGACCGCCAACCAGCCCGGTGCCTATGTCGCCCCACCGCCTGCTGTCCCCTTCGCGGTGGCCTTTGACGCCTCCAACAGCGTCTGTATCTCGTCCCCAGCGAGCGCTACCTTCTGTCTCCCAGACGGCACCTATGACCAGCCCACAGGACTGATGGGCTACACCATCAACAAGGCCAACGCTGTCACCATCCCTCCAGGCGCTTCCTTGACTCTGCAACAAGCCGAACATCCCCGACAAGCCAAACCACAGCCCGAAGTCTTCACCACCTCCCAGGATTCCTCATCCAGCTCACTCGCGGCCGCCATCAAAAACCTTAACGGGAGTCCGAACCCCAGCGTCGAACCCCAGTTCACCATTTCAATCCCTAGCACCATTGCCCAGCCACCCGCCGCTTGCTTCTTCACAAAGCCCCAGTATCGGGGCGACGTGTTCTGCATGGGTCTGGGAGGCGCGCCTTTCGAAGGCCCAGACGTCAATGTAGCCTACAGCGTGGGCCTGTATGGAGGTGCGAATGTCTGGATCTACGCACAGAGTTACGGAGATGCGGGCGGACAGAAGCTGACTGCCAGCGTGCCTGATCTGAGCACAGAACCGTACGGGACTGGAGGGAACTTTGGCGGTAAAGTCGTGGCTGCGTGGATCTATGTAGGGTAGAGATAACGTAGCGATTCACATGATCCAGGTCATAGGTTCATCGAGTAAGATGTGTTATCAGTGCCACTTCTCCGGACCCTTCTATTGGATGCTCCGTTGAATTGGGACAGACGCCTTGACTGATTGCTTTCTAAGCTATGGTCGTTCGTTGGTCCTTCAGCCTATCGTAGAACCGTTCAAACGTTGTCCTAGGAAGTCTTTATGATACATCCCCCGACAATTTCAAGCGAGATGATGAGAAGACATTCCTTGTGCGTCCAAGCTGCTGCTCCTCCGACAATCACGGCACCTCCCAGATCTACAAATATCGTTTGACTCCTTTTGTTGCCCGGCATGCGAGATTAGACTCGATAGTAGTGATGCGAGTCCTTTCCAACTTCAAATAATCTAGGCCGACAACGCCGCAACATACCATATCCTCCATGTATACGAGAAGATCAAACATCGGTATGCTTGGCCTGCTCGGCAAGTCGCCGTCCATATCGGCAAAAGCGGGGCTACGAAGCTTCAATCTCGCAGAGGCGCGCAAATGACAGAGGAGGGTTTCGAGGGGCCTCTTGCTATTATTAGAAGGCGCCCTGCTCAAGTTCGAAAGAGACAAAAAGGCTTCCGTGGAACTTACATCACACTGAAGGTTGCTCTGTTGGGATCCCGCTGTTCTCATACACTCTCTATACCTCTGCGATGACGGAAACAGCATCTATTCAAGACCTTCCCTTCAACGTGACGCCCCGAGGAACCCGCTCAACAAGTGGCGAAGCTTCGTCTAGTGCTCATGGTTCAAGAGCATTATCATCATGGGCTCAGGCTGGCTTACGTTTTGCAGCTAGCGATCAGGCGATGATAGAAGCCAGAGCTCGTATCCTGGATAGTCATCCGGCTACTAGCTCCAGCAGGAATCATGAGGCATGCGGTGCGTATCAAGCCTCGGTCCCAACTCTTACTTATCTCACTTCACGTAGAGAATTGTAGACAACGCAAAATCCGCTGTCTACACGCGCCCGCCCTTTCTCAGACCTCGGACTCAAGAAGGAGCGAAATCAAAGAAAAATGCCTAGGAACGTCTCGGCCTGCTTCGTCGACTTCAGCTCGTCACCGAAGCTTCATTCGTGGTTGCAGTGAGTATGCCACCATTCTGAGCGCGGGTAAGATATCTGATGGTTTTCAGTTCTGTGTGGAGGACGTACTCCATTAGCGCCTGATGACGATCTATCCCTCTGTCCTGATTGCGCCAGGCTCAACAGCAAAGGCGATCTAGAAGCTCTATTGACCGGATCTGGTCAAGGTCATGATGCAGCAACGGACAAAGCAAGGAGGGTTCCATCAGATGGGTCTCCATCTGTACCTGTTCAACTGGACGGTGCAAAGCGCAGAAGTCGTTCTTCCCGTTTGCATTGCCCTTTGCCTATCGAAGACCAACAAGCAAGACAAGAAGAGTCAACAGAAGTAGTGGATTCGGTCAAGCCAGCGGATGTCGACTCTCTAATCCCCAGTCCTAGACCACCGGCAGCGGGCGAAGACGGGCAACAGCTATGTTCTGACTCAGTGGACCTTCGAGAACGCACCGTAAAGCTACCGATTCGCGCTGACCTGTCCGACAACGACTGGGCTGTGGTTGATGGAGAGTGGCTGATGGTTTAGCGGTCAGAACCGTGGGAAATATCCATAATAATAGATTATCAGGCGCTTCTGTCACAGCAATTTGTGGAGGTCGCTTGTACGTGGCTTGAGCTCTCTGCGACGACGATGAAAAGCTTCAGCAATCCTTGTCCGGTGCCACTCGTAAAGCTGCTCGGCATCACTCTCTGCAGCGCGAGTCAAAAGGTGTGCACCCTTTCGTGACAGTAGCCTGCTAGCTAGTCGTAACCGCATCTTGATGCGCCTTCCAGAGCGTTGAGCGCAACAGAACATCCACCTTTAGCAAGAATGCTGGCCGTCTGGTCAAGCAGTGCCTCCGCTATTCGCCTATTACCCACTACTACGGCTACTAAGAGGGCACTGCCATATTCACATTCAGCGTTGTTGACATCAACACCATGTTCAAGCAGGGTTTGAACCGCTTCCCCGTGTCTCTTTCCTGTTGCCTCTTGTAGTGCGCCGGTAGCATCGGCTCCGTGCTTCAGCAGAATTTCGATAACTCTGTTGTGGCCCTTGATTGCCGCTACTTGTAGAGCGCTCAGACCCTTTGCCCCTTTATCTCGGGCATTGACATCGACACCATGTTCAAGCAGGATTTGTACTGTTTTCTCATGTCCCTTCCCAATTGCCTCTTGCAGAGCGCCGGTGGCATCGGCTCCGTTCTCGAGTAGAATTTCGATAATCCTGTTATGGCCCTCATATGCCGCTACTTGCAGAGCGCTCGAACGCGTTCTCCATCTGTGTCGGGCATCAACGTCAGCGCCTTTATCGAGCAAAATTTGCAAGATCTGGACGTCGCCTGTAGCTGACGCCTCGTACAGACCCGGCCCATGTAAATCGGTGATAGCGTTGACATCGGCGCCTTTATCGAGCAGAATCTCTACTACACGATTCTGGTAAAAGGACGTCATCAAAGTCAGCTCCTGCCTCGAGCAAAATCTCCATCACTCGATGGTAACCTCCCGATGATGCCGCTCCAAGAGCGTTGCCGAATGGACTGTATTCTGCATTTGCGTTGGCTCCATTTTCAAGCAGGAGTTGTACTACCCGGTCGTAACCGTAAACGCACGCCAAAAATAGAACGGTACTCCCGCTCTCGCTTCCACTTCCCGAATCAACGTGGGCTCCTCGGTCGAGAAACTTCTGTACCAATTCGAGCAGTCTTCGTTCAGAAACATCATAGCGATAGGCTTCGCGAATCATCGCTTGAAGTGCGAAGCCGTACTTCTTGCTTCGAGCGTTGACATTGGCTCCCTCTTCGAGCAACATCTCCACGAGTCCGTAAAATCCAGCCAGTGATGCAGATTGTAACGGAGGGCACATATCCCCCGATTTGCTAGCGTCCTTCATTTCTGAAAACACAAAAGACCCCGAATTGCCCAAATGGACCATGCTGATCAGTGAAGCAAATCTGATTGACTAAGCCATCTCGCTTGGCCAAAAACTCCATTATCAGGTCAGACCCAAAGCTAGGATCTCTTCCAGCCACTCTAGCATGATGAATCCAATACCTCATTACATAACGAGCAAGCGGATACTCCATAGGCAGTTCAGCGTTCGACAAACGAGATCCATTAGCGTCCATAAGATATACGAGGCAATCGCTGTATATCGATATATTGGCGTTTATCTCTCGAACACTGTATTGTTTAGCGTTACTCTGCCGCATTCTGTGTGAAACCAGGTACTCCTTGACTGAAAAATGCGCTAGTCGAACGATGATTTTGCGTTCGCCTTTGTCGGTCTGATGATCCAAGGAGATTAAACTGGCACATATGGTGAGTATGTCTAATGGCTCTGGTAGTTTATTCTCGGGGTCGAATCGTGGACTCCCTTCAACATCGATGGCTGCTGTTTCGGCTACTTCCTCAAGTCGGAGGGGCCGAGCAGAGTATGTCAGCCACTGCAGTATTTTGAAAGCATACTTGTAGTAATCTTCGTCTATACTATCAAGAATTCGAGTATAGGTCTCATCCAAAGTCTTTGGCAAAGATGCCAGCGCTCTTCGAAGGCCAAGTAGGTTCAAGCAGTTACCCAAGGAATCGAGCTGACATACAGCCCATCGAAACCTTGACAACATTTAGCCTATCTTCGATTTACCTGCATGGTAAGCGTCTTACATTCCGTCAACTTTCTCCATCAGCGTGATCTCTATTTCCAGTTGCACTCTAGGCTGATTTCGCCATCGCTTCAATTTTGGGTCGGTAAAAAGTCTGCCGCGAACGTAGGCACGTATATCGTCGTTGATGTGTATATTCTGGATGCAGACCTTCTCTTGATCGGTCAGATACTCCATCGAATCTACTATGTCCTTCTCCCTTCGGCTGGTGACCAGAGTATGGAGATTTGCATCTTTCCAGCTAGTCATCTCCTTAATATTGGCAAGGAGCTCATATCTGTCTGAGGACTCATCTAGAGCATCAATGACAAGATATATCTCCTGAAAGACACCGATCATCTGTTGTAAGGTTTCCAGAAGCGAATCATACGCTGGTTGACGCTGGCCATCTGTACATGTTCTATAAAGCGAATTCAATGTTTGTGGCACACTAATGCATTGCAAAGAAAGTTGGATGATCAGCGACCTTATCGTGCTCTCGGGTCTTTGCTTCTCAGCGTCGTTGAAGTCGAAGTAAAAATACAATACGGCCAGGGAAGAGTTGTTAGAGCAGTGATCGAAGATGGCTTCGATAATGGTGGAGCTCAGGATGGTTTTTCCACAGCCGGGAATGCCGTACAGCCAGAGAAACGATCCTGGAGCCGTCTTCCAATTGCTAGCCACCAGACTCTCCGTAAACCAGATTCCGGTTTCTGCAAAACGTTCTTCCAGCGCTTTGTTGTAATTCACTGAGGGATCTGGTGGGTTTAGCCATCGACAAAATTTTCCCTGTTGTTCGTCTGATGATGATCAATAATCTAAATATAATGAGTAATGAAGCTTGATCAGGACTGACCATGCTTTCGACGGGTGAACACATTTTCAAGCCTACCAATCTCACTTCATATGCTCATAACATCCTCTTTGATTGCCTTAGATAACGTGCTGTGAACTGTCATCATCTTCGAGCCCTGGAAAGAACTGGAATTGTCTCACATATGATCATTTTGCTGTGCGAAGGCGAACATGGTTTTCTGTCGCTCGACGCTGTTGAGGAGCTCACTGACGTCTCCTTTCTGGAAAGGCCAAGTGACTGCGGTGATCACCTTTTTCGAACCTTTAGGTGGCGCTAATATCTTCGCTAATCGCTCCAATGTTAGTTTGAATTGCTCAAGTGGCCCATCAGCTACACAGAGTGATTGTAGAGTCATTGACCAGGAATCGCCCTGCTGCGCTTGAGTGGCTTTGTTTTTCAAAGTACATAGTATGCTGTCGATACCGCATAACTCTAAGCGAAGGCCTTCACGATCTTTAGAGGAATCTTTGACGTCGATGAGGTACTGCATAACGGTTGCGGTGAGCTGCAACACAGAAATGATGCTTGCTGAGATGCTAAGAGGATCCATGGCCTAACAAGGTTCTGCCTTTGCAAGGATATATGTACTATATCATGTACTGTAGAGCTACTTTAGGAGTCTCAGTTGTTGAGCCCTGAAAGGAGGGCTGGTACGTCCATCTTGAAGCAGAGACAGACCACGACGTGATTCTCCTCTAGGCGCAGGCGACACCAGGCTTGCGCCAGAAGTTAGAATCCAGCTAACACAGGTGCAGCAGGCTCACGATAGACTGAGTGTACCCAAATATCTCTCTGAAGTACTCCAGCGAGCGGCCGGCACCTACAACAGCGCGCTCTTATGTGATCGACCCACAGGCAGCCCACACAGGGCTAGAAGGGTCGTCTATGCGGCACCTGTCAGTTGGATCAACAAGTGTTCTTATTAACAAAAACTTGATAGCGTCGCTACGGCCAGGAAGCAAACTGGTGTAACTTGAAAGCACCAAGCAGAGTTCAGACCACGAGACATAATCTGAATATAATGCAGACACCACGATAGCTGTTATGTCCTGTCAAGAGAACGATCTGCTGATGCCATGTGGAATGCGGCCAGCAAAAGCAATGTGTAGGGTAGATACCTTCTCAACAAGCGTATTCATGACATCCACCAGCAAATATCAGTCATTGATAAACATCATGACCTGCTTTGATGCAATAAGTTCTTGATGAGACTCCTCGAATGCTTACGTACTCGTTACATGTACTCTTTTTAACCAGCTAACATCGGCAGTATCACACAAGTCTCCTTGCTTTATAAGACAAGAGCAGCAATCCTTAGCAACTAGGGAAGTTGTAGTATGAGACCTGGCATTTGAAGTGTAAAGTGTGGACGAAGGTGAGGTGGACAGAGCGAGGACGCCGTAGGCTCTACCGGCTCATCGGACCGACGTCCGAAATATGGCCGCCAGAGTGGCGATTATCATCCAATTGCCAGCCTAGTGATGGTCAACGAGGCCGCAAACAAGCTATTGAATCTTTTGCTTCTCTCATTCCTTGGTTCATCTCTCCGGCTTGTGCTTCTAAGGCGGCTCAGAGCGCCTTCTAAGCGGTAGTGTGCACGGAATCACGCCGCTATAACAGCTGGAGTGCAACAAGACTCTCTGAGAGCAGTGCAAAAGATACCCCGATAGCAGAAGGCTGGTGGAGCAAGCAAGAAAGCACCAAGATGTGTGATGCTTTAGATTGGTCTTTGACGTAGTGACAGCGATGGAGCGTTGGATCCATTGAGCCCCTTCCGTACTTGCCAATATCCTGGACAGGTTTCTCTCCACTTGGAAGGAGTACCTTCGCAGCCACAATAAATAAATTCGCTGCCAGACTTCGAGCCAACGTCCTGTCAAAATGAGCGATCCCTTAGGAGCATTACCCTACGGTCTGGAATTGCGTGTCGGCTCAAAATGGGCCATCCGCGTTACTCGCATCTGCCCTATCTTAGTTCCGTTATCATTCAAAGGGTTGAGAGTCAGTTGAGGGACAGAGGCGAGTTTCATGAGAGCTCCAAAGACGTCTGATCCTCATCCATCAATTCTGGAAATTTTCTGATACTAGATGCGCTAGTCTCTATACGGCAAGGTCTCGCCAAGCCCCTCTTCTAAAGATCATAAACGTCGGGCAATCCCAACGTCGCACAGCAGGACGTCCTTCCCTGCAATGGCTATGATTTATCTCTCTTTCTATCAGTGTTTCCTTTTGCATCATGATCCACACCAAGATTTCACTACCCGAACTGTGACGTTGTAATGTGAGGCCGCAGAGACACTTCAACACACGAGTATCGTAAGAGTACTCTGGGAGTATTCTACACTGGTGAGGGACCTGGGACTTGGATACTGATCAAAGAGCTCGGAGACAGGACGAAGCTCGTTTTCGGATGATCATGCGTTGAACTTTGTCTGGGGTTCCCCAAGGAATGACGCTTTGTCATTGTTGGGGAATCTCTAGCGCGAATTGCGTGCTTTGGCAGCGGTCTTTGCAATATGCCCACCGCTGAACAATCCGTTCGATGTTGCTGGCAATGTTGTCACTTCATCAGATTGCTCTCCACTTCTCCTATCGGCTCTCTCCTCCATTCATTACATCTTGAGATTGCTGTCTCCTATCCGTTGTAGACCAATTCCTGTCAATCTCCCCCGTCTGGTAGCAAATCGTGTATCCGTTCCCTAAAAGTTGAATTGACTTTCGATTGTGCAAAATGTCTTCAAGAGCGTCTCCCGTTTACGATGTGGACAGCATGTCTGGGCAGGATCTCGAGTCGGGCTATGTCAGCGGGAGTGGGAGCGAAGCCAGCATTCCAGAGGTCTACTTTTCCAAACCTCATCTCCACTTCCTCAACCGCCAACTACAGAACCTCGCGCCACAAGGTCAGCTGCTCCCTACATCCCACTTCAGATGGGCTTCGCTAACACAAAGGTTCTGTAGAAGTCTTACAATGGTGCATCACTACCCTACCTTCTCTATTTCAAACGACCGCTTTCGGCCTCACCGGCTTAGTTACACTGGACATGCTGTCAAAAATGAAGATTCCAAGGCCTCAGATGGTGGACCTCATCTTTTTCGATACTCTACACCACTTTCCAGAGACGTTGGCGCTAGTCGAACGCGTTCAATCCAGGTATCCTCTCGTCAATCTACACGTCTACAAGCCCGAAGGATTGGACAGTGCGGAGGGGTTCGCCCTGAAATTTGGAGAGCGGTTATGGGAAACGAATGACGAGCTCTATGACTGGGTGGCCAAGGCTGAGCCCGCACAACGGGCCTACCGAGAGTTGCAAGTGAACGCCGTTCTGACTGGCCGGCGACGAAGCCAAGGCGGCAAGCGCGGTGATATACCTGTCATTGAGATTGACGAAGCTGGCTTGATCAAGGTCAATCCTTTGGCGAACTGGACGTTCAAGGATGTTCGGGACTATATCAAGGCTAACGATGTCCCCTACAATCCGCTCCTTGATCAGGGCTACAAGAGTGTGGGTGACTGGCACTCGACACAACCGATCAAAGAAGGCGAAGACGAGCGCGCAGGTCGGTGGAAGGGACAACAGAAAACAGAGTGTGGGATTCACAATCCTCGGTCCAAATTCGCCCAGTATCTGCGAGAGCAAGAGCTCAAGAAGCAGGATGAGGCACTGCGGCAAGCCTTGGAAATTCGTCTGGAGGTTTCGTAATTTATATTTCCAGCCTGCATGATGAAATTATTTGAGCGTGGAGTCTAGGGAGGTAAAAGGCATCAGCATCATTTCAGGTGTAGGGGCATGATAGAGAATTGCAGGCTAAGCAATTTAGAAGTCGATAAAACGTAGAGCAAACACCAGAAACTACATGAAGATATTTCTCGAGTCTTTGGCGTGTCACTCAAATCGAACTCCTGTAAATCATAACTCTTGTGAGAGTGAATTGGCTCATCGTTCTGTGAGCCCTACTCTGCCTAGCGGTCGATCCGTGCAGCCCTGCGGCAAGCGGCTCAGCGGTTCTTCGTCCGTAGAGAGCACGTCATTGCGCTTGTTATTGCGCTTCCGAGGAGCTAGAGTACCCTTCATCGAATTTTCAAAATAGAAATAAGGTATTTAGAGCAGAAGGCCGATGAAGGTGCCGCGGGCAGACACACTTGCGATCCAACATCCCCCTCTTCCGACTTACAGCGATTTTCATAATGGCGAACGAGCCTCATGGCGGCATCCTGAAGGACTTACTAGCTCGTGACAGTCCCAGACATGACCAACTCTTCGCAGAAGCCGAGCGTCTACCGGCCATCGTGCTCACCGAAAGGCAACTGTGTGATCTGGAACTGATCCTCAGCGGTGGCTTCTCACCCTTGGAAGGTGAGTACCCAATCTAAAGCGCGGATATCAAGTACGTTTCGCGTGCATTTGAGGAACCGCAAGCAACACGTTCTCAAAAATTGAAACTCTCGAGAACATTGTCGAATCATCATTGAGTCTGGACTATTTTAGGCTTCATGAACGAAAAAGACTATAATGAGTAGGACTTTCCGCGACTCTTTTGACTTAATTGCTAACTTCGCTGTAGAGTCGTCGAAAATCTCCGGCTTGCGGATGGCAACCTCTTCAGCATGCCCATCTGCCTAGATGTTTCGCAGGACGTGGCAGACAAGATGAGCCTAAGGCCTGGCGCCCGAATTGCGCTTCGTGACTTCCGCGATGACCGTAATCTCGCTATTCTGACCGTGGATGATATCTACAAGCCCAACAAGTCAGTCAATGGCTTGACGACTGTTCTCGGTGCGACCGGAAATTCTAACAACTTACAGGCAGAAAGAAGCACAAGAAGTATTTGGCGGTGACGAAGAGCACCCAGCGATCAAGTATCTGCACAATACTGCTCAGGAATTGTATCTTGGCGGGAGGTTGGACGCCATAAGTCGACTGGAACATTACGATTATGTTGCACTTCGATATACCCCTGCCGAGCTTCGAGTACATTTTCAAAAGCTGGGTTGGTCGAGGGTTGTCGCATTTCAGACTAGAAACCCTATGCATCGCGCTCATCGAGAGCTGACAGTCCGGGCTGCTCGAGCGCGACAAGCGAACGTACTCATTCACCCGGTGGTTGGTCTGACGAAGCCAGGGGATATCGACCACTTCACGCGAGTTCGTGTGTACCAATCCTTGTTACCTCGTTATCCGAATGGAATGGCCGTCCTTGGTCTCCTTCCGCTGGCCATGCGCATGGGTGGACCACGAGAGGCGATATGGCATGCCATCATACGAAAGAACCACGGCGCTACCCATTTCATCGTTGGTCGCGATCACGCTGGCCCTGGCAAGAACTCGGCTGGAAAGGATTTCTACGGCCCTTACGACGCGCAGTATGCAGTGGAAAAGTATCGCGAAGAGCTTGGGATCGAAGTCGTACCTTTCCAACAGATGATCTATCTTCCGGACAGCGACGAGTACAAGCCGGATGACGAAGTGAAGCCGGGCACACGCACTCTCAACATCAGTGGAACGGAGCTACGATCACGACTTCGGTCTGGCCGTGATATTCCGGAATGGTTTTCTTATCCGGAGGTCGTGCATGTACTAAGGGAGTCACACCCTGCCCGCTTCAAGCAAGGCTTCACCGTTTTCCTCACTGGCTATACGAACAGCGGCAAGGATGCTGTGGCGCGCGCTCTCAATGTCACACTCAACCAGCAAGGAGGTCGGTCGGTCACCCTGTTGTTAGGCGATACCGTCCGCAGCGAGCTTTCGTCAGAGCTCGGATTTTCGCGCTCGGATCGCCACAAGAACATCCAACGTATAGCGTTTGTTGCTGCGGAGCTTACGAAAGCTGGAGCAGCAGTTATTGCTGCACCCATCGCTCCATTTGAGGAGTCTCGAGACCAGGCTCGGGAGACGGTAGCCCAATATGGTAACTTCTATCTGGTGCATGTTGCTACCAGTCTTGAATACAGCGAGAAAACCGACAAAAGAGGCGTATATGCAAAGGCGAGAAACGGGGAAATCAAGGGTTTCACCGGTGTCGACGACCCCTATGAGAATCCCAAGAAGGCAGATCTTACAGTCGACTTAGAGAAGACCAGCGTCAGAAGCGCTGTTCATATGATTGTTCTGTTGTTGGAAAGCGAAGGCCTGCTGGATAGGCTATGACATGATCTATGATGAAGAAGTTGACGACAAATAGACACGTTATATATGGACCAGCTGGATCACAGCCGTTAAGGCCACCCTTTGACAGCTTGAGATTGGACTAATCTCAGATAGTCCACGATCTCACACTGCAGTATTTCCCTTTCGGTGCCTCAATCGATGTATATCCTCACCTGCACCGGTTGGTTGAAGATCTCGGCATAAACCTACATTAGTGACAGAATCCAAGACATTAATTACTGTACAACAGTCTCGAGCTCGATTGGCTTTGAACCCAATCGTCGTCCCGACGTTCTCTTACTCTGCCATACTCGCCAAGTGAAAAACTCTTTTGCACTTTGATGTTTAGCCTCCCCAAATCTGTGACCTCGTTGATGGACAAAATCTATAGTTTACACACGTAGGGTTCACCCTAGGGTACGAAGCAAGCACAGACGCAGACCATCGTCATACGCCTTCTCAAAGTCATTTTTGACCGTGTCAATTGTTGTATTTCCCTACATATCGAAATTGGCGTAGTACATTGATCTAGCTCTAATCTCCTACCACCCCACGTCTCCACCGAACACTCGCCGCAAGCAGCACCCACCCTCTCCACTTACCGCTCGACCTCTCCAGAGCATACCGCCCTTTCGGCATGTCAATGCCCGCCTTAAATGGCAACCTAGCATACCAAGCACGCTCACTCGTCAGTCCTCCTCCCTTTCCCTCCGTCTATAACGTCCCCCCCATCCCTTCTGCCCTACGTCTCCCACGACCTCAGCCCAACTGACCCACCCCCAACAGTACCGATCCCTCATCCGCCAATCCTCCCAATTCGCCGCGTACAACTTCCGAGAATACGCCCGCCGAAGAACAAAGGACGCCTTTCGGGAGCATCATACGGAAACGGATGAGAGGAAACGGCAGGAAATGGTGCAGAAGGGGTTGAGGGAGTTGCAGGTTCTGAAGGTACGTCTGCGCTGATGCAGGTGGAGGGGTAGGGTGGGGCGTGGAGGGGCAGGTGGAAGAAGGAAAAGATGGTGGCGAGGTCAGAGTTGGAGGGGGAAAGAAAGCAAATGGGACGGGGGAGAAGGGGAGGGGGGGAAGGGGAACGCGAGGGCTTGGTTTGGGGGAAGGTGTTTCTGGTATGAATGCTGACGGTGTGCTGTGAACAGAGGCAAACGGTCGTGAGTCAATTCTACCAGCTGGATAGGCTAGTTGTGGAAGGGCAGAAGACGGTGAGTCTTTCTATTGATCTTTTTTGTCTCTACCCTTTCCTTTACTAGTTGATATCGCTCCGGCAGAGTTGTTTCGGACCAAGTGTGCTGGCCTACATCTACTGACATTGATTCTCAGGGCAAGCAAACCGGAGACTCAGGCGACATCGTACGGCAGACGACGGAGTAAGGCGACAATCGGGGTGATCAAGGCTTTCGCATACGAGGCGTTTGGAAAGGTGATACGGACACCAAGGCGCATCTGTACAAAATGGGTGCATGTTGATACCATGGGAGAGGAAATCTTCTCCATCTGAACAAAACTTACGATAGGCAATTTACTTGTTTGGCAAAGTACCGACGACTACGGCAACTGATGAATGCGGACAGCTTCTACTGTTGGCTATACACACCGTCTTCCATGATTGAATGCGCGTGTACGTACGAGCACACTGTTTCAAACTTCACATCTCCATCCTCCATTTAGTACCTGGTCTTCTTCTCCACCATCCAAGCTAACCACAGCTCTTTCGCTCCGCTTTCATGCTATATATTCAGTCGCGTGATATATCACCCCTCAGGCGAACATTCGTGTTTATAAAATCTTCCGTGGACTCTGGTCTGCCAGAATCTCGAATCAGAAGCGGAAGAGGACGGCTATGGTATGATGCGAAAGCAGCAGTCGCAGGGGATATAAGTATCGTATCAACGCAGACTAGAGCTTGTTGGGCCGTGGAATGTGCAGTCGATAGTAGAAGAGTTTCCTTTCCAAGAGACTGCCGTATTGGACTCAAGCGGGTCGATGATCAAATTCTAAGTCTTTAGCAAATCAATCGCATGTCTTTGCAAGCTCCTTTGAACGAAAAGGTCGGCACGACGGCGGCAAAAGATGTCGATAGAAACCGGTGAGATTGCTTCCAGTATGCTATAGCATCCTCTGTCATGGTCCCATCCCATCCAAATAACATGTAAACCGCACAAGAACACCGTCGCTAACGCAATGAATCCCAGATACCGAAGGAGACTATGGTCCTATACACCAAGCAAAGTCCCCAGCACGCCCCTCCCCTCAATCTTCTCCTTCTCCTCCTGCTCCATCACCATTTCCTTAACCTCCCTCAGCTTCTTCTCCACCATCTTCAACTCCCTCTCCCACCTCTCCACCTCACCCTCTTCTCGCACCTCCCGCTTCCCCGCCCCACCGCCCCAGAACCATTTCGAAGGCTGCTCCACCGCTTTGACCACTCCCGACGCCTTCCGCTCCTTCTCCTTGTTCACCATAATCTTAACCATAGCGTTCCAATTCTCCATCCCCGTCTCCAGACACTCGCTGCACTTCCGCCTTGCCTCTTTCTCCTGGCCCGGCCTAAACTTGATCGAATCGAGCGTCGTCTCTGCCAGCTCCACGGCGTCTCGTGTCCAGCCTAGACCCGAGGATTGCGGCGTGCTTTGCTGTGACGTGGCCGCTGAGGCGGAAGAGGCAAAGAGCACTTCGCCGATGTGCGCCATGAGGCCTGCTTCCTCGCAGATGGAGGCAGGGGTGCGGAGGGGTGGTTCATCGCCTGTGGGTGGGGCAGGAGGGTAGATTGGTGTGGAGAAGAGGGATCGAGCGAAAGAGCGCATGGAGACGAAGCCGAGGGAATTGTCTTCTTGGGGCGCTGGGGGAGGGGTTGGGGTAGTGAGGGCGGGCGAAAGGGGAAGCTGGCGGCGAGCGCGGAGAACAGAAAGGAAGATGGGGAGGGCGGTGGCGAGGTTGTTGTTCCGGGCGTGGTGAGTTGCAAGAGCGGTTGTTGCTTTGAGGAGGTTGGTCGAGATGTACTCTGCATGAGCGTTGATGATGCCTGTTTTCGTGTCGACAGTGTTGTTGACGCCAACTGGGAGGGCGCCCGTAGCGATGTCGAGGCCCCAATCGTACATCTCCTCTGCGCTGGACGGGAGGCCTTTGAAGTCAAGCCAGTCTGCGTATGCGAGGGCAGCTTCAAGACGCTGGCCTGTGCTGAAGCCGTGGGTTAAGAGGACCTTCATGTAGTATGTCTGCGGCGATTCGAAGGCTGGTAGGCAATCTTCCTCCTTTGGTGCTGGTGCGGCGCCGAAAGGGACAGGCTTGGGACGTGGATTCGAAGGGCCAATGACGACTTCGGGGGGGAAAGTGAGCTTTCGTGTGGTATCTCGGACCCAGCCATCCAATGCCTCGGCGCCGCGCGCAGCACCCATGATGCACTCGAAGTAGCCCCTTCGCCAGGGTTCGGACTTGGAGGTGATATCTAAGCCCGTCCTGCCCAGACCCTCGACGAATATGTCGCCTTCATCCTGAAGAATGGGTAAAAGGCCGGCGCCATCTATTTTTGGATCTTCCAAACGTCGCATGACGTCTCGATACGCACTGCCTGTTGCTGCCCTATCGACCATCACCTTAACCCTGGGATCTGGATTCTCTTCCGAGACGGCATAGTGGTAGTGCAGACGGGAACGGAGGCTCCATTCCGACGGCGTTGGATACACTCGCTCCAAGTACTCTTGCTGGACGCCGAAGAAGACAACGGCGAGAAGGCCCACGCCGGCACAGACGTAGATGCCCCATTTGAGGCCGGTTGTGATCTCAGTAAACAGCCATCGCTTGCGTTCTGTAGTGAGATGTCGAGAAAGCTGGTATCTGAATTGGTGTCGGAGGAGAGGCTGAGGTGCATTACCAGAGGCCGGGTGGAGAAAAGGCAGTTGTGGACGTGGGGAGGGGGGGTATACGAGGAGTAATTGGGTATTGTGAGTGAAAAGCCGTGGTGTAGGCGGCTGAGTGTTGGGGCTGGGCGGGCGGAAGCGTCGCTTGGGAAGTCTCAATCGATGAAAAGGCATTCTGTGAGTATACATGGTCAGTCGGAGGTTTCGAGCTGTACTCGTCCAGGCCTCAAAGCTGGGGAAGTCGAAGTACAGTGTCGTGAGCGGCGAGAGCGGGCCTCAGCGCCGGATCTTGGCATTATCTATCCCTGCTTCATCTTGTTCGATATCGGTTATTAGTGCTCCCTGTTGGGCGGAAAGTATTATCAGTTCGATTCAAAGATGGCAGAAGTACTTCAGTCGTTGGACCTGCAGAACAAGAATCCTCCAGAAGCTAAAGAGACTCTTGTCCGTACCCTTGGTAACCTCCTTGAGCGGTACCTGAACCTTCTGCACGATTATCAATCTCTACAAAGCGAGCTGTCAGAGCATCTATCATCAGTATGCACTTGTTATTGATCATTGCAAGCGAATTTTGGGCTCAGTGACGCGTAGGGCCATATTTCTATGGCTCAGGCCAACTTCTCCAATCCTAATCGAGCCCGGTATGGTCAAGACTATTACGATGAACGCATGCAAGCTTCGTGCCAAATGTGAGGACTATCCTAGAACGCTAGATACTCCAACAGTCAATTTCCCAGTTTCTGAACGTCTCACAGAGAAGTGCACTCGTCAAATCCAAATCTCGTCATCTCCAAGCCACAGCCACCACGGTGCTACGGTACGCAAGGAATGGAGGATGACAACGCATCAGCCCCAGAGGTAATCAATGTGTCAAAGATGGGCAACGAGGTGGCCAAGGGCGAACGCAGCATGGCAGATCCACTCAAGTGGTTCGGCATTCTCAGTCCACCTGCCCTGCGCTCCTCACAGGCGAGTTTCAAGGTTGCAGTGCGAGGCTGCGTCCCAAGACTGGCAAGCACCGCGAATGAGATGAGAGTGGTCGAGATAGAGGTGAGACGCGCACGGAAGAAGCTCGGTAAGGTACGGTGACTACCGCCTGGAATCTCGTGCTAGATGGCGGTCAAAAGCTCGCGGTCAAAAGCTCGCGGGGTTTCTTAGAACGCAGGAAAGCTCGATCCCCCCAGCCAGCGGACCGATGGCGCTATCTTCCTTCCCAATCTATGGATGATGTTATCTAGTATAGAGTTGCGTTGATTGACCATAGCCGGCTCTCCAACGGTTGCATCCTTTGAGCCGAGTTCAAAAACCCATCTGGCCCTCTTGAATAACTTTGTAGACTAAGTAGTATTCTTGTTACAAGGAGATTTATCAATATATGGACCTGACGGAAGAGGCTTCGCCAGACGAAGTCCATTCAACTCCAACTAGCTTTGCATTGGTCGGGTGAGTGTGCGGGATGACGCGGGGTTCTGATCTTAGCGCTTTCACAACGGTTGTCGCCCCTTGGCCTTATTTTTAGATCCCCGACCCCATCTTCTGGCAAGATGCTTTTGATCAACTTTCGCATTTCTTGATTTATCACTATCAAAATCTCACGTTTGATAGAGTGAACTTTGCGCTTTTAACAGCACATCTTTGATAGAGTCTAAATCAACATTAAGAAAGTTATCTGATTGCAAAGTTTTTGTGTTTCGAAGCGTGTCTTAAAATCAAAGATCGACTTGAACTTCTTAAAGTACTAGTATATGTCAACGAACTTTGCAGTTTCTATAGCTCTAGCAATTTGTGATCAAAACTTATAATTAAAGCAGTTTTAGAAAGTGCATAGTGTCTAGAGTAATAATTGATTAATTTTATATGTTTTAATAGCGAAATGCGAAAGTTGACCAAAATTATGTTGCCAGAAGTTGGGGTCGGGGATCTAAAAATAAGGCCAAGGGGCGACAACCGTTGTGAAAGCGCTAATCTCATACCACATCCAGATTTAAGTAGAACGACTTGTAAAAAGAAATCGGAGCGAGCATAGAATCGGAAACTGAGATTCTCGACCATACATTCTCACATTGATGCATTCGAGCTGAATGACAGTCATGGCAGCGAAGTCGCTTTCGAGCCTCCTCAGCTCTCTCCCTGACCTAGCTTCCTATGAATCTCTCTACAAGCACTTTCATGCTCACCCAGAGCTCTCCCAGCAAGAACATGAAACAGCCAAAACCGTCGCGAGGCAGTTGCGCGACCTGCAAGTTTACGATGTTCACACTGGTATCGGTGGCACCGGCTTGGTAGGCGTTCTAAAGAACGGTTCTGGCAAGACTATATTACTACGCGCAGACATGGACGCGCTTCCAGTGAAAGAGGACACTGGCTTGGAGTATGCTAGCACACTGACCGTGAAGGACGAGTCGGATGGACTGGTGAAGCCAGTGATGCATGCTTGTGGGCATGACATGCATATGACCTGCCTGCTTGCGGCAGCAGACTTCCTAGCAAACATTAGGGATCACTGGAAAGGGACGTTGATCGTTCTGTTTCAACCGAACGAAGAACGGGGCGGCGGGGCCAATGCCATGGTGAAAGATGGTCTGTACAACATTGTACCCGTCCCAGACTGTGTACTAGGGCAGCACGTTATGGCAATGCGCGCGGGCAACATAGGCTCGAGGCCTGGCACCATCATGACTGCCTCGAATCGCTTCAAGATCACTCTTTTTGGAAGAGGCGGCCACGGATCGATGCCGCACGTTAGTATTCACCGAGCATCGGTAGCCTCTTTCGCATAATGTGATGCCTATGGCGTCAAGTCTGAGGAGTAATTACTCTTCATACTTTTCATACTTTTCCCAGAAGCTACTCTTTCTCTCCCGAAAGAATAATGCTGACCCCGTGAATTTGCACAGCGGACAATTGACCCAGCTGTTCTGGCGGCCAACATTGTCATCCGGTTGCAGACCATTGTTAGCAGAGAGGTTGACCCATTTGATATGGCCGTCGTAACAGGTAAGTGCTGTTGAACCTCTGGTGAACCTAAGATGCCGCAAGCGGCATCCTGGAAGAGCTGCTGTTCGACCGTATGTTTCTGACTAGGGGTCTAGTCGCAAGTCTGCAAGCTGGCCAGACCGAGAACATCATCGCTGATAGAGCGGAGATCAAGGTCGACGTGCGTACAATAAATGCACACACCAGGGACAAGGTTATTGCGTCCATCCGACGCATAGTCAAAGCAGAATGCGAGGCAAGTGGCTGCGTTAAGGAACCCACTTTCGAGGCGATAACAGTGTTTCCCCTTACCGTGAACGATGAAACCCTGAACAATACAGTGGCAGAGTCATTCCAAGAGCACTTTGCGAACTTCGAGCTCGAAACAGACAGATCTTACGCGAGTGAGGACGTATCAATACTAGGCACCTCGCAAGATCGTCCATGTATGTATTGGTTCTTTGGCGGTACAGACCCTCAGAGATGGGACGAGGCTGAGAAGAATGGTACGGCTTACTCGGATATACCTGTAAACCATTCGCCATTCTTCGCCCCCGTCATTCAGCCAACGATGAGGGTTGGAGTAGAAGCCTTGAGTCTTGCAGCTTTGACAATGTTGCGTCGAGCTTCGACATGAATCTAGGGATGGCAGTATTTAGACCAAACGTGAGCTGAGATGTGCTTCCTGTCTTGCGTATGAGAATAGAGTGATTTCGCTAGCTTCTAGATCTTAGTGCCCTTGTGGGGGGTCTCTGAATTCTCAACAGCTAACGAGCCATATCAGCCTTGTTTGTCCAGATGCCTCTCTAGACTTCCGAGCAGATCTTCTTCACCGTCTGAAAAGTGCACTGTGTGGGTGGTTGGACCCGGCTCCGTAATTGGAGCCTGAGGTTCGGTGAACCCGTCAAAGGGATCGTGTTCTGGCGGGAGCTTCATCTCAGGGCTCGCATGGGTGGACTGTGGAGCCTCATTGACCGAGATTGGACTAGTGACCGGAATTTCTGCCACCTGCATACTTGCGCTAGTATTGACCCCGGGCGCTGGATCAATATCTACACTTGGTGCTTCAATGTAAATCGTTGGTGGTTGGATGTGATCTTGCGATGTTTCCGCAGTGATTTGCATGGTCTCGAGGTGCGATTGAGATGAATGAGAACTTTGGCCAGCAGCAAGTGGCAGATCCGGCGAACTGGAAGGCTCTTTTCCATTGGCCTGCTCGGACGATTCACGATCAGGTGGACGTACCTCCTGATCGCTGACCAATGGTGACTTGACAGGCTCTCTCGAAGGAGATTTCGACACTGACATAGGGGATGGTGAGAGTTCGCCTTCTTCCCTGTCGCCCTCTTCACCTTCTTCACCTTCTTCACCATCATCTTCCTCTTCACTGCCCTCTTCGCCATGTTGGAGCATCGAGTCTTCTCCCATCTCAACGTCGCCATCTGCCGTCGCTCGATCGCCCTCTCCATGATGCTCAGCTGCCCCATCGGTGCCTGTACGAAGACTGTGCAAGGCCAAAGCATCCCCAGCACCGGGCGCGAATGCAACCTTCTTCTTCCGGCCCCTGCCCGGACCTTTGGGCCTTCGCTTCGGTGGTGGTGGCCTCTTCCGCGGGGGCGTGGGCTGCATCTGATCTCCAGCTATGACCAGGCCTTCAGCGTTGACAACGCCTACCCCCTCGACTACAGTACCGGGCGCTGGTGCCTCGCTCAGCATAGTGTTTTCGTCCACAATCTCGCCTTCAACAGCCTGACCCTCTGGTACAAGAACACCCAGAACATGCGCATGTCCTTCAACGTCAGTCTTTCTGATCTTGATATTCCTCATTTGACCTGCCCCAGCCATGGCTCCGGTGGTGCCACCATTGAGTGGCGGGAGACCTTTTCTTCTATCCGCAAGAAACTTGACTTCCTGACCCTCAAGATGGGAGGGTACGACACCCCATTTGGTAGCAGTGAATCCTGGCTCAACGTCACCTTCGGCATCCTCGTCCTCGCCGGGCTCCTTGTCCTCTTCCACCGGCGCAGCTGGGGGCCTCAAGACCTGCCCCATTCTCGCAGCTCTCAGCAACGCCTGGGCCCAGGGGGCTAACAGATGCGAATCCTTGGGCATCGGTAGCTCTGGCCACCCATTGTTCTGCGCGTTGGCAACGCTCGACTGATCCTTTGGCGGGGCTGGGTTGACCGTAACGGGCTGTTTGCGCCAATGCTTCACGGGCAGGCCTGTGACGAATCAGCCAAATCTGGGAGCGACCATGGCGCCGATAAATAGCTACCGGCTACGACCTCGGACTCATTTTGATCGCGGTATGTCCGTCCACTCGACCGACTAGAGCGATACTGGTAGGTATGGTTAGTCTATGCAATGCTGGAACACAGTAGCTGGGAGGCGTTGGTGTGCTATTCTCAAGATACCTATGCAGCACAAGAGTAAAAGCAGATGCCACCACTGCAAAGCTTGACGGTCTAGAGACATGCATTGTTGGACTTACCGGGGCCATTTCTCGGAATGGTCTGGCAGAATCAACCTAACGGTCGGTTCGTGTTCGCCACCTGCATCTGCAATTCAGATACTTCGTGACTACCGGCGGAGGTCCTTGATAGGTCAGATAGGTGCAAAGTGTAAATTAATGAACGCAAGTAGAAGTGGAAGCTAATAGGAGTGGCCTTACAGGGTGGTGGGACTAGTGGTGATATGGCTTCAGCCTTACCCGTATACGAAGGTTAATGATATTGAAAGATAATATCTTCGTACCTGCGTTGTCGATGACATCAAAGTGTGCTACTTCACCGTCTCGAGCTCTTTGCGTCTAACGCTATGAGAAGCGCTTTACAACAGCGCGTCGAACAGCGCGTAGACGATGTGCAAAGGTCGTTGCTACGCAGCCTCGTCGACTATCACTTCTTTAGGTGCAGGAAGCTTGAGCGGGAAGCAGGCTTTGGAGGTTTGGACCCCGGCTGGACCAGATCGGCAGCCTTTGACGCCCCCGGCTTGAAGACAGCCCTCGATTGCGCCCAATGGCAACGTTGCCGCCCCCAAGCACATGAGCTGATCCGTCCCTAGTCTGCCCTATTCAAGCATCGATGGTGCCATGCCCGCAGAAGGGGGCTTCCCCTCCCGTGTCTGCCTCGCTTAAAGTACTTGAAGCCTGTTGTACGGTCCGTAGCCTCATGTTACTCTCTTTCTGCAGCCCCATTGCTTTCCATCTCCTCCTGCCTGATCTTTACGCTTCGATTCCTCTCCGTGTCACCGTTCCTGCATTGCTTTCGTATCGTTGCACCGAGTCTTTAATCTACTTTTTCGCATTCTACTATCGTTGCAGGCTACGCTCATTACATTGGCATGGCTGGGCGCGGAGATGAGCCGCCATGGGAGCTTTTAGAGGGAATAACAAGATCACCCTCGCCGAACGAGAGCAGCGACGGACGCAGGCACTCCTCCTCTGCCAGCTCCTCGTCCCAATCCATTGGTAGCGCAGCCGACGCCAGAGGCTCGGCCGGCAGAAGATCGAGACCCTCCGTGACATCGGTCTCGGCCGCATTGGCCACGGTTGGAGAGAATGAACAGAGGTCAATGTCGCGCGGTGAATCTCGACGACCTCCAGAGCCCCGACTTGCCTCAGAGGAGACCGTGGTGAGCTCTAAAGACGTCTTAACAAATTTCGAAAAGGTAGTCTCGCGAGAACCCGAGCAGGAGAAACGGCGACGCGACCAATTGGCCCGTTATGAGGGTCAAAACCGAGGGCAGAGGCACGTTTATGAACGACTCAGGAGGTGGGCTGACACGCGATCAAGAACAGCGATGGATTTGGTGCGGGGATTATTCATGAAGGAGTACAGATCGGAGCCTCTTCCCTCGCAGCAAGAGCTTATCGAATTGGCCAAGCATTACTATCCGCCGCGAGGTGAGCTTACGGTGCATGTATGTGATTTCGGCTTGGGACGGGCGGAACACACTGAGATCACGCTTGGCGAGGTGGAAGAGTACTGGCAAACCAAACCGGAATGGGTTGATGTCCGCTGGATACACGCTCCTCTGGGTCTTGGGCTGGCGCATTCATCGATTGAGGACATCTTCCTCCATGACGGTGCGAAAGGGAGAAAATTCGAAATCGCAGGCAGAGCCGGTTGGCGTAGGTTACCCTTTTGAAGCATCTTGTTCCCCCTTTCGAGCGTTTCAAGAGCGTTGAGACGTGTCTAGCAAGCATTCGCGCGGAGAAAATGCTTGACGTCTTTATCAAATTAACCCAAGAAGGAATGCTGACTCCGAAATCATATAGCCTACTTGGAGATGGAAGTCCTGAATTTCCGAGGAAAGGAAAATTTTCAAGAGATGCGCGATGTCTACCTGCTCCTCAAGGGTCTGGAAGGGTTTGAAGACCAACTCGAAAAACACATCTGGGACGGTAAGAAGAATTCAGGTTTTAAAAAGGACGTCGATTGGAGAGCCAAGCATCTCAATCTCAAGGCTTCATATTGGAATATGACAGCTTCAGATATGCCGTGGCAGTTGTCGGAGGGCATCACCTTGGGCTCTCAGGGCCCTACCGAAGGCCTGAAACCAGTGGGCCGCCATATTGAGAAGCAGTCTCTTTCCACCCACCCGTTCTTCACGAAAGCGCAACTCGTGAGGAATCCGTTCCGTACTTTCCATCGTGGCGATGGGTTTCTGTTGACGCTCTCGCCTATGGCTGGGGTAAATTACCTCGATAAACACCTGTCGAAGTACATATCAGACCCGCTCGATGCCATGTTCGACAACGACGACGCCTCGGCCGTAGGTCATGTTTTCCACGCATTTGCCACGAATGGATCTGCTTCCTGGCACAGGAGAAGCACTGAGTGGTTTCTCGTCTATCTGCTGTCAGAAGTCGGCATTACACCGCACCCACTTCGCCAAGGGTTTAACGCGCCTTCCCTGGAACACGCTTATAGCGTTGTGATCCAGGACCTGGTTAGTTTTTCGATCGCCGAAGCCCAACCATACGTTCCTAGCTAACCACACATCTTTGGTAGAAACGCAGAAGATTCGAGCCCTGGGTGCGCGATGAAACCGTCAAATTGGTTCGTGACTATCTGAACTGCGTCGATGAGTTGACGACCATTCGCCTTATCCTCGCCAAGAAAGTCGACCTCTTCAAAACGATGACAGAGGATTTCCAGAAATTCGAGGCAGACGACCTACGGGCCCGAAAGCTGCCCGACAATCCAAGCGGCGAGTCAGCACAGGATCGTCTGACATTTGCGCACAATTCCGTCAAAGCCCAGCATGACTGCATCGAGCGGCTACTCATCGACACCAAGAGCTCCATGAGCGCCCTCTTCCAGCTTCGGTCCATTGAACAAAACGAGCTGGCTATCGTCTCCGACTCGCAGAACAAGGCCATCATGGTCTTTACGGGCGTGACCATCGTCTTCTTGCCTCTCTCCTTCTTCACCTCGTACTACGGGATGAACCTCACCGGTATCGTGGGTACGCCACGTGGCGAAGGTTACTTCTGGAAGGTCTGTGGAACTGTTACGCTCTTCATTGTGCTCTTCGTGGTACTAGGGGCTTTCCGGCATCATATAAGGAGGGCGATGTCTCGCAGACAAGTGAAGGCTGCAGGCAGTATGGTCTGAAGATACAAACATGAGACGACCCGATTACGTCTTGACGAAGTGGCCTGAACGACACGATTGGAATGGGACGGCTGAGGCAGGGGCTGTGGGCGCATAGGAGACGAATCTGCTTGGAAATATTTGCCTTCGTTGGGAAGCTCAGAAGAAGCTTTTGAACGTTTGAGATTCGAGGAGTTGGTCATGGTTTTTGCTTGAGTATGGCGTACCTACTTTCTATACTATGCCCTTCTATTTGCCGTATATTGTCATCTAATTTACATCGTTATCTACCATCATATTTCTAGGGTAGTTGAAGTAATATCATTGTCCGTAAAATCTACCTATACGCTGCATCACGACGGACTCGCCCCCTGCAGTTGTCTACTGCCTTTACGTGGACAAACAAAAAGCTGTGGGCCGGACTCACACGAGCATTATCTGGAGAGGACTGGTTCGCAAGTACTACCTAAATAGTTGATGTTACATACTGTTGTTTCCCCAGTAATGTTATGCCAATCTCCACCTCTCTCAGCCCTCTAACGCAGCCATCAATCTCCAGTCTCGCTCTTTCCTATCACACCACTTCCACTAATACTGGCTCGCAGCCGCCTGGCAAGATTTCTGCCCCAAACATGTCAGCCCTTATCCCGACCTACCGTACAAGGAAAGTACACTCACCAACTGATCCAAATACCAAGAGCAAATCTGCATATTGCCTCCATTCTGCTCCAAGCAGTTGCTAAGCCCCTTGGCAGATTGCTCACAGCTCTGCTGCCCCCAGCTATTATTATCATAGCCCTGCTGGGCTTGCGCAGCAACCGCATTGTCGTTCGCCTGCCCCTCAGCTACTTCACCACTGCCAGTATGGCCACCACCGAACATACCGCCGATAGCATGGCCAATCGAAGAGCCGACTGCGACGCCGCTGTGGGAAGGTCAGCTAGTAATGTAGGCCTGCGAGTGTAGTACAACGATGTAAACAAGGGGGATGCGTAAAGCTCGAGAGTGGGAGACTTACGCAGCGGTCGAAGCCATCTGCCCAAACAGACCTGGGCTCTGTCCCTGTGCAGCCTGCGTGCGAGCTGGGGGTTGGGCGGTGGTGCTGGCGCCGCGGTTGGGCTGTTGCTGCTGTGGCGTGACCTGGCGGTTCTGGGTCGTTGTTGGGCGGGAGGGGGCCGCGCGTGCGGGGGCTGCGCGTCCACGGCTTCGAGGCATGTTTACTGAGTCTTTGCAAAAGGGTTGGATAATTGGGAGGAGATGCGGTAGGGTACTGTAGTTGACGGGACAAATGGGAAAAGCTTAGGGTGAAGATTCTCAAGGAATTGAGAACTTGGCGGCGGTTCGCGCTAGGAAGCTCTCCCGACTTGGCACCTTACCGCATTACGGGACGCTTTAGATCTCAGACTGGGCTTCCAAGGTGCTTCACTATTATACTCTACAGATCACTGGATTTTACCATACGCTGGAGATTCTCACTCTCCAGGGCTTGATGGAGTGACATGTGTCTGTGACTCTTTGTTCGAGTCCTTTGATAGCATGCTCTGATGGAATGAGCCAGATGTTTTGACGCTTTGCCTTTCCAACCATGGGTTTTGAATCATTCATAATTCCTTCGTCATCTCGGCTTCCAAAACGAGTGACAAGACATATTGAATCGCTCCTTCCCCGGCCATGAAGTAGCACGGGCTCGAGTTGTTTCTGAACACTTGTAAACAGAATCGTGCTCGAACTCCGAGATGAACTTACTAGCTAATTCTTGCTGGTTCACAAGGTCTGGGATATGGTAAAGAGACATTTTTAGTTCGATTGAAGCTCTCAGACGAAACCCTAGAGGTTACACAAACGGCCCGGGTGAGAGAACAGGTTAAGCCTTCCACTTGATTCATAGTGTATGCTTAGAATTCCGGTGTCCCTTCATTCCATCGCCGAACCCTATAAACATAACCGCCTATTTCCCATTCGATCTGCTTTCCGGTCAATATCTGAGCATCACGATGATAACATAACCCTACCGTTGATCTGCCCCTTGTGCATGTACAAACAGGATGGATCGACAGCAAACTTGGCCGATAAATAGAGGTCATTGCAGCTCTCGTAACTAATCTGATGCTTCTGGTAAGGCAGTTTTGCGCCAAAGATGTTCGACGCTCCAAGATCTTTGCATGCCTAAAGCACTGTATTCCCAGGTACTCTTGAGTGGCCGTATTGCATTATGGACTGTCGATACCTTTGCAGAAAGCCCAGACTCAACCGTCAGGGTCGAAAATTGGATGACCAGGCCCGTCTGCAATTAATGGCTCTACAACGTCTCCGAGTGCTTGTCAGGATGTTGATCATAAGTCAGTCAATTTTCGCCTTTCGAAACACCAAGCTTTTCTGCGCGTTCTTGCTTGCTTGGCCGCTTCTTCCGCTTCTTCTTTGATTTCTGTTCTGGGACCATTGTGCCATTGTCGTGATTGGAGGCATGCTCCACTGAGCTTCCTTCTGCTGGCCGGTCTAGGGCTGGCGACGCCTGAGTTGATATTGAAGCTGAGGAACCTTCGAGGTTCATAGGTGAGCTCGTAGCGCCGATCAGTTGGGAATTTGCAGCTGTTGAGGATATTGCTGTGTCTTCTAATTTTCGCTTGTTGGACGTCTCCTCAAATCTGATATGAGCTCTGGCTTTTTCGTCGGCTTGCTGTTGAGCTCGCTTGCGATCATAGATCTCATTGCCAGCCTTGTCATCTCCAATCAGCGCCACATCACGCTTGCAAAGTACTGTAAAACTAAGGGGCAATACCAGAGCATGCTTGATGAATCTTCCGGCAGCAGGCTTATCCAGGGTAGATCCTCTCTTGCTTGCCCCTGTTTCTGCTTCGGTGATCTTCGCAAAATATTGCTTGACGCGAACCAATTCGCGGAAGACAGGATGTTCTTTTGCATCGACCTCATTAAGCCGTAGATACGCTAAGAGATCAGTAAGTGAAAAATATTCGACTGAAACAGGGTAAGCCTACAAAACAATAGCGATTCGATAGCAAAAGTAGCTAATACATATAGCTGTGCCTTGTCTAACAGGGGCAGTCTGCCAGCTATATCGGATAGGTTCTTCTGAAGTAGCGGAGCAATTGCATCTTCCAGATCATCGATATCATCATCAAGCTGTTCAATGAGCGGCACCAGATCAACAGGATCCATCACAGCTTAAAATCTCAGCCTCTACTGCCCGGACAGCTGTTTTCCGCCTATACGAGTGACTCGCAAAGTTCATTTTCTGACAACTCCAAAATTCAGATATCGAATCCCGTGGGGTAAGCGCCGGATCTGCGGGCCGCACTCTTAGCGCGGCTTGGACATGGTGAGATGATGCTTCGACTTCAGTATATTTTTTAGAATTGTTTCAACTTTTAAGCAAGACGTCCGGTCCTGTCAATACGCAGCAGAAATCATTCACCGCAGTCGTTTCACTATCATCGCTTCTCCTGATGAGTTCCAGCACAATTCTACTATTCGAAAAATAGTACTGGCTTGCGGCCATCAACCTGTCTTTCTGTCTCCGCTCGCAGCGGCCGCTTCTGCGGACTTGGACCGTCCCTTGGTCCTACTCTCTAGCATGGAGTCGCGGTGACATCATTGTAGACCGTGGGGTCAGGGGACGAGGCTTTTGTACCTCCTCTGTCCGGCTTTGGTGGCGCGAACGCGACCGAGAAGAGGTCGCCGCGGAAGGGGGCTCGTATCAGCAAGCAGGGCCAAAAGGTGATGAGTGGGCTTCGGCATTCGACTCTGCCATTCATGGAGGTGCGCGACAATCGCGGCGGAAAGACGTCCCTCGGAGGATACACATCCTCGGAGTGGGCAACGTGGGCTTGTTCCTAGCACATTCGCTGGCCGGGATTCCCAATCGGCCACCCATAACACTTCTTTCTCATAGAAAAGGTTCCCAGAGGAGTTGGAAAGAAGCAGGCGAGCGTATCAAGGTGGTTACAGATGGCTCGTCCCAAAGTCGCCACGGCTTTGATCTGGAATATGTTCCACCAATGCTGTCTATGTCTTCAGCAACCCTGAATCACGAAAATGCCTCTATCAATCATCCTTCGGGCTCTTCGCAAGGGTCAATCATTTCTGACGTGGTCGAGAACATCGAATCAGAGGGTACCGCTGAAAATCACACGTACGAGACACAGCCTCCGCTAGCGCAAGGAGACGATGGGATCATATGGAACCTTGTTGTGTCCGTGAAAATTTCTACAACAATTCAAGCACTCTCAAAGGTGGCTCATCGCTTGTGTCGAGATTCGTCAATTCTATTCCTGCAAAACGGTATGGGCATGCTGGACGAAGTCAATGAGAAGTTGTTTCCTGACGTTGAGACGCGACCTAATTATATAGTGGGAGTGATCAGCCATGGGGTTAAACGGTTAGAGCATTACGCCGTTGAACATGCTGGATTTGGTACTATCGCTATAGGCATTCTACCTCGTAAGCCCGCGGAATCCTTTCTGTTCCCCAGTTCGGCTCGCTATCTTCTCCGAACTTTGACAAGGACGCCAATCCTTGCAGCGGTACCGTTTCCGCCGACGGACCTCCTGCAGCAACAGCTTGACAAATTAGCTGTGAACTGCATTATCAACCCGTTGACCGCGATTTTCGATTGTACCAATGGAGAGCTCCTCAATCAATTCAGCGTGACAAGGATTATGAGGCTTCTCTTGGCGGAGGTCTCGCTAGTCATCCGCTCCCTGCCAGAATTAGACGGTGTTCCGAATAAGAATCTTCGTTACGATCCCCAGCGGCTCGAAGCCATGGTCGTTGTTGTCGCGACGAGAACAGCGAAGAATGTTAGCTCCATGCTACAGGATGTCAGACAGCACACGAAGACCGAGATCGACTACATCAACGGCTACGTTGTTCGGAGAGGCGAGGAAATGGGCATCAAGTGCGTCTTGAATTATATGCTGCTCCAAATGGTCAAGGCCAGGGGCAACATGGTGCAGCAAAGGGACGAGGACAAGTTGCCACTTGGTTTGCAGGACAGTTTGGTGGCACATTCAAAGGTCACGAAGAGGAATTGATCAATGTAAGGCATCGAGCGTTTAGCGAAGGAGTCAGAAGGCGCATCTTTTGAGTTTTGACAATGAAAACAAAAGCGCATTTTACAGACCGACGCTTCATTCAACTGCCTGCTGTACGATATTTCTAATCTGCTTCCACCTCCCGATCAATGTGTCTTTTTGGCTCTGCAAGCCTGGTGAGTGCAGTCCCTTCAAAGCTTTCAATGCTTCCACTGCCTCCCATAGATACACTTCCAGTATATTCTCAACGATAAAGGCATCCGCTTCGTATTCGTCCTGTTTGCTGGCATCGTCACTCAGACATTGGCCTTCTCGGAATTTCGTCCACTCCTTCGCGTTAAGAGTCAGAGTTCGAACGGCGACTTGTGTACGGAAACATAAGCCTTCAGCGGTGAGTCTATAGTCCCTGCAGCCATATTTAGCCCTGGTAATCGTCTTCGCTTGAAGGACCTCAAACCCGAGGTAACCAGCCGTTTCTAGCCTGTTCCTTCGAAGCTTAGACTTCAGCATGTTTGGTAGTAGTAGGTCGTCTACTGGTAAAAAGTCCCACTTGTTGGTTTCGAGCACAAATCCATCTCACAAATATTTCAGTATAGCACAGCAACAGGAAACGTGGATTTCTCACATTCAACAAGCAGAAAGTCATTACTATGGCTACCATACGAGAAAAATATCTCCTCGCCAGCATCTGCTCTCCATCAACGATGGCACCAGCAAGTGCCTGGCAGCTTCTAAACTTACCGTAGGCTCTATCAGCAGTGACTGTGTACCCGTTCTCATCGAAAGCAACTCGACACTGATACTTAGCCTCTGCATCCACAGGGTGTATCCTACTTCACTTACCCCATGATCAGCATGATTGAAGAAATCCGCAAAAGGACACAATGCCATGCGGTCATCCTTAGGCCTCGTCGCCTTCGATCCCGGCTCTTCGTGGTAGAAGCTCCTCGTGTTGACAATAAGCCAGTAATAGAGATACGTATACCTAGCCATGCTGGGGAGTGTCCTGTTGACTATGTCCCAATCCCTCTGGAACTTCTTCTCCTGTTCATCGAGAAGTCCGCCGCTCGTTTGGTTGCTGAATTTACTGACCAGAGGGTGCGCCCAGCAGCCATTCCCAATGGCTGGTGGCAGAAGGGAGCAAACGCTACGACAGCCCTTGTTATCCACTTCATATCGAGTGCGCAAGTCCTCACGCCATAGCATGGGCATGCAAACCTCAAAGTCGGTCATGGACGGCCATGTAGATCGCCACAGCGCATAAGGTTCAGTGTTGTCGCCGCCGAATGCTAGAAAAGAGGCCAGCAAGCCATGAAGCGTGATGTCTCCATGCTTCTCTTTGAAGTCTTTCGGAACAGAGTGTTCGGTCAGGAGCGCTGAGGTGGGTATATCGACGAGCTCATCGCCTGCCTATACCGCACTCAGCCCGGGAACTCCAGCACAAGAGGTCTCCGAAGCAGTGTACTTCTACGCGACGCTGTGCGATAATCCCTAGACCCCCACGTGGGACACGAGAAGCCTGAACTTTGTTGATTCTGATTCCTTGCAATAAGGACCATGCTGTGAAAGCTTCATGCACGGGATCTGGGAGGTCGCTCTCGGACTCGGACGCTGTAGACATGTTTTGATGAATCGCTACATCATGCGCTCTCTCTTTGTTTTTGCATGCTCACACCAGCGGCACTCATAATTGTTAATGACAGGTTGCTCACAGTGATGGAGGACAAATGATGGAGCCACAAACGACGACCGAGGAATTGACCAATCACAGTCTTGCGTTGCAGACCTCTTTAGGGTCAGGGAGTATGTGACTGTATTAATTCGGACGTTTTCCGTACAACGATCATGAGTAGAAGTATAGCACTCATGAAACACCTTGATCTCCTGAGACTGCCTCCAACCCTTCGTCTCGCGACTATCTGCTTTAGCAGGCCATTTTCAGTCCTCAACCGGCCCCCACCCAAGTACGAAGGCCATGTCCCCCTCAACACCCTCGAGCGCGGCGCCCTCGCTGCAGGCTCGGCAGTTATGTCCCTACTCAACCCTCGACGAGGAGGTACGCTTGTTCTGTCGATAACGTCTATCTGTATATATGTACCCTGCCTGACTACCTTCCATAGACCTCATCGCTGCGCTAGGAGAAACCACCTCAACCCCCTACTTCATCTACCGCCTTCGCGACGCCATGCTCTCCTCTCCTACCGGCCGACGCATCCTCCGCGACCGCCCACGTATAACCTCTCAAACTGTGTCACTTGCCCACCTACGGACGCTCCCCTCAGACAGCGTCGGCCGCGCGTATGCCTCTTGGCTCGACCGTGAAGGCGTAACCCCCGACACAAGGGACAACGTACGCTATATGGACGACGAGGAGTGTGCCTACGTGATGCAGCGCTACCGTGAGTGCCACGACTTTTACCACGCGCTGACTGGGCTCCCGGTTATGGTAGAAGGTGAGGTGGCGCTCAAAGCGTTTGAGTTCGCGAATACGCTTTTGCCGATGACGGGACTGAGTCTGTTTGCGGTGACGAGGTTGAAGAAGGCCGAGCGGGCGAGGTTTTGGAGTACATATTTACCGTGGGCGGTCAAGAATGGGTTGAGGTCTGAGGAGGTGATCAACGTCTACTGGGAGGAGGTGCTGGAGAAGGATGTCAATGAGTTGAGGCGGGAATTGGGGATTGAGCAGCCGCCGGATCTGAGAGAGACGAGAAAGACCGAGAGAGAGGCGAGAAGGGCGGCGAAGGAAAAGCGGGAAAGATTGGGAGGTTTGGCGGGAAATTGACGGAAACAGTATCTGATGCAGGCCACGGAGCCGTAGAATCATACTTTCTCGACGTCCTAGACCTTTACAACCTATCGACATGCCGGGCCTCTTCGCAAACAGGGAGCCCATACCAACGCCTTGCAATGCACCCTAATAACATGTTCCCCTCATCCATCTCATAAGTCCAACAAATCGTCATCATCATCCCAGCCTCCTCTCCTCTGTACTCGTATCTTCCCTCCTCCTCCACCGCCCTCGTTCTCCTCCTTCTCAGCCATAGCGCCTAACAACTCTTTCAACTGCTCCTCCGTAACTTTCGATCTTAGCTGCCCACTCTTCGCTAGCATAATAAGCCGGTTCTCAACATCCGCAGCGCGTGACTCTTTCACCAGTCGGATCCGCCCCAGACGATCAGCGGCTTCGGGAGTTAAGACTTGGAAGAGGATCGAGTTGCGGGCTTCGGCTGGTGAGACGCGGAATTAGAATGTCGAAGGTGGATGTGGGATAGAATAAGTAGATCCGTACCCTCTTGTTGTCTATCGAGATGTTGGTAAGGTGCCGATATCTGGGCAAGGAAACGTACTTTCGCTGTTCCTCCTGACCTCCCCCACCACCACCACTGGGTGCTCCGCCTTGCTGTTGTTGAAGTTGCGCAAGGCGGCCCTTCCTGATCTGATCGATGTTAGCAAGAAGAGAATCGGAGGTCGTCGAATAGAGGGAAGGACTTCTTCTAGATCTGCGTCTGACATGATGGACGGTTGAGACGCTTTGGAGGCTGTCGCGGCTCGACTCGGCTTTAATGCAGAAGCCCTAATTGCGCTTCTTGGCGTCTTTGGGTGACAACAAAGTAAAGGTTGAACACTCCGGGGTCGTTCCATCAAATCACTTCTTGACAGCTGCAAAGAAACAGTCGGTGCTTAGGGAGATATATTGATCTCTGCGTAACTACAAAAGGCTTTTAATGCGCAAGCTGGGGTAGATCAACCAAGTTCAATAAATATCCCCAGCAACGGCAAAAAGTGGTTCACCCTATCCTTAGCATGGCTTCAGTGCAGGATCTGTGAATCTGCCTATGTACTTGTGTGATATATCGACTCATGAGGTCACAGCTTGACACCTATTTTGGATGCATGCTATCCACCATGCCTACATGCGTGATCCTGTCCCCAAACTCCTCGCTAAGCCGCCCAGAGTAGCCTCTAATCCTCCTTTCCTTCGTCATCCCTCCGGGGTTCGAAGTTCAGCTAGAGAATTAGTAGAGGCTACTATTGTAGTGAGGTCGTGACTCACTTGGTTACCATTGTACAGCTGATGGTCCTCCTTATCGGAGCGCTGATCCTGTAAAGTACGGACATTGATCTTCGATGCGGCGGACGTCGCTTGCTGTGCATCCTGACTGGAACCGGATGCTGCTTGCTGAGCCTCTGAATTGGCCTGTCCAACACCAAGGAAGGTGCTCAGGGCCCCCGTGATCATTCCGGCTCCCGTCGATAGCACGTTGTAGCCTGTAGACACCCCTTTTGACAGTAGGCCTGATTCGCCAGCATAAGCAGCTGTGTAACCTTGGACTGGGACCATGACAAGCGTGGCACTTGGTGCGAGGCCTAGAGATTGAAGGCTCTCTTCTTCCTCCGATATGGATAAGGTTCGATTTGGCATTGGACTGAGGATCTGCTTGAAAGTATATGGTGTGTCTCCATCCGATCGTTGTTTCTCTATCCAGGGACGTACATGGCTGCGCAATGTCTGATCCGAGGGAAACCGCTGACGGATAGTACTCCCATCGAAGAGGCGCACTTGTACGGCGCATTCTTTCGAGGTTTTTGGCCTTGACTGGGCTGCTTCCTGGGCCAGCTGCTGATTCGCGAGCCCATCGACCCCATCATTCCCTTCAGCTTCTGCTTTGGCAAGCGCTTTGCGTTGTTGTTCTTTTTCCTTCCTAACAGCTTTGTCATTCTCAATCTCCCTCAATACCCTTTCGCGCTCCTGCTTCGCATCCTGTTGTCTCCTCCGCTGTTCTTGAGCATAGCTTGCTTGCTTCGCCTTTGCCGAGTCGGGGTTCTTAATTATCGCGTCTAGTCGAGCATCAGCTTTAGCCTTTTTTTCTGCTTTCTCGGCAGCATCCTTGTCCTTTTTGTCTCTTTCAAGCCGCTCACGTCGTTCTGCAAGGAGATTCTGCACCGTAGAAGTGGGTCTCGGTGCTGAAGGAGATGCAGGTGAAGTATTTCTTGGCTCCTCTGTGGATGGGTTCGTGTTTTGCGGGACCAGAGTGGCCTGAGAGGAAGTCGGGTCGTCTGCTCCCGTAGCGGTTGAATTGGAACTCATGTTCGAACCTCCGCCCTGAGGATTTGTCAGGAATTCTGTGCCTTCATCGGATGCGTTCATGTTCTTGAATGTCCGTAGTATAGCCTCTGTGAATTGCTTTTGGTCGAGACCAGCAGACAAGCAGAGTAGAACGCGGCCATTGCTGGTGAGATTGTCAGCGTATATCTAGCGCTATCCACTTCCTGGAGAATAATGTCTGTCGCGTACTGAAGAAGTAGTAGCGTTGGTACGGTAGGGACTGGGAAGTAAGCCGACAGATAGCCAGCTTCATTTGATCCAGAGGTCATTCGAAGAATAATGGCTTTCTCTGTCAGAGCTGACGCGACCTAACGCAGAATGGCATCAGCTTCTTACTCCCACTTTCCTAGGCGGGATCGTACTTCATCGTCCACGAGGAATCTGTTCTCCCATAGTGAACTTTCCTCTGATTCGTCTTGCTTGATCGACAATTGTGAGCCATCTGCCATGGATACAATCGAACTACATTGGAGAAACTCACTTCTCACGAAGCATGCGACTAGCTTGGATTCTGCCAAAGCCAGCGCAATACCTGATTGTAGATCTCCTTCATAGAACATGACTGAATTCCGAGCCCCCAGCGCTCACTGAAACTTGTCTTTGTCCAATTCGTTATCAAATGTCGAAGGTAGTCGCTGCCTGGGAAGCCTAGAGCATCACCCCACATCTAACTGCGTATCTCGGGCCGACATTCCTCCGTAAGTAGACCAAACACCAAAGTTCTCAACCTCGGTCCGATATTGAATAGGTCAAGTATCGAGATATTGAGACTGCCGTCTCTGCCGCAGCTCGGGTTACCGCCGCAGCTTTGACGGGCTCACAGCATTTCTGGAATATGAGACATGGAGTAGTGCGACTTGGACATCTGATACCGACTCAGATTTCCATGCTGCGAACTCTTTGCAGGAGCGGACATACCTTCAAGTACAATCCGAGCTCCCTCGCTCAACGTCGACTTGCACACAACCCTGCAGACGACCCATTGTTCAAATCGGTCGTCGACGATCCGCCAAATTTAGTCCGCGCTGGGCGGCGTCATGGCGCGGGCTTGATCATCTTGGGTACGCCGAAGAAACTGAGAATTCTTGCCATCTCATGAAATTGACATACAAGACTAGCCTTGATTCCAATTACAGCCTTCGCTCTGGGGACATGGCAGGTCTTCCGACTTGGCTGGAAGACCGAACTCATAGCGAGGTTTGAGGACCGCCTCATACGAGATCCGCTCCCTTTACCACCCAGGATTGACCCTGCAGTAATCAAGGATTTCGATTATCGCAGGGTTTATGCGACCGGTCGTCTGCGGCATGACCAGGAAATGCTTATTGGTCCTCGTATCCATGATGGAAAGAATGGTTATCTCGTTATTACACCCCTAGAACGTGAGACTAGTGGAGCTACTATTCTTGTCAACCGCGGTTGGATACCAAAAACCATGAAGGATCAAAGAAATAGAGTCCTGGGATTACCGGAGGGCCAAGTCACCGTGGAAGGCCTCTTGAGAGAACCTTGGAAGAAGAATATGTTCACACCGGAGAACAAGCCAGAGTCGAAGGAATTTTACTTCCCTGATGTTGCGCAGATGGCGAAACTCACCAGTAGCCAACCGGTCTGGGTTGAAGAGACCATGGGTATGGGCCGCGACTTCGATTGGCTCAGCGTAATACTAAGGTGATGAGCAGTTCAGGACCTTTTAGTAGCTTACGATAGGGAGTCGAAAGGAATCCCGATCGGGCGAGCTCCAGAAGTAAATCTGAGGAACAACCACACTCAGTATATCTTCACATGGTAAGGTTCTTCTACGATCATTGTGTACATCCTTGCATAACTCCTCATACTGCTCGATATGAAACGTTATAGGCTAAAGGTGTGCTCCGCAGGTATGCATTATCTGCGGCCACCACGTTCATGCTGTGGATCCTCGTGAAGAAACCACCAGGGAGTACCACACGCAAAGTTCGACAAAGCAAAGAGTAATAATCGGCTCTATCATTACAATCTATGCATGCTGATGAAAGCCAGGTGGTAATTCTTCGGGTCAGACCGGCGGTGGGACTGGATTCACGATTAGCCGTGGCCTTTCTGCCCCACGGAGGCAGTCTACCTCGCAGTGTGATGTGACGCACATTATCGCCTACGGGCCTACTTGTGGACCCCAACCTCCATCCAGGAAGAAAACTGCGCTAGTCGCAACTTCTGCCGAAACGGCATAGGCTCGTAGCTTCAGCCCATGAGCATGAGAAGAGCATCAGAACATGCCGTACGGCCCTTCATGCATACACTTTTCTGCTGATGCAACGACCTTGGGCCGCACCCCAGTGATGACCGCCTACCTGCAACGATACCTACACCGGGCTAGGCCGATACAATGACAGCACAATGAACTCCTACTCTATCAACGCAGGGTTCCAATTCACGCGCAGGTTCGATCCTGGCAAATCGTCATTGCCTGAAATACTGGTTCTACCAGCATTACACTCGTCAATCCTGGTAAGAGCTCGAAATTGACACCTACTGTGCAGATTATCCATCGGGTGGCATGGTGCAATCTTCAAGGAGATTCCAGATGAAAATGGTCTCATGCGTTCTGTGATCCTCTACTGGATGCTTTGGTGAAGCGGATCAGTCGCTGTGACAGTTTGCCATGACAACTATCTTTCTCCATCGGTGGCTCAGCCCATCTTAAGGACGCCGGTACGATTTGCCAAAAATCTGTGCCAAGGAAAATTACACCCTTTGTGGCCACTATACGGGGCGGTTAGACGCTACCTATCTTACGCAAACATCCACATTCAGCAAAGTTTTCGAATTGGGTGAGCCATGCGTTGCTGATAAGATCGCTTCTGCTATCAAGATCGAGTCCAGAGTTTGAACCCGCAAAATGTACTGCTAGCCTGGAATTTTCCGAAACCACGATGTTCATCACATACTTTATCACTTTCCGATGAGAAGCTTTCCACATCGTCACAATTAGATCATAGTAAATGTTTAAATCAGATCAGCTTTGGCTTACAGAAAGAGGCATCATCAAGTATTCTTTCCTCTCCTATGATATCTGAAGATGACCTTCCATTGGAGACTGACACTGGATGGTATGTCTGCAACCCGCTGTAAAAGCTCACGGGCCCCAAATTCGACAATCCGCCCTCGATCGGGACACTCAATTAATTGGTTGGCGTTTGGTAGCGCCCTCCGCGCGGTTCTAAGCAAAATAGCTTATCGATAAGGTACCCGCGAGTGTAGATTTCGTACCAAACATTCTTCCAATCTATCTCCAAAACTTGTCGGGGAAGGACCACGCCGGAATGGTTCAATTAGCATCAACTAGTCCAGGCGCAGCTCCCGATCCCATACCATCCACAATGTCACAAGCCTCCACGACATCAAAGAAGCGGAAGCGCGAGGGACACGACGAGTCCAAGGCGCCGCTCAAGAAGACAAAGTCACCGAAGACTCAACAGGATGATGATGCAGATCTGGATCTTGAAAAGGAAATTAACATGGCAATTGGAAGGTTCGACAGTCGCTTCCTCGCCGATCATGTTGCGCAGCGCACAAAGCGGTTTCAACCAGATTTGAGCTTTGTGGAGCTGGAAGACCGACACATCTCAGGTGTTTGCGCCCAGATATCATAGACCTGTTCTCGATCGGTGAGAGGCTGCTAATTAATGTAGAGACGGCCTTTGTGGATACCAGCGAATGGGAAACCCCACGAACCCTTGAGAATTTGCCCGGATACCTTCGCAAGTATGGGTTTAAATCAAAGCGGGCAGCAGCTACAACGATAGCCTCTAAGAAAGTTGGATGTCCACACACGCTCGTCATCACAGCTGCAGGCTTACGTGCCGCAAACGTTACAAGGTAAGTTATGGCGCTCCTCTCAGGCACGTGCTAGCTGTTGATAGAACTCAGGGTGCTCCGCACGTTCCAGACAAAGGACGCTACCGTGGCCAAGTTATTTGCCAAGCACATCAAGCTGAAGGACGCCATCGAATATGTCAAGAAAACAAGGTACGGCAGTCCCTCATGGTATATAGCATGTTGAATACATGCGTCTCAATGCACTGTTATTCCTTGCTTCGAGGTCGTTATGCCTGTTACTATGCTGCGTGCATGCCAATTAGAAGAAATCTACTTAAGATCATTTTAGAATGGGTATTGGTGTCGGAACCCCCGCGAGAATCATCGACCTTCTAGACGCAGGTTAGTCTATAACCCAGTTCGCCCCATCGGATCTATTAACTCGTATCGTGAAGGAGCTCTATTGACCGAGAATCTGGAGAGACTTCTTGTGGATTTCTCTCACATTGATCAGAAAAAGCGTGGGATTCTGGACATGAAAGAAACACAGCAGCCACTGATGCAATTGTTGAATAGAGACGAATTAAAAAGCCGCTTTGGCGGAGGCCATGAAGGGCTAGATCTGTTCTTCTATTGACAGTAGGCATGAAAAATAAAGCTGTACAGGCCGGGTCAAGGTCCCACTGCTCTCCGATTCACTGCCTTAGCACATGGTCATTGAATCTGTTCAAATCCAATATTAGAAAAAGACTTCGCTCTATGTCTTTTACAACGGTAGTGCCATGTCTGGAGACGGTCCGACATGGTCCCGCTGGCGCGTTACCACGAAGCGAGATAGACAAGTTTGGGTTCACAGAACTAGACGGTTTGATTTCCTCCGTCTCTACCTTCGCATCTTCGCACCTTCCCGGCAACTTGATAAAACCCCATGGGAAGTAGAAGGTGCTCCACAGAGATCTTTGCGGGCTACAGCATTCCCTGCTAAATCTAGTCCGGGTGTCTCAACTCCCACCACGCCATCTTATTCCATCCGCCTCAAGGAGAACCTTGCTTTTCTGGATTTTTGTCTGTCCTTACAGCAAGGCGTCCTCTAGGCCTCAGGACCTCCAGCACACATTCGGCTTCACTCAGCCGCAGCTGTTCTCGAGGCATCAAGATGAATTTTCTCGCGATTACTCTAGTACTCTGGGTCACGTACGGTGTTGCTGCTGCAGCGGGTTCAGACGCGCCAGGTATGTTCCTTGTTCCATTCATCAATCGATGTGCACGTATCTAACAGCCACCAGGATGTGTCACAAAATGTTGGGAGAATTCCAAGTATGTGACTGCTTGCAACAACGAGATGCAATGTCTCTGTGAGGATACAGAATTTCAGAGTGTAAGCTCACCCAGACTCCCCACATCCACTTTTGTGGCTAATCCTGTCCCCGTGGATAGACTGTCCTCCAATGTCTCTACTCTCAATGTCATACCGCCCAATTTGGCTCAGCGCTTCACCATGCACTCTCCGAGTGTTCAGGATACCCCGCGGCCACCCTGAACGACTTGCCTCCATTGATCCGTCATCAAGGTCTCCGCAAACGGGCAATAGAGGATCAGCCCTTGGCATCAGTCAAACCCCTAGTCTCAGCTCACCAGGCGTTTGCCTCAGCCCACCAAGCTGTCGCTTCTGTTCAAGCGGTGCGTTCCGTACAACGTCGCTTCGTCAGTGCGTCTGCTGTCGCCAACTTTGTTCGGCCAACGCGCAGCGCCTACGTCAGTGCTGCCCGTACCAGTACAAGAGCGCTTTCAACCAAGTCTACGCTTCCATCTAATTTCGATGATGTCGGCTACAACGAGAGTCTGGCGCCAACCGGAGTCATCACCAGCAAGGTCCTCCCATCTCAGACAGCTCTCGCATCCGTCATCAGTGGCTTTGGCGTGGGTGGCACCGAGCCTCATGTCCGTCTTGGGAAAGCGGACGTTTCGCCTTCTAGCGCTCAGTATTCGCCCATTGATTCTAGTATGAACAGTACCAAAGGTCCAATGAGTTTGACGAATGTTGCGCCTACACCAACCGCGACCCCACCAATCTTCGGTACCGCAGGGTCTCACTATTCTGTAATGCTTAATGCATCGACTTCGGCATTGTATTCACCCGGTACAGCCCCAACGGGGGTTGGCTTCAATGCTACCACACCTTACAAGAAGATCCGAAGGGATCGTTAGACCTATCTTGGAGCAATGAGCGGCCTCGTCAACTGTCAAAACCTTCACGGAATCGAAGTCTCCTTACCCGCTTCCAAATTGCTGTCTGGGACGCTGGTATAGTCCTGCCGTTGTGGGACCTCATACCCCATTAGCAGTTCAGCATAAATATCGCTCGATGATGGATAGATATTGGCCCTTGCATCATCGGAGCTTTTGTCGCAGATTCCGGACTAGCATGACGGCGATGATGTCGGATGCAGCTTGTTTCTAATGCAGTATAATTCCAATGTACAGTCTTCATTGCCAAAGGAAAGTGGCAAGACATCTTAAGCGACAGCATTTTCGGCATCATTAGTTTAGTGGCTTTCAAGCCTTCGGGCTCATAGATGTAATGTTCGGTACCAAACCAATACGTATACATTCCTCTTTGATATCGTGTGTTCACACGCCCCTGGAGCTTCGCAGAAACCATGGAGAGTGGATTGAGAAAGAGGCAGTGGCGTTGAACTTGGGATGGTACATCCAAAGAACCCTACTTTCAGCCGCGCGGCAAGCTCGCCTAGTCAGCAATTATCTTCAATCCGATCCCTCCAAACTGTGCACAAGTAACAATCATTACGATAATCTTACAATTATCTCACTTAGATTGTTCTGAATGTTTCGAATTCAAAATCCACGTGTCGCGCTGAGAAGTCTTTGCAGAAGCAGTCACAGTGATTGAGGATGGCTTGAAAACTTGGGGACAATCACAAAACTTCGATACATTACTGAAGCTCAGGTATTGTAAGACGTCGAGATCTGCTTGACGGCCTTCCGCTCCCAAAGAATTTTATACATTGAACTCAGTCGACGAAGCGTGCGTATCTTTCAATTTGGAACGTAGTCCATACCGATGGACCAAAGCACCCAGCCAATCCTTCGTCTCAGAGGCGGCGGAGCAGATCAGAAACGCAAAGAAGCTCGCAAACGAAAATTTGAACAGCTACGTCATGAACACCCGATAGCTTCTTTGATAGGCGAGGCAAAGACCATAGATGGTCCATCCGAGCAGCAAGCGCAGAAGCGGCGAAAGCAAGCTCCAGATTCGTCTTCTAGCTCCGAGGCCGCAGCCGTTCCAGAGATCAACCGGGCCGATGAAGCTCAAGCCGAAGAACAATCAATGCCATTGCCCGAACCAGATGGCCATGAAGCAGAGGAGGGGAATAGTGGGCCTCCCAAATCACAGAGGTTTATCGTATTCATTGGTATTCTCTCAATCTGGTTCGATTTGTGGAATGAAGATTGAAAACTTCCAGGAAACCTACCATACACAGCGACCACGGCTTCGATAACCGCGCACTTTGCCAAAGTTCAGCCGACTTCCATCCGCCATCGCACTGATAAAGAAACGGGCAAATCCAAGGGTTTTGCATTCCTAGAGTTCGCTGCTTTCGATCGTATGAAAACGTGCCTGAGATTGTTTCACCACTCGGTGTTCGATGATGGGCAGAGCCCGACGCGGAAGATCAATGTTGAATTGACGTAAGTTTCTCTGTTCAGCGTCACTTGGCCTATCCTGTTGTTATTCTTTGCCGCGGGTGCTCCGTCGAATGTCGACCAGTTCCACACAGGATGCTGCTGACGTATGTAGCGTTGGGGGCGGTGGAGCTAAGAGCACAGAGCGGAAGTCGAAGCTCAAGGCGAAGAATTGGAAATTGAGTGAAGAACGGCGGAGAAGAGCAGAGGAAGAGGCTAAAGTGGACAGAAAGGAAGCTCACAAGAAGGGAGAAGTAAAGGGTAGGCAGCAAGAACAAGCCGTAGACAGGCCGGAAGATAATGGTCTTGTAACCAATAACAACGGAGATATTCACCCTAGCAGACGCAGTAGATTGTCCGTAGCTTGAAATATTATCCGGCCTGCTGACTTCATTGAGATTTTAATTTCGCAACTTGAAGTCTACGCTGATCCACTCAACATCATAACGCTATCTACAATGCATGATCAGTATATCCTGAATCACTCAATCAAGACGCGGCCCCTCACAGCTGAAATATAGGAAATCTCTGACCCGTCGATACTACCTATGATCTCAGGACTACACCTCGTTGGAACCCCCTTATAGTATTACGCATTTCGGCTTTGGCTTTTGTGGCTTCCCGACAGGTCTCGGGTTCAGTACAGCACTGCAATTGTCAGCCTACACATGAAGCCGTACTCCTTTGAGCTGGACCTACCGTATCGCCTCGTCGAACACACTCTTGAGGTTCCTTTGTGTGAGAGCAGAACATTCCAGATACTTATGTGCCCTGATCTCTTTAGACACCTGAAGCGCCTGCTCATACGACACCGGCTCCATCCTCTTCTGTCGGAGCGACTCCATTGTACCTCGGTCTTCTCTCAAGTCCAGCTTCGTGCCGACCAGGATGATAGGGACGTTTGGCGCGTGGTGTTCTATTTCTGGGAACCACTTCGCCTTTACGTTGTCGAAGGAAGGGGGGCTGACGATGGAGAAGCAAATCAAGAATACGTCGGTTTGTGGGTAAGATAAGGGTCGCAGTCGGTCGTAGTCCTCTTGGCCAGCAGTGTCCCAGAGTCCCAAGCTAATGGGCTTTCCGTCGACCATGACGCTGGCGGAGTAATTATCAAAGCTGTAGGTTATGTCAGCCCAGGCCGTTTACAGGTAGGTCCGCAGTCCTTACACAGTAGGTATATATTCCCCCGGAAAAGCATTGGTGGTATATGAAATGAGAAGGCAGGTCTGTGGAGTAGGTAAGCGCCGTTGCTCGTCTATCAAGTGGGCATGAGTCGGACCTTGCCCACAGCGCCGTCCCCTGTCACAACACACTAAAAGTCCCCCTTGTCAGCGACACTTGACCGCCATGTTCCAGGACGAGCGAAATACTTTCAACGATTGCGTTGGCGCGCCAGCCATTGCAGGCAGGGATGGCTGCGTTCGAGGTATGGAAACTGGTCGAGGCCGAAAACGGTGAATGTATTTTACGCTGTCATAATTTGATCAGGCGCCGCGTCAGACACGAGTTGAAGAACATACGAGATCGACTCTAGAAGCTCGTCGGACTGCTTCAAGCACTGCGCAATCCGCGCAAGCTCATCCAACAAACACGCCAGCAGCCAGTAGAAGCTCGGGATCCGCACCGCAGGCCTGCTGATAGGGTTATATTGAAGTGATCCGCGACGAATGAACGGTGCTTTTAGGCGTGGAGGAATGTGGAAGCTTGGTGCCAGTATCAGAATTGCTTTAGAGTGTGCATTGACTGAGTTGAGTGCTTGCTCGAGCGGCCAGGGATGGACCTTGGACGTCTCCAGTTTCAGGGTTCAGGGACCCTTATCGTGCCAAGCAGGTTTCTATGCCGCAGCCAGGAAGGTGCCAAGGTTTTGGTGGGGCCACCACACAAATCGTGGTTTTTCGCGCAATTGAATTAAAATCTCTTTCACCTATTTAATTAGCATTCTAATTAGGCAATATCTAAAGCCTTTAGTATAATCGTGTAATCTACATGTTTCGTAATTCTCTTCTCGCTATAACGCTTGTCCTAGATTGATCGCGTCGGGTCGGGTTATCGAGTTCGAGCTAAGTTCCTGGCCCGCCAAGATTCGGGTCAGGTCAGGATTTTGATATCGAAAAGTCGATTCGAATCACAATGTTAATATCAAGTATTCGAGTCGAGTTACGATATTAATATCGAGTATCGACTCGAATGTTCAACTCGACTTGCCAAGACATAAAGCGATTTAGTAGTAGAATTTGTAAACATAAATTGTGTGTTAAATTTTATAATTTTTTTCTTAAAATGTTGCATAGTAATGCAATTAGATAATGCAAATAACAAGAAAATAATAAAGAAAAAAATTGATTTGTTCTTAACGTATAGATTTTTCGAAAATTGTGACGTAATAGATTCAAAAATAGAAATTCTTAATATTATAACAATATTTTCGATTGCTTAGCGATTCGAGTTAATAACTTAAATCAAGTTAAAAATTAAGTTAATATCGAATCGAATTACAATATTGATATCGAGTATTTAAATTAAGTTACGATGTTAATATCGAGTATTTGAGTTAAGTTAGAAAGTTAATATCGATTTCTAATTCGACAATTAATCTAGCTTGTTCTAATCAACGATTAAAGAACTACAATAGTCGATTATATTAAAACTAATAAAGATATTGCTTAAATATCGCATCTAGAGAGTATATCTAAACGTTAAATACGCAAGATAAGGCGTAATATTAAATTGTATATCTTTGTTATTGCCTCTTAATATTAAAGAAATTCTAGCAAGTTAATTAATAAAACAATAAAGAATAGTCTTCTAAATTATATTAATCTTTATCTTATTATTTATCTTAACAAGATGTGTCTCTATCTATATAACAAATTTAACATTATTGTCAATATTAACACAATCGCAAGAATACTTCGAAAAGAAAGATAAACGCATAAAAAAGTCAATATATAAACGCTTTTTGTACTTGTATATTAATAAATGCTTTGCAAATCTCTTATTGCGCTTTGTAAAAAAATTAGATACAATATAATATCTAACAAATACAACTATGTTAATAGAAGATATATTAATTAATATTTCTAAATAAATTTGTCGTTTGCGAAAGAACTAGCAATAGAAAATACAAATAATTGTCGCAAGATTGCAAAACAAAGATATACACAATATTTAAATAATTAAAGAGATAATTAATATTGTTAATATTTATAATTAAAGAATACATTGCTTAAATTATTTATTACAAACCTATTATATAAGTAATCTTTAATAACTTTGTTCTTAATTATGTTCTTTTACTTACTATATTAATAATTAATAAAGATTTTAATTTAATATTTTATTTAAATAACGTTTTTGCTTACAAGAGTAAAAAGCTTTAAGAAATATATAATAGTGTCAATATTATATTGACGTTTCTTTCTTTATTATAAAAAAATAATTAACATTTGCGTTTACGTTTGCGTTATAGAAGAAAAATTTAGTAAAGTTTTATTTATAAGATTCTTTAAGAGCAATTGCACTACAATATGTCTAATATTATTTTAATTGTTTGCATAGTTTTTAAAATTTGTAGTTTAACTATTTATAGATTCTTTTAACTTTATCGATAAACAAATATATAAAAATTAAGATTTTGCAACAACAATAATTGTAAATCAATATATATATATTTAGAAAAAAAGTTCAAAATTCTTATACAACTTTATCAAAGATTGTATTGACGTTAATTAAAAATTTAGTACTTGTAATATTAAGTTTTAAGTAATTAAACTTTGTCAATTTGCAATGTTGCTAACAATAATTAATATTTTTAAGTTATATTATTATTATTAAAAATCCTTCTTTAAGCAATACTAATAAAAAAATATATATTTCTTGTTAACAAATATTAATGTAAGTATCTTAAAGAGACAAACAATAATATAGACGAAAAAATAGAAAATTTAACTTATTATTTATATCTTGTATCGCATTATTAAAGCTTGTATTAATTGTCTTCTTATTAAATTGCTTAATTCTTAAATAATTCTTGTAGAATTTAATTTTACAAACAAGAATAATATCGATTTCGAATAATATATTGATCGATAATTATTATTTAGTATTTGTTTTTTAACTTTGAACTATTTGCAATATAAAGAATTTCTTGTTTAGAATATTACTTGTCTCTAATATTGCATCGCAAAGAACATTGTTAAAAGCAAAATCTTTTTCGCAAACAACTTAATCGACGAAGTCTATTATAACTAACTTATCGAAAAATATTTTAACAAAATTGCTTAATAAAGCGACGAGAAAATTGTTATTTGCGTTAGACAAATATATTTAAACTCTAAATTTATCGCAAGAATATTCTTTATTTATACTACTAGTTGCTTGTTGTTTGCGACAACAATTCTTAATACGTTTTTGTTCGAAATCGAATTTTATTTAACGCTTTTGTTTACATTTGTAAATTTTAATCTTTTACTTGCGTTCGCAATTCTTTATTATATTTATAAGACGTAGATCAAACATTATTTTAACAAAATTAATAATAGAACTAGTTGTCAAAGTAGACGTCGACATAGAAGTAGAAGTCTTGAAAAACGTATATTTTCTTGTTCTTAATATATCTTTTCTATTATATAAATTGCTATTAAGATCGATTATCTTGCATTAATATTTAACAAATTTAGAAAAATTAGTAAAAATATATCGATTAATTGTATATTTTTTAACTTAATTTTTAACGTTCTTTTAATTAAGTTTATAATGCTTGTTGTCGTTTAAATAGCATTTCTCTTTGCTCTTGTTTATATATTTACAATTCTTGTATTTGTATATATTTACAATTTTTTTCGTTGTTATAATTTTGTTGTTTTTGAGTAGATTTGTAATCTTTGCTTTGCAAGTTATCTTGTTTTTTGCAATCTTTGTCTTAAGCATAAATGCAATAGATAATTTTTTTAAAAAAGAAGAATTCTTTAAATGCAATAAAAATATGTTTGATTTAATTCTACTATATAAGAAAGATATATAAACTATTATCTTTTGCTTTTTAGATCGCGAAAGAAAGCACTATTTAATGCGCAAAATTACATTAAATAGAAAATTTGTTTCTTTTCTAAGTTTTGTAACTAGTCTTTGATCAAATTTCTATTCTTTTTAAAGAATTATTGCCTCTAGTTCTAATTAATAATATAAGATAGTATTGTTCTTAGCATGCAATATTGTTTTATTTTAAATACAAATTTGAATTGCTATATAGTTTTTACTTTTAATATTACAAACGACAACAAACTTATTATCTGGTTTAAAGAAAATATTATTGTCGAAGTTGACAATATAAACTAACATATAATTCTTTAGAGCGAGCAACTTATTCTTTTTTTTCTCTTTAATTTGTTTCTTTTTCTATATAGTTTCGAATCTTTTGTTTAACAAACAACGTTCGCAACAACTTGCAATTTTGCTAGCAATTACTCGATCTTTCTTATTTAAAGAAATCTTTGTTATAGTTGTTGCATCAATAGACGCCTTATCGTCTATATCTTTATTACTATCGAATTTATTATTACTTGTAGCATCAAAATTTGCATTAAAATCAAAAAATATTTGATAAACATCGATATTAAGAGAGAGAGTCTTGTTCGCGAACTTCTTTGCGAGAGCAAAGAAACTTGTCGTCGATTGCTTCTTAACTTTGAGCTTCAATTTAGTAGCTTTAGACTTTGCAAACGACAAAAGATTATTAAAGACGACAACGACAATCTTCTTGAAGAGCTTTTTCGTTTTGGCAGACTTGCCTATAGCGACGACGACGAGAGAGGTCAAAGGGGCTATCGACGACGAAGCGAAGATAGAGAAGAATGTCGACTATACAAATATACTAAAAGCTTTACGATTGCATGCTAATTGAACAGGTAAAAGAGGTTTTAATTTAATTGCGCGAAAAACCACGATTTGTGTGGTGGCCCCACCAAAACCTTGGCACCTTCCTGGCTGCGACATAGAAACCTGCTTGGCACGATACTGGCGATGAGCCCTCACTGGTGGTCAAAGCGGCTACGGCAAATCGCTCACAGGGGGTAGCACATACAAGACAATCACGTTGACACAAAACTGTTATGCTTTCTCGACACCGCTGCTCTGCGCGTCTTCAAAGTCCTGCATGAAGTATCCCACATCCGGCAGTGCTCTGTGCTTGATTAGAAGTCTACTACTTTACAGAGCACTTGTTGACATGCCCTGAAAATGAGTGAACACAACAGGACCGTTGAGACAACTTTATGTGGGGTAGAGTACATCATCTTTCAAGATGGTGACGTGCGCCGCCAACAGCAAATCCCTTTCTACTATTTTCTTCAGGTTTTTTCCCAATGCAGCAAAAGCATGGATTGGCGGGTTCGGCTACATCGAAGCCCGTGCGCTCGAGACTCATGCTGTGTTGCTTCTGCTCCCGACGCGCAACAAGACATGGATCCAACTTCGACAACTGAAACGAGAGGATTGGAATTTCACCGATGCTAGATTTCCATACTTCGGCCCACATGCCTTGACGAAAGTCGGCGCTTTTCTTCATCGGAAACTCGGTCTGGGCTGAAGGAAATCTCCGGATTATCTTCGAAGCCTTGTTCCCATATGCTGTCGAAAACGTTTTCGATAGAAGTCATACGCCTTTCTTTGCGATAAGCTGCCCACAAGCGCTTGGGGCGCTTGTCCATTTCATGCCTGTTGTCTACTCTGTACAGTCCTTGAACACAGCAGACCCACTCCGATAACTTCTCGGTCAGCTCACATCAGCAGATGGCGTAGGACTTGCCGTAGCCCGGGGCAGAGACCTGCGCCCATTGTACGGTGTCACCGGTACAGGAATGGCAGTTCAGTAGTTGACTCGGAGGTACCTAGTTCTCTCTATCCTTTCTAGACCTAGTCTAGATATGTGTGGACCATGGGAAGCCCACTATAGCAGAATTTCCAAGCGATGTCATGCTAGACCGCGATCTCTCACTGGATCTCTCACACAACCGTCTCGTTTTGAAAACAAGGCCCTGCGTGCAGCACTCGATGAGGAGGAACCTTCCCGTCCCGTGTCTCGAGCTGCAACGCCGTGGTTTCGGAATCACTCGGATAATTCGTCATGTGGCCTTTGGCGCTCACAGCTGCTGTATCCGCGGCTAGGATCAAGCCATGTTTGCCACCGAGAATATAGGCTTCGTGAATCGAATGAGGAAGAGTGATGTGTGCAAGGCCAGAGAGAAAGGCTACGTATCTAAGAGTGGCGGCCGATACTGTCAGTGATCCAAAATACAGGCGATTTGGGGCGTTCAACTGCCACATCGGCCTGGAATCAGAATCAGAGTGGCGGATCTTACTGCACTGCAGGCGCATTATGTGCTCCGCCATTGAATTGCGCGGGAAGAATCGAGTAGGAGGCGGTTGATAGATTGCCGAGCTGTTGGATTTGGGCGCCAGATGTTCCTGCTTGGGAAGATATGGAAATTTGAGGGAACAGCTGCCAGCACTCTAGTGTCGACGCATTATTCGCAGCAGAGATGGCGGTGAGGTTAAGGTAGCTGCTTGTAGCAGCCGAGAAGTGTAAGAAGAGCCAGAAAGAGGCTAGTAGGAGGCGAGTGGTGAACATGCCTGATCTTCGTGCCACTGTGTGAGAGCTGTAGCTGCTTGATGATGGGGGGAACAGCTAACAGGATATGTTCTCGGATGATCAAGAGAGGATGTGTGGTTGATTTTCACTGGGTGTTCGTCAGATCTCTTTCCCCGAAATCCTTCAGATCCTTCAGATACATGCAGTATGAGGTGTGCCAAGACCGATCGAAGACGTCGCCGCTTCGAGGCGAGCCACGCAGTACTGGCATACGAGGTTGCGCAATCCACCGTGTGTCAAAATTGAACCTTGCCATTCTGTTCTCCTTTCGCTATAGACCTGGTGGGATACTTGAAAACGTGTACACGTGAAGACTGTACGGGAACCTGGATATGACGAAGCATGACTGACGTCGATTGAAAGATAGCCATACCATGCGGACCGCACGCGAGGGCCAGAGACTCTTGTCTTTTAGCAGTGGGTCTGATAGAGGTGCTGCAGCGATGTTTGACTATCGGTTTCAAGAATTAAGGGATGCTAAGATTCCTCAACCGACTATTTCTCCTGAGAGTCAGCCAGTGTTGTGTACATATTGGTCACAAATATTAGGGACGCAGTGTGGTCCTCTACCATCCTTTCCCTCAAGACGCACGGCTCTTCGCCGGGTGTCGACATAAGGTTGGCTTTCTGGACATCGACCGCTACCGAGCCGCTTTGATGTGCATTCGGAATAATCAACTTGCATCATTGTTCAGCAGACCATGCTTGCATATTTCGTAGCTCAACGCCTCTACCGCGCTTCTTGTAGTTTTCAGCAATCGTAAAAACTCCCCTAATCAAGCACCACATCATCCACCCTTGGCCATCCCTCCGTCTCCTTTCCAGCCCACTTCGCTACATGCTCGACTGACCTCTCGACACTCTCTACATCTGCCGCACTAATCCCCAGTCTCCGCAGTCCCCTCATATGCCAGATGGTCGGTGCTCGCAAGCCTTGGCACATAATGGCCGTTAGGATTACCAGCTCGGCTTCGATCGCTGAAAGGATACTATGGTCCGAAAGAAACAGGCCGTAGATAATATCCTTTTCCAGATACTCGAAGTCAGGTCGATGTGATCCCCAGGTGGAGAAGATAGGGGCTAGGTTGTGGGCGTAAAGAGTCTGCATGAAAGAGGTACCGCGAATCGAGAGAGTGTCTGGAGATGGTGGGTTTGCCCTACGGTTGTAAGAAACCAACCATATACGTCTGCAACGCGGAAATGCGATACTGAAAGCTGGAAGAAACCAACAGGGAGAAACAAACGGGGAGTACCATCGGGCAGAATCCAATGGGAAGGAGCCAAAGCATCACAATGCAGACCATATGCAAATGCTGATCTTTGAAGAAGAGCCATCTGATCCCGAAATACAAATTGTTATCCGTACTTACCATTTTTCGCTCAAATCGCTGTCCAGCTCGAGGCCCTCCTCTGCCTTCGCCAAGGATGCTAATGCCGTAATGACGAGCGGAATCCCTACTAGAGTCCAAGCTTTCATCAATACGTCACGCAAGCGCTTCGATACCTTCTCTCGCTGCTCTTTGTCGCTTGGGTCCATTTCAACGTGGATATAAGTGGACAATGTCCCAATCTCATCAGGCTTCCCGCACGCCACCAGCGCTGAGGCCTATAGAAGCTGTAAGAGGACGTCAAGGGATGGAGCCTGTAATGTGGTGGCTTACCGTAACAAGGTACCAAGCATTGGGTCCCAAGGAATTAGGAATTTGGTTTCGAATTGCGGCGAAGACTGCCCGGGTGGATGTCATGGTGTAGCTTAGCGTAATATGGAGAGGACGTGGAACGTAGTTGAGAAGTGCGAAAGCATGAGCTGGACAAAAATCAATGCGAAGGTCCTGGTCGAGCTTGGAATCAGCTTTCGGCCATGTTTCTATGCGTGAGATGAAGAGCTCGGGCTTCGGCCAATATGCTTTGAGGGGTCAAATCGGGACGACTAGGTCTGCACTGAACGGAAAGTATCGTCTTCCGGGCCTCTGATCAATCAATCAAGAACTCTGAAGTACAAGGTATTTGATGGTAATGGGACGCGTAGCTTCTTGCGCTCGTATCTCGAGCCTACGTCTTGTTGTTTCAGATATCCTCGTCGCGAATATAATTTCTTCGGGTCAAGCACTCCTTGGGTACTTGACAGCAAAGTAAATCCTTGCTCTTGCTCTTGCTCCACAGAGCAAGGGAATGTGGTAGGATTTGAAAGGCCATATCAGGGCTAGGAAATATAAGCTAGGCTGAAGATGGTACTCGTTTGGACCCCCTAAGGGCCTGTTTGGATTCGAATAGTGTTCCTATCGTGCGGAGCAGGTTTCTGTGCCGCAGCCGGGAAAGTGAAAAACGATTTGACCTGCGAAACACATCTAAAATCTTACTTTGCAGGTCTATTATCAACGCAATTGATAATATTACGATGTCAAAATTCTATTGCTAATACAACTTGATATGCTCTACAACTTGTGCATAATTTTGAGACATAAACTTCAAACGTGCGTTGTAGAATCGAGAGTCTAAAAATTCTTAAAATCTCGCTCAAATTGTCTTGCGACACAAAAATCTACTTGATACAATAACAACTTTAAAATTCGAAAAAGTTTCAAACGAAACAAAAGCATTTTTACAACTTGCGTCAACACATATTTATATATCTCAGAATTATGCACAAGTTGTAGAGTATATCAAGTCGTATTAACAATAGAATTTTGACATCGTAATATTATTAATTGCTAGACTGACCGCCGGGCCGGGTTTCGGTACCAACATTCTGGCCCGACCCGAATACTTGGTATCAACCTCTTGACTCGGCTCGAAATCGACCCGGGTCAACAATTTCTTGACTCGGCTCGATCGACCCGCCAAGCAATCGAAAATGACGTCAAAATGCCAAGATTTTCTATTTTTAAAAAAATTCGCATTATTTGAATTACTAAAAATAGTTTAAAAATAATAACGCACAAATAACGTACAAATGCATTACCTAAATGCATTACTATATAACATTATAAACAAATTAATTAAATTAATCAATTTGATTAAGTTGATTAATGCACTTTTTCAAAAATAATCTAAATTTTTCGAGTCTTGGCGAGCCGAGCCAGGTTATACGCTAAGTACTTCATACCTACCCTTTGACCCGACCCGAATACTCGGGCCAAGATTTCTGACCCGAATCGGGTCTTGGCGAGCCAGGAACCCGGCTCGAACTCGATGACCTGGCTCGACGCGGCCAGTCTATTAATTGCGTTAATAATAAATCTACAAAGTAAAATTTTAGATGTATTTCGCAGATTAAATTGTTTTTCACTTTCCTAATTGCGACATAGAAACTTGCTTCGCACAATAATAATTCTATTTGTATCGAAGATATAAATAGTACTATTTGTACCTAATAAATAGTACTATTTTATTGTTTAAATTCGCGATTAATAGTACTATTTAGATATTTCTACATAGTGTCAAGATAACAATAAGAATTCTCATTAAATCAATTATAGAAAATTTTAGATAAAATATTATTAAACAAGATACTCTTATTTATACAAAAAGTTAATTAAGTACTTTAAGAGATTATTAAATCTTATAGTCTAGTTATTAATTTAAGTAAAGAATATAACTAAAGAAACTTTTATAAATACATAAAAGATATTATAGATTATCTTAAGACTTTAACTAGCTTATCGAAGATTATAAATAAATGCAAGAAAAAACTAGAAAGCAATACTACTATGAAAAAGAATATATCTAATATTATTATAAAACAACTAAATCTTACAATATATACAAATTTCAATTAAACTATATATTATAATAATATATACTAAACTTATCTAGAAGACAAATAAGAAGTTAACTAGTTTTTAAAGAAGTTAAAGTTAACAATTTAGTAATAAAAGGAAACTTAATATAAACAAGCACTTAAAATAGAAGTTATAACACAAAAATAAGAAAAAGTTTAAATTTTTTAATAAAAAATGTATTAAAGAAATGCAATATATTAGTTTAACAATAATAATTAAACTTAATAACGTACGCACAATATTTTATTATATTAGTTAAGATTAACAATTGTTAACTTATAGCAATAATTAATTTTAATATAATAAGTAATTTTATAATTAAAGCTTTTGTAAAGAGAAAAGAGTAATTTACTTAAAAAAATCTAATACTTACAATCTAATAATTGTAGATAAAAACTTATTACTTGCAAGAAATAAAAAAGTAAATAAAGAGATAAAATTATTATTAATAGCTATTTAGCAATATTACAAGAAACTAATCTTTAATATAGTAAGAATAATTATTTATAATATTGTTCTAAAAATGTCTTAATTAAAGTAGCACAATCTAGAGATTAATTAAAGTATATAAGTACTTAGATTTGCACAATATAATTACGCAATTTATATCTAATCTATACATTAATAACGTTCGATAATAGATAAGAAATTAAGTCGAAATTTAATTGCAAGTAGCAAGTTTGCATTTTTGCAAAAAAAAATTCTAGTAAAGTTTAACTTAACAAATATCGATAAGAGTTAATTAGATTATAAAGTTAAAATAAAATAAAAATTGCAAATCTTCTAAGAACTCTAGATTATTTAGTATAGTAAGAAAATTGCTAAAATATATATTACAAATATACAACAATTAAGAGTATCTATTTTAGAAAAAGAAAATAATCGAGATTTTATCTAAATATTAATTGTAAAATTACAAGATTAAACTTAAATTAAGCAAGCAATTTATATTTAAATTTGTATATATTTTATTTAAAAAAAAGCTAGAAATACTTTGCGAATATCTAGCAAAAAACAAAAAGAAAAAATTTATTAAAAAATTCTAATTACAAATAGAATACTTGATTCTCTTTATACTTAAAAAGAACAAAACTTTTTATCTATATATTAATTATCGAAAGCTAAACAATATTATAATAAAGAATTAATATTTATTATTTAATATTAGCAAACTTTAGAATTAATTGTTGAAAGTAAAGTACTTTTTTAAACTAGATTTAAAAGAAGCGTATGATTAGATTAAAATAAAAACAAGAAAGAAATAAAAGATAGCTTTTTGTACACAATATAAATTATGTAAATATACAATAATATTGTTTAAACTTATAGATGTCTTAACAATATATTAGAAGATAATTAATAATATATTACAACAATGTTTAAATTAATTTATTATAATATACTTAAACAATATTATAATATACTTAAACATTTTAAAAGAATATATAAATTATATTTTCAAAATACTAGAATATTTAAATAGAAAAAATCTATATTTTAAATTAAAGAAATACAAGTTCTATTAAAAAGAAATTAATTTTCTTAAATTTAGCGTGATCGTCAGGTCGGGTTGACCCGCCCAACCCTAACCCTGGGGTCAGGCAAATTTCCTAGCTCAACAGGGTGGGGCGAACGAAGAATGCGTGCCAAGTGTTTAATTCAATCTACCCAATTACGTGACGTCACGTGACGCGCTAATCATATGCGATTAGCGTGAACCCGACGCTAGCCCAATCGAGTTAGCGCATAGATAAGATAAGATAAGATAAGCAAATGCTAACGCGACGAAGTTAGCTTGAATTCTTGACATTGACCCAACGAAACTTGATCTTGAGGTCGAGTTCGCGCCTTAACCCTGGCCCAATCCTACGAGACCCAAGAGAGTAAGTTGGGTTAAGAAAAAAGTGTTCGACTCGACTCAACGATTACACTAAGCTTTTTAGTCTTCTAGATAGCTTTATTTATTTCTTGATAATTAAGAGTTAAATTATATTTCTAATTCTTTCGATAATACTTCTTATACTTAAGATATTTTTTATTTATTTAATAAGATACGTTAAATAAGACGCAAACTTAACAAGAATGTATTGTAAAAATAAGATATTTATAGCAATAATTAGCAATAAAGTTGCGACGTTGTTTAATAATTAACTTGATTAATATAATAAAAAAGAATAAACAATTTCAAGACAAAAACTCTTAAAGAAAGAAGATAATATTACAAATTGCATACTAATAGATACTATTTGTTGCGCATTGCTCTTTACAAGATAATTAGAAAGAAAAGATCTATTAACAAAATTAAGATAATTAAGAAGACTTAACTCTTAAATATTCTAAATTCGAGTTAAGATAATTAAGATAATTAAGATCTTAAACATTTTAAATATTTTAAATTCTAAGTAATAAAAAGATATATAGCTTTCGAACGCAACTCTCTTATAAATTATGTTCAACTTATCTTAAGTCTTAACTTATTGTAACAACTATTAAGCTACAGTCTCTTGTTACCAAGTAATTGCTTGCATTGTCTAAAGACATCTACAAATCTCTTCAATAGTATAATTCTTACTAATATCTCTTACGAAAGTACTAGCGTAACAAATTGTTTCTATTATTTTTGTAACTATTTTCTATATTTTTTTTTTATTGTCTATAAGATCTTAAATTAAATAGAGAAAAACTCTATTAAAAAAGACAGCAAAGTATAGACTAGTCGCGCTAACCCGGAAATGTCACGTGCAAATGCCAAGTCCTAGGTCAAAAAAAATTCGAGGAATCGAATCGCTCAAAGTAGTTTAGTCGATTACTATAAGTAGTTTAGCGCGAAGCGCGCTAAACTACTTTGAGCGATTCGATTCCAAAAAATCGTCGCGACCCAATCTTGGCGCCAGGTCGAGTTAAAGGAATGATATCATAATTTAGCTTAACGATTAGTCTAACAAAGTAGACTTTTGCAATCGAAAAGAAGAAACTTTCTATATAATTACAAATTATTTAAGTAGAGCAAACAATTAGATTAACTTAGAGATTCTATCTTATTTAAAAAATCTTTATTAAGTTGTATATATAGATCTTATTATTATTGTTCTAAATAAAGTTTTGACAAAATATATACTAATTGTATATAACTTTATAGTTCTAAAAACAATAAAGAAGATAATGTTAATTTGTTAGAATAATTTAGTTGTAAAATATATTAATCTTTGTATATACAATGTTTAATTGCTAATTAATGTTGCTAGTTTGTAGCTCGAATTTAATAATATTATTGATTTAAAATTGTTAACAACTTGTAGACTCGAAATAGTTGTTTAGACAATCTATGCAAGAAAAAATTTGCAAGAAAAAATTTGCAAGAAAAAATAATTTAATCGCATATATATATATAGTGCAATTGAAATATTATTAAGATTAGATTCTAAGCTCTTTAAAAGATATATTTAGATTTATCTCTTAGATTAACAATAAAGAGAATACTTGCGAGATTAGAGTCTTTCTCGTCTTAATTTGGTAATAGGGATGCGTTTTTGGTAAGATTTCTCGTAGTCGTGGTGGTGTTCTCTAGAAACCCTGATAGATTAGCCCGAAGTATCCCTGCTAGCGCGATGCATTACCAGGTCAAATGCATTAGGGGAGTAAGGTAAGGAACACCCGTAGCCTTATAATGGCGAAATCTTTGACCATTTTGAGATTTCAACTCTGCGCTCTCAACAAGATTCTATTGAGCGTTCCGATTCAAGACACGTAGGTGCATGCTAGGCATCTGGTCTGGCTTATCATCAATTTATTCGCATGCTACTTCAACGCACCAAGAATGTCACGAACACCGGCGAAATCCAGCTCTTCCAACGTCTCGTTCCATAGCTGCTCCATGATCTTTCTGCCGTCGGTATTTCACATCAATTCATGGAATCTGAAAAGCCAGCATTAGATGCTCGGAGTCTCTTAAGACAATCCAAGGAAAGGGATCTCACGGGCAGACGTCCCAGGTCATCAGCAAGCGCCCATGACTTTCGCTACCCGTGACTGCCGCTGCATCGACATAGGTCCAAGCTGCCTGTTCCAGCGATCGCCCTGTGAGCGTCGCAAGAAGTCTGACAGAAAGCCGTACAAACAGTGGCAGATAGCGATGCAGCATCGAGCCAGCAGTGAAACCTGGATCCACTGCACTGACCGCCACATTTTCAACTGACAGGTGCTGGCTGAGCTTGAGTGTGAGTATCAATCCCAGCGTCTTGGTCACCGCATATCTCTCGCCTCCATCTGAAAGGCCGTTCCATGAGCTGGGGTCACTGAAAGACGGGATAAGCGGCACTTCGTTTCGATTGCAAAATTTGGACCTGACTGCCAGGCCGGACGAGACGATAGTCAAGCGCGCCGGTTTGGGGGGCGGGCTCTCTACCTTAAGGATAGGAAGCAAAAGTATGGCGAGGAGTGCGGTGGACAGGTAATTCACCTGGAAGGTCTCTTCTTGTCCTGTTGATTGATCGATGCTGAAGATTGACTTGGATGCTGCTGCGTTCAGTACGACGATGTCTAGGCGTGACAAAGCAGAACATCTCTGCGCAAAACCCTGGATGGGTTCGTACGAGAGCATGTCCAGGGGCCAGACATCAATCTTGGCGTTGGGATGTGCGTGACGCAATGCAGCAGCAGCACTTTCTCCCTTCTCAACAGTCCGCACTGCAATTATGATATGCGAGAGCTGCAGGTCGAGGAAGACACGTGCTGCTTCTAGCCCTATGCCGACGTTGCTACCGGTGATGATCGCGACTTGGCCCGCAAGCGACGTGAATGGCGGTGGTCGTTTGGGCTTTGTACGGACCATCTCAGCAAATTGAGCAAAGTCTGATTTGGTCGTCGGTGAAAGGGACGCTGAAGTCATGGCGGCAGCAGGATGTTTTGCAGAGTATCACTCAAGAAAGGATTGCGAAAAAGATTGCCGCCTGTTCTTTTTGTTGGAAGAGGAGACGCAAAGCAAAGACCATGTATGCAAAATCAAGTGGTGGCGCGGAGGGATCTTGAAGGCGGAAGTCGCCAGGAGATCAGTGAGTTCGGTCATTATATACGGTACCTGAGGTTCTAGGCACATACTTTCCGTCACATAGCAATCCGCAAAGATCAGGACACTCGATGTACGGATTCTGCATGTCCCAGTTTATGATTGGGCGGCGGCGTTGACGGACACCAGAACTCTAACAGGCAAGGGCGCTAAACCTAGAGTAGGAAACAGTCTGATCGAATTGGGAACCGATCCAAGGCGGTTTTCAACGTATCGGTCTCGAACTCCCCCTCATCTCTACAGTATGTCTTACCAATATACACTCTGTCTGAAGGGGTAAACAATCGTGTCTTGACGCGAGGCCACATCCACTTATTAGTAGCTTCTGAAGATCGTATCTCGGGTGTATCATGTCGAAACAATTCGCTTTTGTACCAACAAATGGGCTGGGAAAGCCTAGACTGGCTGGCAGGCGGCTCATTCGTACTCACTGCATGCAAGGAAAGAACCGCCGGGAGTTGCCAATCAATTCTGCCAAGCAGTTGCCTGGAACCTCTGTTCTGATTCCTCAGCCACGTCATCGTCCGCCTAGGGCCTCAACCCAGCGTGCTGAGACGCAGAGTGCTGAGACGTATGGGAATGATCGACCATACTCGCGGCCTCGGCCGGAGAGCGAACCCGGAGTGGATGATGCCACGATTGCATTGCAAAAACTTCCTCGTCCGCCTCCTCCAGACATAGAACTTCTCCCTCTCGCAGCAGAGGTAGATAGGCACTCCCAAGAGCTTTTGTTTCGATTTCGGTACTTCTGTCGAAGCCTATACGATTTGTCACTGATTTTCCATCCAGTCTTTACCTCCCAAGAGCATTTTCCTCTCAAGGTCTGCATCGACTTCGATGAACGTCCAAGCGACTATTCTCATTGGTTCTTTCAGGATGTTGCTTTCCTTCACTCAGTCCTGCTCGCCATCTGTGCCATTCACGACAATGTCAGAGACCAGCCGCTTGCAAGAGTCACACGCTTCCACCTACAGCGCACGCTACACCTCCTTAATAGAAAACTCGCCGAACAGGATGGTTGCCGCACTGACTCCACGGTCTATATTTTCATCACCCTCGCACTGATGGCCGGTCTCTTTGGTGACCATGCTGCCGCTGAAAAGCATATGACGGGTCTTCGCCAAATTGTTCGGCTCCGTGGCGGCCTTGAGCAGCTTCGTCGGACACCCAAGCTACATTTCACTATCGACCGGTAGTTATATTTTCTTTTCAATCGTTGTCAGTATCTAATCATGTTCGACTAGGCTCGACCTTTACTGGTATATCACTACTGGCGGTCAGTCACGTCTCTTCGCCAATCCCACGTCCTGGAGGCCTGTGTTCGCAACACCCTTTCCTTGTCTTTATTCTCCTGTTCACTTGCTGTCTATTGAGGCTAAGGTGAACCAAGCCTGGTTGTCGTATTTCAGGACCTCCAACGTTTAGTGGCGTTGATCAACGACCATTCCACAAGGCTTGTACGGATGAAAGGGAGTGTTTTTCAGCTGTCCGTCAGTTCTATACAGTCCCGGCTCTTGCAACTTAGAGACGTGCTCAATATTGTTGTGGCTGATTGCTTCTGCCTTGGGATGCTGGCATTCCTTACGACCATGTTTCGTGCTCCAGGGTTAGAAACCACGTATGGCTATCTAGGTAACCAGCTTCGAGATTGCTGTCAAAAAATCGAAATATCAACCCCGGAGCTTCAGACAGTCATGTTCTGGCTGCTGATGATAAGCCGCATCGCGTTCTTCAAAGCCGATCCAGCGTGGTTGCGGGTCAGATGGCAGAAAGTCGCCGCACCAGGACTATCGTGGGCGACCGCTCGGCGACGGCTGCAGAGTGTCGTGTGGATTAATTGTGTTCACGACGAGCCAGGCAGAAAGGCTTTCGATGGGTTGACGACTATTGTAGCAGCGTAGTCAATCACAGTAGGATTTTGCAGCGCGGTAACCGCAGGGCAGTGTCTATGTCCACAGCGGTGTCGCCACACGCCTCTGGCTTATTCTGAACTGGCCCGCACCAAAAGGCGAACTTGGCCGACAGCGTCTTCGTGGTCGCTGACCTTGGGCGTCAGCTTGTTTCGCTAAGTCTTCGATCTTCCAGCTTGTGCGAGTTCAAACCTTGCCATCTTTCCCTTTCTTCAGATATGGAAGGTAAATCCCAATAAAGATCTCTATCAAGGGGCTAGTAGTCTCTCCCGAGCTCTTACAATACTCGGCGTGTTTTCGACACATGAGCACTGCTACATATGTGTGCTGCTTCCATTACTGCATGAAGGCAGGTTCGATAGTACGTGCTTGTCAGACATTAACATCCTACTCTAACGCTTCCAGCTTCCATGCTTCTCTCCAATGCCATGTCGTTCATTGTCTACGCTATCGCTTTGAGACCTCCCCCAGCTGCCTAGTCTCGTAGAGTCGCAGTACCACGGTTTTCAGCTTGCTCGGCATCTGACATATGGGCAAGATGCCGGTGGCATTAGGGGCTAGTGAGCGTCGGAGTACTATGAGCGGTTTATTCGGCGTCAAAATCACTGGGAGGCACGTTGGCAGCTCCCGAATCTCTCAGCAACTTCGCACTCGGTCCACCTGATGAATTGAAAGCCGTAAATCCGTGACGGCGGAGAAGACCTTAGAGGATTAAAGATCGGAGCTGTCACCCAGCCAGCCATCTTAAGATTGCTACATCGGCGTCAACCCCGCCATCGCCTTGATAAGTTTCCAGCTCTAGAAATAACAATGCAAGGGATTTGATCTCGTGCAGCGAGGATTCTGCTATCAAAGCCAATAATTCTCCCAAGCACCGACACAACACACTATTTCTTGGTATCGCATGGCACTACAGGAAAGTGGAGTCTATAGAGTGTTTGTCTGTTAATTCCTCTCTATACGTTCCTGTATAATTTCTCCGCGGCCGGGCTTCGATTCTGTAATTCTTAGAGGACTCTAAAGTCTCACCCAAGCTTGAATCATCCAAGCGATATCTTGTCAAGATCCAAGCCACATACTATAGCTGCCGTTCTTCCGCGCTGTTCGCTGCGAGTACGAGTTGCTTGGGACGCTCTTGACGCTGGATCTGCATCGAGTCTGTCCTCCGCTTTAGACCATGGAACACTGCGAGTGTCCTGAGCGTACCTTGAATAGTCTACAGCTCGATGAACGCCAAGTTCTCGACGGTACTAAAACCCAATGCAGATGCCATCGCATATGTGACGTATTCCGACTTATGGACAACGGCACGAAAACGACGAATAAGCAGCAGGGAGCCATATTTGAGCCCTTCTTCCACCAACGCCACTGCGACGTAGCTCATCAGCGCAAGAAACACATAGTACTGCCATTGAGAAGCCATGCGTTTTTTCACATCGTCATCTTCTGTGCCGTTGGACTCGAGCTGACCGAGGCGACTAGTATCTTGTCTTGTCCATTCGTTGAGGTATCCCTGTACTTGGGACTGGAAGACAAAAACCGCAAAAGCGTACGATAAGATTGACTCAAATATAACAACTGATGCCGTGCCGACAGTGCCGTTGATAAAGTACACCCAGATCATAGTCTGTAGATTCCCAGAGTACCCGTTGTCCGAAGCCTTCCATTTCTATAAGCACGAGACTGTACTCCTATTCACCTAGTAATGCAATCTACCGGTAATGCAACCGCTAGCGATTTTAGTGCAAATGTAAGGGTTATAAGGGTCAACCCTAAGCTTCATGCGCCAAAATCACTAGCGGTTGCATTACCGGGTGGATTGCATTACTAGATAAGAAGGAGTAGGAAACATTAGGAAGGGCATTAGAGCTGCGGTCAAAGGTGATTTAGCGCTTTCACAACGATTGTCGCCCCTTGGCCTTATTTTTAGATTCTCGACCCCAACTTCTGGCAAGATAATTTTGGTCAACTTTCGCATTTCGCTATTAAAACATATAAAATTAATCAATTATTACTCTAGACACTATGCGTATTCTTAAATCGCTTTGCTTATAACTAGATTGATCGCGTCGAATCGAGTTATCAAGTTCGAGTCAAGTTCTTGGCTCGCCAAGACTTGAATCGAGTCAAGATTTTAATATGGAAAAGTCGATTTGAGTTACTATGTTAATATCGAGTATTCGAATCGAGTTATGATGTTAATATCAAGTATTAACTCGAATTTTCGATTCGATTTGTCAAGATATAAAGCAATTTAGTAGTAGAATTTGTAGACATAAATTGTGTGTTAAATCTTATAATTTTTTTCTTAAAATGTTGCATAGTAATGCAATTAAATAATGCAAATAACAAGAAGATAATAAAGAAAAATATTATTTCATTTTTAACGCATAAATCTTTTAAAAATCGTAATATAATAAATTTAAAAATAGAAATTCTTGATATTATAACGACATTTTCGATTGCTTAACAATTCGAATTAATAATTCAAATTAAATTAAAAATCGAGTCGATATCGAGTTAATTTACAATGTTGATATCGAGTATTTAAGTTAAGTTACAACGTTGATATCGAGTATTCGAGTTAAGTCAAAAAGTTAATATCGATTTTTGGCTCAACAATTAGTCTACTTATAACTAAAGTTTTGATTACAAATTGCTAGAGTTATAGAAATTGTAAAGTTCGTTAACATATAAGAAGTTTAAGTCGATCTTTGTTTTTGAGATACGCTTTGGAACACAAAAACTTTGCAACTAGATAACTTTCTTAATGTTAACTTAAATTCTATTAAAGACATGCTATTAAAAGCGCAAAGACTATTCTATTAAATATAAGATTTTAATAGTAATAAATTAAGAAATGCGAAAGTTAATTAAAAGCATCTTATTAGAAGTTAGAATTAAGAATCTAAAAATAAGATTAAGAGGCGACAATTGTTGTAAAAGCGCTAAATGCAATTAGCAAAGTAAGTAGCTTTGCTACTATAATTATCTAGTAGAGTACTCTAATATGCGACGAGATAAGATTATTTTATTTGTGTGTTGCATAATTGGTTGCATTAGAGATAATCGTTTTCTCTATATTATTGATGCTAGAATGTTCGACAACGCAATATTACTCTAGAGAATAAATAGCAACAAGTTAATTAATTTTTTTTATCTATATTAGAGCTTTATATAATAGAAGAACAAGTAAGAAACAATAGCAATTTATTATGCGAAGTAGATATTTGCGTCGCAATCGAGATTTTTATTCTCTTAATTATTAATAAGACAATTATTACATAATGCGAGAACTAATAAGCTTACTATACGCTTGTAGCTTATTAATATTGAATCGACTAGCTACAAGTATATAATAAGCTTATTAGTTCTTGCACTATATAAGAGCTATCTTATTAGCAACTAAGAGAATATTAAAATCGAGATACGTCAAATACTACTTTATTATTGGTATTTCGCGAAATACAAATCAAAATCTCTAATAAGTAAAGCTTAATTAGTATCTTGATTAAATAGTCTCTAGAGTCTTATATATAGGAAACCTGTCTATCTATCTCTCTTTTCGATAATGTTTACTTCTCTTTCCGGTAATTATATCTTCCTTCGGGAGAATATCTGTTTTTACATCAAAAAATAGATATTCTTTAATAATTTCCTAGATGCTTGTTAGTAGCGCTCTTTGGTTAATAGATGTCTTGAATCTTATTAAGTCAAAAGACTATAGTAATTGCGACTTGATAGGCGCAATACTATCTATTATATCTATATACTAGAAAAACTATCTCTTCGACTCGAGAGACACTCTAACAATATAATATCAATCTAATATAAGATTATAAAATTTGATATCGATTCTAACATGCAATAGACAAGAGCAATAACATAAAAAATAACTTGTATTTAAGTTAGAATATAGCAGTTTCCTAGATAGTATTCTATATATTCTGAAGATGCAACTATATCTCTTACAGAATGCAACTTAGAAATTTAAATTGATCTTAAAAATATTGAAATTATAGATCTAGAAAACTACCAAAAGATACTTGTTTTTTGGTGTAAAAACAAATACTCTCCCGAAGAGGAATGTGATTACCGAAAAGAAGGATAAACATTACCGGAAAAAGAGATGGATAGACAGGTTTCCTATATATATATAGAATGTATATCTCGATAATAAAGATTTAATTAGCAACTTTAACTTAAGACTTATATGCAAAAGCATAGTTTGTACTAGATATATATTAAGTGTATATTTTAAATATAAGAACAAAAGTAGTTAAAAAATTTCAATCTTTATAAGAGAGATTTAGTCTATACTTAGTATATAATAGAATTTAATATTTATTAGACTAGTGGAAATAATCTTAACAATAATATATTGTTAAAGATAGCTAGTATACGCTAAGTCTATATAAGATATAGATAGCGCTTATCTCGAATAAGAAATTCTATCTAAAATAAGCTTTTTCTAGATAGAAAATTTGCATTCGAGATAAAGGTGTAATTTGTATATATTTTGCAATCTATATTGTCTAATTCAATTAGATTAAGTTTAATCTAATCTCGAATCTTTGCAAAATCTTTATTTTTCATATTTTGCAATTTCTTTAATGCTAATTAATTATTAATAAAAATTCAAATAATAGCATTTAATCTTTCTAATTGTTAATAGATTGAAACTGTTTATGCAATTGCTATATGTTTTACATTTAATATAGTTCCGTGCTTTTCTAGATTCTAATTGAATTATTTGTTGTTTTAGTTTTTGTAGAAAATAAACTTCTATTTCGACGCGCTTTGATAGTCGAGATTTGTTTTTGGAAGCTTTAGTTTATAATCTACATTTATCGATATATATTACAATATTTGTTTTGTTTTTAAACCAGCTTAATCTTTAAAGTAAAATAGTTCTTATCTAACCAAATCTTTAATTTTCGTAATTTAGAGGGAGTCTTGATACAATAAGTTAATTGTAGTTATATAATTTATTGTATTCTCTATTCTATTTAGCACTCTATATATTTGTATAGAATATTTTTGGCTTTTTTTGCAAGATTTCTTAATTTTGATTGATAAATTCGCATCTATAGACTCTATAGACTCTATAGATTTTTTGTTTCAACTCAAATATCTTCTTTTGTTACTTTTTGTTCTTGTATTATATTGCGATATATACAAGCTAGAAACACATTTTCTTATCAAATAATTCTTTATTAATATTACTAGCCTAAATGTATATTTGTTGCATTTTCATTGCAATTGCAAATCTACTAGAGATAATTTTGTGTTATAATAATTATACTTTTCTTGCTTGGCAGAAATAGTATTTCTTGGCAGTCAAGCCTATATTTAGATTTAAAGAATTTTTCTTCTTCTAGCTAGTAATTTAATTTTTTCCACCATATTGTATCCTCTGTACAGTGCAATAAACGCACTATTTAGTAGCTTCAAATTATATTCAATAATTAATTTTTACATTGATTATAACTAGAGAAGAATATTCTATTAAAGAAAAATTATCTTATTATTATTTCTACTTCCTAGAAGCTTGCTTTTTACTATTATAAAGTCTGCTTTTTCGCTATAGGAATTGATTATCAAGAAAAGAATATCTTATTAGTATTTCGTATTAATAGAAGTCTGCTTTATAGACAAATATTACAACTTCTTTTGTTAACAATTTTAACATTGTTGTCAAAATTGTCAAATAAGATTATCGAGCTTGTATAGAAGCTAAATAGTTTTTTAATAAAAATTAACAAATTATTGTTAAAAAAACTTAAGAAATTTTATCTATTTTGCAAAATATATTGAACAATATACTCAAGTTAATAATTGTCTATACAACAATTAAAAATAATAAATATTCAAGATTTGCTAAATTATTTTACTATCTAACAAATTAAATTGTAGATCGATCAACTTTTATAAAAGTTATAAAGATTTTTGTAAAAATAATAGAAATCTATCGACAAATATTACTTTACTTTAGTTTCTTCTCTTCTTTGCAAACCAAAAAGTCAAAAAATTTAATTAAGAAAGAAATTATTTTGCAAAACTTAAAGTCTTCGACTTTACATATTGCTAGACAATTTCAACAAGTTAACAATATTTCTATATCGAAAAGAAATTGATAGTTGCTCAATTTTTTTATATCAATTTTATCGATCTTTTCTATTTTATTTTTTTAAAAAGCTTTTCTCGATTTTCGAGACAAAAATATATATTTTTGTTATCTAAACGTCTTTCGAATTAAGCTCTTTCGAATTTTACACTATCGATATCTCTTTAAAAGAAAGACAAAAAATAAACAAGATATTCAAGAATAAAAAAAAGATATTTTGTCTATGTGTATAAATATACTATAAGCAACAACATTAACTATAGTAGAAATCGAAGATCTAATAAACAATCTTGCAATATAAAAGCTAATCAATTAAACAATAATTAGGGTATTAGCAAGCTACAATATTTAATTGAGTAAATTGTTTTCATCTATTAATTTTTCGAATCTATTAAGTTTTAATAATTAGCAAGACTTTTTAGAACAACATTTTCTTTGAAACTAGTTAGATTAATCAATACTAATATTTTAAGAAATAATATTATATTTCGAATATTTGATTTAGACTATTTTTATTTAGATCTAGAGAAGTTCTATAGCAAAAGCAATATTGTTACTATTTTAAAAAAAATTGAGAGATATACACTTTTTGTTGTAGAGTTAACAACTATACTACTATTATTAAAAAAGAGAAGATTAGAAACTATATATTTATATAATTTTAAAAAAACGTATTGTACTAATAATTAAGTAATCTTACTTAATAAGAAAAATACAATAACTATCTTGTTTAATTAATTAGACTATATTCTTTGTTGCTTAAAAAAATGATGTAAAATATCTATATTAGCAATTTAAGATAAGCTAAACTAAGAAATCTTTTCTATAAAAAATTTATAGAATAACAAGAAGCTATATATACATATGCAAAATATAGAGCTATATATTATATAAACAAATTTAAATAAAAATCTAGTTAAGATAATCTAAATATAGAATTACTTGTTGTTAGAGTTTCAAATAACAATATTGTTGTTAACAACAAATATTTGGCAATATAGAAATTCGACAAACTAATAGCAAATCGAAAGAAAATATAACAATCTATTGTTTTATTTTACAAAAACAATAAAAAGCAAAATAAAAAAGAAAATCGATTTTCAAAAAAATTAAAGAGTAAATTTAAAGTTAATAATAAATCTTGTTATAATTGTTTGTAAACAAAAATAAATAATAGAATTTTTATAAATTGTTTTTTCTTTAATTGCTATTTCGAACAAAAATAAGATAACTTTTGTTTAGATTATTAGCAATCTTATTTTTCTTTATATTAGCAAAATTTCTTATCTTATTAGTTGAACTTTTTTTACTAAGACAAAGATTCAAATGTTTTTTATATTAATAATAAAATAGAAGCTTACACAAATTAGAAAAAATGCAAATATATCTAAATTAAATTTAACTTAGCTTTAGACAAGTTAATTAAACGCTTAAAATATATAAGATTAAAAGATTATTTTATTTTTAACAAAACAATCGCTAATAATTATTATCGATAATATTAACTTCTATTAAAATAGATTTTACAATCGAGACAAAATCTCTATTGTAAAAAGAAAATACAAAAGATTTCTATAATTTTACAAGACAAATAACGCAAATATTTCTTTCTAAATCGCGAATTCGCAAATAATGTATTAACAAATTTAATTATACTTCGATAATTAAAACAAAGATTAAAATTATATATTAATAAATATCAAGACAATGTATTCTTAAAATCGAAAAATTCAATAAAAAATTCAATAACAAAAAAAATAATAAGAATATTAATAGTTTTTTTTGTCAATATAGTATATTATATATCTCTATAAAAAAATATTGCAGTAAATATTTGTCGACAATATTAGAATATCTTCGAAGTTAAAAACAAAATTTATATTTATATACAATTGTATCAAAAAAAAATTAACAAAAGTTCTTAAAGTTTACTACTAAGAATTTTCGACAATATTTATTTTCGAAATTAGCTTTGCCAAATATAATTGCGCAAAAACTAATAGGATTTTCGACAATATTTTTTAGAAAAGATAAAATAATATTTAGAATATAATATTATATTACAACAATAATCAAATACAGTTTTAGCAATTTATTAAATCTCTTTTGTATATTTTCTAATTGCAATATATTTATAATAGATTGTGCTATCGCAAAAACAAAAATATTTAATATAAAGATCAAAAGATATTAATACAACAAAATATGTTTCAAATAAATAATTCTTTGTAAATATCTATTTGAAAAAACAAAAACAAAAATAGCAATAAATTAATTGTTTATATTTATTATACAGTTTATTTAAAAAATAATCTTAAAACAATTTTCTTTATAGATATAAATATTCTAGATTCGAAACAAGTAGTTATAGATTTATTAAGTTAAAAACTAAAGTTTGAATTCTATAAAAGAAATTTAGTATTTTGCAAAATAAAGACTTGAAACAATATTCGAATTTGTCGAACAATTTTTACAAAATTAACAACAAAGATTGCTATAATTTTTAAAAAAAAAAGTAAGTTTTTTAAATATAATTTTTTTTAAATCCATAATATTAGAAATATATATTTATTTTGTAAATATAAACTTTTAGTTTATTAATTTTTGCAATAATAAAGAGATTTTGCTAAAATATAGTAATTGTTATTGTATTAGACGTATTGTAGAATACAAAGATAAAAAATATTATATTGTAGAAAAAAAGAATTACTTTTTTGCAATAATTTTTTTCTTTGAAGACTATTTAATTTTTTCTAAATTAATTTTTGCTAAAATATATTTCTCTTAAAAAATTATTTTGAAAAAAATAAAAATTTAGCTAAAAAACAACATTATAATCTATAAATTATTTGACAAAATTGCAAAATATATTAAGACAGTTAATTGTTATTTAATATTTGAAAAAATATTAACAATATAATAGATCTTTTTTTCAAAAAACATATAAAGATTTCTATAATAACTAATTAACAAACTATTGTTAATACAAAATTAGTACATTAAAATTATTTACTAGAATAAAAAATACAAATTTCAATTAATAAGAAGTTTAATAAGATATATATACAAGATAGACTAAAATAGTTTAAAAATTCTATATTTTTCAAATTTTTTGTTTCTGTAATATAGAAAACTATTTATATTAATTTAGAGAAAAATTTATTTAAAAAAATAAAATAATAGTTAATATTCGAAATTTAAACGCTATTAAAATTACAAATTTGTATTCTTTGCTATTATAAGAAAATATGATAGTTAAGTTACAAAATAATTTTTATATTATAGTTGTAGATAATAACAATTAATTTTATTAATTTCTAGTTAAAAAGAAGTATCGAAATTATTTTATAGTTATTTTCTATAGAGAAAAAAAGTAATTGAATATAACTCTTATAAACTTTAAAGAATTAATATTGTATATTTAAAATAAAATAGACAATTTTTTAGATTTTATTGCAAGTTTTGTTATTATTATATTAACAATATTGTAATTTTTTTACGCAATATTATTAAGCATTTAATATATTTTAAAATTATATATGCTTTATTTTCTTAAATTATTATTTTTTTAAAGTTTGAAAAATTGTATATTAAATATTTATCTATAGGTTTTTTTTTCTTACTTGATTTATTATTCTAAGAAGTCTATGCAAGCTCTATATTATTAATATTGATACTACGTTAACATAGCTTTAACGTCATATTTGCTTTGTCTTGTCAATTGCTCTCTATTAATTGTCTATTATATTAAGAAGATTCTTTATTCGAGAGCTCTATAAGTTTAAGTTTTTGCTCTTTCTTTTATTTTTCTCGAGCTTTAATAATATTGTAACTTGAAATTAATTTAATAGTTTAATAATCAAAATTATGCGCAATATTTTAATAGTATTATTGCATATACTTAATAATTTTCTTATATTTATTGTGTTTGTTGTTCTTTGTAGGTCTATTTTTTTGTCTCTAATTAAGATATATTAGTAGTACGTTGTTATGCGCTTGCGATTATAAACACAACAAGAGTTTGATACTTTAAGTACTTTTTGCTTGTAAAGAAATTAATTGAATTCGATCTTATCTATTCTAAGTTATATTAGCAACGTATTGTGCACTTTAAAATAATTACAATATAGAGTTAAATAATTAATCGAGACTTCGAAAGTTAATTTTTAATAATAGATCTTATTTGTGCTCTTTATTTATATATTTTTTTAAGCGTTTTAAACGCAACTATTTATAAGCGTTATTTAAACAATTAATTTGCATACTAGTTGTTATTTTAATAAAAGTACTAATTTGTAAACGTTGTTAACTATCTTGTTAATTGTTTTGTTTTTTACAATTTTTATATAATTAAGTATTTAATATAGCTCTAGACTCGAATCTAATTTATATATAACTTATTTTGTCTTTTGTATTTGTTAAAGACGCGCTTAATTTAAAGTCGAATATATAGTATTTACTATCTTTGACAACGTCTAGCTATCTAAGTATATCTTATATATTTTGCTTATCTTGTCAATCTTTGCTCTATATAGCTTGACTAGTTGCTTTGCTTTAACTATTAGTTTTTTTAATTCTTTATAATACGTAAGTGTTATGTTGACGCTCTTCAAACATTTGCTCTATATTTATCTTGTCTTAACAATAATTGTTGTAACATCGTTGTTCTTATTGCTCTTATCTAAATATATTCTTAGACGTAAATTTGTTTAATTATTATTATACTTCTTTTTAATTAATTTTTTGAAAAATACTATTATTATTGTTGATAACTCTATTTATAACAAGACGACATAGAATTGCGCTTGTGCAATTGTTGAGATATCTAAATTTTAAACTATTTTTTTTTTAGTTGTAGCGACGTTAATCTAAGCTTAGATTTTCGATTCTTTTTTTTATGTCGCGTCGAATGCGCATTGTTGTCGTCTCTATAATTAGACTTAACTCTCTTGCATTTATATTTGATATCAACTTTTAAATTAACTTATTTAAATAAATATTAATAGAAGTTGTGTTAGTTTTTACTTGCAATATCTTTGTTAAAGTTGTCTTATATATATTTGCAACTTGTTAAAATACTTGTTCTTGTATTAATCTTAACTTAATTATAATTGTTTTTTTGTTTTTTTTTAACTTTGTTAACGTATATTATGCAATTGCTTTATATAAAAGCATCGATTTTCAAATTGTCAAATATATATGCTTTCTTATTGTTAATAAAAGATTTTAAGTACTTCTTGTTATTATTTGTAATATTTATTGTTTTGTTGTTAGTTTTGTCTCGATTTGTCGCAAATTCGATCTAAATTATAGCTTATTATTTAATTAGATCTTTAATACTTTTATATCTTGTTTAACTTCTATATTGTAATTCGCTAATATAATATCTACAATTATATTATATTTTTTTGATATTCTTATAAAATAAATTAGCTTATATTTTTGCTTTGCGAATTTTGATTTATGCTTTTACGCTTACTATTTGTATCTTTTATATATCTCTAACAAAGTTTAACAATTTTGCGTTGTTAACTTGTTATAGATTAGAATATTAGTATTATTTACGAAGTTTATAACGCTAACTCGTAGTTTAATATTATTGCATATCTCTAATAGATTTGCGTTATAAAATAGATATAGAATTAATAATAAAGAAAATTTCTAAAATATTTTAATTATTGTCTTGTGCTTTGTTATTGTGTAATTGTCTATAACTAATATAGTGTGTCTATTTTTAAGAAAGTTGTTTACTTAAGTAAGAAACTAAGTAAGTATTTATCTTTTTTGCATGCAATATTCGAATCGACAATATATTATATTATCGAACGCTCTTATTATATTTAAATTTAGTAAAATAATAACTATCTTTTTTTGTTTGCTTTATATTGTTTGTATTTTTTTGATTATAAGTTGTAAAGTTATATTTATTAATCTTTGTCGCTTAGTTTTTATTTGTGTACTTAATAAAGTTTTTGCTTTTTTAACAACGTAACACAATCGCTTTAATACTATTAATTCTAATATCTTTTTAAAAGTGTCTAGCAACGCTATTGATTTAAAAACAAATAACTTCGAGTAAATTTTTTCGTCTAATTTGCGCAATATTATTGTAATAGCTCTCTTAAAGTATATTGATTATATTCTCTTCTTAATATATTTTGTAAAAAGAAATTGTATTTGTGTTAACACAATGTTTATTAAATATTGTAATATTCGATTTATAACTTTATTAAGTCTTGAAGTTTTGTTTAAGACAATTTTGTATATTGTTTGTTTAACTTTTCGCTTCGCAATTAAGACGCTATTCTTTATAAATAGTGCATAATTGTAATTTTAAATATTGTTTATTAATATTTTCGATAATAATAAAAAGTAAGTTTTAAATATTATTTTAATTTTTTTTCCTAATTGTAATTGCAATTCTTTTGCGTTCTTTTAAAAATAAGATTGCAACTTGTATTAATATTTTGTTAACAACGCTTCTAGCTTATTTTGCGTTTTTAAAGAGTTTCTTATTAGAGTCTTTCGACTCTTGCATTGCGAAGCAAAATTTGTCTCTTTTATACTTTTTTAATATCTTGTCTTTTTTGTTGTATATTTTAATATATTTTGTTTAATTAATTGACGTTTAACATTGTTGGTATAAACATTTTGTCTCTTTTATTGCTTGTATACAATTCTTAAATTACTTGTATTTAATTATTTTGTAAGATTTCACTTATAATATAAATTTTTCTGTTGTTTTTTCTAGAATATTAAATAGCTTTATTGTAAATTTATTAATACGTTAATATTGTATCAACTTATTTAGCAAAGATATTAATAGAGGCTTGCTTAACATATTATAGAACTTTTTCGTATTTATACTTTTTTATTTTCTTCGAAGATACCTTAATAACTTCTGCTGTACGTCGAAGTTTAATATTGTTTTTATTAAAAAATAAGTTAAGAAGTTTTTAATCTTGTTGTCAATTTCGCAATATATTGATTTGTTAGCTAGATTAATTATTGTAAAGATTAAATCTATTATAATTCTTACTTTCTAATAATTTCTTATAATAATGTCTTGTAAAAGCGCTAGTATTGTATTAGCGTCTCTTATAATATTTAATAAATTATCAAACAAGATATGTTATTAAGAGTAGAACGAACTTGCTTAAGAGAAATAATACAAGTTAAAGTTATTTACAATTATATTCTCTTTAAATATTATTATTGTTTATTGTATCTATAATAAGTTCTTTTTATTGTACGTTTCGTTGTAATTTTTAAGAGTAAGTTGTATATTCTATATATATTTATAGATAATGTATTAATAACTTTATTGTTTTCTCTTTTGTTTCTTTAAAGTATTATTATATTTATATTCTTAAAGCGTTAAGTTATATATTAATTATTGCTATTAATGCGTTTGTTAATATAGAAGTAGATTTTTTTTTTATTATTCTTTAGCGCAAATTTAACGCAACTTAAGTTATAAATTTTCGTCTTTTCGCGAAAGCGTTACGATTTTTGTATTATTAATATATTGTATTTTTGTATCTTTTTTTTGCAATAACGCTATTATTACTTTATTTCTAAATTTGTAAATATTATATTGTAATATTTGAAGTTTTAATTGATCTATTATTAAAGTTTCTTCTTAATTAACGTTTCTTGTATTAATATAATCTTTGTTTTCTATAACAATACTATCTTTATGCTAGCTTTTGTTATTTTGTTAACGCTACTTTAACTTCTAAGAAACAAACAACTAAGTAAAGAGTTCTTCGAACAATTTTTCTTGTTTAGTTGTTTTATAATGCTCTTCGTTAACGCAATATTAATATTCAAAAAATTTAAAATCTTTAATAGTTTGCTTATTTTTAGCTTGCGTTTAATATTCTTATTTACTATTGTTATAAATATTGTAACAACTTCTAGTATTATAACAAGATTTCTAAGCTCGTCTCTATTGTTTGTTCTTATTGCGTAATAAATTAATCGAGCTTGTTTTATTATCTTAATTCTTTGTTTCTTTGTCTATCTCTTAAAGTTTTTAAATTCAAATGCACAATAATTCTCTTCGCATAAGTCGCATTATTACTTTATCTACTTCTCGCTAATTATGTATTCGATTATACAATATTTTTTTGTGCAATATTTATATCTTTGTTTGTTCTTGCAATTGTATATAATATATCTATACTTTTAACACTTTAGATATTGTTGTATTTTGTATTCTTTGTTATAATATTAAATTGTTATAATCTAAGATTTATATATAATTTCGAATTAAATTAGATAATTTGTTATTTTCTTGTTAGCTATTTAAACTATTATTAAGACGTACTTTTGCTTATAATTATCTTTAATAAATTACTATATCTTGTTTATTTTTAGATTTAAATATACTTTTGCGCAAATATTTTAAAGCGTCTTAAGTCTCTTTTTCTCTATATTTTCTCTATATTTTTATTCTTATTTTGTGCATTATTATATCGATGCGTTCTTAACGCAAGATTACTATTATTAATATTTTCTTTGTTTAGAAATTGTTTTGCTTTAGTATTTTCTTATTGCTCTCGCATACTATTTAGAAGACTGTTTTTTTATATTATTTAATTGTTAATATATTTTAACGCGTTAACAATGTATTTGCAATAACTAGATTTTGTATCAAATTTACAATTTCTTTTGTATTTAATTTTTGCATTCTTTTAATTTTCGAGTCTTTCTTAATTTATATTATTATCTTTATATTTTTAGTAAGCTTTTGCTTCGATAGCGCAATAGTAATATCTTTGCATAATAGTGTATGCATTATAATTAAAGATACGTCTTTAGCTATTTTTGTTCGATTATTTTTTGTTTAAGCTCTTGTTTATTTCTTGTTCCTAGTTATTTTTTTTTTGTTATTTTCTCGAATTTTTCTAGCGATAAATTGTCTTTACTCTAGAGCAAGCTTAACGCAACGTCGCGTTAGCTCATATATTTATCAATTATATTGAACGCAATTCTTATCTTGTTCTAGAGATTAATATTTTTGATAATTGTTCTTTCGAACTTATAGAATATTCTTATTTATTTTATCTTCGTAATTATAGTCTTCTTGCTTGATTAAATTCTTTGCGAGGATGCTTTGTAAATGTTTTATTTATTTGTTAATATTGCGTCGATTACAATCTTCTTCTCTTTGCGAGTCAAATAAGTTGTAAATGCTATAATCGATAATGTTTCTCTATCTTTGCTTAGATAGATAGATAGATTCCAATAATTCGATGAAATCTTTTCGAATTTCTTCTATCTATAGTATTATTAAGACAATATATCGACAATTTAGATTTATATATTTTCGAGAAAAAGATTGTTATATTAAAAAAACTTAGTTTCTCTAAAATATTAAAAAATCTAAAGATTTATCTAAAAATAATAAATTAATTTCGATCGAAAATTGTCTACTATATATAGATAAATAGAATTCTTTAGAATTTTAGAACAAATTTACTAAAGAAATCTTTAACTAAAAGTAGAAAGATTTGCGTACAATGTTGCAAAAATACTAATATTACTTTTAGTAATATAGAGTTGCAAAGCTTTAAAATATTTTAGTAACAATTAACAAAAAAAGATACTCTTTATTATTATAATCTTACGCAAAAATTATATATCGATATAAATAAATTCAAAAAATATAGATTCGAAATCTATATTTACTATATCAAAAATGATTTCGATACGAATTTCTTTTGAGCAACTAACACTTAAACTATAATATATCTTTTTAAATTGCTAAACAATATTGAAAAAAAGTATTAGTTAATAAAATTTAAGATAGCAATGTTTGTCTAAATAATTAAAAAGATCTATTATATATTAAATTGTACATTAGAAAAATCTATTGTAATTTTTATCGATTATTTTGCAACAATCGATATTGCAAAACAAATTAAGTAAATTGTTATTTTCTTTTATTAATCGAATAAATTTACAACTTATTTGTGTCTTACAATATATCTTATAATTTTTTCTTAATATTAGATAGAAAGTCAAAAAATACAATATTATTCTTAACGCTCTTTTACAACTACTATAAAAGAGTTATTTTTAAAATAATATTATAGATAACAAAATTCTAAACAAGATATTAATTTACTATATTAATTTTAATTAAAATAACTCTATTATTTAAGAAAAAGTTAACAAAGATCTACAAGATCGATAAAAAGTAATTTAAAATCCATCGGCAATTCGGGAAAGCGACCCCTGTAACACAATGGCTCCATTGAGTCGACATTGGCCCGAGAGAGTCTCGTGACATCTAGCGCTAGCCTATTAGAGTAATTTAAAATATCCCCTAGAATTTAGATTGTTTTGTAATTTTTTTGAAAATTTTAGCCAAATCGGGTTAGTATTACGTATAGAATTAATGTTTGAAAGTAAAAAAGATTCTAAAAAAAATTGTTTTCAAATGTTAATTCTATTCGTAATACTAACCCGATTTGGCTAAAAATTTCAGAAAAATTACAAAACAATCTAAATTCTAGGGGATATTTTAAATTACTCTAATAGGCTAGCGCTAGATGTCACGAGACTCTCTCGGGCCAATGTCAACTCAATGGAGCCATTGTGTTACAGGGGTCGCTTTAGTGTGACCGTCGGGTCGGGTTTCAACCCGATCGGGTTGACCCGCCCAACCCTGACCCTGGGGTCAGGCAAATTTCCTAGCCCAACAGGGTGGGACGGGCGAAGAATGCGCGCCGAGTGTCCAACCCGACCCACCCGATCACGTGACATCACGTGACGCGCTAACCGTATGTGGCTAGCGTGGACCCTGCGCTAGCCCAATCGAGCTAGCATGAATCCTGCGCTAGCCCAATCGAGTTAGCGCATAGATAAGATAAGATAAGATAAGATAAGATAAGATAAGCGGATGCTAACGCGACGAAGTTAGCTTGAGTTCTTGGCATTGGCCCGACGAAACCCAACCCTACGGGACCCAAGAGGGTGGGTCGGGTTGAGAAAAAAGTGTCCGACCCGACCCAACGATCACACTAGGTCGCTTCCCCGAATTGCCAATGTCTACAAAATATTTTTTAGTTAATATAAAAAAAATCGTAATAATTAACAAAAAAGTTAAAACAGTTTAGTTAATCTAAAACAAATATCGACAAAGCAAAAATTGACTATTATTAATTTAACAATTTTTTTAGTTTTGACAATAAAAAGTTAAACTATAATTTCGATACTTAATAAAATAGATACAATATCGAGAACAATAAAACAAAAATCTACTATTATAATTTCGATAACTCTAACAAGATTAAAGAATTTCGAGAAAACTACTATTATTAAAAAGCTAGTAGTATTAAAAAATTCAATTAAATATAAAAACAATAGAATATAAAATATCTAATTTATACTAAAAAGGAATTTGTTTACTTTTAAAACAAAACGAACAAACAACTAAAATCGTATATTTTTAAAATTATAAAAGCAAGAATCTTTAAGCTATTGCATAATATATAGATATATAAAGAAATTTTACGTATTTATAATAGAATTATAGCTAGTTATTATATAAAACACTTAATCAAACAATTGAAAAAATATCTAAAATATTTTCTATTATATTAATTAGTTTAACAATACAGTTAGATATTGTCTATACAAATAACTAAAATCTATTATTACAAAATTAAAGATATTCTATACTATTACTATTACTTTTATTCTTGCGCTATTAAAGTTGTTTAACAAATACGATTCTCTTATATTAATAATAGATAAATTCTTCAGAAGAATTACAGAAATAATTAGAAAAACAACTTTTTTAATTAAGAAATAGACTATTAAGTTTATCAATATTCTTGCAAACTAAGATCTTTCTTTATATATTATTTTTAATCGAAATAGAAAATTTCTATCTATTTTATAGAAAGCAATTTTCTACTTGCTAGAAGTCGATCTATTATATTCTATTATTTACAATTTACAATTAAATAATCAATCGAAAAAATCGTAATTAAACAATTAAAATAGTACTACGTTACTATTTTACAACAAATTTAAACACAAATTAAGAGTATTTTGCTATTAGATTGTATAGTATTCTAAAGAACTTCAAGAATACGTTAACAAAAAGATCTCTAAATAAATTAATTTATAAGAAAATTGTTTGCAATATTCTATTATTAATTAATTTTTACAAAGAGAATACTAACGATATTGCAAAAAGGAAAAAAATTAAATAGAAATTGTAGAACTAATAGTATTTATTAACGTAAAAATAAAACTTCGATACAATAATTGTTATTAATTGCTTATTTTAAGAAAGAACAATAAAAAAAATCTTAAGCTTTATTTCAAATACGAAATTTCAAATTTAAAGGATTCTAAATTCTCGAATTAAAAAGCAAATTTTTTTAAAATCTAAAAAATCTATAGATAATGAGATATTTTATATTTAGACTAGATTTGTCTTCTAACTAAAAAGTTTATTTTGTAGTATCTATTACTATACTAAAATTTGTATTAAAAAAGAAAAATCTATATTCTAGAATTGTAAATATTGAATATTGTTTGTAAATAATGTCGAAAAAAATAATCGATATAAGTTCAAAAGATTGCTTAACAAATATATAACGTTGCGCAACAACAAAGACCGAAAAAAAAAATTGTTCAATACTTAGTTAAGTAGAAAAACTAAGATTCGATATACAATATATAGATTACAGTATAATAAAGTTAATCCAAAAAAATATCGAATCTAATTAATAATTATTTGAATATCTACAACGCATAATTAATACAAGAATATCGAAACTCATAAAGCAACACTATTTGAATCAAAACAATAAACAAATCTACTAAAAACATTTTGTCTCGAAATTCTTGTTTTAATTGTTTGTCGAAAGCATACTATTACAAAATTGTTTTGTAGAAATATATTTACTTTGTATTACACTAATATTCTACTTGTTGTTGGACTAATTTTTCTTATATATTTTACTTGCAAATAAACTTCGAAATCCTTAAAACTTATAGATGCGCAAAACGTGTTAGCTTTGCTTTATAGTTAAAAACAATATTAATATTAATATTTTTTATACAATAGCAATAGATTTCTTTGCTTTTGCTTTTGTATAGAAATATTTATTGAACAAATAAAGAGAAATTAATAAAGAGAAATCAATTACAAAATAAAATAGTAATTGTAAAACAAAAGCTCGAAGAAATTGTTTCTTTAAATATACATAATAACTAATAATGCAAACAAAAGAAATAATCGATAATTTAATCTTGCTTTGTATAGAATTTGTATACTATAGTAGATTAGCTAAATACGTAATATAGAGAACAAAAATAGAAAATGCAACTTAACATTTCATAGATATTAGTATTGTTTTCAAAGAGATAAAATTAAAAATTGCTCTCGAAGTTTTTCAAAAATAAAATACTATATAAATCAAAGCTATTGTAATCTAATAATTATTTTATTATAATAAAGACTTGTTAGAGAATATATTGCTTAATATAATCTATTAGCAATTCAATAAGTTTAAAAAAATTGTTGTTAAAATATTAGAAAAAATAGCTCTACAAATTCTAAATTTGTCAAATCTAGTATTATACTTAAAAAAAAACTATTTTAATTCTTAGTAAATACAAATCAAAATTATTAGTATTGACAAAGAAGAAGTTTATTTGACAAAATTTTTAATTATTAAGAATTGCTATTGCGCAACAATTACAAACAATTGTTGATATATTTTAATTTAGTAAAACAAAATAAATTTTTAAAAAATAAAATAAATTTTTTGAAAATTGCTTAAAGCGTATAACAAAAACAAAAACAAGTTAACTTCTATATTGTTAATATTATCTATTATAATATAGTAACAATTGCAAAAATTCTTTTTTCTCTAATAGTTTATTTAAAAATCGAAATTACTATTTTAACACTATTAATAATTGACTATTGTAACAAATCTACTTATTCTAAGTATCTTGTTCTTAATATATAGAGAGAATATTAAATATATTTTAATTTCGAATTACAAAAATTTAAATCTATTCAAGATTTTTAACTAGAATAACAATTTCGAGAATTTTGCTTAATTGCTATTTTAGATATGTTAAAAAAAATATCTTAAAAGAGAACTTATTATCTTATTAGAAAAGAAATTAACTACAATATTCTAAAAGTACAAAGCTAGTTAAAAAAGCTTTAACAACATTATTGTTTAAAATTCTTTATTTTGTCGATTAATTATATATACATATAATACAAAACTAAGAAGTTGAAATATAATAAATATAGATAAAGACTATTATTTACTTGTAAATTAAGAACTTGCTATTAATATTCTTTAAGAATTTAAAGAATACAATAGCCTTAAATTAATTGCAATTTTTTCTCTCTTAAATACTACAATATAGTAGTAATAAATACTTGTTTACTAAAGTTATTAACAATACGCGTCTTTTTTAATGTATCTATAGAGAGCAATATATTTTTCAAGATTACTATCAACTTAATATTAATATTTAAAAAAACTTACAATTTTGCAATTGCAACTTTTAACTCTTTCTTTTTCTTTTCTATACTTGTGTTACAATATTAGAATTCGAATCTACAAATTCTACAAATTTCAATCTCGCAAGTTCTACAAATTTCAATCTTGTCAATTCTACAAATTATATCAATAGGCTTGTTGAATAATGTTACCTTCGATATTGCTATTCAAAATAGATTTGTTTCGTTTATATTGTAGCAATTAGAAGAGAAGAAGTTAGAATCTAGCTAGCACTTGATATCGTTTTGTATATTCTCTAGGTTGTCTACAAGCTGTTCGCGATCAACATAATTGAATTTACTATGTCGATAACGCTTTTGTATATAATAGCGAGCTTTATAGTTATCAAGTTATTTCGTCGACGCCTTAAATGGGTTTTGCACATAGAAAGGGAGAATTAAACAAAGTTTTTAATAGAAGAGTATCGTCATTTCCTTTATAATAGCTTCGATAATAGATATTCGTTGATTTTTCTTGCGTATTTGTTATTTAAATAGTACGTTTTTTTATTTCAATTTACTTGTTAGAACAATAACGAGTGTAAATAGCTTAAATTTGATTATTTAATTAGATATCTTCCTTGTTAATTTATCAACGTATATAGGCGTTATCGACTAAACTATCTTTGTCGAATTGAGTCTTAAAGGCGACGACAAGCTCTTTGTAAGACAACAATTTAGTTTCGCGAAGAACTCGCGAAAAGTAGAGCTCTCGTAGTTATTTTTTTGATGTAGAGAATAGACAATTCGTTGTCGTTTTGACAATAACGTTATTATAGTTAAAAGCGATTGCGAAGGATTTGTTTTATGCTTAATTAAGATAGATGCACGCGATAAAGTAGTAGAAGAAGGTATATTAAGACTATACAAGGCACGAATGCAGAAAATGTGAAAAATTTGGTCAAAGATTGATCGATGAGGAGAAATTAGATTTTTCTTCGTTTTCTCTATAAGCAGTCCTACCAAAATAAGCGAGAAATCTATCGCCTCTCTCTATAGGCTAAAATTGCGATAATTATTACCAAAATCGATAATTTCGATCAAATTGATTGATTATAACACGATATTGCCTATAACTCAACTGCTTATAAAAAAGATTCATTGTACTTTAATTGTTTTTTTAATGTTTCATATCAAATTCTTTTCTTACTACGCGTCAATTTAGCTTTTCACTAATAGAAATTCTTGTTGTCTACAAACTACGCGTCGATTTATCTTTTTAACAACAAGAATTCTTATTGTCTACAATAGTCTCTTTTGGAGAACAATAATCTATTAAGAAGATTGAAGACAAATATTACAATAATTATATTTTTCTTACTTAGCAAAAATAGTATTTCTTAACAATTAAGTTTGTATTTAGATTTAGAAAACTTTTCTTCTTCTAGCTAGTAATTCAATTCTTTCCACTATATTGTGTTCTCTATACAGTGCAATAAACGTATTATTTTGTTTCTAATTTTATAATAGCAATTAATATTATTCTAAAAGCTTCTAGAATCTTTCTTAAAGTTATAGATTGCAACTATTGCAATTTGTAAATATAATTTACTTGTTTGTTTTATCATATTTTTGTTTTATAATTGCTTATTAATATAATATATATTAAATAAAGTTGTTTATTAGTATTTGTAGTTAATTTCTATTTGAGTTTAATAGTCTTAGCAAAAAGTATAATACTCTCTTTGTTATATTGATCTTTTTAATAATATATCTCTCGAAATCGAGTTTTCTATCTAGTTAAATGTTTAATTACTTTACACAATCTTTCAACTTAACAAATGTTTTATTTGATAGTACAATAAAGTCTATAAAATTCTTTCTCTTTTTTGAGAAGTAAATAAGCTCTATTTTAATATTATTGAATTTAACTATATTGTTACTTGTCTATAAAAAAGCTATATCGATTGCAAGTTAAACTATTGTAACGTTTCCAACACTATTATATTCTTCGATATAAACTGTTACGTAATTAATATAGCTAGAAATAGATATATTATATCTTGCATTAATTTGTAAAAATAGAAAGCGTATATAAATTAAAAATAATATCCACAATATTAAAAATTCTTAAGATATTTTTGTAGCAACATATTTTAGTTTTTGTTTGTTCTCGTTAAATGCTAGACTAATTATTTGTTTTTGCAAAAAACAAGTAACATAATTAATAATATTGCGTAGCATATTAAATCTCTTTAATATATTAGTTAGTTGTATTAAAGCTACGAAATCATAAGCTTCTTTAATATTTATAAGTAAGCAAGATAGTATATGTTAATAGATCTAGATTATAAAATAGAATTTCGAAAGAGAAATTCTAGCTATTAAAGCGCATAGAATAGAAGTTTATTTCCTATAGAAACTAGGTACAACAAACAATTTAGTCAGAGTCTAGAAAAGCACGTAAAAATATTAAATGCAAAATATATAACTATTGCACAAACAATTTCAATCTATCGATAATCAAAGAGATTAAATATTAATATCTAGATTTTTATCAATAATTAAATAGCATTAAAGAAATTGCAAAGTATTAAAAATTAAGATTCTACAAACATTCGAAATTAGATTAGACTTAATTATTATTAGACAATATAGAATAGACAATATATATTGTATAAATTCTAATTAAAACAAACGTTATTATAAACAAAAAAGCAAACAAGTTAACAAAAAAAGTATCAAAAGTATCAAGATTGACTTTTATAAATTCTATAACTACAATTTTGTATCTTAGAAAACAAATCGATAAGAAGACAATAAGAAGTAAATTTTTATTTTTTCTTTCTTTATTGAATATATATAGTCTTAGACTTTAATACTATATAGTTTGTATATACTAGACTAGTAAATTATATAATTTTGTCTATTTCTCTACGATTGTTATATATAGTATATTAATTGGTTTTGATACGTGTTAGCACATAATTAAAAATTATCAAAAAACTTTCAAATTCTTTTGTCTCTTTTTAAGTTTTTTTTGTTGTTTCTAAAATCTACTTTCTAGTTATTATTCTAATTTTTTTTAGATAATCTAAAGTACAAGCTATATTTTTTAAGTCGAAAATAAAATTTCATAGTTAAAATTTTAATTTTTTATTAGACTTTGCTTATCACAATAGTGCTTGTACTTTATAGTTTAATATTAAGTATTTTAATATCTATATTAGATTGTATATATTTATATATCTAGAGCTATCTACTTTCTTTTATTTAATTAAATATTAGCAAAAATATCTATATTCTAGCTTTATTTGTATAAAAGTTGTAAATATAAGTTTGTTAATACTTTTTAGAATTTTTTTTTTGCTTTCTTAATATCTAGTAATTCTAAAATATATTTAATATAATATTTGTTTTTGTTAGCTTCTTCCTGTCTTGCTAGTTAACTTCTTTTTGTCTTTTTGTTAATTTATCTTCCAAGATACAAGATTGTAATTATAGAGTCTACAAATATTAATTTTGTTACTTTTGCTATTTTTTTTGCTACTTTGTTTGCTTTCTTGTTTTCAACAATATTTGTTTAACTAAAATTTATATAACATTTATTTTGTAATTCGATTAAATTAAATCTAATCTAATTTCGATTCTTTATAGAATTTTAATTTTTCATATTTTGTATTTTCTTCAATATTAATTAACTATCGAAAAAAATCTAAATATTAATATTTAATCTCTTTTATTGTCGATAGATTAAAACTATCTATACAATTGGTATATAATTTGAATTTAACATAGTTACGTACTTTTTCAAATTCTAAATCTAATTGTTTGTTATATCTAGGTTTTGTAGAAAATAAACTTCTATATCGACGCGCTTTAGTAACTAAAATTTCTCTTTTGAAACTTTAGTTTATAATCTAGATCTATCGATATATATTACAGTATCTATTTTGTTTTAAGCTAGCTAAATTCTTAACGTAAAATCATTCTTGTTTGTCAATTTTTGATTTTTCGAACTTTTGCTAAATTTTAGTCAAATCTTTGATTTTTATACTTTTAAAAAAAGTTTTAATACAACTAATTAATTGAATTTACATAATTTACTATATTTTTTATTTTATTTAGCACTTTGTGCATCTGTATAGAGTATTTTCGACTTTTTTTGCAAAATCTTTTAATTCTAATTGATAAATTCGCATCTATAGATTCTATAAACTTATTTTTGTTTTAAATTTAAATATCTTTTCTTGTTAGTTTCTAATTTTGTACTATATTGCAATACAAAAGAGCTAGAGATACGCATTTTTGTTAAATATATTTTTTGCTAATATTGCCAGTCTAATTATATATTTGTTGTATTTTTGTTGCAAATATATATCTATCAAAATAAATTGTGTTTCTATCTCTATAGTAGCAATTAATAACGTTCTAAACGTTTTTAGAATTTTTCTTAAAGCTACAAATTACAATTGTTAAAATTTGTAAATATAAATTGTTTGTTTGTTCTATTTTATTTTTGTTTTGTAGTTGCTTACTAAAGTAATATATATTAAATAGATTTGTTTATTAGTATTTAAAATCAATTTCTATTTAGAGCTTAATAGTCTTAGTAGAGAATATAGCAGTCTTTTTATTGTATTAATTTTTTTTAGTAATTTTTTTTAAAGTTAAGTTTTTTGTCTAGTTAGATATCTAATTACTTTATGCATTCTTTCAATTTAACAATTGTTTTATTTAATAGCAAAACAAATTCTATAGAGTTTTTTTTCTTTTTTAAGAAGTAAATAAGCTTTGTTTTAATATTATCAAATTTAATTGTATGGTTACTTATCTATAGAAATGCTATATTAGTTGCACGTTAAATAAGTAAAAAAGTCTTAATTTATATTTTGCAAAAATTACTCTATAGTTCTTTACAATAAATCTTCGAATTTTCGACATTAATTATTATCTTTTTTGTATTATTTTACGATAAAAGTTTCTAAATTAATAAGAGTTAAATGAAGAAATGTTTTTTTACAACTTTTGCAAATAACTTTGAGCACATTAATAGCAACGCAAGCAATCTTGTATTAATTGCTTCAAAGCTTGATTTTTTAAGCTTAATTATTTTATTAAAAATTTAAATGCTTTATTAGTCTTAACTTTGTATCTTGATTTTAAAAAGTTTAATTTCATTATTACTTTTTAAACATAAAATGTTTCTTAATCGTTTATACGATTACGCTTTTATTATTAAGACGTAGAAGCTTGTTAAGTAAAGACTCTATTTAACGTTTGTTTTTTCGAATAAACAAGAAGAGATTTTAATGAGCTTTAGTAACTTCTAAGTTAAAAGAATTAAGTCGATAAAATATATCAAAGACGTTATTATTATTCGAGTGCTTCTCTAAATTAAACAATGCATCTTAATTGAATTGCGAAAATTCTATAATTATAATAAAATGCTTTAGAGATAGCATGTAGTATTAAAAGAAATAAAATAAAAAATAATATAAACGTGAACAAAAATTGTCTTAATTATAAGAGTAGTACGTAAAGACTAAAGTAATTAATACTCTTATATTTAATTTAACGACAAAAGATTCTATTGCTAAATTTTATTGTTAATCGTTTTTTTTTATGCAATTCGAAGCTCTATTAAACGAAAAACGAAATAATTAATTAAGCAACAACGATCAAGTTTTTTTTAGCTATTCTAACGAAAATTATGCTTAATTAACAATTAATCTACTTAGAACAAACATTAATATATCGTTAACGAATTTTAGAAAACAAAGTATCAATTTTATGATTAAGTTGCAAAAAGATATAAAGATCAATTCAATAAAAATTCATAAACAATATTCGCTCATTATTAAACGTTAAAAAATTTATTTTAAAATAAACGAAATCAATTAAAGTAAAAATAAAGTTACGATAATTATGTTAAGCTATACAAGTTATCATAATAAGTAATAGAAAACAATACGAGAATAGCTTTTGCAATCCAATCTATGTCGTAAACTTTTTATTAATTATTTGTTATTTTATTGCTAAATCTCTTTTTACTTAAATTTTACTTAAAGTTTGCATAATTAAACTTGATAATCGCGTCTAGTTTATCTATTTTATTACATAACACAAGAAAGTCAAAATAGTCGTAAATCGCTTGTGTACTATTAATATATTTTATTTTCTCGTTTAACATGCGATATTTTTTAGCATTTGTTTGTAAAAGTGTTTCTTTTAAAAGCGCATTAAAGTTTCAAGATTTTAGTGTAACTCGAAAGCGTAAAAAGAGCAATATTTACGTCGACTTATTGTTTACAAGTAGATTTTTATTAAAATTGCGTCTTTTTTTTTAACACAATGTTAAAAATCAAAAGTTGTACATTTTGCATTTCTTGTTTGCGCAACAATAGTTTTCGTAGATTAAACGTATTTTCTTAAGCTCTTATAAGAATTGTCGCTTTTTACGTCTATAAATAACTATTAACTAGTAAAGACGTCATTTAATATAATGTACTTACGTTGAAGTTTTAACTTGATATAACTTTGATAATTAATACGATTAAGTTCTATTTTGAGTTTTAATACTAGTTGATATGCTATTGAAGCTAGGGTTTAAATATAATTATTTAATAAAAATTATAGCGTTAAGCTATTACTTAAGATTTACTCGTCAAATCTTGTTTTTTTGACAATAGTTTTCTATCTTAATAATATAGGTTTTCGAACAATAGAAATTAATGCTAAAAATATATATAATTACATTATGCTACTTAGTAACGTCTTAAGTGTCATTTATTTCTATATTAATTTCTCAATTATTATTTATTTAGAGCTTTCTATTTAACAAAGCAAACGTCGCATATAGTTGACGATATAATTGTTTATAAAGCTTGACGTTCAAATAAAACACTTAAAGCAAAAGCTAACAATTAGAAAGAGCAAGCTATTTTTTATTGTAAAAGAGCATTGTTTCTCGTAATAAATCACTAGAATTATAGACTTTACTTAGCGCACAAAGTATTATTAGGCAACACTTATTTACATCGACAATTCAAAGTAAATCCATTATTTATTAATAATTATAATAGTATTAAGACAAGTGTTAATTTAAATAAAGTTAACTTTTAATTATTTATTAATATTTTACGTCTTATTATTTTTAGTATTACGACTTATAACTTTCGCAACTATTGTTTGAAACTCGATAGCTTAATAATACAATAACATATTAAGAGCTACTTGTTAGCGTCTCTTTTTGTAGCTTTTGCGTAATGCTTACTTAATAGTTAGTGACATGTAATTTTACGCACTTTGACGCCAAGTTAAGAGAGATATAATATTTATTAATGAAAAGTATAAGTTATTTCTTAAGATCTTGTATAACGATACGCAATAATAGTTAAAGTCATAGTTTTATTGCTAAATTTTGTTGCTTCATGCGCTATATCTCTTCTCTTATAAAGTAAGATTAAAACTCGTTAATATAATTTATTAGAATTCGTTGTGACTTAATTTTAAGTTTAATCAAAAGTATAACTAGCAATGTGTAGCGACAAATTGTGCTTTAACTACGAGGTAAAAAAAATTAAAAATAAAAACGAATAATATCTATAACATTTGAATGTCAAGACAAGATATTAACAAGCCTTATTTTTTTTATACATGTTAATTAATTTTAATCAATAATAATATTATCAATTATCGCGACATTCTAGAACAAAATGCGTTTAATTATTGAAATACTTAATTAAACACTTTATTAAATTTAACAATCAAATATAGCAAATCTAGTCTTTGACAAATAAATATAATTAAGAGACAAAATTAGAAATGTAATTGTTAACAACGCATTTGCACAACATGTTAAACTATATTTTAATCGCGTTTTTTCACGATGCGTTGACTTATCTTAAAACTTATTTAAACGTCTAGCTTGTTAAATTGTTCTTAACGATAAACTAGTAAATAAACGATAATTTTCTCGAATATTTAATTCTTCTTAATCATAATTTTACGACTTAAAAAAATAAACAAATTTATTACGATCTATTAATGTAAGTGTGTTTATCGCATTGAAACTAACACGTAAACTAAGAATTTTATAATTAAAGAATTGTTCGCAAGAAGTATTTATTTTAATAATAATTATTAAATTGCAATTTTAAGCATTAAGAAACTTTTATTCGTTTTACATTTAAACGTTAAAGCAAGAGAGCAAAAATAAGTTATTAAAAATATAAAAAAGAATTATTTATATAAATATTGTGCAACGATGAAAAGTAGTAATTAAGAATATTTTATTGCTTAATTCTATTATTTCGTGCATTGTAACTTTGATATAAGAATGTAAATTAAATTTTTATTACAATTTTCAATTTTAATATAACTTTTATTAAGATTGTACTAAATGTAATCATTGCTATAAATGATAAAATGTTTCGAATAAACTTTATTTATGCTTGAACTTAAATGTATTAACTTTAAGCACATTAGCACACAATTACGTTGCTATAACATTACACTAGCAAGTTACAAATCGAAATAACATGTTATTTAAACATAATTGATATTTATTCAAAATCTTGCATAATAACGTTATTAACTAAAGAGTAAAAACAAATTTGTCGAACAAAGCACATCATAAATTTAAGAAATAATATTAATAACTATTTTACGCTCTATAATAAAGAAAAGACGTATTACGAAGAAAAGCTTCTCGTTCTCTTAACAATTTCGTTCGATTAAAAAAAATTCTTTTTAATAACGAAGATTTAAAAGAACAAACGTTATATATATGTGTTTTCTTAACAAGAGTTTACAACAAACACTAATATTGCTAATTAATAACTAGCTTTCTACGAATATTATAATACAAATAGATAAAATAAAATTTTAATTATTTAACGAGAACATTAATTAGATTTGTGAGTTAAAATACTTGCGTTAACTAAATTAATACGTACATAACGTCAATGTAATTAAGAAGCGTCTCGAGATATTAAATTGACAATATTAAGGCTTTACATAAAGTAATTATTAAAGTTATCTTAATTAATAAAACAAATAAACAAGAAGTAATAATATATTTAGCATAGATTAATCTAACAAATGCTATTCTATTGTAGCATTTTATTGCTTATACGTTATTAACATTGTTTTGCTATATATTAATTGTTCGAATACAATATTGCAAGCACTTTTGCAAATTACTTGCGAATCAAAGAATTACGTTAAAGAATTAAAATTGTTCAAATTATAAATTAACGCTAGAGTTACTTCTATTAATTCTAATTTTTAATTTAATTTTTTGTCATATTTATATTTTTAACGTCGTTGTTTTTCTTATTACTATTACTTTCGAGCTTCTCGACTAAATTATTATTTTTATTGACGTTATTTTATTTTAAATTGTGTTTATTATTATTAGATAAAAAGCTACTTATGTCGTTTAAATAGTTTTCGTTTATGTTGTCTTGAAATTTAAAATTATCGAACAAAAACACTTTTAATTCAAAGTTAATATTTAAGATTAACAAAAAAAAATACGATCAAGAAGCGAATATTTGTTTTCACAAGACACATTAATAATTTACAATAAATTGTAATAATAGCAACGCAAACATATACTTAAATTTCAAATTTACAACATTGTATAAATTTAGACAATTTTTTTCGAATTTCTTTATTTGAAACGCAATTTCTTGTTCGCTTACACTTAAACTTCTTAATTTATGTTCGTTATATTACATTAGTTTTTGTTTCTATTTAAGAACAATACGTCGCATATCTTTTATTATTAAAGCAAAAAAAAATTCTTTTATTTGACGTTTTGTTAATTGATTGTTTTAATCGAGCAACTTCTATATATTAGTAATTGAGTGCGAAAATAAAAGTTTTAACATGCGAATTTCGAAATAATAATTCTTCTTCTTTTGCTAAATTATATAGTTATTAAATCTAATTAGTTTTTTCTTAATTTCGAATTTCTTTTTGATAATTTTCTCGTCTAGTGTCTTTTTATTATTTATAGCGATTCAATTAATTACGAATTTCTTTATTTAATTGTTAGAAAAGCAATAAACAATGTTAATTATTATTTATCGCTTTTGCTCTCTTGTTATCTTTTTTTTAATAGTTTCTCTTTTATGATAAATTTATAAATCGTTTGTTCGTTTTCGAACATTTTTTTGTAAAAAATCTAAGTTTATAATTTTGTAAATAGCGTTGTTTATGCAAAGCGATCGTTATATATTGCTCTTTAGAAGTCTCGAACGTTTAAATCGATTACGACGAAACTACATAAATGTTAAAGAACAAACAATAAAAGAAAGTAATAAAATACTTATCGCTTCTTTTTAAGATTTTTAGCTCATTTAATTTAAGATTTTTAACTAAGCTTATTCTTGTTTTTGCGTCGAATAACATTCGATCAATTTTAAATTAATTTGTTTCGAATTTAGCTTAATATTGTTATTAATAATTTTTTTAACATGTTTGAAATCGACATTTTAATTATTACTTCTTAAAATTGTTCGCAATTCAAAGTCGATTTTCTCTTTAAAGAATTTGCGCTTTACTTTTTTTCGCAATTAATTAAATAATAACATTAATTTATTATTAGTATTTTTCAATTATAATTTGCAACAATTGATAAAAGTTTTTAACAATAAAACTTTTTAATTATTTTGATCTTTTTAATTGTCTTTTTATCGCGAGAAGAAATTTCTTAATTACGATAAATAATATTACGCAACACAATTAACGTATTTAACAATATAAATAAGCAACAAAAGTTGAATCTACATATAATCTTCGTAACTTTACGATTGTCGTTGTTTATAACAAGTTATTTATGATTTGTTAATAAAACATTGCAATTGCAAAACGAATTAATAATAATAAGTAAATATAATTGTTTATTTACTTTCTTAAGTCGCTAGATAATCGCAATTTAATAAGATATTATTGCATAAATTCATTAAATATTTACAATATCAACAACTTATTAACGAACATCACAAATAATTTTATTATAATTTCCAAATTTTAAAAGTTCTTCGTTTATAACAAAAATTACTTATAGAATTTATTATAATAATATTATTAAATTACATTGCTAGATTACATTGCTAACTATTGCTTAAACTTATATCTCTAAAAATGTGCAACAAGAAATCAAAAACAATAAGTTTAACTAAAGATTATCGTTTGTATAAATGTCTTTTAAACATGTACGTCATAAGTATGCTAATGTTACTATAAAGAAGAAACGAAAACAAGACGCTATTTAAACATGACAACAATTATATAATCGTTAGAAAAGAACTAAAAATAAATGAAAGCAACAAAACGACGTAGATATTTATTTAAAAAAAGCATCTAAGAAACTCAAAACTATGCGATATAAGAAAGACAATAAATTTGTTTTCTATCTATAATTAAGTTTTAATGCTAATCGAACTTGTAACGATAACGCTTAAAGAGATTCGTTAATATCAAAAATCTACGAATTTTCTAATTAGAAAGCTATCGTTCGCAAGGCTTTGCAAAGAAATCGTTAACAACTTCGCAAAAAAAAAGTTATTAAAATGAAAAAAACAACGATTAAGGCGTTGCAAGAGACGACTAAAGTGTGAATCGTCTCTATTTTTAAATATAAGATTAATTGACTACGTTTCTAGTGCAATCTTATTTAGCTAACATTGTTTAACGTTTGTTCGAATTATTATTTACGACAAACGACAAACATTACAATTCAAAAACTTAACTTTAATTTAATATTATTTTAAAATTATAATAAACAAGAAATTAAAAATGTAACTCGATCGTTTTTAAGAATTATTGTGACTATTTTTGCTATTACTTTTTACTACGAACAAGAGTTTAAGACGCAAACAAACGTTATAGAATTAATAAATTATTTTAATAATTAGCAAATACATTTTAATATTAACAAATTATTTGCGAATCAAAGAATATTTCAAAATAATTGCAATGCACTTTAAAGATTGTTAACGTATATTTAGAACAAAGTAGTTATTACTAGAGCATAATTGTCTATCTAATTAAGATATTAATATAAAGATCATTACTAAAGACGTGACGTAAAAAAGAAAATTAAAATTTCGCTAAATAAGCAATTAAACTTCAAGCAATCTTTTTTTCTTTCTAGAATTGTATTACTTTTGTTTCAAATGCTTTATAATTAAACTTAGACGATAAATTAAATAAATTTCTTCAAATTAAGCTTAAAATCTTTAATGATTTCGTTCATTTCGTTAGCAAATAACATTGTTATAGCTTTATTGTTTTCGTAGACATTTAACACAAAAGCAATTATTAAGTTCGAATATCTAAAAATATTTAAATTAATTAATAAGAATTATAGCAATCTTTTCAAAATTAAAGCATATCAATGAGCATTGTTTATCGCATTGTTAGAATTTAAACACTAACTTAAAAATCTACAATATTTCTTTTTTAAATCTTTATTTTTTATCGTACGCAATTTCACTTCTTTGCGAAAATATATTAGTTGCTTATATCTAATTATCACATTTATAATTTTGCGAATTATCGAATAAAGAAAGTTTCGCAAATTAGAATTTTAAAACTATTATTCGTATTATTAGCAACAAAAAGCAACAATAAAAATAAATAAAATATGTCTTGCTTATAACAAATGATTCGCTTATTAATTTGCGATCTTTTGTCTTATTGCTTTTAACTTTTGCTCAACTCTTTAACTTTATAATAATCGCAATTTTTTTCTTAATAATAATAATCTTCCTTGTCAACTTGTTTTCGATTGCAATTACAAATAATAATGTTACAAATTTCTTCGTTATAATTGTTAAATTTTTGAATCTTAAAGTGTTACGCTTTGCGACTAGTGTTAAGATGTTTATTTTTCTTATATTAGTTGCTCGTTTTCTAGAGTTTCTAAAATTACTTTAGACAATTAACGTTAAAGTAATCGTCTATCTTATAGCAAACATCTCTTTCTTATTAGACTTTTCTTCGCATTTAATTGTCGAATTTGAAGCATTATTATACTTTGTTTAGTATTAAAGTTAAAAATTTTCTTTCAAATTAAACTTGTTTATTACGTTTAATTTAATGTTTTAATTCAATATAGTTTTCGCTCTTTTCGCTAGACGTTAAGTGAAAAATTTAATCGAAATTCGACTTAAGAATTGTTAAGAACTTGACGCTAATATTATAATTTAATATATCGTTGTACAAAAAAACTATGCGTCGTAATTTACTTTAAGCAACTTTGCGATTAACAAATCGCATTCGTTGTAATAAAATATAAGAGTTCTTTATTAACAATTTTTGCTCAATAATGTTTAATTTTAATTCGCGCTTTTTTAAATTCTTAGTCATTAGCTTTTTGCGTTTTGATTTCGACTTAAATACGAATTTTAATTGTAACGAAACATTTTCTATTAATACGTAAGCGATAGAAAGCAATAGTAAATTTAAAAGAACGTCTATCTTGTTTAATTAAATCAAATTTGTCTTAAAAGTTTTTAGATTCTTGCGAGCTATTAAATTTTCGCATCATTGTAGATATTCTTAATATAAAAAGAAATATAAAGACAAAATAAACAAGTATAATAAACGCAATTATGTAATAAACAATTTAACAATAAAGATTAATAGTGTTTTTAAAACACAATTTAAAATTATAACAAACATTGTAATTACAATTTGTTAACTCGTTATATTATATATTGCATTGCAATAATAAGTAGCACAACTATCTTACACATACAATGAAAGTCTTTTGCATAATATTTGTGTTTAAGTAGTAAATTTAACAAATGTAAAAGTGCTATTTGCGACATTAATTATATGCAATAAACTTACTCGCAATATTTTGCTTTCTTAAATTTAATTTTTGCTAATTTAATTTTGATTTATCAAGTACTTTAAGATTTAACAAGTTAATTAATACGTAACATCTTATTATAGAAATTCTAAAATTACTTAATCGATAACTTAATCAAGTTCGAAGTTCATTAATAAAAAAAAAAGTAAATATAAGAAATTTAATAACTTTTAGCTTAATTTAAAAACTAATACTTTACCAAATGCGATTACTTAATATTATTTATATCTAACTAGAATGTTTAACTTTTTACAATAACTAATAATTTAGCATTCGAACACTTAAACGAGTTTAAACTCAAGTCACACATTAATAATACAAAAAGCGCAAGTATTGTCAAGAATTGTACGAATTTAATGTTAGACAAAGAATTTTAAATCTCGAATATTACACAAATTTACTATAATTTCATTATAGATTTTGCAATAACGAACGAACAAAAAAGTGCGACATTTCGTATTTACTATTATATTATACTGTTAACATTTAAATTCAAAGAATAGTCTTATCGCAATTTATAACTTTTAGAGTTTCTAAAATTACGTAATATTTAAACAAGCTTTTTAAAAGTTTTATCAAATTATTATAATAAAAGTACGCAATGATAACTAAATGCAAATTATTATAATGTAAAACATAATAATACAAGTTCTTTAAGACGTTATAAAGACGTACATTATTAAGATGTTTAAAGATAAAAGCTTTTGTGCAAATTAATATACAATGTTAAAAGAACGTAATGCTTGTGAATCTTACAAAGCATAATAAAAAAATTAATTAAATAAAGATTAGTTTAAATTATATTCGAATATATCTTAAGCAAGTTGAAGAACTTAACTTGATAACGAAAACAAAAACGTTGACGACAATTAACTTAATAACGAAAACAAAGACGTCGACGACGTTTAACTTGATAACGAAAACGAAGACGTCAACAACAATTAACTTGACGTTAACGACAATCAAAATGTTAACAAAGACGAAGACAACGACAAACTTATTAACGATCGCAAATAAATATTAATGCTAAATTTCTTAATAAAGTTTTAAAAGGCGACTCTACTATTGTTCATTTCGATATTATAACAATTCTATTGTCTCTTTTTACTACTAAGAATAAATAGAAATCACGACAAAATTTCAAATAATGCGCTAAACATATTAAGATTTTGGAACTTATATATATAATTGCAACATTCTTAGAGATTTTATAGTATAAAATTAAGTATATAATGAAGCTCGAGTTCAGTTAATCTAAATAGCAATTAAACGACAAAGATTGTCGTAACTAATGCGATAAAAAAGAAATTATACGTTTCGCATTAAATTCTATTCTTTTCTCTATTTCTATTAAAACATTTTACTTTACTTGATGATCTAAATAAAGTTTTTCAATTTATTGTCGAAATTTGTTTCATTGTTTTTTATCTTATTATTGTTAATAACAACTTTAATCTTGTCGTCTAAGTACATATTTATTGTTAATGTCGTTATTAAACTCGTATAATTGTAAAACACGCGTCAACTATTAAGCGCAACGATAATACATATAAGCAAAGAACATAAAATAGACTTGTTAAACTTATTGAAATAACTCGACTATATTGTTATAATTTTGCGTTTAATTTATAAATATATTTAATGCGCTCTCTAAATTTGCGTCTTAAGTCTTTATTAATTTCGTAAATTTTATGTAACAAATTAATTGTTTTTTTAATAACACAACATTAACAATCTTTTTGACGATCGAATAAAACGAACGATCGTAATTAAGTTTATCGTTCTAAAAAATACAAAATTAACAATAAAAATTAACAATAAAAGCGTTAAAAGAATGTATATTTATGATGTTTTGTTAACAAGTATAGAATCTCTTGTATTCGCAAGATTCTTAATGCTAAACTTGAACGCTATTGTTTTGCGAGACTTAGCAAACGTGGATTTGACAAATTTATTAAATATAAGCTTCTTCTTTATAATTGTAATCTTTTTAAATGTAATTTTCTTTGCGAATTTCGTTTTTGTCGACGTAAATTTATTTTTTGTTATTGTTTTTAAACAATTGTTTGTGCGATTTCTTGCAACGAATAATGCAAAGTTTATTATTAGCAACAAGTAATTTCGTTTATCTTTTTGTTTTTTAAGTTAATGCGCAATCTTCGCATCTAAATTAAAGTTGTTATTTTTAAATCTTTTAATTGTTTGAATAAAGCAATTATATATCTTTATATGCTTGTTTAAGACTAGAAAAAATCAAAACACACTCTACTATTATTGTACGTATTGACATTTATCTTTCTTAATTGTGATAGACTTGTTAAAAGCTTCAATATACGTCTTTAATAAAGACTTTGATTGTATAAAGCGAGTTGCAAAAACTTTTCTCTTGTGCGAAGTTAAAAACAATTTAACTTTTAACGCATTGCTATTGTTATTATTTGCCTTAACATTGTTATCGTTTGTGTAATTTTTTTTTAACAATAAAATTAATATTAAAATTTAGCATTATATAAGTTGCGACTCTTATTATTTGTCTTTTTGACTTCTTTACGATAAAGATTAAATTTCTAGAAATTATTTAAACGCTTCATTGTAAATATTGCGATAAAGTAAGAAAATCAAGTTATTTAAAAAGTATAAAGTCAAGTAAACATAATAAGTTTCTTAGTTTATTTCTTGCAAGACGCGATAGCAACAAAACAAACAAAATCTTAACTAACTTAACAACAACAATTTTCTCGCATATTAAAAACATGCTCTTAACTATTGTTGCTTAATTAGTGTTGCTTATATCTTTTATTAAGTTAAATTAATTAAGAAAAACTAATTTGCTTGTTGCAATAACTATAACAAATAAAAGCTCGTTTACAAATGTTAATTAATAAATGCTAAATTCTATGCAATGTTTCTTGTTAAATAATTAAAAAAAAATCAATTATTTTAATTAATAATTGTCTCACAAATATAAGATGTTTAAGAAGTATATACTTTTGTCTCGCATTCTATGCGTTGTAGCTTACGATCGCAAATCTAAAAGAAATTATTAAATTAAATTTTAATTTACAATTATTAGAACTTATTCGTGATCGAAGTCTTAGTTTAGATTAAAACAATATGTCAAAAAAGAAAAATTAATACTTGAAAAAATTTGCGTCATAAAAGACATTCGAGAAATTTATTAACTTCGACTTCATGAATTTAGTAACGAGAAAGTACATAAATGCAACGTCAACTCTTTAGATTAAAAGCACTAGATAATCGTCTACACAAACATCTAGCTTCTTAAATCTCTATATAAATGCTCGCATTAACGATAAATTAAAAGACAAATTTATTGTTTTTTATCGCTAATTAATATTGCTAAAATCTAGATTAGATATCGCTCTAAAGAAGATTATTAATTATTAGCAAAAGCTATCGCATATAATTTTCAAACGACAATTTTATTATTATTGTCGAAATATTTTGCTAAAGATTAATATTGTTAATTACATTAATTAAATTCAAGACGATGCGATAAAAACGTTGCATAAAATTGCAAAAACATATTTAATTAAATCGTTTAAAAATAGACACTTGTTTCTATATGTTGTTTAACAATTAATTAAACAATTTTAGTTTTAATTAATTACGTTAAACATGACGAAGCAAGAGAGTCTTTGCATAAGCGTCTTGCAATTATACGACGTCTTCTTAAGAAACGCAAATGCAAAAGAAGTCTACTTTAAACGTAGATATAAAAATAGAGCAAACAAAATCTTAAACAACTTGTTAAAGATATAAAGAACGAAAATCAACGAATTAACATGTATACGTAGTTTTAATCTAGGGGTTCTACTATTTATTTTTATTGCTTTTCTCTCGAAATTATGATCAAAATTAATGCGTTATCTCTAGTAATTACATTTGTAATAAATAAAATAATAGAGTTTTATGTACGTATATAAAGATTTTATTAGATATGCATCTCGCTTAATTTATTGTACTTAATTAGATTAAGCTCTTGACATTAACTCGATAAAATTCAATTCTAAGATTGAATTCGTGCCTTGACCCTAACCCAACCCTACGAGGCCCAAGAGAATGGGTTAAGTTGAGAAAAAAGTATTCGACTCGACCTAACGATCACATTAAATAAAATAGATTATAACAATTACTCTAAGCAAAAAGATAACTATATAATTAATAATTGTTCAAATTTTGTTATTAACTTTTACTATAAATATTCGAATATTGTTGAATTTAATTAAATATTTAAAATATTTTCTAATGAAAAGTTAGTTAAATAGATTGTTAGAACGCATTTATTTGCTAGCTACAAGTTATTTTAAAGTAGTTTAAAAGTATTATTCGCAATATCTATTAATTACTTTTATATATTTTCTACGTTCGATTACTTGTATTCTAAATCTTGTTGTTTGCATTTTAAAGATTTTTATCTATATTCGAAATATTAACTAAAATTATCTATTTAGTATTATAGTTAATATTAAAATTTAAAAATTTAATATCGAAATTATCTAATATCTAACTATCTTCTATTATTGTTTAACAAAAACTTCGAAAATATATTATTAATACAATTACTATTGCTAAAATATTATTTAATATATATTCACAATTCTTCTTGTTGTTCTTAATAGAAATTCGAAAACATGTTATTAATACAATTATTATTGTCGAAAGTTATCCAATATATATCTACAATTCTTATAGTTATCTCTCGAATTATCTATTAGATATCTTAGATTTGATTCTCTTATATATTATCTAAATAAAATATAATTTCAAATACATAAGTATATAGATATATATGCACAAATTGTTTACAAAAGATTTTTATATTAATTTTTCGATCTATATATTAGGTTTAGACAAACGTGTTTAAACTTAGTTAATATTCGACAAATTTTAACTTTTTAGTATTGCTATTTGTCGAAATATTGTACTCGATCTAACCTAGTGCTAGGTACTATCTAACTTGATACTTCGACATTACGTAATCGAATCAAGTAGCATTAATCAATATATATAGTTGAGCAAACCCCTTAGCTTCTACATAGTAACTAAACGTTCTACTATCTATTATTTTGACAAGTTATAAGCTCGAAACAAGGCGAGAAACTTATCTACTTGTTAATCAAAATGTTTGAAGCATAGTTAATAAATCAAATTGACAATAGATCTATTATTGACTAAGTTCTCGTTAATTTTTAATATACAAAAACTAACAATCAAATCGTCTTAATACTTAGATTAGTCTTCAAGAACTAAAATATCAATATTATGTCTAATGTTGTTAGAACAATAATTAAGAAGCTATCGAAACTTGTCGAACAATTAATCGTTCAATTACTTAGACAACTAGAATCTTTAATTATTAACAATTGAATCATTGATATCTAACTAAAGATTCTAGACACAAACGCCTTATTAAAGAGAACTAATATAAGTTGTAAAACAACTAAGTTTATCTTATTTGCAACTCGTTGTTTTTGTCGAAAAACGTTAATTACTTTTAACAATTATTTATTAATAATAAGTTCTAAAAAGATCGAAAAACTAATTATGTAACAATTATACAACTAAGAATCGATAATTAGATAATTAATAATTAGTCAAAGGCGCGTTATTAAAGCGAGGCAAGATTTTGCTTTGACGCATTAATAAGAAGACTAAATTACTTATTTTCTTTAATCTTCGTTCTTTTATTTATTGCAAAATCCTCTTATTAATAATTAAACGAGTCAACTCGCTAGTCCAATAATTAAAATAAGTGCTAGCCAACTTTTCTTACTACGATGTACGAAACAAATTAGTAAATTAAATCGCAAACATACTTCGAAGATCGAAATAACTTTATTAATTATTTTGAAAACAATGTCGAGACGCAACTTTTAATTAAATAACTTTCAATCTTATCTAAATAATGAAGTTAAAAAGATCTTAATTATTGCGAAGACGCAAAAGATTCAAATCGAAAAAACTAACTTTTAATCTTGTCAAAATAAGAGAGCTAAAAAGATCGATTTAACAATCGCAAAGACGCGAAAGAACGTTGTTATCTTTATAGTTGTTAAAATTAAGAAGAAGAATAAAGAGATTAAGTAATTCGATCAAATTTTAGATAGTCAAAAGTAGTGTGATCGTTGGGTCGAGTCAAACATTTTTTTCTTAACTTGATCCACTCTTTTGAGTCTCGTAGGATTGGGCCAAGATTAAGGCGCGAACTTGATTCTAGAGTTGAGTTTCGTCGAGTTAATGCCAAGAATTCAAGCTAACTTCGTCGCGTTAGCATTCGCTTATTTTATTTTATTTTATTTTATTTTATTTTATTTTATTTTATTTTATTTTATTTTATTTTATTTTATTTTATTTTATTTTATTTTATTTTATTTTATTTTATTTTATTTTATTTTATT